>Ga0335077_10004409_pt1 | contig 17157 bp, 18 predicted proteins | sample Lox_Sample_31_FD_207151 | JGI IMG/M metagenome (GOLD analysis project Ga0335077, IMG submission 207151) | Soil microbial communities from Loxahatchee National Wildlife Refuge, Florida, United States - Lox_Sample_3.1 | ecosystem: Environmental > Terrestrial > Soil > Wetlands | place: USA... | reverse complement strand
GGCGGATCTATACCCCGCACGGCCAGGAGAGAACGCCCATGAGCATCATCGACGACGCGCTGAAGGCCAACGAAAGTTATTCAAACAATTTCCGGCTCGGCAATCTTCTCATGCCGCCCGCGAAAAAACTGGCCGTGGTGGCCTGTATGGACGCACGCCTCACCATCGAGCCCATGCTCGGCCTCCAGACCGGCGAGGCCCACATCATCCGCAACGCCGGCGGAATCGTCACCGAAGACGCCGTCCGTTCCCTCGTCATCTCCCACCACCTGCTTGGCACCCGCGAATTCGCCGTCATCAATCACGCAGACTGCGGCATGCTCACCTTCACCGACGAGGATCTGCACTCCCGTCTGCACAAAAAGACCGGCACCGCCGCCGTTTCCCCCGCCGCCTTCCACTCGTTCCGCAACGTGGAAGAAAATGTCCGCCGCCAGGTGGAAAAGCTGCGCGCCCATCCCTGGATTCCCAAAGACGTCCCCATTCGCGGCTTCGTCTACGACGAAAAAACCGGCAGACTGAAGGAAGTCTCCGAGTCCCGCACCGCGGCCGCGGACTGATTCGCCGCATCGCCCACCGCCCGCCGCATTATCCGCAAGCTCTAGCGCAGGGCCCAGCCCTGCGGCTTTTCTCCCGGTTTGCTATGCTATCCCGCCTGAAATCCAGACGAGGCGGCCTGCGCAATGTCCGGTGAGTTCTCGCTCGACAAGACATTCTGGGACCGGTTCATCAGGACTCTCTGGCATCGCAAGCCCGCGGTCCTTCGCGCCCCGTTCCCCCGCCCCATCGTGTCCCCTGCCGAAGCCTTCCGCGCCGCGCTGGCTGCCGTCGCTCGCCTCCGTGTGCCGACTGACGACGTTGTCCTTTTTGTCGGCCAGCACCGCATGATTCTCCACGACGAGATTCGGCGCTGCCTCCCGCGCTCGACGGATTCCTCGTTTTCCCGGTATCTTTCCCGCCTCCATGCCTTCCAGCCCGGCCGCCAAATCGCCCTCTCCGTCAACAACTTTCAGCGTGATTTGTCCTGGGAGGTGTTTGGCCGGATTCGCGAGTTTCTGGAGAATCTCTATCGCGCGATCGGCATTCCTGCCCTGCGGGCTGAAATCGGTCTGTTCGCCGGCAACTACTTCCGTACGGGCGCCGGTGTGCATCGGGATTCAGCGGATGTCTTCTGCTTTGCGGTGGAAGGCTGCAAGCGGGTTCGTGTCTGGCCGGCCCACGCCTTCGCCGCCGCCTCGCCCGTCACTGGCCCGCGCTCCTATTCGCACCTGCTTCGCCGCTCGACGCTTCTGGAAGGTCTCCCGGGCGACATCCTCTACTGGCCCTCCAGTTATTGGCACATCGCCGAATCCGATGGCCGCCCGGGAATCTCTCTTTCGCTCGCACTCCACTACGGCGGATCACTCCTTGATGCGCTCACGGACACGCTTTACTTCCGCTCTCGTGATGTCCTCGGACAGGATCCGCCGTTCGAAGCTCTTCCATTTTCATCTTCCGTTCTGCCGGCCACGCTCAAACGGGCCGCCGGACGGGCGCAGCGTCTCGCCCGGCCCTTGTCGATGGCTTTGTTTCGCCACGGCATGGAGCGCAGCACGGCCTATGGCTTCGCATGGCTTCCCAAACTTCCTTCGGGCCGCGCCCCTGTTCGGGTGAATGCCGTCACTTCCGGGCCGTCCGTTTCCATCCGATATGCTCGAATCGATCGAAGGTTGCTGGTCGCCGCCAATGGCCGCTCCGTCTTCGTGCCCATGGACCGCCAGGCCATGAGCTTCCTCCACACCGTAAGCCGGGGTGGCAGCTTCACCTTCAATCACCGAGCCACGCGCGCCAATCGCTCGCCCACGCCCCTCCAGCGGGTCATTCGATTTCTTTGGAGCGTGTCTGCTCTGCGTCCCGTCTGACCGGCCCCCGCCGTCGGTTCACACCGGACCCGTGCTATATCAGTGCGCGGACGAACCACCACCTCTCTCCGCCGGTGGGATGACTCGGGGAGTTGGGAAGGATTGAGTCGGAGAAACTACTTGGGGGCCGCCTGTTTAGAGCCCGAACTTGATGAAGTGCACCGGCGACTTTGTGGAGGACAGCTTCTTTGATTTCTTCAGTTTCTTCTTGGCCATGGAGTTCTCCCGTCTCGAGTTGCCCAACAGGGCGGTGGTCTGCATCCTGTATAGGCGAGGTTCCTCCCAAAGTCCAGAACGAAACGCGCCCGCGGCACGATGCCGGGCATTCCTGCCCGGCCGGTTCGGCCTCCCGGGCCTCCTGCCTCTCTTCTACCCCCCCCTTGATTCCATGGGCTCTCGTCTCTTCTCAGGGGCGGTTCAGGTAGCCGCGGCACTTCGACGAACCGCATCGGCACGGCAGCCGCGGTGTTGCAGGCGCCAGCCGGTAATCCACCGTCAGTTCAGTACCCTTGCGGATGGCCTTTCGGCTGAACAGATAGATGTGGCGCGGGGTCTTGCGGATAGTCAAGTTTGGCGTGCAGCTATGGTTGATATATTCCGCTCCGCTTCCCCCGCGCACGGCGTCCACGCACCAGTCGCGGCTCAACCGCGCCATCAGGATCCGGGCCGGCCGTCCAGGCTGCCGGATTCGCCGCAGCGCTTCCCGCAGACGGATCCGTTCTCCCGCGAATTCGATCACTCGCCTCCCGGCCGGTATCGCCTCGGCCGCGAACACGCCCAGCCCGTGAATGGGCGAGCGTTTCGCGCGCAGCCGGTAGTTTGCGAACCGCGTCTGAATGATAACTCGCTGTCCGCCCTTGCGTGTCATCCTTGGCTCGCTATTCCTTTCCGGCACACCCAACCGGCCTCCGTGCGTTGGCGGGCACTGCCGCTTACGCTACACTAAGCCAGTACCCTGCGGAGAGGTGTCCGAGTGGCTTAAGGAGCACGCTTGGAAAGCGTGTGTTGGGGAAACTCAACCGTGGGTTCGAATCCCACCCTCTCCGCCAGCCTTTCCGGCTGGGAAAGGCTGTCCTGAACTCGGTTCTCAGGGCGAAGGGCCCGCCCCTTTTCCGCAGTCCTTGCCACCTGCCGCGTGCCAGTATCCGCTCATTGCTTTTGTCGCATGCGATTTTCTCCTACGCCTTGGGCCGGGAGCGGAGAAGGCGATCGGAGTGATGCAGGATCTCCGCTGGAGTGGAGCGGTAAGCGTATCCTGGATTCCGGCGTCTCGCACACCGCCACGCTTGTCAAAAGCCACGCCGTCCCCGGAATCGCCGCGCGCAGCCGCCAGTCCCGCCACGGCCTCTTCGTGTTCGCCGGCGTCGTTTGCTCCTCCACGCCGCGCGCCCATTCACTCCGCGCGCCTGCCTCGCCGGCGCCTCACGCAAATCCCACGATCCCGTGCGGTACATACGGCTCTTCCAGCGCTGCAATCTCCTCCTTCGTCAGCTTCACGCTTAGCGCCGCCACCGCATCTTCCAGGTGATTCGATTTCGACGCCCCGATGATCGGCGCCGTCACCACCGCCTTCGCCAGCAGCCACGCGAGCGCCACCTGCGCGCGCGCCACTCCCCGCCTCTCCGCCACTTCTCCCACACGGTCCACCACTTTTTGATCCGCCGTGTCCGTCCCCTCGTAGAGTTTTCGGCTCACGTCATCCTTTTGCATCCGCTCCGTATGCGTGCCCCACGGCCGCGCCAGCCTTCCCCGCGCCAGCGGGCTCCACGGCAGCACTGCAATACCCTCCGCAGCGCACAGCGGCAGCATCTCCCGCTCCTCCTCCCGGTTCAGCAGGTTGTAGTGGTTCTGCATGCTCACAAATCGCGTCCATCCGTTGTCCTTCGCCGTGTGCAGCGCCTTCGAAAACTGCCACGCGTACATCGACGACGCCCCCAGGTACCTCGCCTTTCCCTCTTTCACCACGTCATGCAGCGCCTCCAGCGTCTCCTCGATCGGCGTTTTGTAATCCCAGCGGTGAATCTGGTACAGGTCCACGTGGTCCGTTCCCAGCCTCCGCAGGCTCGCGTCTATGTTTGTGAAGATGGCCTTCCTCGATAGCCCACGCGCATTTGGCTTCGTGCTCTCCGAGAAATAGACCTTCGTCGCGATCACCACCTCGTCCCGCCGCGCGCTCTCCCGCAGCGCCCGCCCCAGAATCTCCTCGCTCGACCCGTCCGAGTAGCTGTTCGACGTGTCGAAGAAATTGATCCCCAGCTCCACCGCCCGCCGGATGTACGGTTTGCTCTTCTCCTCATCCAGCGTCCAGGCGTGCGTCCCCCGTTTTGGATCGCCATAGGTCATGCACCCCAGGCAAATCCTCGATACGTCCAGTCCGGTTCTTCCCAGCTTCACGTATTCCATGGTCTCGGCTCGTCTGTCCGGCGCGGTCCCTCCCGCCCCGGCCCGCGAATACTCTACCTTACTCGCCTCTCTCCGTTTCCCCGTAGAATTCGCCGGGGATGTCATCGCCTCACCGCCCCTCCCCACCGCGCATCCAATTTACTGGAGTCTCGATCGTGGCTTCCACTACCAGCGCCACTCTCCGCGCTCGAATCGTTGTCGCCTCCCCTCCACGGGTCTATACTGGTCTTACCTGGAAGCAGGAGCAGGCTCTATGATGACGCGCCTTCCTCTCCGCACTTGCGCTCTCCTTTTCGGTGCCCTGTCCTGGACGGTGCTCCCTGCGAGCCTCTCCGCCCTGCCAGGTCCCGGCGGCAGTCATGGAAGCGGCGCCAGCCATGGCGTCGCCAGCCACTCCCATGGCGGGAGCCACGGCAGTTACAGCAGCAGCTCCTCCAGCGGCGGGCATTACTCCGGCGGCGCCGCTCGCTCCGGCGGTTCCGGCTACTCCTATTCCGGAGTTCACGGTTCCGCGGCCCCCAGGATCGGCTACCAGGGCCGTTCCTCTTCCTATGCCACCTCCTCTTCTGGCGCCGGCGCCGGCTACAACGCTCTCTCCAATTTCGTTGCCGTCAGCGATGCCGACCCCGCCCGTCTCGCCGCCAATCACGCCGCCTTGGTCGGCATGGCCGGGCACGGCTGGCGGTTCCTTCCCTCCTCGGGTATCTCGAATCTCTCGACCCCCGCTCGTGTCCCTTCCCGTCCGATGATTCCCGCGCGCTCCGCCTTTTTCCCGCACGGCCACCTGTTCCATCACCACCCAGTGCGGCCGCGCCTGCCCTACGCCACCAATATCATCTCGCCCTACTGGGGCCTGGGCAGTTCCTGCGTCTATAACGGATTTACCTCCTTGTGCGCCGCCAACCCCTACAACTACGGGTTCTACGGCGCGAACTATTGCCTCTCCGGATTCGGCTTCTGGAATTGCGGCTATGGCCTGGGTTACGGCTACGGCCCCGGCTACGGATTGGGTGACGGCTTCGCCTACGGACCGGGTCCGGACTATGGAACGGACGCTTCCCCCTCTGCCGATACCGGCGCCGCCGGTGGCGGCACTTCTTCCTACGACGACGCGGATTCCTCCAACATCTACATGGGGCCTCTCGAGAATCCCCCGGCCGAGGCCCAGCCCGAACCTGCCGCTCCCCGCACGCCTCCCACCCGCATCATTCTGAAAAACGGCTCCGCCTACGAAGTCACCGCCTACTGGGTTTCAAAGGGCGAGCTCTACTATCGCCCGGTTACCGGCGGACTGAGCCATGTCCCCGCGGACCAATTGGACCTCGCTGCAACGGTACAGGCCAATTCCCGCAATGGCGTTGCCTTTACTCTGACCGACCATCCCCCTCAGCCCTAGTCCCCCGTCCGGCCTCATTTGGCCCCGCGCGCGCTCATTTCCCGAAAAACTTCACTCGAATTTCTTCTTTAAGCAACAGCTTAGAAAACGCCGCCATCTAAACCTCCATTGAAGCGCATCATTTATCAAGTCTTTCGGGCGGATTCTGACCCTAGGCGGACGCCGCCGGATTCGGGCGTGGTGCAGTGCGACAAATTAAGCGGGCAATTAAAACGGTAATCGGGTTCACCCTGCTGGTCATTGGTGTGGTGCTGATCGTCACCCCGGGCCCCGGCTGGCTGGTGATTCTTTCCGGTCTGGCTGTACTCGCCGCGGAATTTCTGTGGGCTCGCCGCCTCCTCGATCGCCTCAAGAGTGGTGCGGACCGTGTCGTCGGCGCCCTGCGCCCCGGCAACGACGCTTCCTAGCTTCCGTACCCTCCTGTCCGCTGCGGCTGCCAAACGCTGTCATTCCGAGTCCGCTCTTCCGGACGAGGAACCTGCTTGTCTCCCCGATTTTTCTACGGATTCTGCGGATCCTGCCCCCCGCCCTGCGGTCGCCTCCGCCCCCCGCCTCCCTCGCCCGGCCTGCCCGGGAAGGCCATGCGGTGCGCCGTTCCTTCCAGGTACACTTTGAACGGTTCGGTTCCAAATGCCTGTTCGATCTTCGTATCGATCTCGTCGTCCCCCGGCTTCGTATACGTAATCCGCTCGCGGAACACTTTTCCGTTGCTTGTCCGTTTCTGCTCGAACACCAGCGTCTTGTCGTCCTTCCAGGTTCCCGTGTACATGTCGATGTTCGCCCCGTCGTCGAACCACCACATGTGGTACGTCTTCGACTCGTGGTCGAAGGCCATCACCCCGTGCGCGTGGTAGAGCCCTTCCGGCCCGTTCAGCTCGTAATTAATCACCACGTACAGCCCGTAGAACGGCATGGCCCGCCACCGCCCCGTCCCGCTCGGTTTGTCCGCCGGGTCGCCCGCAAACCGCACCGTCTCTTCCCAGTTTCCCGCCCAGATGGCCAGCTTCTGGTCTTCCGGTCCCGCGAAGGGACTCGCTTGCCCCTGCAGTCTCTGCTCGATCCGTTCGCGCAGCCCCCCTCCCCGGCCCTCTCCTGCCGCTCCGCCCGGACCCTGCCGCGGCGTCTCCTGCGCCGGCGCCTGCTGCGGCTGCGCCAGCGCCAGCGCTGCCAGCCAGGTCAGCACCGCGAGCACGATCATGGCCCGCAGGATAAATCTCCCCGTGCGCGCGCTCATGATGAATCCCTCCGATGATTGCCGCGGCCCGTCCCTCGCGGCCGCAGAATCCGAATGCTAGCACGCGCCCTTTGCGCCCCTTTGCATCTCCTCCCTCGCCTGTGCTCAGAGCGATATCGAGCCTTGGAGCAGAACAATCATTCAGCAGTTTCCTTCATGCGGAAGCGCGGGCTTTCGCCCCGCCGCAAACGTCCCGCCCGTACAAGCCGTCTTAACCTCTCAAGCCATCCGCGAATTCCTCCGCCCACGGCAGGCCTGTGCGGTACTCTCTCTCCGGCTCCTCTCCGCGAGCCCCTGGAGGTTTCTATGGCTCCCTGGCAGGGCAAATGGGCCGTCGTCACCGGGGCCAGCGCCGGCATCGGCTCGGCCATCGCCCGCGAACTCGCCGCCGCCGGCACCCATCTCGTCCTCACCGCGCGCCGCCGGGATCGTCTCGACGATCTCGCCGCGCGCCTCCACGCCGCCCACTCCATCCACGTCGAAGTCTGCCCCGCCGACCTCGCCCAGCCTTCCGCTCCCGCCGAACTTTTCGCCTTTACCTCAGGGAAGGGAATCGCCGTGGACCTGCTCGTCAACAACGCCGGCTTCGGCGCTCACGGCGCCTTCCGCGAAGTCCCCGTGCAGCGCCAGCTCCAGATGGTCCAGGTCAACATTTCCGCGGTCATCCATCTCACCCATCTTTATCTCCCCGCCATGCTCGAGCGCCGCCGCGGCCATATCCTCATCCTCGCCTCCACCGCGGGTTTCCAGGCCGTTCCCTATCTCGCCGCCTACTCCGCCACCAAATCCTTCGATCTGTTTTTCGCCGAAGCCCTTGCGGAAGAAGTTCGCGAGTTTGGCGTCTCCGTCACCGCCCTCTGTCCCGGCGCCACCTCCACCGAATTCCAGCAGGTTGCCGGCCAGCCCGATTCTTCGTTCCGTTCCCCGGAATCTCCGGACAAGGTGGCCCGCGTCGGTCTCCAAGCCCTCGCCGCCGGCAAGTCCATGGTCATTTCCGGCGCCCGCAATCGCCTCATGACCCAGTCCCAGCGCCTCGCTCCGCGCCGCCTGGTCACCTCCATGGCCGCCAAAATCTTTCGTCCGAATCGCTAGCCACGCTCTGTGCCTTTCTGACCGTGGATTCGTTCCGCCCGCCTCTCCCCGCTGTCCTCCGGCCCGCGCTGATGCAGGAAGGGCCTGCCCTGACCCGCCATTTCGTACCCCCGGCAGCCTGCCGGCGTTCAGTCCTCTCCGCGTCCGCCGCGTATCTCCACATCCGACCAGGATGTCGGCCCCGAGCGAGTCTTCGAGCTGAAGGGCGCGCCTCTGCGTTAATGCCTCTTTTGCTTTCCTGCTTCCTCCCTTACTGCCTTCGATACACATCCGTACTCAAATATTTCAGCCCCGAATCCCCCGCCAGGGTCACCACTTTTTTCCCCGGCCCCAGCCGCTTTCCCACCTCGATGGCCGCAATCACGTTCGCCCCCGCCGACGTTCCCGCGAACACCGCCTCTTCCCGCGCCATCCGCCTCGCCATTTCCTTGGCTTCCGCCGTCTTCACCGCCACGATTTCATCCACCAGCGCCGGCTCCCACAGCGGAGGCACGTATCCAATCCCCACGCCTTCGATCTTGTGCGGCCCGGCCTGTCCTCCTCCCAGCACCGCCGACTCCGCCGGCTCCACGGCCACAATCCGGATCCCCCGTTTGTGCCGCTTCAGCACCACAGCCACCCCTCGCGACGATGCCGCCGTCCCCACGCAATGCACAAACGCGTCCACCCCGCCCTTCGTCTGGCCCCAGATTTCCTCTCCCAGCGGGTAGTAGCCTGCAATCGTGTCCGGATTGTGGAGTTGGTCCACCCAGTACGTCTTGGGCTCCCCGCTCAGCTTCCGCGCCGTTTCCACCATCTCCAGGATTAACTTCTTGGTGGTCAGCCCTCCTTCGCTTTTCACCAGCGTCAGCTCCGCTCCGAGCGCCGCCATGTGGTCCAGTTTTTCCTTGCTGAACGCGTCCGAGCTCACGATCTTCATCCCGTAGCCCTTCGCCGCGCACACCAGCGCCAGCGACGTGCCCGTGCTCCCGCCCGTGTATTCCAGCACCGTCCCGCCCGGCTTCAGCCGCCCGTTCGCTTCCGCCAGCGCAATCACCGCTTTTGCCATGCGGTCCTTGAAGCTCCCCGTAGGGTTCTCCCACTCCAGCTTTACCCAGATTTCCGCGCACCCCTCCGGCACCACCCGCCGTAGCTGCACGAGCGTCGTGTTCCCGATCGCATCCAGTATCTGCATGTGCTCCCACCCCCGCGCTGTCATCCTTCACTGGTACGCATGCATTAGACGCAGTGTTTCCCGCCTGGGTGGCGCAGGCACTCTTGCCTGCGCGCATCTGTCTTCCGCCCGCCGTCGGCAGCGTCTTTGCCGCTCCTCGCGTGCAAGCCCATCCGCCGGCCCTGGTCGTTTCGTCCTCCTGCCCCATCCCCCGCCGCCATCCCGCCCTCCGGACGCATTGCGTCCCTCCGGCCTTTGGGATAGAAACGAGGCGCCATCCGGCGCCCCGCCGGCGGGATCGAGCCGGGAGGCGTGCTGCTCACGCCCGCTGGCCCTGGCCGCACCACGAGGAGCTTCATGCCATTTGAGGACACTCGAGTCCCCGTGAGGCTCAAGCTTTTTGCCCTCTGGTCCTCCGTCATGTTTCTTTACATCTACGGCGACTATTTCGAGCTCTATGAGACGGGAACGTTGCAGCGAATGATTTCGGGAAGAACGCCGCTCGGCGCTGTTTCCCAGGGAGTCCTGCTCGGAATGGCTTGCGTGATGGTAACTCCTGCCCTGATGCCCTTTCTCTCCCTGGTCCTGCCGGTGCGCTTGAATCGCTGGTTGAACATGATTTTCGGCGGCGTCTACACCCTGATCATGCTCGTGGCCTCCAGGAGCCCTTGGCACTATTACGTCTTTTACGGCGTCCTTGAAATCGCCCTCACACTGCTCATCGTCTGGTATGCCTGGACCTGGCCCCGCAAAGCCGCCAGCCCATAGCAGCCTTCGATCGGGAATTCCGCATCTTCCCCGGCGTTCGCCTGGCGTTCCAATTGTGACGCTCCTTCGGCCCGGCAGTTCAGCCGGCCTCGCAACCCCAACCCCGGAGTGTGTAAATATTTCCTATTGATTTATGGTAAGCACTTGTGGTAGAGTCCAAGCGGCTCAACGCCGATGCATCTCATGACTCCAATCCGGGCTATCCCACGTAGAATGTGCACTTCCACGCTCCCGCGGAATTTCATCCTCCCAAGTGCTTTAGAATGTGCACTTACAAAAGCACCTCGTAACTGCACATTCCACAGCCACTTCAACTCCCCTACTTTCCTGCACTTACACCGATCCACCTCCTATGTTCTTTATTTTCTGCACTTACAAAACAGGGGGGTGCCCCCATGATGAGTCTTAGCCCATCGGCTCTCCCTCCCCATGCCCCGCGCTCCAAGTCTTTTATCTTCAGCGGTTTGTGCCGGAGCTTTCCCAGCAAGCCTTTTATTTTCAATCGTTTGAACAATTTGGACAGCAGAGGTCGAAATCCAGTTTCGCAATTCAAGCGTATTGCTCCAACTTCTCCCTCCGTTTTCATTTCGCCTCGCCATTCGCAATGCCACCGAGACACATCCGCGCCGGCCGGGTTCTATCTGGAAGGGGGATGCTGTGCCCTTTTTCGGGAACAAACCGCAGTACCGCGCGGAATATATACCGAGGCGCGTTGTTTGCGTCCCGATTGTACGACTCGGGACCCGGCCCGGCATCTAACGGCCCAGGATGAACCAGGACGCATCTCCTGAAGCACTCCTCCGTCGTGCCGCTGCCGGAGATGAAGACGCGTTTCGCGCGCTCTATCGCCAGTTGAGTGGAGCCATTTACCGGTTTGCATTGCATATGAGCGGAAACGAAGGAGTGGCGGAAGAAGTTACCCAGGAAGCGTTCCTCGTGCTCGTGCGCGATCCGGGACGCTACGATCCCGCCCGCGCCACGCTCAAGTCGTTCCTTTACGGCGTCGCGCGCAACCATACCCTGCGCGCCCTCGAGAAGGAAAGCCGTTTCGCCCCGTTTGCCGAGGAACAAACGGATTTGTCCGGAGAGAGCTACTCGGAAATCAGCATCGCGGATCCCGCGGCCAACGCCAGCGAAGACCTTCTGCGCCGCGAACAGATTGCGCGCGTCCGCCGTGCCGTTTTGGCGCTTCCTCCCGTCTATCGCGAAGCCGTGGTGCTCTGCGATTTGCAGGAGATGAGTTACGAAGAAGCCGCCAGGGCGCTTTCCTGCGCTCCCGGCACGCTGCGTTCCCGCCTTCATCGCGGGAGGGAAATTCTGGCCACGCGGCTGCGCGCCTCCGAACGCCGCGTCACCGCGGCGGCGGCGGAATTGGCGCGAGGCTTCGGAGCCACGCCGCCCCGGCCCGAGTTCTCTTGAATCTAGCGCAGGGCCGATGTTGCTCTGCGGGTTTTGAGGTTGCAGTAAAAGAGCGAGGTTGCTGTAAAGGAGCAATGTTCAGCAATGAATTGCCGTGAATGCGAACCGCTGCTGGTAGATGCGGCCCGGACCCGGGGAAGCAGCGCCGAATTCCAGTCTGCGCTCGACCACGCCGCTTCCTGTGCGCAGTGCGCCGAGCGCCTGGCGGAAGCGCGCGCGGTCTCCGCGGAACTGCGCCTGCTGGCCGCGGAGCCTGCGGCCGGCCCTTCCGCCGGTTGCGAAGCCACGTTGATGGCCGCCTACCGCGTCGAAAGCACCCGCGAGGTGCGCACCCGCAGGTGGATTTTTGCGGTTTCGGGAGCCATGGCCGCCTCGCTCATCGTCCTGCTGGGAACGGCCCTGCTGCTTTCCAGCGAGTCGAGCTGGTTGGTTCGCTCGATGATCTCCAGGATTTCTCCGCTGGCTGCTCAGCACAATCCCGATGATTCGGGAGCCGCCCGGACGGCGCCTTCCCCGGCGTCGTCCGGCGCCGCGGCGCTGAACGGCCAGGAAGAGGTGACCGAATTCATGGCCTTCTATCCCGGCGCGGATGTGAACACGCTCGATGGCGGAGCGCTGGTTCGCGTCCGCGTGCCTACCTCGGAGCTCAGCTCCTTCGGGCTGTCCGTCGGGCCGGGAGCGGAAGATCAGTGGGTGAGCGCGGATTTGCTGGTGGGTGAGGACGGGTCGCCGCAGGCCATCCGGTTTGTGCGCACCGCGTCGCGGGCGCCCGGGTCGCAGGACTGACGGCGGGCGGCAAGTGAAACGGAGTCAGGAGAGATTCGAGCGATGAAGCAGCAGTGGATTCATCGGATGGCCATCGGCGCGGCCGCGCTGCTGGTGTGTTCGCTGGGCGCGTTCGCGCAGGCGCCGCCTCCTCCCGGAGATCCGGGGCCGCACGGGCCCAGGCACGGCGGCGGGCCCATGGAGTTCGGCCGCTTCGAGATGGGACTGATCGGCAAGACCGTCGCTGGCGCTCCCTACTCCGCGCAGATCGTGACCCAGCACACCCAGACGCTCGGTGACGGGACGCACGTCAGCGTGCAGTCCTCCGGCGCCGTCTACCGCGACTCTGCGGGACGCGTTCGCCGGGAGATGAGCCTGCCCGGGCTGGGCATGCTGACCGGATCGGACAGCGCGCCGCGCGCCGTATTCATCAGCGACCCGGTGGCCGGCTATCACTACGTGCTGCACGCCGATTCGCAGTCGGCCGACCGCATGCCCCTCCCGCCGGCCTTCAACGGAAAGGAGCACTTCCGCCAGCGCGATAACGATCAGGTCGTCAAGGAATCGCTGGGCACGCAGATGATCGAAGGAGTGCAGGCCGAAGGCACCCGCATCACCAAGACGATTCCGGTAGGCGCCATCGGAAATGACAAGCCGATTCAGATCGTCACGGAACGCTGGTATTCGCCGGACCTCCAGGTGGTCGTGCTCTTCAAGCACTCCGATCCGCGCTTCGGAGAGTCCTCCATGCGGCTGACCAATATTTCACGGACGCAGCCCGCGGCCTCGCTCTTCGCTGTGCCTTCGAATTACACGGTGAACGACATGCCCCCGCCGCCCGCCTTCGGGCGCCGCGGCGGCGCTGCTCCGCCGAAGGAGTAGAGTTTGTGCGAGCTCTCTCGTGCATTGGTCCTGATACATAAATTCTTTGGGACTGTTGCATGGGAGGTGTATGCCCCCCAAGGCCATGCGGGGCTCTCCGACCAGCTCCGCATGGCTCCCCAAAAAGAAATCCGGCGCCAGTGGTGAGTGTTCCGCGGCCCGCCCGCAAAAAAGAAAAATCCCCGCGCGCGTGGTAGAGTTTTGTTGCGAGGCGGGCAATGGACGAGCGCGAACTCGAACGGCAGTTGCGCGCGGAAGGTTTCCGCAGAACTTACGTTTGGCAGGACTCGCCGCACGCGCATTATCCCGCGCACACGCACCCCGCTCTCACCGCGCACATTATCCTCGACGGAGAGATGACGCTCACCATCGCCGGCGAATCGCGCACCTTTCGCGCGGGCGAGCGCTGCGATGTGGCCGCGGGCGCCGTGCACGCTGCGCGCATGGGCGCGCGCGGCTGCCGCTACCTCATCGGTGAGAAATAAACCTCGCTGCTGTTTCGCGCCGGGCATCACGCGGCGCGTTGACACTCACAGATGGTGTGTGTAACGTGACTCGCGCCCGTTGCGGGCATGCGAGGAAGAAATCCCATGAGCCGGCCGAGCCTGTTGGCAACCCATCCCTTGTTTCCGGAAGCGCGCACCCTGCTCGACGCGCATTGCGAGGTGGAATATTGGAAGCGTCCGGAGCGGCCATCGCGCGCGGAGTTCCTCAAGCTTGTCGCGCCCAAAGACGCCGTGGTGTGCCTGCTCACCGAGAAGGTCGACAAGGAAATGCTCGTGGCCGCGCCGAAGTTGCGCATGGTGGCCAACGTCGCCGTGGGTTACGACAACATCAGCGTGCCGGATTGCACGGCGCGGAAAGTGGTGGTGACCAACACGCCCGGCGTTCTGGACGAGACCACGGCGGATTTCGCGTGGACGCTGCTGATGTGCACGGCGCGGCGCGTGGGAGAAGGCGAAGCGCTGTGCCGCTCGGGCCAGTGGGCGGGATGGAACCTGGACCAGTTGTGCGGCGGCGACGTGTGGGGAAAAACGCTCGGCGTCATCGGCTTCGGGCGCATCGGCCGCGCGATGGCGCGGCGCTCTCGCGGATTCGGCATGAAGGTGATTTACACGGACGCGATCCGCGCCCCGGAAAACGTGGAGAGCGAACTGGGCGCGAAGCACGTGGACATGGACACGCTGCTGGCCACGGCGGATTTCGTGACCGTGCACGTGCCCATGATGGCGGGCACGCATCACCTGATCAACGCGGAGCGGCTAAAGAAGATGAAGCGCACCGCATACCTGATCAACACGGCGCGCGGACCCGTGGTGGACAATGAAGCGCTGTACCAGGCGCTGAAGGCCGGAACGATCGCGGGCGCGGGGATCGACGTGCACGAGCAGGAGCCGAAGATCCACGCGGGACTGCTGAGTCTGAAAAACACGGTGCTGACGCCGCACATCGCCAGCGCTTCCGTTGACACGCGCACGAAGATGGCCTGCATGGCCGCGGAAAATGTGCTGGCGTTCTTCGACGGGAAGCGGCCGCCGAACCTGGTGAATCCGGACGTGCTGGGATAGCGAAGCGAGCGGGAGGAAACAGCGATGGCGATGCTGCACGACGCACTGAAGTTGACGCTGGAAGGCGCGCGCGTGGCGCTGGAAGGAGCGGAACGGCGCGCGCGAGAGATGGGCGTGCCGATGGACATCGCCGTGGTGGACGACGGCGGACACCTGGTGGCGTTCGCGCGCATGGATGGAGCAAAGCCGGGATCGGCGCCCATCGCAATTAACAAAGCGCACTCCGCGGCGATCCGCCGGACGCCCACGGGACCGGTGATGGAAGCGGGCGCTCCGAACGTGGTGCTGAGCCTGGGACTGGCGATCGGAAGCCATGCGGCGCTGACCCCGATTCGCGGCGGGCTGCCGCTGATTTTCGCGGAGCAGGTGGTGGGCGCGATCGGGGCGAGCAGCGGGACCGAGGAGCAGGATTCCTCTGTCGCGCTGGCGGGCGCGGAAGCGTTCGGCGCGGCGTGCCGCGCGGAACCGGCCGAGCAGCGCGGGTTTGAAGCCGTCGAGGGCGATGACTGACCTGAAGGCGATCGCCCGGGGAATTTTCCGCGAGACGCTGGCCGCGATCGACGTGGCCGATTCGGTGAAATCCGCGCTGGGGCGCAGCGGGACGCTGTGCCGCGTGGGCGAATGCGAGTTCGACCTCTGTGATTTTCCGCGCGTGGCGGTGATCGCGGTGGGGAAAGCCGCGGCGCCGATGGCTTCCGGAATGATTGCAGCGCTGCCCCAGGACGTGTCTCCCACCGGATTGCTCGTCGTTCCCGCGAAGCCGTGGAACAACCTGCCGGGGATACGAACGATCGTGGCGGGACATCCGGTGCCGAACGAGGCGAGCTTCGAAGCGGGAAGCGCGGCACTGGAACTGCTGGCGGCGTGCGGCAAGGATACGCTGGTGTTCTTTCTGCTGTCGGGCGGCGGCTCGGCGCTGGTGGAGAAACCGTTCTTCAGCGATGTGACGCTCGGGCACATGCAGGAACTGAATCGCGTGCTGGTGACCTGTGGCGCGCCGATTGACGACATCAACGCAGTGCGCAAACACGTGTCGGCGGTGAAGGGAGGAAGGCTAGCGGCGGCGGCGCCCGAGGCGCTGAAAATCACGCTGGGAGTGAGCGATGTGCCGCCGGGAAAAGAGTCGGCGCTGGCTTCGGGGCCGACGCTGCCGGATCCGACGCGGATTTCGGACGCGCTGCGCGTGGCGCGGCAGTACGGCATCGCGGAGAAATTGAGCGGGCCGCTGCGGCGGCGAATCGAGAAGGGTGATTTGCCGGAAACGCCGAAAGAGGGCGACCGCGCGTTCGGGCGCGCCCACTTCCACCTGGTGCTGGGGATGAACCAGATGTTCCACTGCGCGCACCGGTTTGCGGAAGCCAGCGGATGCGTGACGGTGTGCGACAACACGACGGACGACTGGCCGGTGGAGAGGGCGCGGGATTTTCTGCTGGAGCAGCTCGACAGACTGGCCCACCAGCACCCGGGCAAACGGGTGTGCGTGATTGCGAACGGAGAAGTGCTGTCGAAGGTGACCGGAGACGGAGTGGGCGGGCGGAATTCGGCGTTTGTGCTCGCGTGCGTGGAGAAAATCGCGGGGAAGCCGATTGCGGTGCTGAGCGCGGGCACGGACGGGATTGACGGGAACAGCCCGGCGGCGGGAGCGGTGGCGGACGGCACGACGCTGGAGCGGGCGCGGCGGGCGGGAATGGATCCGGAGGATTTTTTCCGGCGGAGCGACGCCTACAATTTCTTTTCGTATCTGGAGGATGCGATTGAGACGGGGCCGACGGGGAATAATTTGAGAGATTTAAGGATTCTGATCTGCGCGCCGGGGGGATGAGAGGGGGAGAAAGCAGAATCGAAAACAGGAATTAACGCAGAGAACGCAGATGCAAAAGCCCCACGCTTCCCTGAACTTCGGGAACCATGGGGCACCCAGATTCAACTTCCACACCGCGGAGCAAAACCCAAAGGCTGCGCCACCCGCCGATCAGAATTCCGCCCAGCAGCCCGACGGTAGATGCGGAGGGATGCCCGGCATTGACCAGCGTCCCGTGATGAAACGGAGCGAGGAAGCAGATGACGACAAACGGGGCCGAACACGCCTGGGACAATGTTGCCAAGCTGGAGCAACTCCGCAGATCCTTCAAGGCGCCGCGGAACGCGGCTTGGCAGGTGGAGAAACAGCCGGAGAGTAACTCTGCGGGTGCTACAGAAATAGGGGACCGGCCAAGGAGAAATGGGGCAGACCAATCTCCAGCGCGGATCGCGGACGCAGGTCACTCCTCCCCGGGAGCAGGAGTTGTATCGCCAGTGGGATCATCTTATTAATTTCACGTGCGTCGCATCTGCGTCTCTTCTAGGCCTTCCGGCAGCTCACCCATTTCGAGGTAGCGGTAGCCAAAGCCAACCGAAAAACTCGGGAGGCCGAGAGCCTCGGCGAGAGCTGCATGACGGTCTGTCTCTAGAACGTAGCCTTCTGCGTTGTGGGGTTTCCGCAGGATCTCCGCGACATCGGTTTCGCTGCGCCTGGATCCAATGACCTTGCAAAGCAGAGCCGCGTCCCCGCCCTTGGGCGGGCTGAAGATCCCCTC
>Ga0335077_10004407_pt1 | contig 17160 bp, 11 predicted proteins | sample Lox_Sample_31_FD_207151 | JGI IMG/M metagenome (GOLD analysis project Ga0335077, IMG submission 207151) | Soil microbial communities from Loxahatchee National Wildlife Refuge, Florida, United States - Lox_Sample_3.1 | ecosystem: Environmental > Terrestrial > Soil > Wetlands | place: USA... | reverse complement strand
CGGCAGGCCTGCAGGGTGATGCCGTCGAGTTCCGGCCCGAGCATCAGCGGTGCAGGGAGCGTGTACGTGCCTGGCTCCAGGCACACGGTGATCGGGCCCTGGGTCGCGTAACCGTCGAGGAGCGCCTGCAGCAAGGCGCCGTCGTCGACGTCTGACGGTCTGACGTCCACCGTGCAGCAGCCGCCCTTGGTGGCGGTCAGCTCGGCGAGGCTGGCGAACGGCGGGACGCAGCCCGACGCCGTCGCGCTCCCGTCATCCCAGGTCAGCACCGCGAGCGGGCAGGCCCAGGTCCGCGGGCCGTCGGGCGGCTGGGGCGCAACGAGGTAGCGGTCCGGGTACACGATCGTCGGCTGGATCGGCCGCAGCGCGAAGCGCCAGAAGTCGCCGGCGTGGAAGCTGCCGGTGCTGGAGGTGAGCGTGACGGCGACGCCGGTGCCGTCCAGGGTGGTCGCCTCGCCGGCCGGCGCGGGGACTGCCGCCTGCCACACGCGCAGGTAGAGCTGCGGGGTCTCGTCGGCGGAAAAGTAGTGTTCCGGGTAGCCGCCCGGCGGCTCGCCCGAGATGACGAGCGTCCTGGTGGTCGGGTCGTAGGCCTCGGTGAGCATAGAGACGAAGCCGGTCGGCGATGCGATGTAGTCGAACGGCTGCGTCTCGTTGAGCCGGACCGCGTCGCGCAGAAGTTCCACCGCTTGGCCGGCGGCCGGGAAGTGGAAGCTGTCCACGGGCGCGCTGGCGAGCGTGAGCGTCGCGTTCCTGGAGATCGGGTCGTATGTCGCCTGGACCACCCGGTAGAGGAAGGAGGCGTCGTCGAATCCCCAGACGATGGTCGGCGCGCCGGAGGTGTCGGCGCGCGTGACCATCACCCGGATCATCTGGTTCTCGGCGCCGAGGTAGCCGCCTGTTGCCACGGGCTGGCACGGGTCCGGGGCGGCCGGGATGCTCGGGAACGACACCTGAAGCGTCGTGGTCGACCCGATCATCATCGACGCCGCGTCGAACTGCAGCCCTTCGCTGCCGAGGGAGCTCACGAGCCCGCTCCACGATTCGTGGCACGTGCCCGACTGGATCGGCTTGCGCACGAAGCGCTGGAGGATGCGCTGGCGCTGCATCGTGTCCGGGCCGCCGAGGGCCACGTCGGCGAGGGCCGGATCCTCGACGGCCGATACCTCCTGCTCGGACGCGAGCAGGTAGACGAGCTCGTAGCTGGTCCCGGCCGAGGCCGGCACTGCCGGGGGCGCCCAGAGCGGATCCGTCGAGTAGTCGAGCCAGTCGGGCTGCGTGCTGTAGGAGACCGGCGCGTCGAGGTCGAGCCGCTGACCGCCGAGGTAAAGCGTGCCCGGCCCGATGGTGAGATCGCCCGGCGTCGATACCGGGGGCGAGCCCGTCGGTTCCGGCGGCGAGCCCGTCGCCGGGACGGCTGTCACGACATAGCCGCCGTCCGGCGTCCCGGTGGTGCCGACGACGTCGAGCGTCAGCCGCCGGTCGCGCTCCGCGTCGATCGTCGCTGCCTCGTTCCAGTCCGCTTCGACGGTCACCCGGCCCTGCTGGGCTACGACTCCTCGCCACTTGCGGCTCGGGTCGTAGCTCACTCGTGCGCGGTCGCCGGCCATCGGCGTCTCCCTCTCCCGCCCTGGGCGGGACGATGCTCACGTGACATGGACGATCACGGGCGTGAGCCCGAGCGGCATGTACTCGGCGTACTTGATGAGCAGGCCCTGCTCCTTGACCGGGCTCAGGTCTGCGGAGAAGGCGCCCATCTCGGAACTGTTCTTGGCACCCGAAGAGATGGACACGCCGGCGGCACCGCGGACGATCGCCGCGTCGGCGGTCTCGAGCAGTTGCGCGTACCCCGGCTGCCCGTACGAGCCGCTGGTGAAGATCGGCGCGCCCGGCGGGATGGCAACCGACTCGTACTGGCGGGGTATGGCGCTGCCGCTGGCGTAGGCGCTGAAGCGCACGCAGCCGTCCTGGACGTCGTCGACGGCGGCGAAGTCACCGAGGATCGAGTCGGTTGCCGACAGGCGGTGCGCCGCGATGCGCCCGAGAACGGTGACGCGGGTGAGCTGCACCGTCGCGTCCGCGACCGCCAGGGCTGCCACGCCGAGGGCGACCGGGAACGACTCGTCGATCAGGCCGCGATTCAGCATGGCGAGACGGGCCGGATCGAGCGCCGAGGCCTCGGCCGCGAGCGCGAGCACGTCGGCGCTCAGATCGACGGTCGCGAACACGGCCGGGTCGTACAGCGAAGGCCCGTCGACGAGCGCGTTGAGCCCGTCAAGCGGGACGCCGGCCGTCTGCTGGCTCCACAGCGATTCGGCGTAGTACCTGTGCAGGGCCGCCGCGGCCGTCGGCGGCATCATGGCGAGCAGCGCCGCCGACAGCGGGTCGGAGGGCAGGCCGGGGGCCTCCTCGCCGGCCAGGAGGCCGCGGGCCAGCAGCGGCGGGTCGAAGACGTCCGCGGGGGTGTAGGCGGTGCCGGTCGTCGCCGGCAGGCCCTGGACGATGCTGTCGGTGATGGTCAGTGTCTCGACCGACCCCTCGAAACGCGTCCGGATGGGGCCGAGGATGCAGTGGTCCACGAGGAGCTGGCCGATCGCCCCTCCCGACCCCGCCGGGGCGGCGGGGTCGGCCTCGACGAAGATCCGGCACGGGGCGAGGAGGGTGCCATCCACCGCCGTCGCGAGCGGCGGCGATCCTGGTGCGGCGGTGCCCGGGTCGATGGTGCACGCGGTGATCCGCACCGTGTCGAACGAGCCGCGGAACACGATGTCGCAGCCGGACACGGTGAGGCCGTCGAGGACGAGCCGTCCCCCGCCGCCCCCGGTGAAGATCCACTGCGCTGGCCCGGCTGAGCTCGGCGGCGCCGGCCGGACGACGGGGCGCATGCTCGGGCCCGCGCGCACGAGCAGCGAGACGATCGGGTCGGCGGTCGAGCCGGCGTCGGCAAGCGCCGCGTAGGTGAGGGAGTCGTCCACCGTGACGGTGCCGGTCGCCCCGGCGGCGGTGAGCGCCGCGTCGAGGCCCGTCCCGCCGGTTACCACCGTCTCCGTGCCGACGGCGGCCGGGAGACGGTCGTGACACTCCGCGAGCAGGTCGCGGTCGTAAGGGCCGGCGCCGATCATGGACGAGAACCCGTACTGGTAGTCGACCGTGAGCGGCTCGGGCGGGGAGAGCGGAGCGGCCGTCGCCGCGAACCTGCCGATCTCGGGCCAGATCGACGCCAGCTGCCAGCTCTCGCTGAGGCGGTAGCGGGGTGGCACGCCGGTGTCGGGATACGGCGGCCGCCCCGGCGGCGGGGACGCCCCGGTGTCGGTGATCGCGGTCTCGAGGGAGCGCGTCAGCGGGCCGGGGACCTGCCACTCGCGGGCCGGGGTCCGGGACTCGGGGAAGTCCTCGAGACCAGGCGGCGGAGGCAGGAAGAGCGGGATCTCGCGGCCGGTCGGGTCGAACACGTACTGGCCAGGGCATCCGGCCACGGCGACCGGCGTCCCCGCCCGGACGGGGAAGCTGGCGAGCCGCCACAGGAACACCAGCAGCTTGGGGATCCCGAACTGGCCATCGGCGCCGAGGCCGGCCCGGAAGTCGGCCGTGTGGAAGCTCTCGTCGAAGGCCGTGCTCGCCAGCGCGGCGCCGTGGCGGGACCGCAGGTCTGCGAATCCGCCCGCCGGCCCGCCGGTCAGCAGGCCCGTCAGGCCCTCGATCTGCAGCAGGTGGGCGACGTCGGCCGGGCTCGCCTGGGGGAAAGCGGCCGGGCCGACGGCCGGGTCGAGGCCGTGCCGGGTGCGGGCCAGGCGCCGGAAGCCCTCGACGACGTGCGCGGTCCAGCCCGTGACGTCCAGCGCCAGCTCCGCCAGGATCTCGACGGTGCCCTTGTGGCGCCGGTAATGGATCGTCTTGGCGACGTCGAGGCGCTGGGCACGCGGGTCGAGGCTGCTGACGAGGTTCGTGCCGAGGAGGTCGCCGATGTACGGGATGACCCAGTCGTCGCAGGTCTCGATCGACTGGTCCGCCCACAGCCGGTCCATGCTCCGCCGGACGACGGCCACCTGCGCGCCGATCCGGTTGAGCAGCTCGCGCAGCGGCCCGGGGGAGTCGAAGCTGTCGGTGTCGGCCGTGCGGTAGACCGCCGGGAGCAGCTGCCAGAGCCGCTCCGCGTAGTAGGTGTCGTAGCCGTCGTCGACCTCAGTCACCGGCGGTCACCCCCCCGATGGTGACCTTGTCCGGCGGAAGGTCAAAGAACGAGCCCTCGCCCGGGTCAAAGACATCGTCGAGAACCCGCCCCGCCTCGGTGACTGCCAGGTGGTGGACGGCGGCGACGCCGGGCACCATGAGCGCGGCGTCGACGGCGCTGCGGTAGAGCCGTTGCCCGATGCCCATGCGGCCGGGGCTGAACAGCCCTCCCGCCGAGTCGCAGATCGACGCTGTCGCCGCGGCGACCACCGCCGGGACCTGCCGGCCGGCGCTGATAACGAGCGTGCAGGACAGGCTGAGCTCGATCTTCTTAGCGCCGAGCACCTTGACCGGCCGGTTCGGATCGCCGGCGCCGGCGAGCGCGGCGCTTGCCGCCGCGGCGGCCGCCTGGCCGCCGCCTACGTACACGGCCACGAGCGTGCGTTGCCCGGCCCCGTCGAAGATCCAGGAGGCGGCGACCCGGCTGACGCCGGGGGCCTGCGACGCGACGACCTCGTAGTCGGCGGCCGAGATCGCCCGGCCGAAGGTGCGCACGCTGGCCGGGGCGTCGGCGCGGACGTCCTCGGGAGCCTGCGGGTCCGCGCCGCCGGATACGGCCACGGGGTTCTGGATGGACGCCAGGTTCGGCTGCGGCTGGCTGATCGTCGTCAGGCGCCCGGCGGGCGGGCTGGCCGACCCCGATCCGTAGCGATAGGTGGCCACGACGTTCCCGGTCCCGGACCTGAGCCGGGCACCGTTGACGCCGTCCCCGAAGGTCACCGTGGTGACGGTCTGGTCCGGCGACCGCGACACGACGAACACCCGGGCGTCCGGAGCCTGGCCGTAGAAGCTGCGGACCTCTTGCCACTCGACGTCATCGACGCACACCGCCAGCGTGCTCGCCGGGCCGGTGCCGCTGGCCAGGTAAGTGAGCGGCGACTTCGAAAGCGTGAAGGACTGGCTAGCAAGCGCGGCGTTCCCGCTGCCCAGCACCTCGCCGGTCACGGTCGTCCCGCGAGACACTGCCACAACGTCGAGCAGGAGCTGGAGCGGCACCGCCAGTGGTGCGGGGATCGTCGACGGCGGGCTGCCGGCCCCGGTGAGGGTGACCTGGCCCGGTCCCGCGCCGCTGATCGTGACCAGGATGCCTGCGCCGGTCGTGTCCGCCAGGAAGGCGGTTGTGCCGACGGCGGGCAGCGGGTAGGCCGCGGGCGCGCCGACCGTCACCGGGAAGGGTTTCTTCTTGAGTTCTGCCGCCGGGATCCCGATGATCGTGCCCACGTCCCGGAAGCCGTACCGGACGGCGACCGACCCGAGCGTGCCCGCGGCATTTGCCTCGAGCAGCACGCCGGAATCCGATGCGGCGAGCGTCAGCATGAGCGCCGTGTGCGCGACGACGATGCCCGGCAGGTTCGGGGAGGATGCGCCGGGAAGCACCGGGTAGGGGACGGCCCAGAGCACCTCGGCGGTCCCGGCCACGACGGCGAGTGCCGACGGCGACCCGGCACCGCGGTCGAACAAGACCATGTCGCCCGGTGATATCGCCCGGACCGCCGCCGACAGCTGCACCGTGAGAGTCGAGCCGGTTTGCGCGACGATCACCTGGCCGCTGCCGGTTGCGCCCTGGTTCCAGAGCGCGGCAGCGGCGGTCGGGCTCATCAGCCGGTAGCCGGCGGACTGGGGGGACGAACCGGGTCCGCCCGCCGGGACGGGAGATGGGCTCGGACTCGGGCCCGGCGCCGGCGGCGCCGGTGCGGGCGTCGGCCCCCATCCGCCGGCGGAGAACGTGACCTGGGTGTTGACGACGCCTGTCCCCGGGTCGGTCAGTGGCGTAAGGGCGCCCACCGTGACGAGCGCCCAGTTGTCGTCTGTCCCCGCGAATTCGCGGCAGGCCAGCACGAGCCGGTCGCCCACCTCGACGCCGCTGACCTGGCCGGCGAGCAGGACAGACTGTGGCGTGCCGTCGGCATTGACCTTGAGGATGGTGTCGGTGGCGAGCGTGACCGGCACAGTCGACGGGCCGGTGAAGCTGGCCGCGGCGTCGACCTCGAAGGTTTGCGACGGGACACCCTCAGTGGCCACGCTGGACAAGCGCATGCCGGCCGGGAGGACCAGCGGCTCGTTAGGGCGCCCCGCCGTGCGCACCGCGGCCAGGTTCCCCGTGGCCGCGATACCGGGAGCCGGTTGGTAGCCGAGCAGCGCCACGAGGTTGGCGATGCTGCTCTGCTCGGTTGCGGTGCGCAGGTAGCTCTCGTTCGCGATGCGCTCGTTGTAGAAGGTGAGCACGTCGGCGAGGTAGGCCCACCATTCCAGCACCTGCAGGCCGAGGTCGCCCGGTGCTGGCCTCCAGGCACCGATGGCCTTCTCGCGGGGGAGGGGGCGCAGCAAGGCGCGGCGGAAGCCGGTGAAGTCGTCCGCCCGGCAGGAGATCTGCGGCAGACCAGGCGGGTTGCTGACGACCTGCGGGTCCTGGGTCTGCGCGCAGGGACAGGGTGACGTCGTCCCGCTGCTCATTTCGATCCCTCCACAGTCACCTGCAGCGATCCGGCCTCCGGTCGGCTCGGGTCGTTATCGACGCGCAGAATCTGGTCGGCGGCGAACGTGAGCGTCTCGGGCAGCGGCGCCCAGTCCAGCAGGACGCCGCGTGCGCGGTACTGAACCTGGTGCACGCCGACGACGCCCGGGCACGACTGGATCGCGGCGAGCAGCGGGCTCGACTCCAGGGGCTCGCCGAAGCTCCACTGTGAGTGGTCGAAGAACCCGGCTTTGCCGCCGGCGAGGGTACCGGGCTGCAGGCGAGTGAGCACGGCGGCCTCCACGTCGCTCCCGAAGGAGGCAGGCTGCCCGCGGACCGAGATCCGCAGATCGATCGAGACGTAGCGCGGGGGAAGGACGTAGCTCTCGTATCCGGCCAGCCGCTGCTGGTCGAACATCTCGGTGAGCGACTCGAGCTGAGCGATCGTCGGCTCCTCGCTCCCGGCGGGATCGGCGCTCGTGAGCACGGTGAGCCAGCTGCCCGTCCAGCGGAACGCGGTGCCCGCCTGCCGCACCCACGGCAGCGACTGCGCCGCTGCCGTGTAGTCCCCGGCCCGCACAACCCGAAGCGGCTCCGCACGGAACTTCTGCGGTGCCCGGTCGCGCACCTGCGCGATGGTCTCGGCGTCCGCGCCGCCGGTGGCGGGGAAGGGGTTGGTGCAGGATATGACGATCGATCCCTGCGCCTGCCCGGGCGCGACGTTCACTATCGTGTCCGCCGGGACGTTGCCTGCCGAGCCGCCGCCCACCCGGTAGAGGGCGGTGAAGACCGTGCCAGGCAGCGGGGAGGCGCCGAAGGTCCCGTCGCCGAACCGGATCGTGGTGCCGCCGTCGCCGTCGTAGTCGAACCAGGTCATGTCATTGCTCGTGAGCACGGGCGAGTACTGCTCGGGCGTGAGCGTGAACACCTGGTCGGCGGCCGCTGCACCGAGCAGCCAGCGTTCGAACCTCCACTGCGACTTGACGCCGCCGGCCGGGACCGCGCAGAGCATGATCTCGGGTTGCACGGGGACCGAGGTGTCCTCGTCCTGGCCCGCCGTGGCGAGCCAGGCCAGCGGGCCGGACGCGAGGCAGTAGCGGTAGTCGGGCAGCGGATCCTGCGGCGTCCGGTTACGCCCGGCGCGGACGACCACCGGACCTGGCGGCGGTCGTCTGGTGGTCGTCCGGCCGGGGATCGTGAAGCTCTCGCTGTGGCGCAGGCCCTGGACTGCGGGGACGATGTTCCCGGCTACCGCCGTATGGCACAGGTCGTGATTCTCAGTCGTGGGCGCCTCGAGGAAGACCTGTGTCAGGGGCAGAGGGGGAGGGCTGCCGAACAGCGGGTCGAGAGTCTCTCGCGTCTTGCTGACCGTGACCAGTTCCCGGACGGGAAAATCGGCGCTGTCCGCCGCCGGTGAGTCGAGCAGCAGCCGCTGGCCGCGATAGAGCCCGAGACCATGACCAATGACGTAGAAGTCGGTCGATCCGGCGAGCAGGCAGCGCTGGCTGTCATCCCAGTAGTAAGGCGCGAGAAAGGACCCGCTGGTGCTCCGGTTCCAGCGGGCATCGACAGTCTTCCAGCGGGCATCGACAGTGATGGCGGGGCTGACCGGGCTGGCGATGCCCGCCGCCGGGTCCTCGATCTCGAAGTCGAGGACCGACCCGTCGGCTCCGGCCGCGCGGCACAGCAGCGGTCCGTCGATCGTCCAGCTCCCCGTGCCCGCGTCCTGCACGTCGAGCTGGAGAAGCGTGGTGGCGGTGGTTGCCGGGGCCGGCTCGTAGTCTGCGAGCCTCGCGTGACGGACGACCGAGAGCCGTTGGGTAGCGGTCTCGATCGTCGATTCCGCCGATACCCGGTCCTGGTAGTAGCTGAGCTCGTCGGCCATCGCCGCAAGCGCCTCCATCAGCACGATGCCGAGGTCTGCCTCCGACCGCTCCACCCAGGCGGGGTAGCGCAGGGCGGAGAACTCCGACAGTGCCTGCTGGAAGCTGGCGAAGTCCTTGGCCAGGTAGTCGATCGACACCTGCTCGGCCGCCGGCTCCGGGCAGCCCGGCGGGGGCGACGCGCAGTCCAGCGTGCTGGGGCAGTTCGCTTTGAACGTGAACGTCGCCTGGCAGAAAAAGGCGTCGAGCTTGGGGCTCGGGATGGTCAGGAGGTAGGTGGAGAAGTCCCCCGCGGCGGCCACCGTGAGCGCCAGGACCGGCCGCCCCTCGCTGTCGGCGCTCCAGTCGGTCGTCTCGTCGATCGGGCTGACCGCGACGTTCGTGACGACCTCGCCACCGGTGATCGTGACCGGGCACTTGCGGGACAGGCTGCCCCGCACGGCCACGGTGTTCAGGAAGTGGACGAAGAGCTGGGTCTGGCTGGGGGCGACGTGGACGTAGTCGATGCCGTTGAGCTCGATGCCGCTGAGGAGGGCACCGGGCGCCGCGAGCAGCAGCTGGCGCCGGTTACGGCTGGGCGGGTCCGCAGTCATCCGACCGCCACCGTCACGGCCTGATCCGTCTGGGTCTCGACGAGGGTGTAGGTGACTGTCACCGCGAGCGTGCCTGGCTCGAGGACCGTCCCGCCCGGGCCCCCGGCCGTGACGACTTCGACGACGTCGACCACGCCGGCCAGCCACTGGCTCAGCCCCTGGATGACACGCAGCTTCACGGTCGCCGCCAGGGCATCGGAGTCCGGGGCGAACACCAGCGACCGCAGCCCGCAGCCGAACTGCGGAAGGTTGACGCGCTCGCCGGGGGTGGTGAGCAGCAGCTGGCGGACCATCTGCTCGACGTGGGCCGGGTAGCCGGTCTGCGCGGTCTGCTGGGACGCCGAGTCGATCCGGAAGGGAAACGCGAAGTCCTGCCGGGCGATGGTCATCACGTCACCTCCAGCGCGCCGTTGTTCACCGACACGCTCGAGCTGCTGACCACCACCGAGGAGTTTTTGTTGGCCAGGGTAATGCCTTTGCCGTCGAGGGTCACCGTGTTGCCGTTGGGGTCCGAGAGCGTGATCGATTTCTGGCCGTCGTCGAGCTTGAGCCTGTGCGGAGCTTTCGTGACGATCACCTTCACCTGCTGCGCCGCGTCCGCCGGGAACTCGCCCTCGCGCCAGTACCCCCCGACCCAGATGGGGTAGGACACGTCCCCGCCCTCGAACTCGATCCAGACCCCGCTGCCTATCTCGGGGAGGAACGCGAAGCCGACGCCCTTCCCGGCGTAGGGGACGCAGGGCATGCACCAGCCCGTGTCGGCCTGGCCGAGCACCGACGGCACCCTCGCCTTGATCCGCATCGTCTTCGCGTCGACGGCCGACACGATGCCGCGGTACTTCCCGTAGAAGCGGGTGCGCAGCCGCTCGAGGAGGTCCTCGAGCGCGCGATCGTCGGTCGCGGTCACAGCGACGGCGCCCCTGCCGGTCCGGCCAGCGCACCGGCGAGAGAGGCGAATGTACCGCCGGGCCCGGCCGGGCCCATCGCGTTGCGGACCAGGGCGAAGCTCATCTTCCATGAGTCGAGCGAGAAGCTGTGCCGCACGGTCCAGACCAGCCACTTCCCCGACTGGATATTGCCGGCCCCCTCGATCGTCACGACGTCCCCGACCCGCAGGATCGTGCCGATCCGGTCTGCGTCCGCTTCCCCGGCGCAGCGGGAGAAGAACCCGGCCTCGGTGAGCACGGCCGCGGTGCGCTGGCCGAGCTCAGCCACGTCGGCGGGCGCTGTCAGGAGCAGCATCGAGGACTGCCCGAGATAGCCGCGGTAGCCGCGCTCGTCGAGCGGTGTCAGGCCGCTGATTCTGGTCACGACGGTACCGGTGTCGGGGGACTGGGTGAGGTCGACCTGGCTCGAGTCCACCTCAGTCGGGCGCATGACGTCCCAGTCGAAGTCGAGGGTGTTGACCGTCCAGGTGGAGGGGTCGACCAGGGAGATCGTCGCCACCGGCTGGCCGGCGACGGCAGGGGTCACGAAGTACCCGGTCCGGACGCCTGGGGTGTCCGTGCAGGCGACCCGGCACAGCTTCCCGCCGCGCCTGGCCAGGCCGCGCAGGAACTGCAGATCCGTCCCGCGCTGCAGCAGCGTGTGCCCGTCTTCGGTGTGTTTGGGCGAGTCGTTGGCCGTGTTCCCGGCGGCGAGCCTGAAACCGTACTCGCTGAAGATCTTGTTAGCGACCTCCCCGTCGGTCTGGTCGGGCCATTCCTTGACGTTGTCGTTGATGTTCATGAGCCACGAGGCGTCCTGCGCCCAGATGTCGATCGTCGACGAGGTCGACGCACGGTCGAGGTGCAGCCGCCACGACAGGACGAACCCGTCGAAGACGCACTGGGCCTGGGAGCCGGGCGCACCGGGGGTGACCGTGAGGGTGACGTTCGTCCTCGGCTCGAAAGTGCCGTCGCCGACGAACTGGAGGTCCCCGGCGGATGTCCGGTTCACCGGCAGCTTCAGCAGCAGCGCGCCGGGCTGGTCCGAACTTTCCTCGATCTCCAGCTGCTGGATCGCGTTGTAGAAGGCTTCGGGCACCGGCGTCCCGCCGACGCACAGCTGGACGGTGACGCTCACGCCGGGCCCCCCGCCGGGATGCCGATGAGCGTGCGGGCCGCGAGGGCGGCCGCGACCATGGAGTTGTTCGAGTCGCAGAGCCGCCAGAAGCCGGTCGGCGCGTTGAGGTACCGCGCCGCGACCAGGTCGAGGCGCTGCAGGCCGGCCCGCTGTGCGTAGCCGACCAGCGGTACCGGATTCGGCAGCGCCGGTACCACTGCCGTGACCTGGGTACCGTCGGGCAGCGCGGCAGTGTAGGCGGGCTGGCTGAGGTAGCGGCTGTCAGGTGTGAACACGGGAGGTTCCCCTCTCAGATCGGGATCATCCCGATGACTGATTCGGTCGCGTTGGCAAGATTGGCGGCCGCGAGCGCTTGGCGGAGCGTGAGCGTGTAGGTATAGGCAATCGTGGCGAGGTGGCCGAGCATGTCGTCGTCGGCCGAGGCGGCCACGAGTTCTGCGGGGGTGAGCACGTCGAGTGACAGTTGCGCTTCGGCGTGGGTCGGGTTGAGCATGGTGTCGTAGAGCTGCTCGGTGATCGTGAGCCCGGTCACCCGGACGGGCACGATCCGTCCGGGTCCCCAGATGAACAGCGTGACCGGCATGACGGACTGCGGGACTGTGCGGGTCGGGCCGGAGCTCGTGCCGCTGAGCGCGGAACTGATAGCCGCCGACACCGCACCGATCAGCCCTGACTGGCGCGTGCCCGTTGGGTAGAGCAGCATCTCCAGCGCGGCGAGCCGGCTGTAGATCCCGCTTGCCCCGGCGAGCGCCGCCGCCGGTCCGCTCCCGTCGGCTATCTCGTCGTTGGCGTCCATCGCGATCGTGAAGGAGAACCCCTCGCCCGGCATGCCCTTCACCGCCAGCGGGTTGCTCGTCTCGATCCCGGCGGTTTCGGCCGGCTCGGGCTGGTTCCAGGTGTGGGTCATCGTCTCGGGGTTGTACTGGAAGACGATCACGTTCGGCAGCGAGCCGGACGCGTACTCGACGAGGGCGCCCTTCATGACGAAGCCGCTCATGGGACCGCCTCCCCGTCTGGCGCGCCCGGCACCCGGTCGCGCGCCAGCACCCGCTGGATCTCGTCGATGATGCGCCCGGCCAGGAGGTCCGGCTTGCCCTGATCGGCGGCACCGGCCTTAACCTCGACGTGCAGATGGTCGAGGCCGGCGATCCCGGCCGGCCGAAGCATGCCGGGCGCCAGGCCCTCGGCGACGAGGCGGGCGAGCGCGCGCGCCGCGTCCTCGTCGAGTCCGGCCACGCGAAGCGCCAGCCGATCGATGTGGACGTCACCGGTGGGCTCGGCGCCGCGGGGGCCGGGCCCGTCGGCCGGGAAGCCGGCCACGGGGCTCATCGGAGGCCCATCTGGCCAGGCCGGACGACGACGCCCTGTTTCTCGAGCTCGCGCCGCGCGGCGGCCAGCACGTGGCGCTGCGAGATCGGGCCGCCCTCGCTGCGCGCGAGGAATGCCGCGGCCACGGCCGCCGACTTGATGCCCGCGCCGGTCAGGTCCAGTTCACGCGCGAGACCATCCCAGTCAAGCTCGCCGACGAGCGGCCTTCCCTGGACATCGCTCGCCCCCTCGAGGGCAAGCCGCCACAGCAGCTCGCGCTCGCTCGCGCCCGGGGGCGCGAAGTCGACGATGAAGCGGAGCCGGCGGACGAACGCGAGGTCCAGGTCCGCCTTGCGGTTGGTTGCGAGCACGGCCAGGCCGTCGAACTGCTCCATCCGCTGAAGCACGTAGTCGATCTCGATGTTCGCGTACCGGTCGTGTGCGTCGCTCACCTGGGTCCGCTTGCCGAAGAGGGCGTCCGCCTCGTCGAACAGGAGCAGCACCGGTGCCCGCTCGCACGCCTCGAACAGCTCGCGCAGGTGCTTCTCGGTTTCCCCGATATACTTGCTCACGACTCCGGCGAGATCGACGCGGTACAGGTCGAGCCCGAGCGAGCGGGCCAGGACCTGCGCGGCCATCGTCTTGCCGGTGCCGCTCGGTCCCGCGAACAAAGCGGTCGTGCCGCGGCCGGGCGAGGTGAGCCGGGAAAAGCCCCAGTCGTCGAGTACCTGGCCGCGATCTCGGGCTTGTGCCTCGAGCTCGCGCAGATGCGCGGCCGTGACTGGTGAGAGCACGAGGTCGGTCCACGCGAACGGGAGCGGCACTGGGCTCAGCAGCTCTGGCGCACCGGCCATCAGGAGCCGCCGGCAGACCTCACTGACCTCGTGGTCGCCGGCCGGCGCGACGCGCGCGGCGACGCAGATCTCGGCGGGCCGGAGCGCCCACTCGGCAACCGCCGAGGGAGCCGACCTGGCGGCCAGCGACGACCATAGCCGCATCCGCTCGCGCCGGGCAATCGGCCCGCAGCGCACCGAGCGCCGGATCGAGCGGTACCCGGCGGTGCCGCCGGTGCCGGCCGTGGGGGTCTCAACTGACAGGAACGTCACTGGCCCCGAGGGGATGGCTTCCCGCAGCTGCGCAGGACAGGCCTCGGCGCGCTGCCACAAGATGACCGAGCCGTCGAGACGCGCGCGGCGGGCATCGCGGGTCGCTGCGGCAACGGCATCCGCGCGGGTCGCGAGCGCAGCCGCGTCCACGACGACAAGCCGGCCTCCGAGCCGGGCCGCCACCTGCGCGGCCAGCGTCGTCCGGCCCGACCCGGCAGCGCCGACGAGCTCGATCTCAATAGGCAGCCCGGCTTCGCCACCCGCGCTAAGCACCTGCACGAAACCGGCGATCTCCTCAAGTGCCTCGGGACGCAGCACGAGGCCGGGCGGCGGCTGGACGACGCGACCGCTCGTGCCGCCCGACCAGTCGGTCGCCGCGAGGATGGCGCGCCGCGCTGCCGCGCCGCTCCCGCGCATAGTGGGGCGCACTGTGAGCGCGGGCACCAGCAACGCGTCCGCCCGCCAGCCGCTAGACCATGCGAAGGCGTGGGGCCCGGTCACGACCGGCTCCGCCAGCAGCCATCGCGCGAGCGCGGAGTCCGGGCCCGGAGGCGGCTCACCGGTCAGCTCGAACAGCGTCGCCGCGAGCGAGGGGGTCGGATCGGCGGCCTCGGTGGTGTCGAGCAGGTACCCGAATACCCGGCTGATCGCCGGGTCCGCGGCTCCCGCAACCGTGAGCTTGAAGAGCGCCGCGTCCATCCGCGAGAGGCCGAGCGTGGTCGCGAGGTGCTCCAGGCGGACGTCCTCGGGGCGTCCGGCCAGGGCGGCGATCTTCGCTGAAACCGCCGCCGCGCGCTCGTCCGACCGGTAGAAAGCCTGCTCCGTCTCGGACGCTCCGGTCCGTGACGCGAGCGCCCGGTCGACTTCGCTGTGGCTGATGGCCAGCCGGTGCTCGCCTTCGTAGTGCTGCCCCGACCACAGGTGCCGCAGCCAGAGCACCCGGCGGGCGGCTCGAAGCCGCACCTCGGCGAGCCATCGCGGCTCGGCCGCGGTGTCGAGGGGCCCGCCCGGTCCGGCCAGGTCGCCCGGCTGGCCCGCCGCGCCCGGCTGGCCCGGGCAGTTCGGTTCGGCGCGGGCGCCGGGCATGCCGATCGCGGGCTCGTCGACGCGGGCATCCCCGCCCGGCCGGGCCCGCACGGGCGGCGCGGAGTTCACAGCGTCACCCATAGGGCCGGATCCGACTCGATGCCGTTCACCCGGACCCGCACCGGCGCGACCGTTCCGGTCGGCCCCGCTGGCGGCGAGAAGGAGAACGAGGTGCCGGACGGGTCGACGCTGACCTCACCGGGCGCTGGGGGCGCCGCGGTCTCCGTCAGCGCCACAGTGCCGACGAGCACCTCTGTGATACCCGGGACCAAGCCTGCCCCGCTCACCGTGAACGGGGCCGATCCCGACAGCACCGGGCCTCCCGACGGGTCCACGTACGCGGCGACGCCGACGGGGATCGAGCCGCTGCGGGTGCCGCCGGGCGAGCCCAGCGCGCCGCTGCCGACACGTAGCTGGTAGACGCCCGGGTCCGGGGCGCCTGCCGGTGGCGCTCCGACGGCGGGCGGAAGCACGAGCACGAACTTGGCCGGGCTCGAGGCGGCGGCGACCGCCCACGCCGTCACGTCTACCTCGCCGCCGGCGGGCGGCAGGAGGTACACCCGGTCCGACACGCCGGCTGCGCCCAGACCCGAGCCCATCAGCCAGACGGTCTGGCCCGCCGCCACGGTCGCCTGCGGCTGCGAGAACGCCACCACACGGCCCGTCGGTCCGTTATAGGAGCCGTCGCGGAACGTTCCGGAGGTGACCGGGTAGCCGGCCGGGCCGGGCGCAGGCAATAGCAGCGGGACCGGGCCGGCGTCCACGCAGAACGATGAGGTCTGCGGCGCGGGCGCCGGCCCCGGGTCCGCGTCGATGAACACTACCGCCGCGCGGTACACCAGGGACATCCGCAGCGGTGCGGTGGTCGCCTGCCACAGACGGCTCAGCTCGTCATAGGAGCGGTGCTCCATGGTCAGGGTCAGCTCCCAGGGCACCGCCGCCCCAGGATCGCTGCGCACGATCGGGTTGGCGTGGAAGATGCGCAGCGCGACGCTCATCGCCTCTTGCTCCTCGGTGTAGCTCGAGTCCGAGTACGCGAAAAGGAGGTAGAAGAGGTCGAGCGCAAGCGGCAGGAACCGGGTCGGCCCGCCCGCTGCGGCGCCGAGCATCTGGGATTCCCAGAACAGGGCCTCCCGCGCATTGTCCGATTCCACGTGGTAGAGGTACATGCTCAGCTGTGGACCGGGCTCCTGGCGCACCGAATCCGGCGCCAGTCCGGTGAAGTTCGGCGTGAACGTCGGCCCCGGCGGGCTGCCACCGACCTCGGTCCAGATCGGCGCCGTCGGCCACTGGCTCTTCATGAGCCCGATCAGCGAGTCGGTCACCGCCGACAGGTCGAGTGTCATCGCCCGCGCCCGTCAGCCCTGTGCAGTTCCGTACCAGCGGCGCAGCCCGTCGCGCAGCCGGCCGGCGCTCGCGCCCGCGGCGAGCAGGGAAGGAGGGCGGGACCGGCCGCGCGCCACTTTGGCAGGAGGCCGGATCTTATGGGCGGGGAGGGCAGGCCCAACTGGCGGCACGACGGTGACCTCGATCGTGCCGATCGACAGGCGGGCCCGGCCCGTGACGCGAGGTTCCTGGCGCGACCCGCCCGGACTCGGGCCGGGCATTTCGATTGACTGCGCAGCCAGGGCGGGGGGCGGTGGAAGCCTGCGGCCCGCCGCCGGCCCCGGGGATGGCTTGCGGTCGCCGACGGCGTCCTGGGCGGCGAGGGTGACCGAGACGCCTCGCTCGCCCCCGAGCAGGGCCTGATGCGGGTCGGCGGTGCCAGGTCCCAGTCTGAAGGCCAGCGCGGGGGGCTTAGGCCGCCACGCCGTGGCGGGCCGGTAGTCGGTATCTCCGGCCATGGGCACCGGCTCGATTGTCTGGGGCAGCTCGGCGGCCGCTCCCCGCAGCGGACCCGTCCAGGATCCGGGCCGTGCCCGCCCGGCGTCGCCGGGAGGTGGCGAGCTGCCCGGTGGCAGTGGCGCCGCCGGGTCGGCGACCGGGCCTGCGTCCACCGGCATTGCCGAAGCGGCACCCCGGGCCTGCGTAGACTCGGTGCGCGGAACGAGCGACGGGCGGGGAGCAACCCGCACTGGCCTGGGCACGTCCGGGTCGACGGGTGCCGCGGGGATGGGTGCGGCCGGGACTGTCGTGCCGGGCCGCGGCTGCGCCGCGGCGACGGGTGCATTTCCCGGTCGCTTCCGGCCCGTGTCGTCGCCGCGCGGGGATGTGATCTGCGGTGACGGTGGCGGCTCTTCGCCGGAGTCGGAGGGCGGCAGGTCGCGGGGGAAGGTCCGCGCGGCGGCTGCGGGTGCGGCCGGGACTGCCGTGCCGGGCCGCGGCTGCGCCGCGGCGACGGGTGCATTTCCCGCTCGCTTCCGGCCCGTGTCGTCGCCGCGCGGGGATGTGATCTGCGGTGACGGTGGCGGCTCTTCGCCGGAGTCGGAGGGCGG
>Ga0335077_10004406_pt1 | contig 17161 bp, 14 predicted proteins | sample Lox_Sample_31_FD_207151 | JGI IMG/M metagenome (GOLD analysis project Ga0335077, IMG submission 207151) | Soil microbial communities from Loxahatchee National Wildlife Refuge, Florida, United States - Lox_Sample_3.1 | ecosystem: Environmental > Terrestrial > Soil > Wetlands | place: USA... | reverse complement strand
GCGTCCGAGCCGCTCACCTTGTAGCCGAGATTTAGGAGCACCTCGGCAATGCCGCTCATGCCGCTGCCGCCGATGCCGACGAAATGGATGTGCTTGACCGCGTGTTTCATCGCCGCCGACGCGCCCGCGCAACGCGTTCGATAGCATCGGCCACCGTCGTGGTGGCCTGCGGGCGCCCCAGCGCCTTGGCGCTGGCCGCCATCGCGACCAGCTGTTCGCGCGTCAGCCCGCGCAGGATCGCGGCGACGCGCGCCGGGTCGAACTCTTCCTGCGGCACGTGGATCGCGCCGCCGTGCTGCGCGAGCCATTGTGCGTTGCTGCGCTGGTGCTGGGTCGTGCGCACGACGAAGGGCACCAGCACCGCGGGCACTCCGGCGGCACACAGCTCCGCGACGGTGATCGCGCCGGCGCGGCAGATCACCAGGTCGGCGGCCGCGTAGCGGCGCGCGATGTCGTCGATGAACGGCAGCACCTCGGCCGTTACGCCCGCCGCGGCGTAAGCGGCGCGCGTCGCCTCGACATGCGCGGCCCCGCACTGGTGGACCACGTGCGGCCGTTCGTCGCGCGCGAGCAAGGCGAGTGCCGCGGGAAGCGTTTCGTTCAGCACCCGCGCACCGAGGCTTCCGCCCACCGCCAGCAGGTTGAGCGCGCCGCGGCGGCCAGCGTACCGCGCTGCCGGCGTGTCGAGGCCCGCGATTTCGGGCCGGACCGGATTGCCGCTGATCAGGCCCTTGGCGCCCGCGAGGCGCGCCGCCCCGCCGTCGAAGCCGCAACAGATCGCCGCCGCCAGCACCTTGAGCATCCGTGTCGAGAGCAGCGGCGCAGCGTCTGCGTTCAGCAGCACGAGCGGCGCTCCGGTCAGCGCGGTCGCCAGTCCGGCCGGCACCGCCACGTAGCCGCCGGTGCTGAACACGACCGCGGGCGGCCGCGCGCGCAGGATGCGCAGGCTCTGGCCGAGAGCGCGCAGCAGATGAAAGCCGCCGGCCAACAGCGTCTTCAGCCCCTTGCCGCGCAGGCCGGCAAAGTCGACCGCATCGAACGCGATGCCGCGCGGTTCGACCAGCGAACGTTCCATGCCGGCGCGGGTACCGAGCCACGAGACGCTCCAGCCGCGCGCGCGCAGCGCCTCGGCGACGGCAAGCCCGGGCATGACGTGGCCGCCCGTTCCCGCCGCAACGACGGTCAGGTGGGCCGTGCCATTGCGGGCGCTCATACCCGCCCTCCGCGCATGAGGACGCGGTTCTCGCGGTCGACACGCATGAGCAGCCCGATCGCCGTGATGGTCGCGACGAGCGCCGATCCGCCGTAGCTGATGAACGGCAGCGTCAGTCCCTTCGTCGGCAGCATCCCGGTCGCCACGCCCATGTTGAAGAACGACTGCACGCCGATCCACACGCCGATGCCCTGCGCCACGAGGCCGGCGAACGTGCGCTCGAGCGCGATCGACTGGCGGCCGATCTCGAACGCACGCTTGACCAGCCAGTAGAAGAGCACGATCACCGCCAGCACCGCCACGAAGCCGAGTTCCTCGGCGATCACCGCGAAGATGAAGTCGGTGTGCGCCTCCGGCAGGTAGTGCAGCTTCTCGACGCTGCGTCCGAGGCCGACACCGAACCATTCGCCGCGGCCGAAGGCGATGAGGGAGTGCGAAAGCTGGTAGGTCTCCTTGAGCGGCTTGTCGCCCTCCCACACGTCGATGAAGCCCAGCACGCGCCGGATCCGGTAGTCGGCCGTGAGGATCATGACGACGAGGGTGACGACGAGCGTCCCGCCGAGGGCCGCGAACAGACGCGCATTGGCACCGCCGAGGAACAGGATGCCCATGCAGATCACCGCGATCACGGCGAATGCGCCGAAGTCCGGCTGGCGCAGGAGCAGCGCCCCGATCACGGCGATCACCGCGGCCATCGGCAGCACGCCCTTGCCGAAGTGATGCATGTAGTCCTGCTTGCGCACGGTGAAGCTCGCGGCATACAGGACGCCCGCGATCTTCATCACTTCCGACGGCTGCAGGTTGAAGGCGCCCAGCGGAATCCAGCGCCGCGCGCCCAGGGCGCCCTTGCCCACCATCAGCACGACGACGAGCAGGACCAGAGCGCCCATGAAGACCCACGGCGCGAGCCGCTCCCACGCCGCCATGGGAACCGAAAGCGCGACCGCGGCGCCCGCACCGGCGATGCCGAGCGCGACCAGGTGGCGCAGCAGGAAGTGCGTCGGCGCGACGTGGTAGCGCGGCGAGTCGCCAAGGGTGATGGAAGCCGAGTAGACCATCACCGTGCCGAGCAGGACCAAAGCCGCCACCACCAGCGCCAACGGCAGGTCGTAGCTGTCGAGGCCGGCCAGCGGGCGCGGCCTGGCGCCCGCGTTCAGGCCGGCGAGCGCGAGCGAGCCGCCCGGCCGGTGGTCGCGCGCCGCGTAGCTCGGCGCGCCGCGGCGGGCACGCATCCAGTCGCGCAGGCGGCTCAGCATGGTTGCCCCGCCTGGGCGGCCAGTTCATGCACCGCGTTGACGAAGACTTCGGCGCGATGCGCGTAATCGCGGAACATGTCGAGGCTTGCGCAGGCCGGCGAAAGCAGCACGGCATCGCCCGGCAGAGCGCGCCCGGCAAGCAGGCGGACGGCGTCCTCCAGCGCTGCGCAGCGATCGACGGGATAAGGCGCGTCCCCTAGCGCGGCGCCGATCCGCTCGGCGTCGCGGCCGATGAGCGCGACCGCGCGCGCGTGCGCCGCCAGCGGCGCGACCAGCGGCTGGAAGTCCTGCCCCTTGCCGTCGCCGCCGAGGATGACGAGCAGGCGCTTGCCTTCCGCGCCGAGCCCCGTGAGAGCCGCGACGGTGGCGCCGACGTTGGTGCCCTTGCTGTCGTCGTAGTACTCGACCGGGCCGATGCGGGCGACCAGCGAAACGCGGTGCGGTTCGCCTTCGTACTCGCGCAAGGCGTGCAGCATCGGCGCAAGCGGGCAGCCGAGCGCGCGTGCGAGCGCAAGCGCGGCAAGCGCATTCATCGCGTTGTGGCGGCCGCGGATACGCAACGCATCGACCGGCATCAACCGGTGCACGAAGACCTGCGGTTCGACCGCGGGCGCCTCGGGCTGGACCTTGCGCCGGCGCTGGCCCGCGTCCAGGTCTTCGGCATAAGCGAGCCAGACCAGTCCGCCGTCGCGCATGAGTCCGTACTGGTTGGCGCCGGACGGCGCATCGGCGCCGAACGTCACCTGCGGTGCCTGCCTGCGCGCCAGTGCCAGCACCGCCGGGTCGTCGCGATAGAGCACCTGGACCGTGTCGCGGCTGAAGATGCGCGCCTTCGCCGCGGCGTACGCCTGCATCGTGCCGTGCCAGTCGAGATGATCCTGGGTCAGGTTGAGCACGGCCGCGGCGGTGCAGACGAGCGACCGCGTCGTCTCGAGCTGGAAGCTCGACAGCTCGAGCACCCACACTTCGGGCAGCTCTTCGCGGTCGAGCCGTTCGCGCAGCGTATCGAGCGCCGTCGGCGAGATGTTGCCGGCGACGGCGGCCGAACGACCCGCGCGTTCGATCAGCAGGCCGGCGAGGCGGGTCGTGGTCGTCTTGCCGTTGGTTCCGGTCACGCCGACGATCTGCGGCGTGTACTGGCGCGCTTCGCGCAGCCTGGCCAACGCGCGCGCGAACAACTCGATCTCACCGACCACCTCGACCCGACGCGCGCGCGCCGCCTCGAGCAACGGGCGCGCCGGCGGATACAGCGGCGACAGTCCCGGACTGAGCGCAACCAGTTCCACGCCGTCCAGCAGAGGGGTGGCAAACGCGCCGGCGACGAAATCGACCTGCGGAAGCTCCTGCCGCAGCGCCTGCAGTTGCGGCGGCTCGTTGCGCGTATCGGCCACGCGCACCGACCAGCCCTCGCGTACCAGCCAGCGAATGATCGCCAGACCGCTCTCGCCGAGACCCAGCACCAGCGCTCGCGCTCGCATCACCGGACCTTGAGCGTCGAGAGGCCGACCAGCACCAGCATGATGGTGATGATCCAGAAGCGCACCACCACTTGGTTCTCCTTCCAGCCGGAGAGCTCGAAGTGGTGATGCAGCGGCGCCATGCGGAAGATGCGTTTGCCCCCGGTCCAGCGAAAGTAGGCGACCTGCAGCATCACCGAGGCGGTCTCGGCGACGAACACGCCGCCCATGATGAACAGCACGATCTCCTGGCGCGTGATGACCGCGATCGTTCCAAGGGCGCCGCCCAGGGCCAGCGCCCCCACGTCACCCATGAAGACCTGCGCCGGATACGCGTTGAACCACAGGAACGCGAGACCCGCGCCGGCGATCGCCGCGCAGATGATCGCGACCTCGCCGGCACCCGGCACGTAGGGAAACAGCAGGTAGCGGGAGAAATCCGCCCGCCCGACCACGTACGCGAACACGCCGAGGGCGGCGCCCACCATCGATGCCGGCAGGATCGCGAGCCCGTCCAGGCCGTCGGTGAGGTTGACCGCGTTGCTGGTGCCGACGATCACAAGGTAGGAGAGGATCACGAAACCGAACAACCCCATCGGATACGCGACGTTCTTGAAGAACGGCACGATCAGGTCCGCGCGCGTCGGCAGCTCGATCGAAAATCCGTTGGCGAGCCAGGCAAGCATCAGGGCCCACACCCGTTCGGTCGACGGCGCCGAGATCGCGAACGCGAGGTAGAGCGCGGCGGCAAGGCCGATCAGCGACTGCCAGAAATACTTCTCCGACGCGCGCATCCCCTTGGGATTGCGATGCACGACCTTGCGATAGTCGTCGACCCAGCCGATCCAGCCGAAGCCGATCGAAACCAGCAGCACCACCCACACGAAGCGATTCGAGAGATCGGCCCACAGCAAGGTCGTGATCCCGACCGCGATCAGGATCAGCGCGCCGCCCATCGTCGGCGTGCCGGACTTCGACAGGTGGCTCTGCGGCCCATCGGAACGGACCGCCTGGCCGATCTTCATCTCGGTCAGCTTGCGGATCACCGCCGGTCCGGCGAGCAATCCGATGACGAGCGCGGTGGCGGCGGCCAGCACGGCGCGCAACGTCAGGTAGCTGAAGACGTTGAACCCACGGATGTCCTGCGCCAGCAGCTGGAACAGCTCGAGCAGCACTAGTGCACCTCGGCCGCCCGCGCGGCGCCCGCACCGTTGCGCAGCGCCTCGACCACACGTTCCATGCGCATGAAACGCGAACCCTTGACCAGCACCGTCGCAGCCGCGGTCGCCGCCGACCGCGCCGCGTCGATCAGCGTCTCGAGGTCGGCGCAATGCCGGGCTCCCGGACCGAAAGCGGCGACGGATTCCAGCGTCGCGCTGCCGATGCACAACAGCGTGTCGACGCCTGCGCCCCGCGCGTAGGCGCCGATCTCGCGGTGGAACGCGGGCCCCTGCGCGCCGACCTCGCCCATGTCGCCCAGAACGAGCACGCGCGGGCGCGGGCACCGCGCGAGCTGATCGATCGCCGCGCGCACCGAATCGGGGTTGGCGTTGTAGCTGTCGTCGACCAGCACGGCACCGCTCTTCGTGCGCGTAGTCACGCCGCGGCCGGCCACGGCACCGAAGGCCTCGAGGCCGCGGCGGATCGCCGCGAGCGGTACCTCGAGCGCAAGCGTGGCGGCGGTGGCGGCCAGGGCGTTGTGCACGTTGTGCTCGCCCGCAACGCGCAAGCCGACCTCGATCACGCCCGCCGGCACAGCAATCGAAAGCGCGCTGCCATCGCCGCGCAGCTGGTACTCCGCGGTGACCGCGGCAGCCCCTTCGCGGGCGAAGTCCAGGACACGCCGGGTCCCCGCGAGCTGGCGCCAGATCCCGGCACAGGCATCGTCGGCGGGGAACACCGCCGCTCCGACCGGCCCAAGGGCGGCAATCACGGCGCCGTTCTCGTGCGCGGTCGCCTCGACGCTGCCGAGGAACTCCTGGTGCTCGCGTTGCGCGTTGTTGACCACGGCGACCGACGGCCGCGCCAGCTGCGCCAGCCACGCGATCTCGCCTGCATGGTTCATGCCGAGTTCGAGCACCGCGGCGCGATGGCGCGGGCCGAGCTCGAACAGCATCAGGGGCACACCGATCTCGTTGTTGAGGTTGCCGCGCGTGGCGAGGCGGCGCTCGGCGCCGAAGGCCTCGGCGAGAATCGCACCGATCATCTGGGTCACCGTCGTCTTGCCGTTGCTGCCCGCCACCGCGATCAGCGGCAGGTCGAAGCGCGCGCGCCACGCCGCCGCGGCATAGCCCAGGGCGCGCCGGGTGTCGGCGACGACGAGTTGCGCGACGTCGGTCTGCAGCCTGCGCTCGACGACCACCGCACGCGCGCCACGCGCCACCACGTCGGCGACGAAATCGTGCGCATCGAAGCGCTCGCCGCGCAGGGCGAAGAACACGCAACCAGGCCCGGCCGTACGCGAGTCGGTGCTGACGCTCTCGATGCGCGTCGCGCCGGCACCGTACAGGCGCGACCCCGGCACGCTGGCGGCGATCTCGGCCAGCGTCAGCACGGCTTCTCCCGCCTGCGCGCCAGCTCCGCGCGCGCATGCGCCACGTCCGAGAACTCGCGCCGCTCGCCGCGAATTTCCTGATAGTCCTCGTGGCCCTTGCCGGCGACCAGCACGACGTCGTTGGCCGCCGCCGCGCGCACGGCGTACGCTATCGCAGCGGCGCGATCGACGATTCGCTTCACGGCCGTCTCGCGGTGCGCCGGCACCCCGGCGGCGACCGCGCCGACGATGGCAGCCGGATCCTCGTTGCGCGGGTTGTCGCTGGTGATCACGATGCAGTCGGCGCCGTCGGCCGCCGCCGCGCCCATTGGCGCGCGTTTGCCGGGATCGCGGTCGCCGCCGGCACCGAAGACGACCCAGAGCGCCCCGCGGCGCGCCCGCGCCAGGGGACGCAGCGCGGCCAGCGCTTGCGCGAGCGCGTCCGGCGTGTGCGCGTAGTCGATGACGGCGAGCGGCTCACCCGCCTCGCCGACGCGCTGCATGCGCCCGGGCGGAGGAACCAGCCGCGGCGCGAGCCGGCACGCGTCCTCGAATCCGAGGCCGCATGCCAGCGCGGCACCGAGGACGCCCAACACGTTGGCGACATTGAACTGGCCAACGAGCGGCACGTCGATCTGCGTCGCGTGCGTCCCGTCGTCGACCCGGAAAGCGAGGCCGCCCGGGCCGGTGCCGATCGCGCTTGCACGCAACCTGGTTGCCAGGCCTTCGACGCGGGCAGCGGCCGTCGTGCACCCGATGACTTGCATACCGTCGCGTGCACACAGCTGGACGGCGAGCTGGAGGCCGAATGGATCGTCCAGGTTCAGGACCGCATGGGTCAGCGATGGCCAGGCGAACAGCTGCGCCTTGGCCCGCCCGTAGGCCTCCATCGTGCCGTGATAGTCGAGGTGATCGCGCGTCAGATTCGTGAAGAGCGCGACGCGGAACTGCACGCCGTCGAGGCGGTGCTGGTCGAGGCCGATGGAAGAGACCTCCATCGCGATGGCCACCGCGCCTGCATCGGCGAAACGCCGTGCATCGCGCTGCATCGTGACGACGTCGGGCGTCGTCAGCGCGGTCTTCTCCAGGGGCAGGTCCACCAGCCCGGCGCCGACCGTGCCGTGCACCGCGCAGCGCTCGCCCGCCATCGTGAGCATCTGCGCGATCCACTGGCTGCACGACGTCTTGCCGTTGGTGCCGGTGACGCCGATCGTCAGCAGACGCCGGGTTGGCTCGCCGTAAAAGCGCGCCGCAAGATCACCGAGGCGCGCACGCAGGTTCTCGATCCAGAGCGTCGGCACGCCCGGCTCGGCGGCCGGCCGGCCCGCAGCCTCGGCGAGAATCGCCGCCGCGCCGCGCGCCACCGCCGCGTCGATGAAAGCACGTCCGTCCGTGCTCTTGCCCGCGACGACTCCCGGCACCGCGACGAACACGTCGCCGCGGGCGATCGACCTGCTGTCCATCTTCAGGTGCGCAGCCGGATACCCACATCCGTTCGCGGCCAGCCACTCGATCGCCGCCTTCACAGCCCCTCGCCTCGCGTGCCGGCGCGCGGCCGTTCCGTCTGCGCCAGCATCTGGTCGCGCTCGCCCGGCAGCGCGTCGGGAGCGACCTGGAGCGTGCGCAGGCTGCCGGTGGCGATGCGCGCGAAGATCGGCGCCGCCACGTCGGCGGCGTAATAGCGGCCCGCACCGGGATCGTCGACCATCACCGCGACCACGATGCGGGGATCCGAGGCCGGAGCGAACCCGGCAAACGACGCGACGTATTCGTTCACGTAGCGGCCATCGATCACCTTGCGCGCGGTACCGGTCTTGCCGGCGACCCGATAGCCTGAGATACGGGCCTGCGGCGCGGTGCCCTCCTCGCTGGCCGCCATCTCGAGCATGTGGCGGATCGCGTGCGCGGTCTCGGGGCGCAGCACCGGCACGCTCGCGGGAAGCGCGGTTTGCCGCGTCAGGCTGACCGGCACGATGTCGCCGTCGCGCGCGAACACGAGGTAGGCGCGTGCCAGCTGCATCAGCGAGACCGAGATGCCGTAGCCGTAGCTGATCGTCGCCTGCTCGACCTCGCGCCAGGTGCGCGCCGGACGCAGACGCCCGGCCGCGGCACCGGGGAATCCGATCCGCACCGGCTGACCGAATCCGGCGCTCGTATAGACGTCCCACAGCCTCTGCGCCGGCAGCTGCATGGCGATCTGCACCGTGCCGACGTTGCTCGACTTGGCGACGATCTGTTCCACCGTGAGCAGGCCGTGCGGGTGCGAATCGCGGATCACCCGGTCCGCGATGCGAATCGAGCCGGGCGCGGTCTGGAACGTCTGCTGCGGCGTGACCGCACCCGACTCCAGCGCGGCGGCGATCGAGAACGGCTTCAGCGTGGAGCCGGGCTCGAACGTGTCGGTCAGCGCGCGGTTGCGCGCCGCATCCGAGACGCGGCGGTTGCGCTCGTTCGGATCGAAGCTGGGCCAGTTCGCGAGCGCGAGCACCTCGCCGCTCCTGGCATCGAGCACGATCGCCGCGCCGGCGTGTGCCTGGTTCGCCTGCACGGCCTCGCGCACGGCCGTGAAGGCGAGGTACTGGATCCTGTTGTCGAGCGACAGCGCGACGTCGTTGCCGTCCACCGGCATCTGCAGCCAGTCTTCCTCGACATAGCGGTGCAGGTTGTCGCGGATCGCGCGCCGGCGCCCTTGCGTCGCGGCGAGTTCGGCGTCGAGCGCCAGCTCGACACCCTCCTGTCCCTTGTCGTCGACGCCGGTGAACCCCACGACGTGCGCCACCGTGGCGCCCTCCGGGTACTGGCGGCGGAACGAGCGGTGCTGGCCGATCCCGTTCAGCTTGAGATCGGCGATGCGGTCGGCCACGGAAGGATCGACCTGGCGCGCAAGGTAGACGAAGTGCTTGTCTTCGTCGGCGAGCTTGCGCTTCAGTTCGGCGAGCGGCATCTCGAGCAGGCGCGCCAGCCGGGCCAATTCCGCGGCGGAGGCATCGACGTCCTCGGGACTGGCCCAGATCGCCTTCGCGGGCAGCGATGCCGCAAGCACGACGCCGTTGCGATCGGTCATGCTCCCGCGCGTAGCCGGCACATCGAGCATGCGCACGAAACGCGCCTCGCCCTGGCGCTGCAGGAACGACGTATTGCCGCCGCCCTGAAGCCACAGCGCCCGCCCGGCCAGCGCGGCGAAAGAGCAGAACAGGAGCAGCAGCAGCAGGCGCGAGCGCCAGGCCGGCACCTTGACCGCGAGCAGCGGGTTGGCATGAAACGCGAGCCGTTCACCGCGGCCGGCGCCCGCACGCGGAGCACGCACGCCGAGCATGCTGCGCAATCCTGCCGGCTGCTTCATGGCCCGGCGCTCCGCTCGCCGGCACCCGCGGCCGGAAGAAAGACGGTTTCCTTGGCATCGATTGGCTTGAGCCCGAGTCGCCGCGCGGATGCCTCGACCGCCGCGGGTTGCGCATTGCGCGCCTGCTCGACCCGCAGGCGGCTGCCTTCCGCGTCCAGGGCCGCGGCGCGCTGCTGGGCGCGGTCCAGCTCGACGAAGAGCGACCGCGTGCGGTATTGCGCCGTCACGATGCCGAACGCGCTGAGCACGATCGCGATTCCGAGCAGTAAGACGACGATCCGGCTCATGCCTGCCACGCGACGTCGGTGCGCTCCGCGACCCGCATCACCGCCGACCGCGCGCGCGGATTGAGCGCGATCTCGGCCGCGTCGGCCCGCACCTTGCCCAGCGCGCGCATGCGCGGCTGGGGCAGGTCGCCGGCCCGCAGCGGCAGGCGCGCGGCACGCGCGTCGGCCGTGCGCTCGGGATGCGCGTGCCGTGCGATGAACTGCTTGACGATGCGATCCTCGAGCGAGTGGAAACTGATCACCACCAGACGCCCGCCGGGCTCCAACAGCGCTCCTGCCTGGTCGAGCGTCATCGCCAGTTCCTCAAGCTCTTGATTGACGTGAATCCGTACAGCCTGAAAAGTCCGCGTGGCCGGATGCTGGCCGGGGTCCTTGCGGCTCTTGGCGGGGATCGCGTCTGCCACGAGCGCGGCAAGGTCGGCGGTGGTTGCAAGCGCCGGTCCGGACGCCCCGTGTTTGCGGCGAGCCACAATCGCCTTTGCAATCGAAACAGCAAACCGTTCTTCCCCATAGTCGCGCAGTACTCGCGTCAGCTCATCGACATCGGCGCGCGCCAGCCACTGTGCCGCGCTTTCGCCCTGCGACGGGTCCATGCGCATGTCGAGTGGTCCGTTCGCACGCAGGGAAAAGCCGCGCGCCGGATCGTCGAGCTGCGGCGAGGAAACGCCGAGGTCCAGCAGCATCCCGTGCACGCGGGCGATGCCACGCTGCGCAAGCGTGGCGGCGATGCGTGAAAAGCGTGTGCGCTCGAACACGAAACGCGCATCGCTGATCGTCGCGGCCGCGGCCGCCGCGGCTGGATCGCGATCGAACGCGATCAGGCGACCCGTCGGTGCCAGGCGCGCGAGGATGCGCCGCGCGTGACCGCCGCGGCCGAAGGTCCCATCCACGTAGGTCGCGGCGGGTGCCGTCACCAGCGCCGCCGCGGCGGCTTCCGGCAGGACCGGGACATGGTCGCTGGTGGGCGGGGATACGCGTTGCATTCACGATCAGAACTTGAAGGCGTTATCGCCGTCGAGTGCATCGCCGTTCGTTACCGAACGGGCCAGCAGTTCTTCGTAGCGCGGCGCGTCCCAGAGTTCCAGGTGCGGGCCCTGGCCGATCAGCTTGACGTCGCGTTCCAGCGCGGCCGCCTTGCGCAGCTCGTACGGCACCAGGAACCGCCCGGCCGCATCGACCTCCACTGGACGGGCGCTGCCGAGGACCAGGCGCTGCAGCCATCGATCGCCGGCGCCGCGCTCGACCAGTTCGGTGCGCTTCTCGTCCCAGCGTGGACGCGGATAGACGACTAGGCAGCCGTCGGGGTGGCGTACGAGCGTCAGTTGGCCGCCGCAGGCGGAGGTGAGCAGGTCGCGGTGACGGGCCGGCATCGGCATCCGCCCCTTCGCGTCCAGCGTCAAGTCGTCTTCGCCCTCGAACATCGCCGCCGCGGCCCCGCTTCCTCCCTCCGCTCCCACTTTCAGCGGGCAACAGAGTGCGGAAACCCACTTTTATTGTGAATTTCCCACTCTAGCGGCAACAGGGTCGGGCGGTCAAGCGAATAAGGGGTCCTTTTTCCAATTACGACAATGACTTAGCCGCGGAACTTTAGACCGCACTTGCGCCGTCACGGGAAAATAAGCACCAAAAAAATAATGGGATAGGACAAGGATTGAAAGTGACACTTCAACTTGCCCGGCCGTTGAAGAAAGGAAAGCAAAGTCCGCCTGTACGCCGGATCCTGTGCGACACCATCGCTGGTGCCGTGGCGATCATTCCTCTGGGCCGCCGCTCGCGCGGCGGCTCGAGCCACCTACCCGCAGCCTCTCCGAGCAGGATCATCGGCTGCCTATTTGGTGTTGCTCCGCGTAGAGATTGCCCGTTTCACCCGTCAGGGGCCGGTGCGCGAGGCACCGGCGCCCCTGCCGACTCGTCTCTGTTGCTCTGATCCTCACCTCGCGGTGGGCAGGTGTTACCTGCTACGCAGCTCTGTGGAGTCCGGACGTTCCTCCGGCGACAGCGTCGCCCGCGACCGCCCGGCGGACTTTGCAGAAGGGATTGTGGTCACCCGAGGCACCTTGCACAAGTCACGCGCCGGGTTCGCGGCGCGGACTACGCGAATCGATTTCTCGTCGTTATCCGCGCCAGTCCGCCGGATCCGCAATCCGCGTCCGGATTCTTTTCCACCACCGCTTCAGACGCGATGCGCGGTGCCGCATTCGGCCAGGCGTTCGAGCAACTGGGCCGCGATCCTGTTCAGCGGAAGGACCGCATCGACGCCGCCGCATGCGATCGCCTCGCGCGGCATGCCGAACACGATGCACGTCGCCTCGTCCTGCGCGATGTTGAAGCTTCCGGCCTGCTTCATCTCCAGCATCGCGCGCGCGCCGTCGCCGCCCATGCCGGTCAGCATCACGCCGAGCGCGTTGGGGCCCGCGAGCGCGGCGACCGACTTGAACAGCACTTCGACCGAGGGCCGGTGCCGGTTCACCGGCGGCCCGCCGTCGAGTGCGATCTGGTAGTTGGCGCCGCTTTTCGCGAGACGCATGTGGCGATCCCCCGGCGCGATGTACGCATGGCCGGGGAGGACCCGTTCGCCGTCGACGGCCTCGGAGACCGTGATCCGGCACAGGCCGTCCAGGCGGGCGGCAAAGCTGCGCGTGAAGCCGGCCGGCATGTGCTGGGTGATGAGTATCGCCGGCGAATCGGCAGGCAGCTGCTGCAGCACTTCGCGTATCGCCTCGGTGCCGCCGGTCGAGGCGCCGACGACGATGAGTTTTTCGGTCGACAGACGCGAGAAGGCGGACGGCTTCGCCTTGTCCGCGGGGCCGGCGACCGTGGCGACGGTGTTGACGTGCCGGCGCATGCGGGCCCGGGACGCGACGCGGATCTTTTCGCAGATGTCCTGCCCGAGCGCGCCCAGTCCCGCCGCGATCCCAAGCCGCGGCTTGCCGACGAAATCCACGGCGCCGAGTTCCAATGCACGCAGGGTGACTTCCGCGCCGCGCTCGGTGAGCGTCGACACCATGACGACCGGCATCGGCCGCAGGCGCATCAGTCGTTCGAGGAAGTCGAGCCCGTCCATCTTCGGCATCTCGACGTCGAGCGTCAGGACATCGGGATTGAGCGCCCGGATCATCTCGCGCGCCACCAGCGGATCCGGTGCTGCGCCGATGACCTGCAGGTCGGGCTCGCGATTGATGATCTCGGTGAGCAGGCTGCGCACCAGGGCCGAATCGTCGATGATCAGGACGCGGGTCTTGGCCATGGCGTTGCTCAGAACAGCTCGACGTCGCCGCCGACGCTGCCGGTCTTGAGGCGGGCGTCGTACTGCTGCTCGGCCGCGACCAGCGAGGCGTCGGCATGCGCCAGCCGCTTGCAGAGCGCCCGCCCGGTCGCCGGGAAGAACGCGACGCGGCGCGGGAAAACGTCGAGCAGGTCCTGCGACGCCACGCGGATGCCCTCCGTGCGCAGGAAGGAGAGCACGAAATCGGCGTTGCGCGCGCCGACGTTGATGGTCGTGAAATTGCGCATCACGTGGCCGCCGCCGAACACCTTGGCTTCGAAGTTCGCCTTGCGGCCGCCGCGCTTGATGAGTTCGTTGATGAGGCGCTCCATCGCGAACACGCCGTAGCGGCCCGCCGCTCCGGCCGGATCGGCATCCATGCCGCCGTCGTCGCCGGGGAGCATGAAATGGTTCATGCCGCCGATCGCCGCGGCGCGGTCCCAGATGCACGCGGACACGCACGAGCCGAGCACCGTCGACAGGACGATGTCGTCGGCCGCCACGAAGAACTCGCCCGGCAGCACCTTGACGGCATTGCGCTCGAAGGCGCGTTCGAAATAGAACGTGCGCGCCTCGCCGTCGACGCCGGTGCGGCGGAGGTCGGCCGGCGACACGGACTTCGGCTGCGGCATCTCAGATGCGCTCGTACACGGTCTTGCCGCGCAGCGCGAAATGCGCGCGGCAGTCGGTGAAGTTCTCGGAGTGGCCGACGAAGAGCAGGCCGCCCCGGCGCAGCACCGACGCGATGCGCGCGAGGATGCGCCGCTGCATCGACCGGTCGAAGTAGATCATCACGTTGCGCAGGAACACGACGTCGAGCACGGCAGCGAAGCGGCGCTGCGCTTCCCAGTCCGGCTCGAGCAGATTGACCGGCGCGAACTCGATCACGCGTTCGAGCTCGGGCCGCACGCGCACCATGCCCACGTTGGTGCCGCGGCCGCGCAGGAAGAAGCGGCGCATGCGCGCGTCGCCGCAGGCCTGGACGTCTTCGCTCCGGTAGATCCCGCGCCGTGCATGCGCCAGCACGCTGGTATCGATGTCGGTGGCGAGCACGCGCGCGCCGGTTTCGGGGCCCAGCGCTTCGAGCAGCGTCATCGCCATCGAATAGGGCTCTTCGCCGGTCGCCGCTGCCGCGCACCAGAGGCGCAGGCGCGAGCCATCGGCCTGCGCGGCGAGGAACGCCGAGAGGATCGGAAAATGGTGCGGCTCGCGGAAGAAGGCAGTGAGGTTCGTCGTCAGCGCGTTGACGAATTCCTGCACCTCGCCGCCGGCAAAGCGCGCGTCCGATTCGATGCGGTCGAGGTATTCGGGAAAGGCGCGGACGCCCGTCGCCCGCAGGCGGCGTGCAAGGCGGCCGTAGACCATGTTCTGCTTGCTGTCGTTGAGGCTGATGCCCGCCCGCGCATAGATGAGGCGGCGCACGCGCTCGAAGTCGCCCTGCGAGAACGCGAACTCGCGCTCCTCCGCAACGAGCGCAGCGACCGCGGCGCCGGGCGCGAGCTCAGTCAGCGCATCACGGGCGCCCATCGCCGCCGCGCAACGTGCCGGGGCCGCGTTCAGGCCGCGGGATCGACGAGCGCCATGTCGGCGCCGCCCATCAGCTTCTCGATGTCGACCAGGATCAGCATGCGCGTCTCGCCGTCTTCCGTGGCCGGCTTGATGGTGCCGAGTCCTGTGATGTAGCCCGCATCGAGCATGGAGCTGAATTCGGGCGCCGGCTTGATCTGGTCGCCGCCGAGTTCAAGCACGTCGCTCACCGAGTCGACCACTACCCCGACCACGCGCTGCAGAACGTTGAGCACGATCACCACCGTGAAGGCGTCGTACTTCGCCTCGCCGAGATTGAACTTCAGGCGCAGGTCGATGATCGGGACGATGACACCGCGCAGGTTGACCACGCCCTTGATGAAGGCGGGTGCGTTGGCGATCCGCGTCACCTGGTCGTAGCCGCGGATCTCCTGCACCTTCAGGATGTCGATGCCGTACTCCTCGGCGCCGAGGCGGAAGGTGAGGTACTCCTGCGGGTGCACGTGCACGGTCGCCCCGGGCGCGGTGAAGGTCGTTTCCATCATTCCCATCGTGGATCTCCGTCTGATTGCCCGATTCGTCGCCGTGCGTTCAGTGGCGAGTGCGCCGGATCAGGCTCGCCACGTCGATGATCAGCGCCACGCGCCCATCGCCGAGGATGGTCGCGCCCGAGACGCCCGCCACGCGGCGATAGTTCGCCTCGAGGTTCTTCACCACCACCTGGTGCTGGCCGAGCAGCTCATCGACCAGCAGCGCGCTGCGCGCACCCTCGGCCTCGACGATCACCATGATCTCGGAGCGCGCCGCGCCGGCTTCGCGCGGCACGCTGAAGACCTGCTCGAGTGCCACCACCGGCATGTATTCGTCGCGCACGCGCACGACCCGTCCCGTGTTGCCGATGGTCTGGATCGTGCGGGCTTCGACCTGGAACGACTCGACGACCGAACCCAGCGGCAGGATGTAGGTCTCGCCGCCGACACCGACCGACATGCCGTCCATGATCGCGAGCGTCAGCGGCAGGCGCACCGAAACCCGCGTGCCGTAGCCCTCGGCCGAATCGAGTTCCACGCTGCCGCCGAGCTCGGCGATGTTCTTGCGCACGACGTCCATGCCGACGCCACGCCCGGAAACGTCGCTCACCTGGTCGGCGGTCGAAAAACCCGGCTCCCAGATCAGCGCCCAGACTTCGGCATCGGTCACCTCGTCGCGCACCGCGAAGCCGCGCTGCCGGGCCTTGGCCAGGATGCGGTCGCGCTTCAGACCCGCGCCGTCGTCGCGCACTTCGATCAGGATCGATCCGCCCTGGTGGGCGGCCGACAGCGTGATGGTTCCCGTCGCGGACTTGCCCGCCGCGACACGCGCCGTCGGCGCCTCGATGCCGTGGTCGGCACTGTTGCGCAGGAGGTGCGTCAGCGGATCGATGATCTTCTCGATCAGCCCCTTGTCGAGTTCGGTGGCTTCGCCGACGGTCTTCAGCTCGATGCTCTTGCCGAGCCGTGCCGCGAGATCACGCAGCATGCGCGGAAAGCGGTTGAACACGAACGCCATCGGGATCATGCGGATCGACATGACCGATTCCTGCAGGCTGCGCGTGTTGCGCTCGAGATCGGTCACGCCCGCGAGCAGGGTCTGGTACAGCACCGGATCCAGCATCTTGGCCTGCTGCGTCAGCATCGCCTGCGTGATGACGAGTTCGCCGACCAGATTGATGAGCTGGTCGACCTTCTCCACCGAGACGCGCAGCGTGCTCGATTCGAGGCTGCCTGCCTGCACCCTGTCCGGGCGCTTCGGCTCGGCCTTGCGCGCCTGGACCGCCGCCTGTGCCGCCGGCAGCGTCGCGGGATCGACGAAAAAACCGAAGCCGTCGCCTTCCTGCGCCGCGGGCCCGCCGGGCGGCGCCGGCGCGTCGAACGGCGTGATCGCGATCTGCCCGCGCGCCACGTGAAAGGAAAACAGCTCGACCAGCTCCTCGTCCGGCGAGGCGGTCGTCACCTTGAAGACGCGGCAGCCGTCGGATGCCTTGCCGCCGTCGAGCGGCTCGAACTTGCCGAGAGAAGGGATGTCGCGGAACAGCTCGGCTAGGCTGTCCGCGGTTGCCGGATCCTGCAGCGGCCCGACGCGGACGCGCAGGCGACGCCGCGAATCGCCGGCGTCCACCGGCACCTCGCCCGCGGCGAGCTGCTTGATGCGCGCGACGAGAGCGGCGGTGTCGGGACTCGCGGCAGCCGTGCCCTGGTAGCGGGCGAGCTGCAGCTTGAGCGCGTCGCCGGCCTCGAGCAG
>Ga0335077_10004405_pt1 | contig 17165 bp, 16 predicted proteins | sample Lox_Sample_31_FD_207151 | JGI IMG/M metagenome (GOLD analysis project Ga0335077, IMG submission 207151) | Soil microbial communities from Loxahatchee National Wildlife Refuge, Florida, United States - Lox_Sample_3.1 | ecosystem: Environmental > Terrestrial > Soil > Wetlands | place: USA... | reverse complement strand
CCGGCCCAAGCCGTGCGAGGACGCGAGACGATACAGTTGCTGCGCCGCGGGGGCGGTGAACACCGGGATCCGCAGGGCGCGGGCGGCGTCCACCGCCAGTCCGAGGTCTTTGCACATGAGGTCCGTCATGAAGCCGGGCTGATACGCGTTGGTCGACGCGGCCTTCGACGAGAGCCCGGGGACCGGGTGCATGTGTTCCATGACCCAGGTGTGGCCCGAGGACTTCGCGATCGCGTCGGTCACGACCTTGGGATCCACACCGAACCCTTCGGCGATCCTGAAGGCCTCGCTGATCGCCACCGCTGCGACGCCCGCGATCAGATTGTTGCAGAGCTTGACGACCTCCCCGCTGCCCACGGGTCCCACACGCATCACGTTCGCGCCCATGGCCGAGAGCGCGGGAAGCGCCTCGTCGAAGTCGTCCGGCGAGCCGCCCACCATAATGGCCAGCGTTCCTTCGATGGCGCGGGGCACGCCTCCGGACACCGGCGCGTCCATGAAGCGCAGACCTCGCTCGGCCGCCTTCGCTGCGATCCGTCGCGACACGGCGGGATCGATGGTCGACATGTCAACACACAGCATGCCCCGCCGGGCGGCCGCCAGCACGCCGCCGTCGCCCGTGTACACCGCCTCCGCGTGAGAAGACGACGGCAGCATCGTGATGACGAGATCCGCGGTGGCGACAGCCTCGGCCGCACTGGCGGCCGCTGTCATGCCCGCGGCGCTGGCGCGCCCGACAGCCTCCGAGCTCACGTCGTAGGCTGTGACCGGGAAGCCTTTCTTGCAGAGATTCGTCGCCATGGGAAGCCCCATGGTTCCCACCCCGATGAATGCGATACGCGGCATCCCGATCCTCCGCCTTTCTCGGAAGGGCACGTCGCCCCTCCAGGCCGTCAGTAGAGACTATGCACTCGGAGCCGGAGCAAACGCCAGCCACCGCCTGCCGGCGCTTTCCCGCAACGCCGTGCCGGGGCCACTCCCGTATACTACCCGGGCCGTGCTGATCGGGCTCCTCCTCACCGCCCTCGCTTCGATCTCCTGGGGCACCACGGGAGCCACCATGACGCTCCTGTCGAGGACGAACGACATTGGCCCCATGCTCGTCGGCTGGGCGAGGCTCGCGGTCGCGGCCCCCTGTCTCGTGCTCGCCGCTACCCTGACCTCACTCGTCCGGTCCGATCGTCGCGTGACGACGCCCCGCCAGGCGCCCAGCTCGACGTGGACGGCGCGGCAATCCATCTCGTACGTCGTGCCCGGGCTGGCGATGGCGGCGTACCAGGTCTGCTACTTCCGCGCCGTGACGTTGAGCGGCGTCGCAGTGACGGCGCTTCTCGCCATTGGCACGGCGCCGTTGCTCATCGCCGTTCTCGCGGGACTGCTGCTGCGAGAGCGGCTGAGCGCCATCGCGCGGATCTCGCTGGCCCTCGCGGTCGCGGGCACGGCGTTGCTCGTCGTCGGGCCTCGCGGGCTCGGACAATCCTCGGGCCGTTTCGGGCTGGGAGCGCTGCTGGCGCTCGGCGCAGGGGCATCGTACGCAGTCTATGCAGTGGCCACCAAGGGCATCTTCTCTCGAGCGGCGCCCCTGCCCGTCGCGGCGATCACCTTCTCGCTGGCCGCCATTTTTCTCACGCCGACGCTTTTGGGCCAGCGCGCCCCCTTTTCCTCGGTCGCCGCACACTGGCCCCTGCTGCTCTACCTGGGCGTGGGCCCGACGGCCGTGGCATACGTCCTGTTCACCGAAGGCCTTCGTCGCGTGCCGGCGACGGCGGCGGGAATCGTCAGTCTGATCGAGCCACTGACTGCGACCCTGCTCGGGGTCATGCTGTTCGGGGAATCCCTGGGCGCGCTGGGCGTCGGCGGCGCGATTCTACTCCTGGTGTCGTTCGGACTCCTCGCTGCGGGCGATCGGGTCCGGCTCGCGGAGCGCCGACGACGCCACCGTGCCGCCGATGGCCCACCTCGGCGCCCCGGCATCGGGAGTCATGGCCCGCCGGAACCCTCCGTGCCCCGGCAAGCGCCAGAGGCGATCAACCGACCACGCGACTCACGGCGCGACTGAAGGTGCAGTTCGGGACGACGGCGGAATGCTTGCCAGGGCCGCCCGCCACCATCACGAACACGTCGTCCGGCGACGGGACCTGCGGCAGCATGACCGAGTCATCCGTCACCGACCGCATCCAGAGCGGCCAGTCGTGCATACCCCACATGCCTCCCAGCTTGAGCCGACCGAGCGGCAGCCTAGCATGCTCGAAGACGAAGCGTTGCACGTCGGCCCTCGTGAAGCCGTCCGCCGCGACGGTGGCCGCATGCTCGGGCCCGAGCACGACGAGCAACTGGCTCTGCGAGAAGTACCATCCCACGTTGGAACCGAGCGTGGTGGCCACGTCCGAGACGTTGTTGAGGATCCCGGCGGCCGTGGTGGAGACGTGGTCGTTGACGTTGTGCGGCGGCTCGCCCCCGTACACGGTGACCACGGTCTGATCGGCCCGGAAGCCAAGCGCCACGTGGAGAGGCTCCCACGGGCTCGCGTCCTCACGCTCGGCGATGGCGAAGGAAAACTTCGCCGGGCTGCCCTGGGTCGCCATGTCGTGGCGTCCGGGCCAGCCGCCACCTACGTTCATCAGGATCAGCCGGATGGCGCGCCCGATGGTCGCGTTCGCGCGGAATCCCGGGCCGAACAGCCCTGCCCCCGAGTGCAGGCCGACGGCGCGGGCGCCCGGTCCGCTCACGATCATCAGGGGTGCGACGGGATGCGTGGTCGCCTGGACCCCGTAGAGGTTGAAGCCGGGGTCGAGCATGGCATGGACAGCGGCCACGATCAGCGGGAAGGCGGCCGGTTCGCACCCGGCCATCACAGCGTTCACGGCGAGCTTTGAAAGCGTACACTCGCGCCAAAGCGGCGCCATCAATCCCAGGACCTCGCGACCGTCCGACGGCATAGTGGCCAGCATGGCGTCGACGCGCTCCCGAGTGGGCGCTACGATGGGCAAGCCGTCGCACCATTCCCGCCGGACGAACTCCGCGAACACATCGGCGTCCTCCGGCAAACTCAGGTCTGCGCTGCGGCGCTCCGGTGACGATTGAGCCTCGTCGCGCGGCTGCGGCCCCGCGAGACGTGGGGACGATCGTCCGGGCCCGTCAGCCGCCGCGCGCGAGCCATGGCCAAACAGACTCGAAATCTGTTCGACCGCCTGGGCCACGCGATGGCCCACGCCGTCCGGTGACTCGCCGCCCAGCGGATGCTGAACCACGAGCACGGGAAGTCCGACCGCGCCCAGCGCCGACATCTCGCTCAGCGCCAATTGCTGGAACACGGTCGTGGTGATCAGTCCGGCAGGCGTACCGCCCTTGGCCACCTCCAGCGAGTCGTGGAGACTCCACGACGTGCAAGAGCCTCAGTCCGCCGAGCCGGCGAAGACGAGATCGCACTCCTTCGCGAGCGCGGCGACGATCTCGGGCGCGGCCGGGCTGGCGGCGTTGGCCTTCTTCAGGTGCACTACCCGGGCCACCCCGAAATGTTCCTTCAGGGCTCGACCGATGCCCTCCACGAGCCGGTCGAAGTTGTGCTTGGTGTTGTCGAGGAAGCCGACGGTCAAGCCGTGCAGGTCGACGGGCGGCCCCGGGACCGTCACCGTCGGTGCTCGGCGCTCCCCGACCGGGTTCAGGACGGTGATGTTCGCCATGTCATCGCTCCCTTCGCTCAGAATCTAGGCAATAGTAACCCATTGTGACCTTGTTGGAGGGGTCTCCTCCTGAGAGAATGGGTCGAGGATCGCCAACGCTCACATGCGCATCGCCATCGGTTGCGACGACATCGGCTTCCCGGTGAAGTCGTCCCTCGCCTCCGCCCTCGAGTCGCAGGGACATGTCGTCCTCGACCTTGGAAGCTTCTCCACCGATCCCGTCGACTACCCCGACTACGCGCGCGCCGTGGGCCAGGCGGTGCTCCGCGACTTTGCCGACGTAGGCGTGCTCCTCTGCAGCAGCGGCGTCGGCGCGTCCATCGCGGCTAACAAGCTCCGCAAGGTCCGCGCCGCTTTCTGCGTGGACGTCGCAACAGCCCGGCTGAGTCGCGAGCACGACGACGCCAATGTGCTCTGCCTGGCCGCGGGGGGCCTTGGCCCGGCGGAACTCGTCGACATCGTGAGGACCTGGGTCGACGCCCGGTTCCTCGGAACGGACCCTCACGCGCGACGCGTGGCGAAGATCACCCAACTCGAGGACATGATCGCCGGCGCGGAGGCAAAGCGCGCGAGTCTGCCGCGCCGGCCGCCCGCGAACAATCCGGATGCTGACACGGAGTTTTCGAGGACGGATGCGCTGATGCATCCCGCGCGATCGTCGGAGCCGTCCGCTCGGACCATCAGCACCGCCCCGCCCGACGTCACGGCGTCTCCCGCGAAGCAGCCGGCCGTGCCCCCGGTCCCGGTGGCAGAGCCTTTGCGCGGGCGCACGGATCCGGATGCCCTCCATCTGCCGATCGTCGACGAGACACTGGGATTCCTCGAGGCCGAGGCGTTCCTGGACCGTCTGTGGACCAAGGACACCCGCCTCTGGAAGGGAGACCCTGCTCGGATCGCGAACGGACTCGGCTGGCTCACGGCGCCTACCATCATGCGGTCGCAGGTCGAAGATCTGCGGACGTTCGCCGATGAGATCAGACGGCTGCAGTTCTCTCAGGTCGTCGTGCTCGGCACAGGGGCGGCGTCCTCCTACACGACGGTGTTCAGTGGCACGTTCGGCTCCCGCATGGGATTCCCGGATCTGGTGACGCTGGACTCCACAGATCCCGCCGCCGTGAAGCATGCGCTCGAGCGCGTGAACGTGCCTCGCACGCTCTTCGTCGTGTCGAGCAAATCAGGGACCACCGCCGCGACGCTCTGCCTCTACCAGGCCTGTCGCGAACGAGTCATCGCGACGAAGTCGACGAAGCCGGGCATGCAGTTCGTCGCGATCACCGATCCCGGGACACCTCTCTCGGTGATGGCCAGGGACGCCGGCTTCAGACACACCTTCCTCAACCACCCGACCATCGGGGGGCGATTCGGGGCGCTGAGTTATTTCGGCCTCGTGCCGGCCGCGCTGATCGGAGTCGATCTGAAGAGCCTGCTCGACCGGGCCCGGACCATGGTGGAGGAGTCCGGCAACAACGTGAGCGCGCACGGCAGCGCCCCGGTGCGGCTCGGCGCGGCGCTCGCCGCCTTCGCCAGGAAAGGCCGCGACAAGGTGACCTTCGTGATGTCCGAAAAGGTTCAGGCCCTCGGGACCTGGCTCGAACAATTGCTCGCCGAATCGCTGTGCCAGGACGAGACGGGAGTGGTGCCGATCGTCGACGAGCCGCTCGGCGATCCCGCCGTGTACGGTTCCGACCGTGTCTTCGTGGCCATCCTCCTCGAAGGAGATCGCAGTCGAGACGCCGCCCTCGACGCGCTCGCCGCGGCAGGCCAGCCGGTGATCCGCCTCGAACTCGAGGATCACCTCGCGGTGGGAGCCGAATTCTTCCGATGGGAAATTGCGACGGCGACCGCAGGAGCGATCCTGGGCGTCAATCCGTTCGACGAGCCCGGCGCCACGCGGGCAACGGAGCATACCGAGCGCATGCTCGCCCAATGGAAGAGGACGCGGCGGTTCCCCGATAGCCCTGCGGACGCCGAGGACGATGGAATCGTTCTGACATCCGACATCACACCAAAGCCCGCCTCCGTTGCGGAGGGAATAATGGCCCATCTCGCTCAGGCCGGACCGACAGACTACCTCGCCATCCAGGCGTACCTCGAGCCGAGCGCCGACACGGTGCGCATCCTTCAAACGCTTCGCACCCTGCTGCGCGACCGGCTGCGCATGTCGACCACACTTCGTTTCGGCCCAGGGAACATTTCCTCGACCGGGCCGCTCCGCAAGCAGGATTCTCCCCCGGGGCTATTCGTGCTGATCACCGGGGCGGACCGGGAGGATCTTCCCATCCCCGAAGCGGGCTACGAGTTCTCGACGTTGAAGACCGCCCAGATTCTCGGCGATTTCGAAGCCCTGCGTGAGCGTGGACGCCGTGTCATTCGCCTCCACCTCGCAGGACCGACCGGACCGGGTCTCCAGCGCCTGCTCCAGCTCGTGCGAGCCGCCACCCGAGCGCTATGAGTCCGCCGACGGCAGAGGATTCCTGCGCGGTCGTCATCTTCGGCGCGTCCGGCGATCTGGCCAAGCGCAAGCTCGTGCCCGCGCTGTGGTCGTTGTTTCAGGGCCGCGTGCTACCCGAGCCGTTCGCAGTGATCGGCGTCGCGCGGTCGGAGATGACCAACGAGCAGTTTCGAGTCCGGATGCGCCAGGCCATCGCAGAATTCGCTCGCATCCAGCCGCCCACAGAGCGCGTGTGGGAACGCTTTGCCCAGGCCTTGTACTACCATGCGGGGGATCCGGCCAACCCCAATCTCTACCCCGGGCTGGCCGATCACCTGCGCCGCGTGGAGCAGGAGCGTGGCACGGGCGGCAACCGGCTCTTCTATTGCGCCACGCCCCCTTCCCTCTACCCGTCCCTGGTCAAGCGACTGGGCGAGGCGGGCCTCAGTCGCTCGCCGGAGGGCAGCATCGGATGGGTCCGCATCATCATCGAGAAGCCTTTCGGGCGCGATCTCGCCTCCGCGCACGCCCTGAACCAGGTGGTGGCCTCGGTCTTCACGGAGGACCAGGTGTACCGGATCGACCACTACCTCGGGAAGGAGACCGTCCAGAACGTGCTCGTCTTCCGCTGGGCCAATGCCATCTTCGAGCCGCTCTGGAACCGGGACCACGTGGATCACGTGCAAATCACGGTCGGCGAGACCATCGGCGTCGAGGCGCGGGGGTCCTACTACGAAGAGGCCGGCGCGCTGCGCGACATGATTCAGAACCACATTCTCCAACTGCTGTGCCTCGTCGCCATGGAACCCCCGGTCACTTTCGACGCCGATCCGGTGCGCGACGAGAAGACCAAGGTGATGCGAGCACTCCGGCCCATCGCGCCGGACGAGGTGAGTCGCATCGCCGTGCGAGCGCAGTACGGCCCCGGATTCGTCGACGGCCGGCGTGTCGTGGGGTATCGAGAGGAGAAGGGCGTGTCCCAGGAGTCGAATACCGAGACATACGCGGCGCTTCGGCTCGAAGTGGACAACTGGCGGTGGGCCGGGGTCCCGTTCTTCCTGAGAACGGGCAAGCGGCTCGCGAAGCGCACCAGCGAGATCGCGGTGCAATTCAAGCGCACCCCGCATCTCGTGTTCCGCCGCAACCCGGAGATCCTGGCCGACCCGAACCTCCTGGTGCTCCGCATCCAGCCCGACGAAGGCATGTCGCTCTCCTTCGGCGCAAAGCTGCCAGGGCCAGACCTTCGCATCACGCCGGTGGAGATGGACTTCAACTACGGCCACGCCTTCGGCGGCGAGCCGCCCGAGGCCTACGAGCGACTCCTCCTCGATGCGATGAAAGGCGACGCCACACTCTACGCGCGTGGCGACTGGGTCGACATGGCGTGGGAGCTTCTCGCGCCGGTTCTGGACAGCTGGGCCGCCGGGGATCCCCGCCAGATCCCGATCTACGAGGCCGGGACCTGGGGACCCGGAGAAGCCGACGCGCTGATCAAGCAGAGCGAGCGCCGCTGGCGCCAGCCCTAGCCGATTCGGAGGCGGGCTCACCTTCCGACCCTCCGCGAGGGATCCCGCTCGCACAGCTACCGAAGGCAGAACTTGAGGACGAATGGACTCCGGGAGCTACCCACGATGATGACGTCGCCATCGTTGAGCTGTACGGCGCCGCCGCGCTGCTGTCCTCCGATCACGGTCCCCTCCACGATGGTCCCGAAGGCGCTCTGCCGATCGATGAGGACGTAGCGCGTCCCGTTGTGCTGGATCTGCAAATGATCGCGGCTGACTTGGAACGGCTCGGCCGCCTCGGGAAGATACAGCTCGTTCGTCGGCCTCGCGGCGCGCTTGCGACGGTCGACCAGCGTTCTCGGTGCGGTGCGTCGAAGGCTCCGTGAATCCCGGCCGATCCGGAATGGAAAGATGGAGATTCTGGCTTCGGCGCCGCCGAGGGCGGCCTTGGCCTCCGGCGTGAGAGCCACCAGGACCACGCGCGATTCCCCCGACGATGGCATCGTTCGTCTCCCCGGAAACCGTGGCGTGTGCGACCGGCTCGCGTCCCGTCGCACGGCCGAGCCGCCCAACCGATTCTCCTGCGGCGCCAGTCGGCCTCGAGCGCCGACGGGCCGTACCGCCCCCGATTTCGGTGCGGAGCCAGGGAAAGGGTGAGCTTCGCGGACGTTCCTACTTCGCTTGTGACGATGACACGATCCGGGTGGCAGACACCTCCACCCACGTGTAGTAGACCCCCTCGTAGATCATCACCTGGAGGGAGTTGCCGCCCTTCTCGTAGACCTGCGTGATCCCCTTGTCGGCGCTAGTCATCGACGACAGGTGGCGCCACCCATTGGCTTCCAGCGTCGTTCTGAAGGCGACAGCGAGGCTCTCGGGCTCCAGCCGGCCTTTGTAGAGCAACCGGGCGGCCTTCACGCTCGGAGACTCGATCACGGTCGACTTGTTCAGATCCAGCGTGAGCCCCTTCGGCACCGGGATGTCCTCGAACTCGCTACGGGGTGGCTGGGGTGGTGAGGATGCGCAGGCGGTCAGCATCAAGGCCATTGTCAGGACAGCGAAGCAGTGCCGCATGGTTGTTGGATTCCCCCTTGAGGCCCATCGTACAATCGACGGCACACGCCACCAAGCTTTTGGACACCTGCTCCGCCATTGGTTACGCAACGGGGCGAACTGGCGAGCACCCGAGAATCCCCGGCGCATCCGTCCGGGTCGCTGGCAAACTGACGCACGAGCCGACCCTCCATTTCTTGACGGCCCCATGCCCAGGGCGCATAATCAAAGCTCCATGGCATTGCGCGTTGCTCCCGGCACCAAGGGCCTCGGAGAAGTCCTCATCGAGACTGGGGCCATCACTCCCGAAACGCTGGCGGCGGCCTTGACCCGTTCGGAGAGCACGCACGAGCGGGTCGGAGACGCCCTCGTCGCGCTCGGCGCCGTGTCCCAGGAAGACATCCTCCGGGCGCTCGCCAGGCAGTGGGGTGTCCCGTTCCTCCCGGCGGAGGAGGTGCCCTTCACCCTGCCCGTGCTGAAGAATCTGTCCCCGAAGTATCTCCGGCAGTACGAAGCCTGTCCGGTGTTACTCGAGGGGAGCACCCTCACCGTCGCCGCATCGGATCCTACGAACCCGCTCCTGGTGGATGAGTTGCGCCAGACCACCGGACTTCAGGTCAAGCTCTGCGTCGCGCCGCAAGATGCCATCCTGGCCGCGATCGAGCGGACGTACGGTGCGTCCACGGCGATGCAGAAGATCGTCGAGGGCATGGGGTCGGTGGAGGAAGGGGACCGGGAGGAGGACATCACCCAACTCCGGGACATGGCCTTCGAGGCTCCCGTGGTTCGGCTCGTGAACCTCCTGATCGAGGAAGCCGTCAACGCCGAGGCCTCTGACATCCACATCGAGCCCAGCGAAGAGAACCTGCGCGTGCGGTACCGGATCGACGGAATCCTCTACGATCTGGAGTCGCCGCCGAGGAGGCTGCAAGCTGCGGTCACGTCGCGAATCAAGCTCATGGCCGAGCTGAACATCGCGGAGCGTCGCCTCCCGCAAGACGGCCGGATCCGGATGACGCTCGCCAGCCGTCGCGTGGACATCCGCGTGTCGAGTATTCCGACGATCCACGGCGAGTCCATCGTGATGCGTCTCCTGGACCGCTCCTCCGTCTTCATGCCCTTCGACAAGCTCGGGTTCGATCCTGCGACGTCCGGCTTGTTCGACAAGCTGATCAATCAGCCGAACAAGATCCTGCTCGTCACCGGTCCCACCGGCTCCGGCAAGACGACGACACTCTATGCGGCGCTCGACAAGATCAACGCGCCCGAGAAGAAGATCATCACCATCGAGGATCCGGTCGAGTATCAGCTCAAGGGCATCAACCAGATCGCCGTGCGGCCCAAGATCGGCCTCACCTTCGCGGGAGGGCTCCGCCACATCGTCCGCCAGGACCCGGACGTGATCATGGTCGGCGAGATCCGCGACCTCGAAACCGCGGAGATTTCGATTCACGCCGCCCTGACCGGGCACCTGGTCTTCTCGACCCTGCACACCAACGATGCCCCGGGCGCGATCACGCGGCTTCAGGATATGGGTGTGGAGCCATACCTCCTTGCCTCCGTGCTGTCGGGCGTGTTGGCCCAGCGCCTCGTGCGCCGTATCTGCCAGAACTGTCGCGTTGCCGACGCCCCCGACCCGGCCGATCTCCTGGCCATCGGCGTCACCAACGGTCACGGCGTCGATCTCTTTCGCGGGGAGGGATGTGACGCGTGCCGCAAGACGGGGTACAAGGGCCGCGTGGGGATCTACGAGCTGTTCATCATCACCGAAGAGGTCCGCAGCCTTATCCTGCGCAAGGCCTCTAGCGGTGAGATCCGGCGCCTGGCGGTCGAGCGCGGAATGGTCTCGCTCCGGGAGGACGCCTGGGCCAAGGCTCGCGCCGGATTCACGACGGTCGCGGAGATCCTGCGGGTCACCCAGGAAGACAGCTGAGGGCCGGCGTGCCGACCTTCACGTATCGCGCGGCAGACCGTCGGGGCCAGACCATCGAAGGCGTCATGGAGGCGCCCGACGCGCGCGGCGTCGTCGAGCGTCTCCAGCGCGACGCGTATTTCCCGATCAAGGTCGCCGCCCAGAGCGAGCGTCGCTCGGCGCTGGGACTCAGCTTGCCGAGACTCGGCGGAGGTCGGATCAGTCGGCGGGACGTCCTGACCTTCACTCACCAGCTCGGCACGCTCGTCGAGGCGGGCCTCCCGCTGGACCGCGCCCTGGTCATCCTCGAGGACCTGGCACCCAACCCGCGTTTGCGCACCATCACGACCGAGCTCCTCACGAGCATTCGGGCCGGCTCCTCCCTCGCCGAGGCCATGGCCAAGCATCAGCCCCGTCCCTTCTCTCGCCTGGCCGTCAACATGGTGCGGGCCGGGGAGAAAGGGGGCGTCCTCGAAGCCACGCTCAAGCGGCTGGCTGAACTCCTCGAGGAAACTCAGGAATTCAAGGAAACGCTGGTGTCCGCGCTGATCTATCCGATCTTGCTGACGCTCGCCGGGGCCGGGGCCGTCGTCTTCCTGCTCACCTTCGTCATTCCGCGCTTCGTGGACATCTTCAAGGACCTCGGGCAGTCGCTCCCGCTCCCGACCCAGATCCTCCTGGCGATCAGTGGGACGGTGCAGCAGTACTGGTGGCTCTTCACCGCGGCGATTCTCGCCATCGTGGTGGGGGTACGCATGATGCTGGGGAGCGAGTCGGGCCGCATGCAGTGGGACCGCGTGGCGCTGCGGCTTCCATTGCTCGGCGAGGTGGTGCTCAAGACGGAGACCGCCCGCTTTGCTCGTATCCTCGGGACGCTGCTCAAGAGCGGCGTCCCGGTGCTGACGGCGCTCGGCGTGGTGCGCGAGCTCTCGGGGAATCGGGTGCTCAGCCGCGCCATCGATCGTGTGTCGGACGGCGTGCGGCGCGGTGCCGGAATCGCCGGCCCGCTGAAGGAATCCCAGGCCTTTCCGGCCATGGCCGTCCACATCGTCCGGGTTGGAGAAGAGACCGGTCGACTCGAGGAGATGCTGCTCAAGCTGGCCAGCGATCTTGAATCAGAGGTGCGCCGGCTCGTCAAACGCCTCATGGGGTTGCTGGAGCCCAGCATCATCCTCATCATGGGTCTGATCGTCGGCTTCATCGTGGTCGCGCTGCTCATGGCCATCTTCTCGATCACGGAGGTGCAGATGTGATGCTCGCCCGCCTGGTCAAGCTCTTCCGTGACAGCCGCGGCTTCACCTTGATCGAGATGATCGTGGTCGTGATCATCCTCGGTCTTCTGGCGGGGTTGGTCGCTCCGAAGCTCTTCGGCCGAGTCGGCCAGTCCAAGCAGGTGGCGGCCCGGACGCAGATCGAGCTACTCGGAGCGGCGCTGGACCAGTACAGCCTGGACATGGGCTCGTATCCGACCTCGCTCGACGCGCTCATCCGGAGTCCCGGTGGGGGCAACTGGAACGGGCCCTATCTGAAGAAGAACGCCATTCCCGTCGATCCCTGGGGCAATCCGTACAACTACAAGTGCTGTCCGGGAGACCACGGCGAATACGACCTCTGGAGCGACGGCGCCGACGGAAGACCGGGCGGCACCGGGGAAAACGCCGACGTGGCCTCGTGGACGCTCAAGTGACGCGGTCGGCCTGACCGACGGGAACAACTCGTGAAACGCGGCTTCACCCTCATCGAACTGGCGGTCACCCTCCTGGTCCTCGCCATTGCAGCGGCGTTCGTGGCACCCGCCATTGGCCGCGGCCTCGACAACCTCCGCACCCGCGCCGAGGTGTCGGGATTCACCGGATTCCTGCGCGCGGCGCGAGAGCAAGCCGTCACACGCGGTGAGATTCAGGAAGTCCGCCTGGATCCGAGCTCCCGCACGCTTGAGATCTGGGGCGAGGGTTCCCGATCTCCTCGCTCGACGCGCAGCTTCTTGTACCTTCTGCGGATCGAGCCGGACCCGCCAACAGCCAAGACGGTGACGTTTCAGCCGCAGGGGCTCTCGAATGGCGGCACCTTCCGTATCTTGGGCCCGGGCGACCGGCGTTATGTCGTGACCGTGGACGCTCTCACCGGAAGGGTATCGGCCCGGCTCGCCGACTCGCTGTGATTCGTCAGCGGATCTCGGCCAGATCTCCCGGCATGGGTCGCCGCCCCTGGCCCTGGGTCGACGGAGTCGGCATCGGCCGACAAACTCGAGCGTGGGAGTCGCAGGCGGGCTTCACCCTGCTGGAGGTCCTGGTGGCCCTCACCATTCTCAGCCTGGGGGTGGTCACTCTCATCCAACTCTCCTCCCAGAGTCTGCGCGTGGTGAAGGTCTCCGGCGACTACCAGCAGGCGGTGCAGCTCGCCGACCGGATGGCCATGGAGGCCAAGCCGACCGAGGAGGGTGTGGAGACCGGGCAAGACGGATTGTTCCAATGGGAGCGCCGGACTTCGGTCGTGCCGATGCCGGACGAATTCCTGCCCAAGCAAACCAGCCCCGACCAGGAGCCGCCCAAGTTGTTCGTGGTATCCATTGCCGTGCGCTGGGGTCAGAACCAGACGCTCGAGCTGGCGACGATGTACACGCCGACCGCCCCGCCCCCGCCCCCACAGGGGTCGGTATCGGGCACGGGAACGACGGTCAGCACCAGCCCTACCGGACCGACGACCCCGACGACCCCCGGGACCCCCACCACCCCGCAGCAGCGACGTACGCCATGAGACGCCGAGCCCAATCCGGATTCACGCTGATCGAGCTGGTGCTGGCGCTGACGATCGTGGCGATCATGGTCACCATGCTGTTCAGCGGGCTCCGAGTGGGTCTGCGCGCCTGGCAAACAGGTGAGGAACGTGCGAATGCCCTCCAGCACTCGCGGAGCATGACGCAGATCCTCGAGGGGACCTTGAGCGGCACGTACTGGTACCTGGCCCTGCTCGACAAGACTGCGAATACCCCGGTCCTCCTGTTCAAGGGAGAAGCTGATCGCGTATCCTTCGTGACCGGGTCGCCTCCTATGCCGATCGTGGGCCTGACGCCATTCGTCGCGGTCACGATGTCGATCGACCAGGGCAACAATCCCGGCTTCGCGATCCGACAGAAGGCGATGCCCAACTTCGATCCATTCGAGGCGATCACGCCGATCGTGGTCGATCCCACGGTGAGCGCGATCCAATTCCGCTACATGCGCGACGGCGGCTCGTGGGAAGACACCTGGAATGCCGTCGACGAGCGTGCCTTGCCTCAAGCCATCGAGGTGACGCTCAGGACCACGGTGAGCGGACGCGAGGAGCAGTTGCCGCCGTTCGTCGTGCCGATCCGGGTGAACGCGCAATGAGGGCATGGAGGCGGACTCCGCTCACGAGGCATCGTTTCGGGACGTGCGCGGAGGCCCCTCGCCTCGCCGGCCTCGCTCGCGACCAGCGCGGTTTTGCCCTGCTGGCGGTCACACTCGTGATGGCGCTCCTGGGCGTGGTGGTGACCGAGTTGGCCTTCTCGATGCGACTCGAGGCCGCGATGGTGCGCTCGTATCGTGACGGCCTCCTGGCTCGCCATCTGGCCGAAGCCGGAATAGAGCAGGGCATCCGCGAGGTGATCACCGATTCCACCGTCCACGGTATCGACGAGGATGGCCAGGTCATCTTCTATCGGGCCCCGCAGGCTGGCGCCACTCCGAAGGCGTTGCCGAAGCTTCCTCGCACTCATGTCCAGCTCGGGGCCGGCGAGTTCTCGTACCGGATCACGGACGAGGAGGCGCGGCTGAACATCAATTCGCGTCCGGCCGGCTCGCTCGAGAGACTCCTCCAGGCGCTCGAGATCGACAAGCAAGAGCGAGACGTGATCGTCGACTCGATCGAGGACTGGCGCGACGCGAACGATCTCGCGCGCATCAACGGCGCCGAGAGTGACTACTATTCGCAGCTCCCGGTGCCGTACCGTCCGCGCAACGGAAACCTGCAGGATGTGGCCGAGCTGACGCAGATCAAGGGGATCACGCCCGAGCTCTACTATGGCCACGACGACAAGCCCGGCCTGGTCGACCTCGTGACGGTTCGCAGTCGCGGCGTCAGCATCAACATCAACACGGCTTCCAAGCTCATCCTGAAGGCCCTCGGTTTGGGAGATGCGGAGATCGACAACATCGTCCAGACCCGGGCCTCTCAGCCGTACCCAACCGTGCCGCCACTCTACGCGACCCGGGCGCAGTTCACCGTGAACAGCGCCACCTTCCGTATCGAGGCCGAGGGGGTCGTGGCGGGCGAGCCCCGAGCGAGACTGGTCACCATCGTGCAGCGCGTCCTCGGAGGCCAAGCCTCCGCCCCGGCCCTGGTCATCTACTCGTGGCGTCCCCTGCCGCCGAAGGCGGGGCCGAGGATGGGCACGGGCAACGACGGCAACGGCAAGGAAGGAGCCGCCAAGGGATGATGCCGATCCGGGCCGGGCTCTACCTGCGCGATGAGCGCCTGACCGTGGTGATACTGCCGGGCCGTCGCCGCCCTCTCCAGTGCCTCGCCCTCGACTCCGGGGATCTCCCGGGGACGCGACTCAAGAGCGAACTCGAGACCCGCCAGCTGAAGGTACGCCGGATTCGGATCGGCCTCGCGCGCCCACTCCTCACCGTCAAGACGCTGGAGTTACCACCCACGCGCGGCGCCCAGCTCTCCGAGATGGTGGCCTTCGAGCTCGAACGCCACGTGCCATTCCCACCCGAGGACATCCGCTTCGATTTCACGGCCCTTCCACGGGCGGCGAAGGGTAGTCCGCTGCGCGTCCTGGTCGTGGCCTGCGAGCGGAGAACGGTGGAAGGCGCACTGCGACTGCTCGAAGAGCCTCGCCTCAAGCCGGCCGCCTTGACGGTGGCGTGTCACGGCTTGCCGCAGCTTCTGGGCCGTGTCCCCAAGGTGCGCCGCGCCGTGTGGGCGCACCGAGCCGGCGGTGCGACGGACCTGGTCTGTCTCAATCAAGGACGGGTCGAGCTGAGTCGCACCGTTCCCGCCAAGGATGCCGACGAGCTGGCGACCGAGATCGTCACCACCCTCCGCGTGATCGACTGGAACGACTGCGAGACCATCTGGGTCTCCGGTGATGACGCGCCTGACTTCATCGGAGCGGCGGCGTTCGCGGACCTGGCGGCGCAGGTGTCCGCTCCACCACTGAAGCCGGCCGCGCAGGCGCTCATCCGACAGCTCCCCGACGAGGACATCGGGGCGGGGATGTTGGCCCTGGCCGTGGCATTGGGATCGAGACGCCCGACCCTCGATCTCTTGCCGCAGGACGTCCGGCCGCGCACGGTCTCGACGGGGCAGCTCGTCACCGCGGGCGCGGTGCTGCTCACCATCCTCCTCGGGGTGGGAGTCATCGTCGGTCAGGGCTACAAGCAGCACCGCTATGCGGAGCGGCTCACGCGCGCGATTCGCGCCCTGGATCCAGAGGTCAGGAGCGTGGAAGGCCTGTCATCGGAGTTGGCCCAGAAAAAGCGGTTGCTGGAGACGATCCAGTCCATCCAGCACTCGGACGTCCGGGCGCTCCCGGTCTTGAAGGAGTTGACCGAGCGCATCCCGCCCGAGGCCTGGCTCCGCACCTTGAACATGGACAAGCAGGGAATCGAGATCACCGGCCAGGCGAGCGCGGCGAATCAACTCATCCCGCTCCTCGAAGATTCCCCGTACCTGACGAGTGTCGAATTCACCGCGCCCGTGACCAAGGCCGGGGACAAGGAGCAATTTCGAATCAAGGCGGCGTGGAAGAGTGTGCCCGCGAAACCCGCCGACGTGGGTGCGAAGCCTCAGCCGCCACCACCGCCAGCGGCCCCGGCGACGCCGCCGCCCGGCCCGCGCGGCGGGACACCGAAGCCATCCCCGCCGGCCGGGGCGACAAAGTAGGACCGTGAAGACACATCATCTCGTGCGCGTTCAGGGCTGGGTATGAAGGCGACCGGACGCGAGCGTTCGCTGATCGCTCTGGCCATCCTCGCCGGTCTGGGCTTCCTCGGCTATGCCTACGTGCTCGAACCGATCCAGGACTGGAGGCAGGCCGGGAGCGATATCATCCCGACCCGTGAGGCCGCGCTCGAGCGCCGCCGGCTACTCGTGGCCCAACGTCCGGTCATCACGGCGGAGATCGAAAAGACGAACAAGCAGATCGACACGATGTCCGCCCGCTGGCTCAAGGGGCCGACACCGCCCCTGGCCGCCTCGGAGCTGCAGACACTCATCAAAGGGCTCGCCGATCAGGCCGGGGCCGAGATGCGCAGTGAGCGGATCCTGCCGCTCGTCGAGCGCGGCGGACTGCAGGAAGTCCCGATCGAGATCACGGTCGCCTCGGGGCTCCGCGAGGCCGTTCGACTCCTCTACGACCTTCAGCACACGACCAAAATCTTGACCGTGCAGGACGTGAAGGTTAGAGTAATCGCCGTTGGCCAACCGAAAGATCTGCTGACGACGTTCACCGTGTCAGGCTACTTGCTCCCCGGTAGCGTAGCTCCTGCCGCCGGAGAGCCCGCTCCGGCGTCGCCCAAGGGATGAACCTTCGCGTGTCCAAGCCGCTG
>Ga0335077_10004404_pt1 | contig 17166 bp, 10 predicted proteins | sample Lox_Sample_31_FD_207151 | JGI IMG/M metagenome (GOLD analysis project Ga0335077, IMG submission 207151) | Soil microbial communities from Loxahatchee National Wildlife Refuge, Florida, United States - Lox_Sample_3.1 | ecosystem: Environmental > Terrestrial > Soil > Wetlands | place: USA... | reverse complement strand
CGAAGTGCAGTCTATTAAATTGGAGTTACTTATGACAAACAGGTTGCCTGCGATTGGGGTATTGCTTCTCTCGGTTCACTCACTGCTGACTCTTGCCGGTTGCGGCAAAGTGCACGCGCAAGCAGACGCGGATGCTGCCACGGTCGGGGCGCCGCCGGCTGCGCACGTTGTGCCCGTCGCGGACGCGAGCCTGTTTACAGTAGACCATCCTGAGCAGTTTCCGCTCGCCACGGCGACGGAGCGGGCCGCCACCTCCGAGTTGGTGGTGACCGGGACGGTGGCTCTCGACGTTTCGCGTAACGTTCCGGTCGTCTCGCTCGCGTCCGGCCGTGTCACGGCCATTCATGCGCGGCTGGGCGACACGGTGCAGAAAGGCCAGTTGCTAATGACCATTCGCAGCGATGATGTGTCGGGAGGATATTCGAATTACCGAATGGCCGTCGCGGATGAGATTCTCGCCCGGACTCAGTACGAACGCGCAAAGGATCTCTATGAGCACGGCGCAATAGCGCTGAATGATCTGCAGGTAGCGCAGGACACGGAGGACAAGGCCAAGATAGCCGTAGACACCATGGCGGAGCATCTCCACTTACTCGGCAACGACCCCGACAAGCCGGCCGGAATGGTGGACATTTTTGCGCCCACCTCGGGAGTGCTAACCGACCAACAAGTCACCACAGGGTCGCTGGTGCAAGCTTACAGTACACCGTACTCATTTACCATCTCCGACCTGTCATCCACCTGGGTTGTCTGCGACGTGTACGAGAACGATTTACCCACCGTCAGACTGGGCGATACAGCGGAAATCACCCTCAATGCGTACCCCGATCGTGTGTTCAAGGGAAGGGTAAGTAACATTGGCGCGATTCTCGATCCCAATATTCGCACGGCCAAGGTTCGAATAGAACTGCAGAATCCCGGCATGTTCCGGCTGGGCATGTTTGTCAGGGCCACGTTCCACGGTCAAACCTCGGAGATGCACACCGTCGTCCCAGCATCCGCCGTTTTGCACATGCATGACCGCGATTTTGTCTTCGCTCCCGCTCCCGACAACAAGTTTCGGCGGTTGGAAGTTGTTAGTGGAGATCTTTTGCCAGATAACATGAATTTGCAAGAGATCAAATCCGGGCTCAAACCAGGCGACCAAGTGGTTACAAATGCCTTGATTTTGGACCACGTGCTCGCTCAATGATGGCTGATTGGTCATACACCTTGAGCAGACAGCGGACGGCGAGAAATAAAGTGGGAACCTAGAAATGATTCGCGCTCTTGTAGACTTCGCGCTTAACAACAAGTTTGTGGTGGTGGCCATTGGCCTTTTGTTAGCTGGGTGGGGAGTTATCTCGTTTCATAACCTGCCCGTGCAGGCGTATCCGGACATTGCAGACAACTACGCGACAGTCATCACCCAATGGCCAGGCCGTTCCGCCGAAGAGGTGGAGCAGCAAGTGACGATTCCGATCGAGAAGCAGATGTCCGGCATGCCGCACCTTACCTTTCTGCGATCCGAGTCCATTTTCGGCCTGTCTTTTGTGATCATGATCTTCGACGACAGCTCCGTGAACGACTGGAATCGGCAGAAGGTCCTCGAAAGGCTGACTCAGGTCGAGTTGCCTCAGGGCCTCCAGCCTCAAATCGGCACCGACTGGAGCACCACGGGCCAGATCTATTGGTATACGTTGAGGAGCACCAATCCCCGGTACGACTTGACGGAACTGAGATCGATCGAAGACTGGGTTCTCCAAAAACAATTCAAATCCATTCCCGACGTCGTGGACACTTCCGACTTCGGAGGTACGGTCCGCGAATACCAGGTGCGCGTCGATCCCAACAAACTCGTCTCCTACGGATTGAACATCGGCCAGGTCGAACAGCAGCTCTCCAGTAACAATGTCAATGCCGGCGGTAGCTTCGTCGAAGTCGGCATGCAGCAGATGAACGTGCGAACGCTCGGGCTTTTTACCAATGTGAATGACATCCAGCAGACCGTCTTAAAGACCCAAGCGGGAACCGCCCTTCGCGTGAAAGACATCGCGGAAGTGACCCAGGGCCCTAAGATCCGCTTGGGCCACATGGCCAGAGCCAACCACATGGAGGATGGGCGTATCATCGACGAGCCCGACATCATCTATGGCATGGTGCTCATGCGCAAGGGTGCGGAAGAGCAAGCCACGCTCGACGCCATCCACAAGAAGGTGGACGAACTCAACAACGGGATCTTGCCGCCGGGAGTGAAGATCATCCCCATGTTGGACCGCAGCGACCTTCTGCATTTCACCTTGCACACGGTGCTGCATAATCTCACGGAAGGGATGATTTTGGTCAGCGTCATTCTTTTCCTGTTTCTCCTCAACGCTCGTGCCGCCCTCATCGTCGCGCTCACCATTCCGTTCTCCCTGTTGTTTGCATCCATTTGGCTGGATTTGAGTCACATTCCGGCGAATCTTCTCTCATTGGGTGCGCTGGATTTCGGAATGGTGGTTGATGGAGCGGTGGTCATGGTCGAAAACATCATCCGGCATCTGAGCCGCCGCCGCGAAAGCCTTGCCGGGCCTCCGAAAACGATTTCGGAGATCATCCGCGAGGCTTGCCATGAAGTCCAAAGGCCGGTGTTTTACGCCATCGCCATCATCATCACCGCCTATATGCCGATCTTCACGCTGCAACGCGTGGAAGGGAGGCTGTTCCGGCCCATGGCCTGGACGGTTGCCTTCGCTCTTCTCGGCGCCATGACATTTTCTATTCTTATCGCACCCGTGCTTGCCAGTGCGTTTTTCCGCAAGGGAGTTCGCGAACGGCGCAACCTGGTGATGAATTTTCTGACGGAGCAATATCGACGGCGCCTGCGCTGGGCCGTCAACCACCGTTGGATTGTCGCCGGCGTTGCGCTCGCCTCGTTAGCCGGGACAATTTACTTGGGGTTTGGCGGCGTGATTGGCGCGGAGTTCTTGCCGCATTTGGACGAAGGGGCTATCTGGGCGCGCGGCACTCTGGCGAACAGCACGAGTCTCACGGAAGGCGAGAAATTCACGAATAACGAGCGCTATGTTTTCGCGTCGTTTCCGGAGGTCAAAACGGTGGTGTCGGAAGTCGGGCGTCCCGACGACGGAACCGATACCGGCGGGTTTGGCAACACCGAGTATTTCGTCGACTTGAAGCCGAAAGACCAATGGCGGCCCGTATTTCATAGAAACAAGGACGAACTGATCGCCGCTATGAACCTGGCGGTGCAGAGATATCCGGGAGCCATCTGGAACTTCTCGCAACCGATCGAAGACAACGTTGGAGAGACGCTTACTGGAACAAAAGGTGCCCTCGCGCTCAAGATCTTTGGGAGTGATCTGAAGACTCTCGAGCAGAAGGGTGAAGAGGTCACTGTTATCATGTCGCGCATCCCGGGCTTGCATAACGTGAAGCTCCTACGCGATTTCGGCCAGCCAAATCTGAACTTAACGATTGACCGCCGCCAGGCCGCGCGTTTTGGAATCAATGTCACAGACATACAAGATGCGATACAGACTGCCGTGGGAGGCAACGCGGTGAGTGAGGTATTGATCGGTGAGGAGCGCTATGACGTGGTGGTACGCTATCAGGCGCCCTATCGCAATACCCAACAGGCCATCGAGAGAATTCGCTTGCTTTCTCCTACGGGAGAGCGTGTGTCTCTGGCGCAGTTGACCAAAGTCGAAGTCAGGGACGGTGCGTACGACATCTACCGGGAAGGCAACACCCGTTACGTCGCGGTGACCTTCAACGTAAGAGGCCGCGACCTCGGCACCACGGTTGAAGAGGCGATCAAGAAGATCAATGACAACGTGAAGTTACCGCCGGGTTATCGCGTCGGCTGGTCTGGCGAATACGAAAGTGAAAAGCGGGCCGAGGCGCGGCTGGCTGTCATCGTGCCGTTGACCATCCTCGTCATCTTCATCATTCTCTACACCATGTTTCGCTCGTTCAAATGGTCGCTCCTCATCTTGTTAAACGTCGCTCTGGCTCGCATCGGCGGCTTGCTCGCTCTTGTAGTTACCGGGACTTACCTCAGTGTCTCGTCAGGTGTCGGCATGTTAGCGCTGTTTGGCGTATCGGTGCAAACCGGCGTCATCATGCTCGAATACATCAACCAGCTGCGCGCCAGAGGGCACTCGATCGTGGATGCTGCTGTGGAAGGCGCCGTTCTTAGGCTTCGTCCCATCATGATGACCATGCTCGTGGCGACTCTGGGACTCCTCCCCGCGGCGCTGTCGCATGATATCGGGTCCGATTCGCAGCGGCCTTTCGCCATTGTCATCGTTGGTGGCCTGATTTCCGATCTGTTGTTGAGCATCGTTCTGTTGCCCACGTTCTACGCCTGGATCGCGCGGGACGGCGATCAGCTTCCCGAACCGGAAGGCGCTCTCGAGGGCTAATGAAAACGATGTGCGCAATTTTGCTGATGAGAAACATCCGGATTATTCTCATGGGAGCTTTCATGCTCAGTGCTTGGGTGTCGGGAGATTTGGCATTCGCCCAAGGACCGGCCAGGATTACTCTTGAGGACGCCATTCAATTGGCGCTCCGGCACAACCATACCTTGCAAGCCGCCCGGACCACCATCCAGCAGAGCCAGGCTGCGGAAATCACAGCCAACCTGCGTCCGAACCCCACATTCTTCGTCGACTGGGAATACCTGCCGCTGTTTTCCCGCCCACAAGGCGAGACGGTGCCGGAATACCTCCAGGCCTCGACCGAGGGCGACATCGGGTTGAGCTATCTCATTGAACGCGGTCACAAGCGGGCGCGCCGCTTGCAAGCCGCCAGGGACGCCACCGCCGTGACGCGTTCGCAGGTAGCAGACAACGAGCGCAGTATTGCATTTCAAGTTGGCTCTCTCTTTGTCAATGCCCAGCTTGCACAATCAACTCTGGACCTCGCGCAGCGCGATCTCAAAGGTTTTCAGCAAACGGCCGACATCAGTGAGGTCCGATTCAAAGATGGCGGCATGAGTGAGAACGACTATCTGAAGATCAAACTCCAACTGGTGCAATTTGAGAGCGACGTGCAACAGGCGATGCTGAACAAAGCTCAGGCACTCTCGGACCTCCGCCAACAATTGGGTTATGAATCGGTACCCGCCGAGTACGACGTCGTGGGTGAATTTGAATACCGGCCGCTGTTGGTCAATCTCGAAGAACTGCAAGGGAAGGCCCTTCAGAATCGGCCGGATCTGCGCGCGGCGGTGTTGGGCATTGCCGCCGCCAACAGCCAATATGCGCTGGCGAAAGCGAACGGCAAGCAGGATTTCACACTCTCGGGCAATTACTCGCACGCCAACGGCATCAGTGGCGCCACCTGGTCGTTCAGTATTCCGCTTGCGATTTTTGACCGGAACCAGGGCAATATTGCGCAGACGCGCATTGCTATTCGCCAAGCAGAGCAGCAGCAGAAGGGTGCTCAGGGCCAAGCGCTGACAGACGTGAAAGATGCGTTTGAAGCTTTGCAGGAGAGTGCGCGCATAGCTCAGCTCTATAAATCCGGCTATCTCGAGGTAGCGCAAAAGAGCCGCGATATTAGTGAGTACGCCTACCGTCGCGGCGCCCTGGCCTTGCTCGATCTTCTGGACGCCGAACGCAGCTATCGCGCCACGCAGCTCGCCTACCGCCAGGCGGTGGCAGCTTATTTGGTTGCGCTGGAGCAGCTTCGCCAAGCGGTGGGCACCAGGGAATTGCTCTGATCCTGCAGTTCTCACCTTCGCCGCGCGAGATTCGAATTGCTGTGAAAATTCAAATCGGAAAGTGGAATCGATGAAAAAGGCAGAAGTCCGCGCCCGTATCGAGGAAATCGGCATCATCCCGGGCATTCGCGTATCTACGCCCGAACGCGCGCGTTTCGCCGCGGAAGCGGTCAACCGTTCCGGTATTCCCATCGCGGAGATCACCATGACTGTGCCCGGCGCAATCGAAGTGATTTCGCATCTGGCCAAAAATTTCCCGGAAATGGTTGTTGGCGCGGGAACCGTTCTGGATGCCGAAACGGCGCGGCGCTGCCTCGGCGCTGGCGCAACGTTCCTGACGAGTACGGGATTGGTCCCGGAAGTTGTGGAATTCGCATTGAAGAACGACGCGGTCGTCTTTCCGGGCGCCATGACTCCCACCGAGGTAATTGCGGCGTGGAAGACGGGCGCTGACTTCATCAAGATTTTCCCTTGCGGGCCACTGGGGGGCCCTGCCTACATTCGAGCGCTGAAGCTCCCTTTTCCCCAAGTGCCCTTGATTGCCACCGGCGGCGTCAATCAACATACTGCCGGAAGTTTCATCCTGAACGGGGCCACGGCCCTGGGCATCGGAGCAGAGTTGATCAACCCGGAGGGTCTCCCATTGATGCAGGAAGAACAGATCCGGGAACTGGCGCGTCGATACTTGGCAATGGTGAAATCAGCCCGCGCGCAAAAGAACGGAGGCTAACCAATATGAGAAACAAACTGGTCATCGCCTGCGGGCTAAGCGTTCTGGCAAGCACGCTGCCACCACTGCACGGTCAGGAAGGCCCTAAACAATCGTTCGAAGTATCCAGTAAGGAGCGCCTGAATTTCCCGCCGGGCGGTACGATTTTCGTGGACAATTCATACGGTTACCTGACTGTGGAAGGATGGGACGAACCGGAGGTTGAGGTCACCATAATCAAGTCGACCAATAGCTTTTACCACCCTAACCAGAAGGAGCAAGCGGAGCAACGCTTCAACAAAGTGCGCGTGGCAACCGAACGGCGCTCCGCCAAGGCCCTGGCGATCTCAACTATTCTTCCTTCCCGTCACAGCAAGGCTGGCGTCACGCTGGAATATCGAATCCTGGTACCACGCAACTCTAGTCTGGTGGTACGTCACGACAACGGCTACGTATGGGTGAGCGATATCACGGGCGACCTCGAGGTGAAAAGCCACACTGGCGACATGATCGTGATGCTGCCCGATCCGGGTCCATACGCGATCGATGCCAGAAGCAGAATGGGCAGCGTCTCTTCGGATTTCGTGGGCAAATTCGCCTACCGATTCGTGCTGGGTACGCACTTTGCTCGCCCGGGCGAGGCTCCCTCGCGTCGGATCTATCTACGCATGGGTCACGGATGCATCACGATCAAGCAGGGTCCGCGACCCCTCCCGTTCACGAATGACTAGGCTGCCGTCGAGCGGTCTCGTACCCGAGAAGCGTTTCTCTCCTGGATGGTACTAATCGCACACTTCTAATCCATGCTAAGGATAGGACCTTCCTATTTTGGTACTGTTAAAACCAAGTTCTACTATTGACCGCTGCGAGAAAAGCATCTATATTGCGAGATGTACGTGGTTGAACAGCGGAGATCTGCCCGTTTCGAGTTGCACTTGCCCCTCCGGGTCCTGCGGACCGGAGTTAGTCGTATTTCTCACGATTCGTTAACGCGGAACATCAGCTCAGGCGGTGTTTTGTTCACGTCTGAAGTAGATGCTCCCATCGGCGGTGCCATCGAATACGTGGTCACGCTCAGCACGGAGCCGGAACGTCAGGTGGATTTGCGCTGTTTCGGCAAAGTTGTGCGCCTCGAACGGTCCCCTTCAGAGCCTCAGAATCCCAGTTATCTCATCGCGGCGACCGTGGATCGCTATCAACTCGTCCGCCGCGAGTCGTAGTCAGCGGTCGTGCGTCAGTCCAGTGGGCGGCAGCCCAATCGGTGAGCAAACCCCTCACCTCGGCCATTGCGCCGTTCTGATGCCGGCGCCAGATGTGAACCCTAAAAACTACTGTATAGACTCGCCACGCCTGCTGCAGTCAGCGGCTGGCTGTAAATGCGAATGTCGTCGAGAACCCCGTTAAAGGGCAGGAATGCCGACGCTTCTTTCCCGATGCTTACAGGCACGGAAGCCTGACAGAGTGCCGCGGTTACCGCAGGAGTGGAGCTGTCCAGAGCCCCGTTGATATAGAGAGACTCTGTCGCACCGTCATAGGTAAACACAACATAATTCCACGCGTTTAGTACGAGCGAACCTGCACTATTGGCTGCAAACTTTGTCGCGCAATCGTTTGCCCAGATTGCATAGCGAACCTGCATCGTGTTCGGCACGATATAGAGCCCGTAGTTCCGGTTGTTTCCAGACACATCCTCTTTGACTAACAGCGGTTGATAGCCGGCCTTTACTTGTTTCGGGTAGATCCATAGTCCGATCGTGAACTGATTCAGGCGCAGAGAGGCTGAGTCAGGAATAGTGATCTGGCTATTGACTCCGTTGAAACTCGCCGCTGTCCCGAGCTTTCCTCCAATTCCCATGGTTGGGCAAGCACTGCCGGAACAGCCGCCCGTATTCAAATTACCCGAAGCGTCTGAAAATGACTTAATACCGAAAGCTTCATCCAGCTTCCAATAGGCGGCCAGGGGACTGTACAGACTAGACACGCTGGCGCTGGTCAAAGGCTGGTTGTAGATCCGGACGTCGTCGATAACCCCGCTGAAGGGCTGGAACGCGGATGTTTCTTTGCCGATGTTCACCGGAACGGCCGCTTGACACAGGGATGCGGCGGGAGCGGCGGTGGAGCTGTCAAGCGCGCCGTTTAGGTAGAACCTCTCCATTGTGCCGTCGTAGGTGAACGCAATATGGTTCCAGGCATTCAGCGTGAGCTGGCCGGTGCTGTTGGCAGCGAATTTTGTTGCGCAATCGCCGGCCCAGACCGCATATCTGACCTGCATGATGTTGGGCGCGATATACAGGCCGTAGTTGCGGTGGCCGCCGGAACCATCCTCCTTGGCAACCAGCGTCTGGTAATTGTTCCCTACCCGCGTCGGATAGACCCACAGCACGATCGAGAGCTGATTCAGACGCAGTGCGGGCGAGTCCGGAATGGTGATCTGGTTACTGGTCCCATTGAAATTCGCTGCCGTCCCGGCTTTTCCTGCAACCCCCATGGCGGGGCAAGAGCCGCTAGGACAGGTGCCGGTATTTCCATTGCCTGAATAGTCGCCGAACAACGTGGCGCTGAAAGGTTCATTTAGCGGCCAATAGCCGGCGAGTGGTCCGCTCGACGTACCAGAGCTGAAGATCGCGGTCACCGCATGTGGCGCGGACATGGTCACCGATTGCGGATTGGCGGGACCAGTCAAGTCGCCCGCGAAATTGGCAAACTGAAAGCCCCCATTGGCCGCGGCAGTCAACTGCACCGATGTCCCGCTGGCGTAGTAACCATCGCCCGTGGGCGAATTTGGATTGGCCACCACCACTCCGCCACCGATCGGCGAGGCGGCCAGCGTCAGCAGATACTCCGGGTTGAACGTCGCGGTGTAGGTGATGGCTGTACCGGCAGCCGGCGCAGTAATGACATGAGAGATTGCGAGATTGTCGCTCCAGCTTACCCAGCGATAGCGCGTGCCTGTGCCTCCGCTTTGCGGGTTGGTGAGGATCGCGAGCGTATGCTGTGATCCGGGAGCCCAGCTGGAGAACGTCTGCGAAACGGGGTACGTAATACCGTCGACTTGGAAGCGCAACCCAGGAGGATTGGTGGTTACCGTCGCGGTCACCACCCCGGTGAAATTGCCGGTCACCGATCGCGGCGCGGACATGACGACCGATTGCGGATTGCCGGTACCAGTCAGGTCGCCCGAAAAGTTCCCAAACAGAAAGCCAGGGTTAGCTGTCGCGGTCACCTGCACCGATGTTCCGCTGTTGTAGTAACCGTCGGTCGAAGTTGGATTGGCCGCCAGCGTTCCGCCGCCGCTAGGCGAAGCGGCGAACGTCAACAGGTACTGCGTGGTGAAGTTGGCCGTGTAGGTAGTGGCTGTGGCCGGAGCGGTGATCTGGTGCGTAATGGCTAAACCGTCGCTCCAAGTCGCAAAGACATAGCGCGTTCCTGCCGCTCCGCTTTGCGGGCTGGCAACTGCCAGCGTGTGCATCGATCCGGAAGCCCAGTTGAACGTCTGTGGACTGGTGTACGTGGTCCCATCCACCGTAATACTGCGACCCACGGGATTGGTGGTCACGGTCATCGCTGTCGGCGAAGAGAAGTTGGCGGTCACCGTGCGCGGCGCGGACATGGCCACCGTTTGCGGGTTGGTAGAACCGGTCAGGTCGCCCGAGAACGTCGAGAATGTAAACCCGGAGTTGGCCGTCGCCGTCACTTGCACCGGGGTCCCGCTGGCATAGAAGCCGTCGGCCGAGGTCGGATTGGCCGCCACCGTTCCGCCATTGGCTGGCGAAGCGGCAAGCGTCAGCAGGTACGACGAGCTGAAGTTCGCCGTGAAAGTGGCGGTCTGGCCTGCCGCCGGTGCGGTAACGGTGTGCGATTGGGCCCCGCTGTCGCTCCAGCTCGAGAAGGTGGCATGTGTGTTCGCAGTGTTCTGTGGACTGGCCACGTTCACCGTGTGTTGTGACCCGGCTGTCCAGTTGAAAAACTGCGGCGCCGTGAGTGTGGTGCCGTCCACGATGATTTGCAGTCCCGGCGGGCTGGTGGTCACAGTGACATTCTGCGAGAAGTTCACCGTCGTGACCTGGTCATTGGTCACAACCACGCCGCTCACAGTTCCGGTGAATGCCGGTGACGCCCGCGTCGCTGTGACAGTGTACGTTCCAGCCGGCAGTCCGATCGTCGAAAAGTTGCCGCCGGCATTCGCGATGGCGCCCGCCGAAAAACCAGCGCCCGTTATGGTGATCACCGCATTGGCAACCGGATTGTTGCTGCTGTCCAAAACCGTTCCGCTAATGGCGCCCTCCTTCGCCATCGCGATGTCTACTGTTGTGTTCCCGCTGGCGCCCACGCTTTGAGACGTTACTGTTGTGGTGACCCCGTACATGGTTGCGGCCTGGAGGTTGTACGTTCCGGGAGGCACAGTCAACGAGTATTTGCCGCTGGCATCGGTGGCGGCTTCAGCCTGGATCAGTCCGGAAGAAAGGGCTTCCACCACCGCGCCGGCAATGGGAACTCCGCCATCGCTGACCGTGCCCTGAAAAACGCCGGTAGTGGCCCCTAGCATAATCGTTACGTTGGTATCGGCCCCAGCAACCACTGCCACGCTCACGTTGGCACTCAAGGAGGCGGCAGAGGCATTGACAGTGTACGTGTTCCCGGAAACCAGGTTCGAGACGCGGAAGAGCCCGTTGCTGTCCGCTGCGCCAGACTTTACGGCTCCGTTTACGGATATGGTTGGCGATGCAACGGGCAATCCCGAGGTGTTCACAACCTGCCCGGTGATCCCTCCCACGCTGGCGCTGCGCAGGCTTCCCGAGATCGCGCGGTAAGCGTTGATTCTCCCGTATCCCTCATTCGAGTCCCAGCCGCCGTTAGAGACGTTATCTGTCCCATCAGCCGACTGCTGAATCCGTTGCGCCACCGCCATCGGGCCAAGGTTCGGCGAGGCCATCTCAATCAAACCCGCCACAGCCGCGACGTGCGGAGCGGCCTGCGAGGTGCCGTCGAGCTGGTCGTACTCCAGATTCGTGGTTAGAGGGACTGAATACATCGGAGCGGTGGAGATTATTCCCACTCCCGGAGCGGCAATGTCGACACCGTTCCCAGTGTTGGAAAAGGAAGCCCGGGCATCGGATGAGCCTGTTGCCGCGACACCGATCGCATGGTTGGCGTCCGCCGGAAAGAAAATCTCAGGGGCGCCGTCGTTACCCGCGGCGGCAACCACCACGCAGTTCCTTTGCCATGCGTAGGTGATGGCATCCTGTAGAGTCTGCGAGTAAGTCGCTTCTCCAAGGCTCATGGAAATAACGTTGGCTCCGACGTTTGCGGCCGCGCGGATCGCGCTGGCGATGTCTGCGTCCGTGCCCGATCCCGTATTGTCCAGTACTTTGTATTCAATCAGCTCGAGCGGATAGCCGAGTCCCGCTATGTCGCGGCCGTTGTTCGCAGCTGCGGCGATGATGCCGGATACATGCGTGCCGTGTCCGTAATCGTCTTGCCATGCGCAACTTGGATTATTGACTGTGGTGCCGACCATGGCCTGGCTCAATAAAAACACGATCTGGCCGCCCGAAGCCGCATCGCGAGAGCTGCCTCCGGCGTTGGCGAAATCGGGGTGCGTGCAGTCGGCGCCAGTATCGATAACCGCGACTTTGATGCGGCCAGCGCCCGCCGTCCCGGAGGTTAGGTAGACATTCGGAATGAGTTGCCATGCCTGCAGCGCCTGAACCTTCGGCAAGGCCCACTGAGATTGCGTAAGGAAAGGGGGCGGGCTCGAGTAATATGGATCGTTCGGAGCCGACACCGTCGTGTGGCGGATGCGATTCGGCTCTACGTAATCGACTAGCGGGTTTAGGCTGAGCTGCGTGGAGTAGTTCTGGGGTGCACCTGGTGGCACCTGGACCAGATAGACATTCGGGATATCAGGCAGCGCTACGGCTTGCGCTCCGGGAACCATCGTGGATGTCACGGACACCGATGCCGTCCCGGATTTGTAGCGCACCAACAGTTGGTTAGGAACGACCGGTTGTCCGGGCAAGGCGGGATATTCTGTTCCAGCCCACAACATCGAAGCCAAGGCCAAGAACAGTAGCGATATGCGGAAGTAGTCTTTCCAGGGAAGCGGCATTTATTGGTTGACTAGTCAATTGTAGACTAAGACTTCAACGGATTCCTCAGTAATTTACCTAAGCGCGCACTAAGGACGGTTCTAGTACTAGCAAAATCTATTAGGTGACTATTGGCAGCTTTTCCGGAATCCCCCAGATTGCAGCGGCTGATTGAGACAACCCCCGCAAGCTCACAAGTTTGGCAGGATTCTGAGGAACAGGGACGAAAATACAGAAGAGTGCACATTACCAGAAGCTAACTCCAATGCCTGTAATGGCTGAGAAGGTCTGAAAATCTGGGAAAAAATCCCGGTACGTTTGATCCTGGTACCGTTAATGTTGCGGACCAACAGAAATTTGTGCCACGATAACACAAGTTCGGCGCCGGGCTATGCCGCCGAAAGACTTGCAGGCTCAACATGTACACCCACTGAGAGGCTCGTAAGCCGGATTACCAAGGTGGGGCAAACAGGAAGCTCTTTCAGCTCAGGATTAGGCCGGCACCATTCGATAAAGCGCGATCTGGAGGACGAATTCAAATGATGGTTTCACGGGTAGTGCGGGGGCTGCTGCTTATGGCCTCCTCGGCTTGTTTGTTCGGACAGACAGCTCCAAACACCAGCCAACCGATGACGGGTCCGGAAACGGTGGTAGCCGAAGTGGGTGGGCAAAAGCTCACTTTGGGCGAGTTGGAGCGCGGCATGGCGGACAAGCTGTTCCAGGCACGTCAGCAATACTATGCTGTTGAGCGCGCGGCTCTGGACCAATGGATCGACGATCAATTGCTCGAATCGGAGGCGCGCCGTCAACAGATAAGTGTCAAAGAGTTGCTGGATCGTAATGTCAATGCGCACATCACCGACCCAACCGACGATCAGTTGCGGGTCTACTACGAAGGAGTGAACACCGACCAGCCGTTCGAGGCTGTGCGAGACAAAGTCCTGCAACACATTAGAGACCTTCGGATCGCCAGAGCTCGAGCCGCTTATGTGAAATCACTCCGGGACAAGGCGGGAGTGTTGATTACGTTTGCGCCGCCTGCGGCCGATGTGAATCCTGACGATGGCCCCATCTTCGGACCAAAGAACGCTTCGGTTCGTATTGTCGAGTTCGCGGACTTTCAATGCCCGTATTGCCAGGTCGTTCATCCCGAAATAAAGCGGGTGCTAGAGCACTATGGCTCCAAGGTTTCTTTTTCGTATCGTGATTTTCCTCTTCCGATGCACCCGCAAGCCCCGAAAGCAGCTGAGGCAGCGCGCTGCGCGGGAGTACAAGGCAAGTTCTGGGAATTTCACGATGCTCTGTTCGTTGACAAGAAACTCGCTCCCGCTGATCTGAAGGAGGAAGCCCGGAAACTGTCGCTCGACACTGCTCTGTTCGACAAGTGCCTTGATTCCGGCGAGCAGGCCAGTTCGGTGGAAAAGGATGCTTCGAAAGCTCAGCATCTCGGGGTGACCGGGACGCCTACGTTCTTTATTAACGGACACCTTTTCAACGGGCCGCAGAAGTACGATGGCTTCCGTGATGCGATCGACAAAGAACTGGCAGCAGCTTCTCCCAGTAAGGTCACACAAAACGCCATGACTTCTTCTCCTCAGGGGTCTAACGCGAACTGAGCCGATAACAAGCTCGGCGCGCCTGCCTCGTTGACAGGTGGCGAATTGAGACTTCAAGCTGCGAGTGCGGCGTCGCTCGTCGCCTCGCAGCCGCTTAGTTCGCCGGTCTCGATCTGTCCTTCCTGCTCTCCTCGACCAAATCTCCTCGGCCGACTTGGCCTCCGGCAAGGATGACAGATGCGCTGTCGCACCGCCGGAAGCCAATGCGGATTCTCCCTGGATGGGATCTGCTCATCTCGACGCCACGTGTGTAGTAAAGTGAGACTTCGGTGTCTTCTTTCCGCGCCCAGGCCAATCAGTGATCGAAATGGCGTTCTTGGTCAGCACCAGCCAGCATATTCTGTTGGTGGACACGAACCGAAATGCTGCCTATCGTGTTCATTCAGGCTACGGACTTTATTACGGGCTGTGCTCGCTTTCCGGCCGCGTGTTCGCGAGCTGCCGCCATCGTCTCCCATCTCCGGATGTCGGCCTGCGCGCAAAAGAACGCGGCAGTCTCGTGCTCTTCAATGAACGGTTCGAGGTCGAAGCGGAATTGCGGGCGCCCTTTCCCTTGCGTGACGTGCACGGCATTGCGACGATCGACAAGAAGGTGTGGGCGACCTGCGCGTTCGACAACATGGTTGCTATCTTTGATCCAGCAACGGAGGCCTGGGAGCAGTGGTATCCTTCAACCGACCCGCTGGCTCGTGGCCGGGACGTTCATCATTTCAACACCGTCGAGCGGATCGACGACCGTATTGCCCTGCTCGCACACAACTGGGGACGCAGTCAGATATTCTTCTATCGTTATCCCTCCCTCGAACTCGAAACAGTGAGGCCTCTCGGTGTAGAGGCGCACGACGTCTTCGCTGTTGGCGGTTCACTAGGTACATGCAGTTCCGCCGAGGGGCTCCTTGTGGCGGAGTCTGGCTGGCGGCTCAGGACGGGAGGATTTCCTCGAGGGTTCGCGGCCACGGATGGCTTGAAACTCGTGGGGCTGTCGCGCAACGTGCCCCGAGAGAGGCGCTCTGTGGTTGACGGAGTGATACGGGTGTTTGATGACGCCTGGAGGTTCCAGACGGATTATGTGTTGTGCGGAGTGGGGATGATCCTGGATATCTTGCCGGTTCCGCTCGACGATGCAGCGTCACTGGGCCTGGATCCCTGGCTGCATTTGCGGATTTGCCGGGGACATTACAACCCGGAAGATCCTGGAGATTGCTATTTTCCTGGCCGGTCGTTCGACGAAGCTGGCGGCTGGTGGGAGTGGCACGTCGCAGAGGGCACGCACCGTTGGACCGCCGCATGTGACGCCGGTATGGCAATCATCGTCAATCCCGGTGAGAACTTTCTGGCGCTTGAGGCCATGAGCGGCTTTCCGGGACGCTATGTGGTGGACGTGTGTCTGGACGGCAGGCCACTGGGGCAGATGGAGTTCCTTGCCGCGGGAGTCACATCCGCCATATTTGCGGTGAAGGACCACTCCCCAGGTCTCGCACGCCTCTCATTCCGCGTTCCTCGGTTGTGGCAGCCGGCTAGCCACATCGCCGGTTGCAGTGACTCCCGTTCTGTGGGTATTGCGGTGCGCTCTGTTCGTTTATGCCCGGGATACGCAGCTCCGGCCCGAGTGTTGCCGGAAACTCCGGCTCTCCGCAGAAACGACCCAGCAGCGCTCTGCTGAAGTGACTATCCCTGGCAAAGGGATTGAGACGCAGGCAGAGTCGAGGCTTGATCCCCGGGGGCACCTCATCGGGCAAGTGACGCGCAGGCGGAAGCCGTCTGTCACCAGGACTGCACCCCAAGCCACCAGCGTCCGGAAGGCACTCGTGCTCTGCGTCGTTGTGCCATGGGTCAGAGACACCGGAGTGCAACCTTCACAGGTTGTGAGCGAGGCTTCTTTGTCGGCGAAGTGAGCGACATTGCTGGCCTCTATCTACACCCACCGGACTTTGGTGCTGCATGGGGACGGGAACGAGTCACAGGAATCGTAGGACCACTTCGTTCTGGACAACGACGGCACCTACACGGCGTCTTCATTCGCTGCTGGCTCGTCCAGCGCCCGCGCTCTGTCACGGGGCCTGCCGTCTTGCTGTGGACCTACTAGTACTTTTTCAAGTGCCCCACTCAGATTGGGCCTTGTGCACCGAAAAAAACCATGACAGGATATAACACGTTCGGCGTACAACTGCCGAAACAACCCGAAAAGGAGAAACAAGTTTCCCATGCTTACAAGGCGCTGGAAGTCTGCCGGGACCGCTCGCATCCTCTGGGCGTTCTTGGCGATCGCTGTTATCCTCACCTGTTTGGCCTCAACAGGCTTCGCGCAGTCAGCGAGCGAAGGTTCTAGGGATGCCTATTATCTTGGCTATTACGGCAACGCCAATATGGGCTTTCCCGCTGCGGAAGTGAATATTGTTAACCCCGGTTCCACGGGCGGTTACTCGCAATTCGAATCGCCGTCGGGACCCTATGGCGATCTGTGCGCGAACATCTACGTGTTCACCTCAGATCAGGAGATGGTGGAGTGCTGCAGTTGCTTCATCAGCCCCAATGCACTGCGGACGTTGAACGTCGATGTGGATCTTACGTCGAATCCGCTGGCGAACTCAAGCGTTGTGCCGCTGCCTCACGCCGGTCTTATTAAGATCGTCTCTTCGGACACCCAGAGTGATGGCACGTGCACCAGCAGTCAAACGAATCCCGCTGGAACCACCTTTACTATTGACGTGGCCGCCACGAGCTACTCGCCCGACGGCTCGCTGCGCACCTGGGTTACGCATCCACGCGCAACAGTGGGCGGGGCCAGCCCGTTGTTCACTATGACCGAGGTGGAATTCCGCCATGCCGACTTGGGCCACGAGCAATATGGCTCCGAGAGCCGGGACGACGGCGGTACGGAACTGTATAAGATCCAGCGTCAGTGCGCATTCATCGCGCTGAATGGTAGCGGTCACGGGCATTGCACGTGCGGCAGTGGTGATTGAGCAAATCACAACTAATTGGAAAAGGAGAGTTTAGACATGCTTACAATGAAACGAATCATCCTAGCGCTCGTCGCCA
>Ga0335077_10004403_pt1 | contig 17166 bp, 16 predicted proteins | sample Lox_Sample_31_FD_207151 | JGI IMG/M metagenome (GOLD analysis project Ga0335077, IMG submission 207151) | Soil microbial communities from Loxahatchee National Wildlife Refuge, Florida, United States - Lox_Sample_3.1 | ecosystem: Environmental > Terrestrial > Soil > Wetlands | place: USA... | reverse complement strand
AAGAACGCGGAGATCAACGCCAGGCGGATCTCGCTGCGATTGAAGGGAACCCGGTTCGTCAGGACCACGGGCAGCATGCCCAGGCACGCGAACAGAAAGCGGTAGAGCACCATGTGCTCCACGCTCATCTCATTCATCGCCAGGCGGCCGAAATAGAAACCCGTCCCCCACAGGCAGCCGGCGAGCGCGCACGCGCCGTACCCCAGAAACTGTATGCGGCGGCTGATGATCCCCTCCGTTCACATCGCATCAGCGAACTCGTTCGGATTCGCAGCCCTATCCGCCGATAATCCTCGCTCCCCAGATCAGCAGAAGGATCCCGATGATGATCCGGTACACGGCGAACACCGTGAACCCGTGCCGGCGCACCCACATCAGGAACCACTCCACCACCACGTAGGCCACGATGAACGACACCACGAACCCGATGCCCAGCACGATCCAGCGCTCGCCGGTCATGGCGACATGCGCTGCGGCCTGCCCGGCCGACAGCGCCGCCTTGCTCGGGTGGATCTCCTTCAGCAGGTCGTAGCCCGTGGCCGCAAGCATGGTGGGAATCGAGAGCAGGAAGCTGAACTCCAGCGCGGTGGGCCGGTCCATCCCTACAAGCTGACCGGCGGCGATCGTGGACATCGATCGCGACGTGCCGGGAAAAATCGCCGACAGTGACTGGCACAGCCCGATCCAGATCGCCTGCGCAAAACTCATCTCTTCCACGTGAACAGTGTTGGGCTCGAAGCGCGAGGCCCAGGCATCCACCGCCCACATAATGACGCCGCCAGCCAGGAGCGCGATCGCCATCACACTAATGCTGCTGAGGTTCCGGTCGCTCCATTTCTTCAACAGCAGCGCCGGGATCGAGGTGCAGATGAACGCCATAATTGTCAGCGACAGCGGGTGCGTGAAGATGTTGCGATCGCCGCGTTCGCCTCTCGGAAATGTGCGCCAGAATTCGAGAATGCGGCCCAGGTACAGCAGCAGCAGCGCCAGGATCGCGCCAGCCTGGATCACGATGGTGTACATCTTCCAGTACGCATCGTCCAGGTTGATCTTCATCAGCGCTTCGGCGATCCTCAAATGCGCCGTGGAACTGACGGGCAGAAATTCAGTCAGCCCCTCAACTATGCCCAGAATGACAGAAAGAATATATGCGTTCAAAAAGCCTCCGGAACTCGGGGTCCCCAAAAAGCGCCTTCTGCTTTTTGGAGTGGACGAACAGGTCTTCGTTCGTGGGGTGATTGGCCGGGCACGGGGCGATGTCCGCTTTTACGTGCCCGCGAGTCAGATGTAGACGAGCGTCTCTTTGATCATAAGGCCCTGATGCGGAGTGCTAACCAGGACGGAACGGTGGGAGACCACAACTCCAACCAGCCTCAGTCCCTCTGCTTCTCGATCCCGTACACCGGAATCTCCTGGTCCAGCTTGAACAGGATGGCCAGCGCGCGAGCCGTGTAGTCCGATTGCGCAAACTTGTCCTTCATCCGTGCTGCCAGTTCATGCGCGTGCGCCTTGGCGCCATCGGCTTTCTTGTCGTTGTCATCGGCCTTGAACATATCCACCAGCACCGCCTGGCGATAGACCGCCTGGTAGAGCGCCTGCGCGGTGCGCGGCCCGTCAGGATACTCGGTTGCGTACTTCTCGTAGTACTCCGTTTCTTTCTCCGGGCACTTCTCCTGGCCTTGCCAGTCCCCGCATAGCTTGTTGTCAATCAGCGCGTACGCTGCCATCGCCGCCTGGCGCGTGCGCGGATACATCTTGATGATCTTCTTCATTTCCTCGTCGTCGAGTTGCTCGCGCATGTACGCTTCCTTCTCGTGGGACGAGGGCCGCGACTGCACGTCGGCCTTCTGGATCTGCCACAGGATATCGGCAGCCCGCCATGCCGCCTCCGGCGCCAGCGGCGAATCGGGGAACATCTCCGCCACGCGCCGATAAAGAAGCCGGGCCGTCTGCGCCGCATGGGCCGGGCCGCGCGGATCGCTAGCCAATGCTTCCTGGTTTTCCGCTTCGCCCATCACCACCTGGTCGCCGTTGGGCGTCGTCTCCACCACCACGCCCTTGGCTTCCATCCATCCGGAAATGGGCGGAGGAGCAACATCCTCGGGCGAGCCGATGATCGGAGCATCTCTTTGGCTCACCTCCTGGATGTCGGTGTTGGCGTACACGCGAATCCACGGCCCGCTCTTTTCCGCGATCACCATCTCGCGTCCCGGCTGCACGCGATCCACCTTCTGGCCCCCGCGGTCGGGCGCGACATACAGCCACGTCACCTGCAGCGCCACCGCCCGCGGCCCCGCGATCGGCTTCTGGATGTTGTCCTTCTTCGGCTTCTGATCGCACAAAGCAGGCAACGCGCTCAACAGCACAAGGCAAAAAGCGACAGAGCGAACTGGAATCACACTCATATTCATGGGCGCCATCCTGGCTGGATAGACGTTAAGCCGTCTCGGTCAGTATCTCAGCGAGCATTTTGGGATCGACATTTCCCCCGCTGACCACGGCCACCGCCTTGCGGAACGGCGGCAACTCTTTGGCGTGGAACAGCAGGGCCGCCGTCGTGACTGCGCCGCTCGGTTCCGGGACCAGGCGCGCCGTCGCCACAATCGCCCGCATGGCGGCGCGAATCTGGGCTTCGGTTACCGTGATGATCCCGTCCACGTACGCCTGGATATGCGCGAAGTTCCTCACCCCCACGCTCTGGGTTCGCAGTCCATCCGCAATCGTCCGGCTGGTCAGCTCCGCCGGCCAGGTAACGATCTTGCCGGTGCGAAAGCTCTCCGCGGTGTCGCCTGCCAGTTCGGGCTCGATGCCAAACACCTTTGCCTCGGGACGAAGCAGCTTGACGGCCGTGGCCGTGCCGCTGAGCAGGCCGCCGCCCGACACCGGGGAAAGCACCAGGTCCACATCGGGCAGGGCTTCGGCGATTTCCAGCCCGCATGTGGCCTGCCCGGCAATGATCTGCTCATCGTCATAGGGCGGAATCACCACGTATCCATGCTCGCGCACTAGCTCCTCGGCCTTGGCGAGTCGCTCGCTCGAAGCCACGCCCACGTCCACGATCTCCGCGCCCAGCGCCAGCGTCGCGGCGCGCTTGATCGCCGGCGCATTCGACGGCATCACGATCACCGCCTTGGCGCCCACCGCCCTCGCCGCGTACGCCACCCCCTGCGCATGATTGCCGCTCGAATAAGTGATGACGCCGCGGCGGATCTCCTCGGGCATGAGCTGCAGGATTTTATTGGCCGCGCCACGAAGCTTGAAACTGCCGATGGGTTGCAGGCTTTCGGCCTTGAGCCACACCTTTCCGCCGACTCCCTCAAACGTCGCGCGCACCAGCGGCGTCTTTACCGCGATCCCCGCAATGCGCGCCGCGGCCGCACTGATCTTTTCAATCGTTACCAGCTTTTCAGTCATGGTGCTCATGGCAGATATTTTTCCGGAACCGGCCCCGCGATTGTGTTTGGCTCCCAAAGCACGCTTAGAACCCGCCAACGCTTCCCGTCAAAAACAGCCTGGACACTGTTGATTCCGATAACCTCAGCCTTGCCATCCGGTGTGGGACGGATCTCGTACGTGCTCCACAGATGAGCGAAGTGCCCATAGGTCTCCGCTTTCACCTTGACCTGCTTTTCATACATTGGAGCGCCGCCCTGGCTGCTGACGGCGTTGATCCAGTCATCCACGGTGAGGATCCGCGGCGCAAAACCGCCGTCCGCCTGCTTCCGGATAGGCGTCAAACGGGCTTCCGGCAGCATCAAGTCGCGCAGGCAGGTGCGGTCCTTGTCGCGGGGACCGCTGACGGCGTCATCGAGGGCCCTGGTCAGTTCATCGAGAGTGGTGGCCGGAGGGCATGCCGCCGAAGCGGCTGCTCCCGGGCCCGGCTGCGCAGGAGCGCCCGCCGCAAGAAGCGCGACCATCAACGCAGGCAAAACCGCTATGCGTTTCATAGGCCGATTCTACTCAATTATCCTGCGACGCTCGCCGTCAGCGCGGCATCTGCGGCCCTCGCTCCAGCGGCAGAAACTTCAGGTCCGGATAAAGATGATGCGCGAAGTCCCGCCCCTTCGACTGGCCATGCCACGGCGGATGAATGATGATCTTAGGGTCAATCTGTGGGTTCTTCCATTCCGGCCGCGGACCGAGGATCGTCGGATGCCCGGGGATCAGCTTGTTCCACAGAAAAGGCTGCAGCCTGGGCTTGCCCAAATCCGGGCCTGGCTGGGCAAACTTGCCCGGCATCTGGAACAGCTTGTCCGGATCGACTTTTTTGGGCTCCGGCGACTGGCAGAAAACCGCCGTTCCGCAGATCGCAGCCGCTCCGCAGATCGCAGCAGTTCCCATGTAGAGAAGTGCAAGGTAAGGAGATCGCATTGCGCACCCCCTTCTACAGAGGACGCATTTCCGCGCACAAGGATAGCAACGGATACGCGGCCCGGATTCCGACCAACCGGCGCTCAGATCTCCATAATGACCGGCATGATCAACGGCCGGCGGCCGGTGCTCTTCTGGATCATGCGCTTCAAATCCACGCGCACCTTCTCCTTCACCATGCCGTAGTCGGTCTTCTGCTCGCCGCTCAGGCCATCGAGCGTCTTCAGCACCACTTCGCGCGCTTGCTCCGTAACATCGGCGCCGCCGAAACCACGCATCACCACCTCCGGCGGCTGCTCCAGCTTCGCGGTGCGCTTGTTGATGGCCAGCACCGCCAGTACGATGCCGTCCTCGCTCAGGATGCGGCGATCGCGGATCACCAGGTCCTCCACCACATCGATGCTCGAGCCCGAATCGATCAGCACGCGCCCCGCGGTCACCTTGTCGATCTTGCGCGCATCGTCACGATCCAGTTCCAGCACATCGCCGTCTTCGATCACGATGGCGTGTTCCACCGAGCCGGTTTCCATGGCAATTTCAGCGTGCCGCCGCAGATAGCGGTAGTCGCCATGGACAGGCACGAAAAACTTCGGCCGCACAAGATTAATGAGCAGCCGCATCTCCTCCTGGCTGCCGTGGCCGCTGACATGAATCAGCCCGTGCCCTCCGTCGTCATAGATCACGTTGGCATCGCGCCGGTAGAGGTGGTCGATCACCCGAAAAATATTCTTCTCGTTTCCGGGAATGATGCGCGAGCTCAGCACCACGGTGTCGCCCGCGTCGATGCGCGCGTGTTTGTGGTTGTCCACCGCCGTGCGGCTCAGGGCGCTCATGGGCTCGCCCTGCGTGCCGCTGATCAGAACCATCAACTGGTCCACGGGATAGTCGCGCATCTGCCCCGGATTGATGACCAGGCCGCTCGGAACATTCAGGTAGCCCAGGTCCTGCGCGATCTCCGTACTCTCCACCATCGATCGTCCGATGATCGCGATCTTGCGGTGATGCTCCCGCGCCAGTTCCATGGCAATGCGAATGCGGTAGATGGACGACGAGAAGCAACTGAAGAAGAGTTTTTTCCTGGCTCGGGAGAAGATCTCATCAAGACGCGGACGAACCGCCCGCTCGCTCGGTGTGTAGCCCGGCCGCTCCACGTTGGTCGAGTCCTGCAGCAGCGCCAGCACTCCGCGCTTGCCGTACTCGGCAAAGGTGTGCAGGTCGAATGCCTTGTCGTCGAGCGGCGAGAGGTCGATCTTGAAATCGCCGGTGTGAATCACGATGCCTACCGGAGTCTCGATCGCCAGCGCTACGCAATCCACCAGCGAGTGCGTCACGCGGATGGGCTCGATCGTGAACGGCCCGATGGAAAACTCCTCCTTCGGCGTAATCTCGATCAGCGTTGTCTCGTCGAGCAGTTCGTGCTCTTCGAGTTTCCCTTCGACAAATGCCAGCGTGAACTCCGTGGCATAAACCGGAACCTTGATCTCGCTCAGGATCCAGGGCAGGCCACCGATGTGGTCCTCGTGCCCGTGCGTAAGCACGATGGCGCGCACATACTCCTTGTTTTCAATCAGGTAGGTGATATCGGGCACGACGATGTCGACGCCCAGCAACTCCGACTCGGGAAACATCAGCCCGGCGTCGATTACGATGATGTCGTCTTCCCAGCGCAGCGCAAGACAGTTCATCCCGAACTCGCCCAGGCCGCCCAGGGGAATGATTTTTAGTTTTTGATTTTGCATTCCAGTTCAGAACTGATGCTAACACTGCTGAAACAGGGTTCAGGGTTCAGAGATCGCATGCCCTTCCGGCCGAGATTGTGGTTGCGCGAATTCCGGAGTCGGGGATAGGACAACCCTCCATTTCTAATTTGCGCGCTGCGCCCGCATGCTGACCCCTGATCCCTGATCGCTGTTCCGGCTATAATCTCCGCCAAATGACAGCGAGGTTGAATGTGAAGCGTCTTCTTGCGATCGCTTGTGTGTGCCTGCTTGTTTCAACGTCTGTCCTTGCGCAAAAACAGCCCTGCTCCGCCGCCGGCGAAGACAATGATTTCCTCGGCATCCGTACCATCCGGCTCTGGCCCGGCGATGCCCCGCAGGCAAAGGGCGCCGCCTGCGAAGATATCCCAACGCTTACGATGTTTGATCCGCAGCCGGGGCACTCCAATGGTTCCGCGGTGGTGGTTTTGCCCGGCGGAGCCTATGTTGGCCTCGCCGCCAACCTCGAAGGCCGCCAGGTAGCGGACTGGTTCACCGCGCGCGGTTTTCACGCTTTCATCCTGCAATACCGCCTGAGTTCGCACGGCTACCTGCTACCTGTGCCTCTCCTCGATGCACGTCGCGCGGTGCAGACCGTGCGGACCCGCGCTGCCGACTACCACATCGATCCCAATCGCATTGTCATCATCGGATTCTCGGCGGGCGGGCATCTGGCCGCGCTGGCGTCCACGCAGTCTGTCGAAGGCAAGCCCGACGCGGAAGATCCCATCGAGCGCGTCTCCAGCCGTCCCAATTTCACCGTGCTCGGCTACCCCTGGATTGGCGCGATTTCAAGCGATACATCCCACTTGAGCTACTGCAAATTGTTCAAGGTCATGGATCAGTGCGAAGCGCTGCGCGCGGCTTACTCCCCCGACCTCTTTGTCACAAAGGACACACCGCCCACCTTCTGGTTCCACACCTTCAACGACGAGACCGTTCCCGTGGAGCAGGGCCTGCGCTACTACGAGGCGCTGGTCAAGGCCGGCGTTCCGGCCGAAGCGCACATCTTCGCCAGCGGCCCGCACGGCGTGGGCCTGGGCAAGTCCGACGCCGCGCTCGACCAGTGGCCCAACCTGCTCGAGATCTGGCTGCGCGCCCAGGGCCTCCTGCCATCGTCCGCCCCGGGACCGTCCCATTGATCCGCGGAAAGGGTACAACTATAGAGGCTGCGCAAAAACTCTGGAGGCTTCTGCACATGAATGTTGCACATCGCTTCGGGGCGTTCTCCCTTGCCCTGTTGCCCGCGCTCGTTATTCTCTTGTTTGCTCCCGCCCGGGCCGCCTGGGCGCAGGAGGTACGCAGCCCCGAGCCGGCGCGCACCCAGGCCCAGTCTGGCCAGCCCCAGGGCGGCGATCACGGCGACCAGCACAAGGACAACGAAAACGCCCCCATCCCGCCGGAAAAGCCTTCCGTCACGCACCACGAGCTGACGCTGGGCGGCAGGGTCCTTCGCTACACCGCCACCGCCGGAACTCTCATCATCCGCGACGAAGACGACAAGCCCTACGGCAGCGTCTTCTACGTAGCCTACGCGCTGGATGGCGCCGAAGCCCGCACGCGCCCCGTGAGCTTCCTCTACAACGGCGGCCCCGGATCGGCGTCTCTGTGGCTCCACATGGGCTCGTTCTCGCCGGTGCGTATCTCCACCGATAGCCCAAATGCCACCGCCGGCCCGCCCTTCAAGCTGGTCCCCAACGAGTATTCGCTGCTCGACAAGACCGACCTTGTCTTCGTCGATGCGCCGCTCACCGGCTACTCGCGTGCGGTCGGCAAGGGCCAGCCCAAGGACTTCTTCGGCGTCGACCAGGACCTGCACGCGTTCGACCGCTTCATCGTTCGCTACCTGACTGTCAATCAGCGCTGGAACTCGCCCAAGCTCCTCATTGGCGAATCGTACGGCACCACCCGTTCCGCCGCCCTGGCCGACATGCTCGGCAACGACGGCGTGCAGTTGAACGGAGTGGTCCTCATCTCGTCCATCCTCAACTACAACATTCGCGCCGGCGGCTACGACATGCTCTATGTCGCCAACCTCCCCAGCTACGCCGCGGCAGCCTGGTACTTCAACAAGATTCCCAACAAGCCCCCTGACCTCGCCGCATGGGTGCAGCAGGCCCGGGAGTTCGCGTCCGGCCCCTACGCGCATGCACTGTTCCAGGGCCACAACCTTCCCGCGGCAGAACTCGATTCAGTCGCCAGGGATGTCAGCCGCTTTACCGGCCTGAGCGTCGATTACGTCAAGGAAGCCAATCTGCGCATCTCCCCCACGCGCTTCCGCAAGGAGGTGCTGCGCGACGAACGCAAGACTCTGGGCCGCTACGATATGCGTTTTGAAGGCGTAGATGTGGACGCCGCCGGTGAGAACCCCAGCTACGACCCCTCCGACACCGGCATCAGCGGCGCCTTTGTCGCCGCCTTGCACGACTACCTCGAAGGTGAGCTGAAATACCAGAGCACCGACGCCTACCGGCCCACAGCCTACAACCTTACCCAAGGCCAGTGGGACTGGAAGCACCGTCCTACCAGCGGCGGCCCCGGCATGGGTCCTGGAGGCGGCGAGCAGTCGCAGCCCTACGTGGCCGCCGATCTTGCCAGCGCCATGCGCAAAAACCCCCATCTCAAGGTCTTTTCCGCCAACGGCTATTTCGACCTGGCCACGCCGTTCTTCGCGACGGAGTTCGACATCGACCACATGGACCTGCCCCCCGACCTTCGCCAGAACGTGCAGTTCGGTTACTACCCGTCAGGGCACATGATCTACCTCAACCTTGACGCCCTCCACAAGCTGAAAGACGACCTCGCGGCATTCATTTCGAGCGCGGCGAAGTGATGCCACGCAGCGCTGGTAACCGGCTGAGTTCGTATGCTTGATCTTCGAAAACTCGCCGCCATTGACATCGCGTTCCTCGGCTATAAGCTGATCCTGGCTGAGTACGCTTTCGCGGTCGTGTTCTCGCCTGCCCTGGGACTTTTCGTCCTTTTGCGCGGCCACTCGGGATGGCAAGTCGCCCTCGGCATTTACTTCGTTTGCCTGGGAATCAATTACGTCCCAATGCTGGTTTGGACGATCGCATTCCGGAACCAGCAAAACGCTCGGGCCGAACTGGTGGACGGATTGGCTGACCCGCGGAAGTCGTTCGCCAGATTCCGCCGGCAGTCCCTGGCTTTGCTTGTTCCACTGCTGCCCGCTGCCCTCTGGGTCGTCAGAATCATGCGCAAATAAGCGCCGTCCGCCTTATGAGCGCTGATGAGTGGCGTGAATATTCTCTGGCGGGTGCTTGCCTGGAAAGTTTTGCCCCAAAAACTAAGAGGCGGGCTAACCGGAATCGGGAGTGGAAGGATTTCCCGAAACCGGCCGCCCGCTGGACCCTGAACCGGGTCTAGGTGGTACTTTTTAGTGTAGGCCAGTTTCTCTGGAAAGCAAGCACTTTTTTAGGTTTCGTGATCGCAGTCACAGCACCCTGCCTCTAGCACTCCTGCGCGTTGCAATTTAAGGGTATTCCCTGATACAAAAAGAGGTTCGCATCGTCGGCCACCGCCAATTTTACCGCCTGATCGAAACCGACTACCCGCATGATTGAACTCATTCAACAAGCCGGTCTTATTCTGTTTGCGGCTGACGTTCCGGCCTCGCAGCCCGAGCCGTCACTCGTTGACCAGGTGGGCCAGCTGCTCCTTGGCGCCGTGCCCACGTCGCTCCTCTTTATCGCGCTGGTGCTGTGCTACCAGTTTCTGGTCCAGAAGCCGCTGACCAGGACCCTGAACGAGCGCCGGGCGCGGACCGAGGGCGCTATCGAGGAGGCCCACAGGGCCATCGCCCAGGCCGAGGCACGCGCCGCCGAGTACGCGAACAAACTCCGCCAGGCCCGCGCCGAGATCTTCAAGATCCGCGAACAGCGCATCAAGCAGTGGAACGCGGAAAAAGACGCGGCCCTGGACGAGGCACGTAAGGCCGCCGGGCTCCGGGTGAGCCAGGCCAAGGTGGAACTGGAAGCCGAAGCCGGCAACGCCCGCCAGGCCATCCAGGCTTCTGCCGCCGATCTCGCGCGCCGGGTCGTCCGCGCGGTTCTGCCCATGGCGGCCGGGAGTGCGCGTTGAGAGTTCTCCACCATTTACGTTTGCCCGCAAGCAGTTATCGCTTTGCATTCCTTGTTGTGACGATTGCCGGAGCGGCGGCCTTGCCGCTCCGCATCGTCGCCCAGGAACATCCTTCGCCCGCGTCCCAGACCCAAGCCGCCGGCTCGGCCAGCCAGGATCAGGGTCTGCCCGCGCAGCCCGGCCAGGAGAAGAAGGAAGAGGAGGAAGAGCACAACCTCTTCCGCCACACTCCCCTGGTCAGCGCGATCTCCGATGCCGTCTTCCACGACGACAAGAACGCCACGGAACCCGAAAAGGTCGAGCTCCGGGACAAGCACATCGAGAAGACCGCCCGCATCTTCGAGTGGATCAACGCGACGATCATCCTGCTCTGCATCATCATTCCGCTGGCCAAGTTCCTTCCCAGGGTCATCCGCAAGCGCTCCCTCACCCTGAGCCACAATCTCGAAAACGCGCGAAAGACCACTGCCGACGCTAACGCGCGCCTGAGCGCAGTCGAGGCGCAACTGTCGCGGCTCGATGAAGAGATCGCGAAGATTCGCACGCAGGTGGAAGAGGAAAGCAAGCAGGACGAGGTGCGCATCAGGGCCAGCATCGCAGAGGAGCGCACCCGCATCGTGGCCGCCGCAGAACAGGAGATCAATTCCGCAGCTGCCAGCGCCCAGCGCGGCCTGCGCCGATTCGCCGCCGACCTCGCCATCGAGCAGGCCGCAAAGCAACTGGTGCTTACGCCGGAAACTGATCGCGCTCTCATTGCCGAATTCATCAGCGAGGCCCACACCGAATCCGGCAACGGTGCAAATGGCGCGGCGAAGGGAGGCAAAAAGTAGATGGCAGCCTTCGCATCCCGGTATGCACGGGCATTCGCCGATGTGGTCGCCTCTGCGCATCTTGACGCCGCGGCCCTCGACCATCAACTGAACGACTTTCTCGCCACCTGGGACGGCAGCCGGCAACTGCGTGAAGTTTTCGAGAATCCCGCCATCCCCGCTCCCGAGAAAGTGGGTATCCTCGACAAGATGAACCGCAAGCTCGGCCTCCAGCGCGAGCTTCGCAACCTCCTTGCGGTGCTGATCAACAACGACCGCATCGCCCACATTCACGAAGTCGCCGACGCTTGGCGCGTCGAGATGCAGGAACGCCTCGGGATTCGCCAGGCGGAAATCGTCACCGCGCGCGAGTTGAGCGAGCAGGAGCAGCGGTCGCTGATCGAGGGCGCCGCCAGGCTGGCCGGAACCGGGGTGCAGGCCACCTTCAAGCTCGACAAAGATATCCTGGGCGGCACCGTCGTCCGCATCGGCTCCACCGTTTACGACGGCTCCGTCCGCGGCCGCCTCGAGCGGCTGAGAGAAGCACTGGTTAGCGGCTAGCCTCCAGCTTCTGCTCCTGGCTTTGTTTCGTCATAGCGCCCATCAATTCATCAGGGGTTGGCTAGAAGCTAGAGGGTAGAAGCTAGGGGCAAGCCAAGACAGGTTCACGACAAGAACAGGAACTTCAGCATGGCTCAAATCAAGGCAGACGAGATTACGCAACTCCTTCGCGAGCAGATCGCGAACTACGACTCGAAGATCCAGGTCGACGAGGTCGGCACCATCGTGTCCGTCGGTGACGGCATCGCCCGCATTCACGGCCTCGACAAGGCCATGGCCGGCGAGTTGCTCAGCTTCAAGCACGGCATCGCGGGCCTGGCCCTCTCGCTCGAGGAAGACCAGGTGGGCGCCGTGGTGCTCGGCGAGTACACCGAGCTGAAGGAAGGCGAAGAGGTCAAGCGCACCGGCAAGATTCTCTCCGTGCCGGTCGGCGAGGCGATGATCGGCCGCGTGGTCAACACGCTCGGCCAGCCCATCGACGACAAGGGTCCCATCGCCACCACCCAGACGCTTCCCGTTGAGCGCCTCGCCCCCGGCATCATCGACCGCCAGGGCGTGCGTGAGCCCATGGCCACCGGCCTCAAGGCCATCGACGCCATGATCCCCATCGGCCGCGGCCAGCGCGAGCTCATCATCGGCGACCGCCAGACCGGCAAGACCGCCGTCCTGCTCGACACCATCATCAACAACGCCAAGAACGATCTCATTTGCATCTACTGCGCCATCGGACAGAAGCGTTCCTCCATCGCGCAGGTCGTGCAAACGCTCACTGAGGCCGGCGCCATGGGCCACACCATCATCGTGGCCGCCTCGGCCTCCGAGCCCGCGCCGATGCTCTATCTCGCCCCCTACGCCGCCTGCGCCATGGGCGAGTACTTCCGCGACAATGGCAAGCACGCCCTGGTGATGTACGACGATCTCTCCAAGCACGCCATGGCCTACCGCGAGATCTCCCTGCTGCTCCGCCGTCCCCCGGGCCGCGAAGCCTATCCCGGCGACGTCTTCTATCTCCACTCGCGCCTGCTTGAGCGGGCCTCCAAGCTGAGTAATGAACGCGGCGGCGGATCGCTCACTGCCCTCCCCGTCATCGAAACCCAGGCCGGCGACGTCTCGGCCTACATCCCGACCAACGTCATCTCCATCACCGACGGCCAGATCTTCCTCGAGACCGACCTGTTCAACTCCGGCGTGCGCCCGGCCGTGAACGTCGGCCTCTCGGTTTCCCGCGTGGGATTCTCGGCGGCCATCAAGGCGGTCAAGCAGGTGGGCTCCACGCTCAAGCTCGACCTCGCGCAGTACCGCGAACTCGCCGCCTTCGCGCAGTTCGGTTCCGACCTCGATCCGCTCACCCAAAAGCAGCTCAACCGCGGCAGCCGCCTCACTGAACTGCTGAAACAGCCGCAGTTCCACCCGCTCACATGGCAGAAGATGACCATGATCCTCTTCGCCGGTACCCAGGGCTACCTCGACGACCTGAGGATCGACCAGATCCGCACCTTCGAAGACGGCCTCTATCCGTACCTCGACAGCGCGCAGCAGCAATTGATGGACGACCTGACCAGGAAGAAATCCCTCGACGACGACCTGCGCAACCGCATGCACGCCGCCCTCAAGGAATACAAGGCGAACTTCGTCAGCCAGCAACAGGAAACTGCCGTTACGGCGTGACCGCAGGCGTCAGGGATCAGGGGTCAGGGATCAGAAACATGGTGCGATCGTTCAGAGATCTCGTAGTTTGGAAGAAGTCGGTTGAGACGGCGGTGGCCGTCTATCAATTGACCCAGAAGTTCCCTCGAGAGGAGACGTACGGGTTAACGAGTCAGATGAGACGTGCGGCGGTTTCAATTCCGAGCAATATCGCGGAAGGTCACGGCCGGCTTAGTACAGGTGAATGCAGACAGTTTCTCGGTGTCGCGCGCGGTTCGAATTTCGAGTTGCAAACCCAAATCGAGATTCGCACGAGCACTGGGCTTAAGTGATTCCAAACAGCTCGACCAGAAAGAAGAGCTATCACATGAAGTCGGAAAGATGATTTTTGGAGTTTTGGAGGGTACCAAGGATTAGCTCAACGGATCGCTTTTACCCTGGTCCCTGACCCCTGACCCCTCACCCCTGGAAAGCTTATGGCAAACGTCCTCGATCTCCGACGCCGCATCCGCAGCGTAAAAAACATGCGGCAGATCACCAAGGCCATGAAGATGGTCTCGGCCGCTAAGCTGCGCCGGGCGCAGGAGCGGGCCATGGCCGCGCGCCCCTACGCCAGAATGATCAGCAGCGTGCTGGTGTCTCTCAAACGCCGCATCGAGATCTACGACCCGGAAACGTTCAATCTGCGCCATCCGCTCTTCATCACGCGCGAGGAAAAGCGCGTGCTGCTCGTGGTCGTTTCCGGCGACAAGGGATTCGCAGGCGCCTTCAATTCCAACATCGTCAAGGCCGCCCTGCAGTTCGCTGGCGATCACCCGGGAGCGGAGATCGACATGGAGGCTATCGGCCGCAAGGGCCGCGATCAGTTGCGCCGTCGGCACGCGATTGCGGCCTACACTGAGCAGACCGGCGAAGATGGCCACCCGGTTCAAGTCCGGAGCGCTCGCAAAGGCCCCATCGAAATCACCGGCGATCATCCCGGCATGCTGCTCAAGCTCGAAGCGCCGCGCGTCTTCGAACTCGCTCAGAACATCATCGAGCGCTACTGCCACGAGGAGATTGACGCCGTCTACATCGTCTACAACGAATTCAAGTCGGTGATTGCCCAGCGGGTCGTGATTGAGAAGCTGTTGCCGATCATCGAAATCGGCCACCCGCAAATTGCCGGCGCCGTCGAACCGACCCTCAAGGAAAAGGAGCGCGCCGCCGAGGCCGCCGTCAGCGCGGGCGTACCGCTCGAGCCGGCCGATACCCGCGAAGCCGACGAGGAGGCAAGAAAGTTCGGCACCGCCAACGTGGACTACATCTACGAGCAGCCGCCCCGGGAACTCTTCAATGGCCTGCTGCCCCAGTACATTTCCTCGATGCTTTATCACGCCATGGCCGAGTCGGTCGCCGCCGAGCACGCCGCCCGCATGACCGCCATGGATTCGGCATCGAACAACGCCTCCGAGATGCTGCAGATGAACCGCGTGCGCCAGGCCGCCATCACCAAGGAGATCATCGAGATCGTCAGCGGCGCCGCCGCGGTGTAAAGACAGCTACTAGCTCCTAGCCTCTGGCTTCTAGCTAAGGGCACCGAGACGAAAATGACGAGCTAGCAGCTAGAAGCTAGGAGCCAGAAGCTCAAAGGCAGACCAATGGCAGAGAACACAGGCAAAGTAATCCAGGTCTCCGGTCCCGCCGTAGACGTGCAGTTTGAAGAAGCGACCATGCCGCCCATCTACCAGGCGCTGCGCGTCACCAGCGACGGCTTCACCGTTCCCACGCCCATCAGCGTCATCCTCGAGGTGCAGCAGCACATCGGCGAAGGCCGCGTGCGCACGGTCGCCATGGAAGCCACGGACGGCATGGTCCGGGGCATGAAGGCCACCGACCTCGGCGGGCCCATTCGTGTGCCCGTGGGGAAGGAGACGCTGGGCCGTGTGATCAATGTCATCGGCGAGCCCGTGGACGAACTGGGCCCCCTCGGCGAAAAGCAGCGCATGCCCATCCATCGTCCCGCGCCGCTGTTCGACGAGCAGACCACCCACGAAGAGATGTTCGAGACCGGCATCAAGGTCATCGATCTCATCCAGCCCTTCTTGAAGGGCGGCAAGATCGGCCTGTTCGGCGGCGCCGGCGTGGGCAAGACCGTGGTCATCATGGAGCTCATCAACAACGTGGCCAAGCAGCACGGCGGCTTCTCCGTGTTTGGCGGCGTGGGCGAGCGCACCCGCGAGGGCAACGACCTGTGGACCGAGATGACGGAGTCGGGCGTCATCAAGCCCGGCAAGTGGCAGGAATCCAAATGCGCGCTGGTCTACGGCCAGATGACCGAGCCGCCCGGTGCGCGCCTGCGCGTGGCCCTCACCGCACTTACCGTGGCTGAGTACTTCCGCGACCAGGAAGGCGCCGATACCCTGCTCTTCATCGACAACATCTTCCGCTTCACGCAGGCCGGCTCCGAAGTCTCCACGCTGCTGGGCCGCATGCCTTCCGCCGTGGGATACCAGCCCAACCTGGCCACCGAAATGGGCGAGCTCCAGGAGCGCATCACCTCCACAGCCAAGGGCTCCGTCACCTCGGTACAGGCCGTCTACGTGCCCGCCGACGACCTTACCGACCCCGCGCCGGCCACCACCTTCGCGCACCTCGACGCCACCACGGTGTTGAGCCGTCCCCTTTCCGAGCTCGGCATCTATCCGGCCGTCGATCCGCTGGCTTCCACGTCGCGCATTCTCACCGCCCGCGTCGTTGGCCAGGAGCACTACGATGTCGCCCAGGGTGTCAAGCGCATTCTGCAGCGCTACAAGGACCTGCAGGACATCATCGCCATCCTCGGCATCGACGAACTGTCCGACGAAGATAAGGTGACGGTGGCGCGCGCCCGCAAGATCCAGAAGTATCTTTCGCAGCCCTTCCACGTTGCCGAAACGTTTACCGGCATCCAGGGCCGCTACGTCAAGATCGAGGACACGGTACGCAGCTTCAAGGGCATCCTCGAAGGCAAATACGACGACGTCCCCGAGCAGGCCTTCTACATGAAGGGCGCCATCGAAGAAGTTCTCGAAACCGCCGAGAAACTGAAGGCAACGGCGTAAAAACAGCCGCTAGCTTCTAGCCGCTAGCTTTTAGTCTGCGCATGGTAGGCGTTCAGGCTTTAGCTAGAAGCTAGAAGCTAGAAGCTAGGAGCTAAATTTTTGATGGCTGACCAATCCAATTCGCTCCGCGTTCGTCTCGTTTCTCCCGAGCGCATTCTCTTCGAGCAGACCGCCGATGCCGTCGAGCTGCCCGCGAAGAACGGCTACATGGAAGTGCTCTACGGCCACGCTCCTCTGCTGGCCGAACTCGGCGCAGGCGACGTCCGTATTCACGGTGGCAGTGCCGGCGAAGAGATCTACAACGTGAGCTGGGGATTCGTCGAGGTCCTTCCCGACCGCGTCACCATCCTCGCCAACGACGCCCTCAAGCCTGATGAGATCGACGTCAACCGCGCCCAGCAACAACTCGACCGCGGCCTCAAGATGTGGAACGAAGCCGGCGAAAGCGAAGAAGCTTTCGACAAGGCTCTCCACGTTATCTCCGAAGCCGAAGCCAAGCTGGCCACGGCGGGCGAAAAGTAGAGCAGGGAGACACGCTCATCTAAAGTTGTCATCTTGAGGCGCGAAGCGCCGAAGGACCTGCTGTTGCCTTTCCATAGTGGATGCATTCTTTGGCCCTGCCGGGTGCCCCGTCCTAATTAGCATCGCCCAGCAAACCTTCCGAGACATGAACTCTCATCCGGTTCCGTATGGGCGCAATCAACATCCTCTCAAGACGGGACATCTTACAAGATGCGAAAACCAAGGACCTTCTTTCCCATCTCACGGGGCCTGGACTATACTGACTGTGTCTTTGGCGGCTTCCCAGGCGCTGACTTATAGCTAACCTGTTCCCTG
>Ga0335077_10004402_pt1 | contig 17167 bp, 20 predicted proteins | sample Lox_Sample_31_FD_207151 | JGI IMG/M metagenome (GOLD analysis project Ga0335077, IMG submission 207151) | Soil microbial communities from Loxahatchee National Wildlife Refuge, Florida, United States - Lox_Sample_3.1 | ecosystem: Environmental > Terrestrial > Soil > Wetlands | place: USA... | reverse complement strand
AGAAACTCTATCAGCTCGCGGGCAAGAGCCGCCGACTGACGCTTGTGTTTTCCGCGCGCAACCAGGAGCAGAACAACGCCGTGGTTCTGAAGCAATTGCTGGAAGGCATGCGCAAACCGCCCTCGACCTCCGGTCCCAAGGGCGCGGCAGCCACTTCAGCACGGGCGGCGCGCGCACGGGCGCCGCGGCGGCGCTGAGCTGTGGTGCTGCGTCCGGTCGGCGGCGGGGAACCGCCGCCAGCCTGCGTGCCGGTGTGGGATGCCATCCTTCCCACGCAGAAGAGCAGCGCCCAGGATTACTGGCTCATCACCCAGCCAGACCACGCAGCGCTTTCGGGCGCGATCGCGGCCGCGCTCGGGCCACCGCTCCTACCCAGCCTTCGCCCGGAAGTGGTGCAAGGCATCGCCATGCACGACGACGGCTGGTTGCCCTTCGACGCGCAAATCACTCTTGCCAACGGCAGGCCGCTCTCATTCCTGGATTTTCCGCCTAAGGATTTTCTTCGCGCCTGGAGCGTCTCGATCGAGTCTGCCGAGAAGATCGCGCCCATCGCCGGCGCCATTGTCAGCGAACATTTCTGCCGCTTGGCCAGGAACCGGCTGGACTCTGGGAGCGACGAAGCCAAAGATCGCGGACTCCTGCTGAACTTTCTGGCAGGCGAGCAGGCACGCCAGAAGCGGCTATTGGGCGGGTGTTCGCGGAAAGAATTCGAGTTCCTCACCGACATACTGCAATTCTGCGATGTGCTCAGCCTGTACCTGTGCTGCGGCGCCGCTCAGGACGTAAAGTTCCCGCAGAGATTCGGGGCCGAGCCCGTCCGTCTGCGGCGCGAAGCGGCGCGCAGTCCCGATCAGGCCGCCGTCTGCCGCTTCGAGCCTTCGCCGTTCGCCGGGGGTGGCGTGGACCTGGCGGTTAGCGCACGCCGTTATCCACCCGAACACAAGCCGAGCATTTCGACGCTGCCATTTCTGCTGTGGTGAGTTACCGTCCGTGTGAAGGATCAGGCGAGTCGGCGGCATCAAAGTCCACGAAGATGGAAGTCCCCGGCGCGTAGCAGTTGCCGTCGCGATTGTAGTCGGCGCAGCCGGCCGCAACCTTTGCGCGCCGCGGTGACTGCGTAAATTGCCATGCCGACGCGAAGGCCACGCCGCTCTTGCCGGGTGCTGGCGCATGCACGGCGCAACCGGGCGACGGCGGACAGGCATCGTTCGCCACCCAGTACACGATCTCTCGACCGCCGGCATGCTGCCGGATGTCTTCGGCCGTGACCACCGTTTCTCTTGAACTTTCCTTGAAGGGCACTCCAGAGCAGTAAACGCCGGCGCGGTAACCGGCACGACTCACCACATCCACCCATGCGTGCAGATAGGCACGCTGCTCGGGCAGCATCCGTCCACCTTCTTCCTGGTCAATAAAGATAACGGTCCCGACAGGAAATCCCTCCTCCTTGGCTGCAGCAACCGCCGAGCGGGCATCGGCTCGTCCCAAAGCAGCGGCGTCGGCGGAGGGCTTGAGCTGCTTGTATACGCGCCCGTTGAACAGCACCAGAAAGCCGAATCCGCGAGATTTCAGCAGCGACCGCTTGCCTCGCCACGAGTTCGAATTCGCGCCGGGAGGGTTGTTCAGCCAGTATCCCGTGAAACGAAACGTCTCGCGCAGCGAGCCCAAGCTGTCGTCGCCGGGATAGTCGTTGCGGTCGAAGCCAAGATAGGCCGCAGCCGGGGCGTGGCCGTTTTGCGGTGCGGCAGCGATCGCCAGTCCCACGAGGAGGAGTAGGCAAAAAGTGAAAATCGAAAAGACGAACGGCAGGCGTTTGCCCACTTCGTCACTTCCCACTTCCCCGGTCGTTGACGATGGCAAGCGTAATCTGATCGACCACATCCAGCGCGCGCTTGGAGCTGAGCTTGTGGTTGTTGGTCAGGATGCAGAATGCCACGGGCACGCCGCTGACCGTAGTTGCGTAGCCTGAAAGCGCATTGACGTGGCCCAGGGCGCCGGTCTTGGCGCGCACGCGGCCTTCGGCGGAGGTCCCTTTGAAACGGTTAGCGAGCGAGCCGTCGATGCCGGCGATGGCCAGCGTGTCCTGCCACGCCTTGCCCCAGGACTGGGCGGCAGAGTAGCGCAGCAATTGCACCACCGCGTGCGGCGTCACCAGGTTCTCGCGCGACATGCCGGAGCCGTCGTAGAACACATACTGGTCGGGCTGGATGCCGGCTTGCGTCAGGAAGCCGCGCTCCACCTCCATGCCGCCTTCGATCGTACCGGAGGTGCCTTTCTCGCGGCCAAGCAAACGGAGTATGAGCTCGGCGTGCAGGTTCTGGCTGACCTTGTTGATGACCTGCAGGTCGTCGATCAGCGCCGAGGACTCATAGCTGGCCAGCACCAGCGGCTGGCGCGACGTGGCGTGCTCTCCGCCGCCCGACGCCAGGGCCGTGACCGTGAGCGTCTGCAGGCTGGCAAGTTCGGTGTGGCGGGTGCGCGGCTTGCCGTAGACGGCGATACCCCGTTGCTCGAGCAAACGCTGGAAGATCTGTCCGGCGAATGCCGCCGGGTCGTCGATCGCCAGGGCCTCGCCGGCGCCGGGATCATCGACCGGGATGTTGCCCCACAGCGTCAACACATTGGCGCCGGGTTCACGATTGATGAAGATCTTGCGCGGTCCCGTGCCGGTTGGTGTGGTCAGGATACGGTTGTCGATGCGGTAGTAATCGGCGAACGGATCAATCGAGACGAAGGCCTTCTCGCCAGGGCGGTCGGCAGGCAGAATGTTGACGAACATCACGTTGTCATTGATGCTGAGCGCCGAGACCGGCGCGCCCGATTCCCACACCAGGTCGTCCTGCGTCCAGCCTTCGCCGTAGCGCTCGAAAGCGTAGTAGGAATCGTCAGCGACGAGGTCGCCATCGATGAACTTCACACCCTTTTGCACCAGTTGATCGGCCAGTTGCTCCAGCACGCGGATCGTCGGCTGCGTGCGCTGGGTGCGGCCGGCGTAAGGCAGCACACGTCCGGACAGATTGGGATCGCCGCGCCCCACCAACACCAAATCGCCCACCAGACGGCCGTACTTATCCACCGCGCCGGTAGTTTCGACCGTGGTTTTGAACTTGTAGTCCGGCCCGATCAGCGCCAGGGCCGCCGCGGTAGTGAACAGCTTGGTGTTCGAGGCCGGCGTGAACAGCTTGTCGGAGTTCAGCTCAAAGGTCGGGCGGCCATCTTTCAGCGAGACCACCGCAATGCCCCAGAACCCGCTCTCCAAGTCGGGTTGGGCTAGGATCGTCTCAATTTGCGAGGCCAGAGAGTCGTGCTTCGCGACCGCGGGGGCGACGCATATGAGGAGAAGTAGGGCTGAAAGTACGGGTCGGCGCATAGTCGGTGGCGAGATTGTAGCACTGGACTAGTACCGAGTACCCAGTACCCAGTGCCCCTTACCACATGTTCCCTACTAGGGACTAAACTAGCGGCTCGGCCCTGGCACTCGGTACTCGGTACTTGGTACTAAACATGCGTCCCCACTTCACCTGGCAACTGCGCTCGCGCAGCCTCGAACTGGGCCCGCGCACGCTCATCATGGGTGTGCTCAATGTCACGCCCGACTCGTTTTCGGATGGCGGTAAGTACTTCGACCCGGGCACAGCCCTCGAGCACGGGTTTGAGATGCTTGACGACGGCGCGGACATCCTCGACATCGGCGGGGAATCCACGCGGCCGGGAGCGCGGGCGGTTTCCGGCGAACCGGCGGTTTCGGCTGAAGAAGAACTCCGCCGCGTCATGCCGGTGATCGAAGAACTGCTGCGGCGGCGGCCGCAGACCATCGTGTCGATCGATACTTATAAGGCGCAGGTGGCGCGAACAGCGGTCGAGGCCGGGGCGGAGATCGCGAACGACGTTAGCGGGTTGCAATGGGATGCTGCGATGGCTCCCGCCCTGGCCGGGCTGAAGTGCGGCGTGGTGCTGATGCACACGCGCGGGCGCCCGGCGGAGTGGCGCACCCTGCCGCCGCTCGCTGATCCAGTCGGCACGGTCAGGCGCGAACTGCGGAGGGGTGCGGAATCCGCGCTCATGGCGGGAGTTGCTCGCACTCGCATCGTACTCGATCCCGGCTTCGGTTTCGGCAAGAGCTTTGACGAGAATTATCCGCTGTTGGCACACTTCGACGCGCTGCAGGAACTCCGATACCCATTGCTGGCAGGCGTCTCGCGGAAGTCATTCATTGGCCGGACGCTGGCCAAGGATGGCAGCGATGCCCCGCCGCAGGAGCGTCTCTACGGCAGCCTGGCGGCCATGACGTCCGCCATCCTGAAGGGAGCTCATATCGTACGTGTGCACGATGTGAAGTCGGCGGTGCAGGCGGCGAAGATTACAGATCAGATTGTGTCATTGAGCCATTGATTCATTGAGTGATTGAGCCATTGGGTCATTGAGTCATTGAAAAAATGGCGGGTTCCAATGACTCAATCACTCAATGGCTCAATGACTCAATGGCCGGCGCTTACCACGCCGGTCGTCAAAACGTCCTCTCCGAGTCCAGCAGAATCGTTACCGGCCCATCGTTCACCAGCTCGACCTGCATCGTCTCCCGGAAGCGTCCGGTTTCGCAGCGCAGGCCGGCGGCGCGCAGCTTGCCTACGAAATATTCGTAGAGCTGGCGTGCCAATTCGGGAGGTGCGGCAGCGTCGAAGGACGGGCGCTTGCCGCGGCGCACGTCGCCGAGGAGCGTGAATTGCGAGACCACCAGCACCGCCCCGCCGACCTCAACGACGGCGCGATTCATGCGCCCGGCTTCGTCCTCGAAGACGCGCAGACCGGCAACCTTTTCGGCCAGATAATCGGCGGCGGCCTCGCTGTCGTTCTGCCCTACGCCGAGCAGCACCAGTAAGCCTTGCCCGATCTCGCCGGCGGTCTCGCCGCGGACGGTCACGCGGGCCCTTTGGACGCGTTGCACAACTGCGCGCATGACCGAATTGTAACCACAAGCCGAATCGGTAGTGGCTCAGTAACTGAGCCACTACCGCCGATTCTCTGCGCTTTACACAGGTTCGCGCCCGCAAGTACACTGGTCGCTTTGTAAGATGAATTCGGAGGTCAGGTACGCCATGGCGGATGTGAAGGCGAAAGTCAACGTAGCGGAGAAGATCAAGCAGATCGTTTCGGAGCAGTTGGGCGTGGACGAGGCGGAAGTTACGCCCACAGCTTCCTTCGTGGATGACCTGGGCGCGGACTCGCTGGACACGGTGGAACTCGTCATGGCCTTTGAGGAGGCCTTCGAGCTCGAGATCCCGGACGAGGAGGCGGAAAAGATTCGCACCGTTCAGGACGCGATCTCGTACGTCGAGAAGAAAGCCGGATAATCGGAGCCGTGCAGCGCCGCCCGCCGCGTGTCCGTGAGTGGGGCAGCTTTTGACCGTCAAGGAGAACGCAACCGATGGCAGCCGTTGAGGAAAAAGTAAAGCAGATTATCGTCGAGCAACTGGGCGTGGATGAAGGCGAGGTTACAGCCAGCGCCTCGTTTGTTGACGACCTGGGGGCCGACTCGCTGGACACCGTCGAACTGGTGATGGCCTTTGAGGAGGCCTTCGAGATCGAGATCCCCGACGAGGATGCGGAGAAGATCCGCACCGTCAAAGACGCGGTCGACTACATCTCCAAGAACGCCAAGAGCGCCAAGTGAACGCCTCTCTCCTGGCTTCCACGCAACGAGGGCTCTGAGCTTTGAACCGCCGCGTCGTGGTCACGGGTGTGGGTTTGATCTGCGCCGTCGGCCACACCAGCGAAGAAACCTGGCGCAACCTGCAGGCGGGCAAGAGCGGCATCGCCCGCATTACCGCCTTCGATCCCACCGATTTCGCCTGCCAGATCGCCGCCGAGGTAAAGAACTTCGATCCTCTGAATTTCGTCGAGAGAAAAGAAGTCAAGAAGATGGGCCGGTTCATCCACTTCGCCCTGGCCGCAGCCGACGAAGCCATGAAGATGTCCGGGCTTGGGGTAACACGCGAGAATGCCGAACGGGTAGGCGTGCACATCGGCTCCGGCATCGGCGGCTTCGACGTGATCGAGCGCGAGCACTCGGCGCTGCTGCAAGGCGGACCGCGCAAGATCTCGCCGTTCTTCATCCCTGCCACCATCATCAATCTGGCGGCGGGACACGTGAGCATCCGCTACGGCGCCAAGGGCCCGAACGAGGCCACGGCCACGGCCTGCACCTCGAGCGCGCACTCCATCGGCGACAGCTTCAAAATCATCGCCCGCTGCGACGCCGACGTGATGATCGCCGGCGGCAGCGAAGCCGCCATTACTCCCATGGGCGTGGGCGGATTTGCCGCCATGCGCGCGCTTTCCACCCGCAATAATGATCCCGAGCGCGCCAGCCGCCCGTGGGACGCCGGGCGCGACGGTTTCGTGGTGGGCGAAGGCGCAGGCATCCTGGTTCTGGAAGAGCTGGAGTTTGCCCGGCGGCGCGGCGCCAAGATCATGGCCGAGATCGTCGGCTATGGCATGAGCGGCGACGCCTACCACATCACGCAGCCGGCCGAGAATGGCGAAGGCGGTTATCGCGTGATGGTCAACGCTATGCGCGACGCCAAGATCACGCCCGAGCAGGTGGGATACGTCAACGCGCACGGTACCTCGACCCCGATTGGCGATCGCCTGGAGACCCTCGCTATCAAGCGTGCCCTTGGCGATCATGCGCGGAAGGTTCCAGTCAGTTCCACCAAGTCCATGACCGGTCACCTGCTGGGCGGCGCCGGCGGCCTCGAAGCCGGCATCACAGTGCTGGCGTTGCGCGACCAGGTGCTCCCACCAACCGCCAACCACGAGCAACCTGATCCCGAGTGCGACCTGGACTACGTTCCCAACACCGCCCGCAAGGCTGATGTGGAAATCGCACTCAGCAATTCGTTCGGATTTGGCGGCACCAATGGATGCCTGGCGTTCCGGCGCTGGACGGAATAACCAGCGCGGGACCTACTTGTTCTTGCCGGCTGCCTGGTTCAGCGCCTCCCGAGCCTCCGTGTAGTCGGGCTTCAAGGCGAGCGCCTTCTGAAGCCACTGGATGGCGCTGGCCGTATCGTCCTTCTGAAGAAAAGCCATGCCCAGCACGTATGCCGTTCGCGGATCTTTTGTGTCGGATGCCACCGCACGCTGCAATTCAGATATCGCCTGATCGAGCCGATTTTGCCGCCAGTAAATCAGCCCCAGATTGTAATGGGCTCCGGCTAGATCAGGTTGCAACTGCAGCACGTTGCGGAATGCGGCCTCAGCATCGGCGTTTCTGTCCAGCTGCAGGTACGCGAATCCCAGCCCGAATTGCGCCGCGGCCAGGCTCGGCTCATGCCGTACCGCACTCTGCAGCAGCGGCAGAGCCTGATCGTACTGGCCCGACTGGAGCAGCTTCTCGGCTTGAGCGTACTCGACAATGCCGACCCGCGCCTGCTTTACGGCCGCCGCACTGCCGATCAGGACTGCCAGCACCACTGGCAGCACGGCGTAGCGCTGGAGCCTGTTCTCCCTCGACCATAACGGCAGCATCGCCCCGATGACGGCTCCAGTGACCAACCCGCCCACGTGCGCAGCGTTGTCAACGTGCGCCGAGGCGGCTCCGAGCACCAGGTTGTAGATCAGGAACATTCCCAGACTCCCGGCGTTTCTGCGCAGCACCTCCCTGGGCAGGGCTATCTTCTGGAGTTTCAGGGCTACGAACAGGCCGCCGGCAACTCCGAAGATCGCTCCGGAAGCGCCTATTCCAACCACCAGCGGGTGCCACGCCAGGCTGGCTATCGACGCTCCCAACCCGCTCAAGAGATAGAGAGCGACCATGGGCCAGCTTCCGAACAGCTTTTCCGTCACCTTGCCCAGCCCCCAGAACGCCCACATGTTGAATGCGAGGTGCAGGATGCCCGCATGAACGAAAGTGGACGTAAGCAGGCGCCACCATTGATGATCGAACGTCGCCGGGGCAAAATCTCCGCCCCACCTGAGCAACTGTTCCACCGACGGCTCCAGAGGCGAGACTCCACGTAGCACCATCAGCACGAATACCAGCACATTGATGGCAAAGAGCACGGTGGTGGCGTCGAGCTTGCGCGCCGGCGCCGCGACTGAAGGAAGGGTGGCTTCCATTGGCGGGGCCTCAGCCTCGCCGCGGCGGCACTGCTCGCAGGTATCGAAGGTGCGGCCCAGGATTGGCGGATTAAACTGCTTGCCACAGTTCGTACAGGTGGCTAGGTTAAATCCGGTTGAGGCCATGCACGGAAGCTATGTGGAGTCGCCACGGATGTCAATGAGTAGTTAGGCCGTCAACCGACAGCCGCACTCGCCGCACTGCCGACGCGTTGGCAACTGCAGTTGCCACAGAAAACCAAATGTACCTGTTGCGACATCCCACTTAAGGGAGGTGAGGTTACATGCGTAGAGCAGTATGTTTGTTCGCAATCCTGGCGATCTGGGTTCCAGTGAGCCTAGCTTCTTCCAAAGCCAACAAGAAGGGGTTCACCGTCACCGATCCGGTACAGGTGCAGAGCGTGGTGCTCTCACCAGGACACTACGAAGTTTCCTGGATGCAGATGGGGAGCAATGTTCCCGTTACCATTTACAAGGGCCACAAAGCCCTGGTTACGATACCGGCGGCGTCGGTGGTAAATCAGGAAAGCCCGTACGAAGGCAACGCGGTGGTTACGACGAAGGAGCCGAACGGCGCCCTAGAGTTAACGGGAATTGAATTTTCACGGATAGCGGTAATGCTGCCAGCGGGCAGCCAGCCCGGCCGCTAGCGGCGATGATCAGCCACGGATGCGCGCTAATCACGTGGCTGATTATTGTCTAGTCCTGGGCTGGCGACGACTCTACTTGCTGCTTGTTCATTTCCTTCTGCCAGCGCTTCATCTCGCGATCGAGTTGCTTCATCGCCTTGTCGACGGAGCGCTGGATCTCATCTGCATTCGCGTCCAGAGCTTTCCGGCTGTTTTCCAGAGCCTTGCGTCCTTCCTCAAGTGCCAGGATCCGCGCGTGCTCGAGTTCCGGCCGCAGTTCTGCGAGGTCCGACCGCAACTGGTCCATGTCCAGGTTTAAATCAAGGTCCAGGTCAAGGTCCAGGTCTTCCACCGGGGATGGAGTGCGCAGCGTGGAGTGATTGCGGCTCGACTCGGGAAGACTGATGGTGAGGTTCTGCTCGCGGCGGTCGCGCACGATGCCCACCGTCAGCTTGCCGGAGCGATTGGCGCGGATGGCCGAGCGCCAGTCGCCGCGGTCGGCAACCTTCTCATTGTTCACCCGCACGATCACGTCGCCCGCCTTGAAGCCGGCAGCCTTGCCCGGCGTGCCTTCCTCCACCGACTTCACCAGCACGCCCTCGCCGTTCTTGACCCCAAAGTATTCACCGAGTTGGGGCGTCAGGTTGTCCACCACCAGGCCATAGCTGGGACCGGTGCGAAGGTTCAGGTCGAGGGCCGGCATGGCCGGCATGGGCGGTGTGGGCGGAGTCGGCGGGGTCGGAGGCATTTCGTGCCACTCATGCTTGCCCGCGAAGTACTCTTTCTTGTCGACCAGAGTGAGCGAGATAGTCATGGGTTGGCCGTCGCGGCTGATGAGTATCTGCACCGTGCGTCCGGGAGGCGTTTCATGGATGACCCGGCGCAACTCCTCCGTTCCCTGGACCCTGGCGCCGTTGAACTCCAGGATGACGTCGTGCTCTTTCAGGCCGGCTTTCCCGGCGGGCGCGTCGTGATCCACCATGGTGATCTCGGCGCCGCGCTCTTCCTTCAGCTTCAGCGCGGCCACGCGATCATGGGTGACCTCTTGCATATCGATCCCCATGTAAGCACCATAGACTTCCCCGTATCCCGGGGAGGGCGGAGCGTCTGCCCCAGAGCCGTGCGCGGCCAGCGCCGGCAGGGCGAACAACAACACAAGCAGCACAGTTAGCGTAGATAATTTCAGCATAGCGATACCCATTGATCAGGAAGCAGGATGCAGGCAGCAGGAGGCAGGAGAACCACTGGAACATTCGAGGGTTTCCTGCTTCCTGCTCGCTGCGCCCTGCCAATCATTTTTTTCCGCGCCGCAACTCGATATTGCCCGAGGTAGTCCGGATCTTCAGCAAAGGTCCGCCGCCGTTGATGGCGCCCTGGCCGTAGACTTCGCGCGAACCCCACTCGCCACCCTCGGAGTTGATCTTTACCTCGGGGAAATCCGAGACCATTCTATGCCCCATGGCAACGTCGATGGTGGCGCGCACGGTGACCGGCAGGTCCGGCGGCAAGTACACGATCACGTCGCCCACGCTGGTCTCGAGATAGGATTCGCTGAAGCTGCTCTTGCCGGCGGTGAATTCAGCATAAATCGGGCCAGCCGCGGTTTTGGCCGTAACGCCGTGAGTAAGGCCGGTGAGACGGATGCCGCCTCCCGATGTCGTGGCCCGCACCACGCCTTTGGCCGACGCCAGCCGGATGCTGCCGCCGAAAGTTTCCAGCGTGGCGCCGCCGCCGACGTCACCTACTTCCACGCTACCGCCGGCCGTAGAGGCCCGCAGTTCGCCATCACATTTCTTTACCTGGATGCTGCCGCCCGCCGTAGACAGATAAACACTCTGCGTCGCCGAGCCCAGTTCGATGCCGCCGCCCGCGGTTTCAGCTCGTACTTTCCCGCTGACGGAGCGGATGGTGATGCCGCCCCCGGCGGTTTCCAGCTTCACATCGCCACCGACGTTGCCCACGTCGATGCTGCCGCCGGAAGTCGCGGCGTTCACCGGCCCTCCAATGTCATTGATGCGCACGCTGCCGCCGGCCGTTTCCGCCTCCACCCGTCCGGCGATGCCGGCCACCTCCACGCTGCCACCCCGCGTCTCCACCTTGGCGAAGGCCAGGTCGCGGGGCACGTTAACCGTGATTTCCACGGCAATCTTCTCCGACCCTGCGCATTCACCCTGCAGCAGGGCGAAGTCCGCTTTCTGATAGCCGTGTACCGTGAACAATTCGAATTGGTGACGGGCGTGGCTTTCCGAGCCCGAGTTCAGGCGCTTGCGTACCGTGTAGGTGATGCCCTGGGGAGAACCACCGCGCACCGTGACCGAGCCGAAGTCGGTCTCCACTTTCAGGTTGCGCAGCGACGCCAGCGACCCGCTGACCACTTCGACCCAACCGTTGCCGGAGCGCATGACGTGGCTGTCCTGCGCCCACAGCGGCGCCACCCAGGCAACCACCGCCAGCAGCACCGCGACTTGATGATGACGTTTCAATTCAACAGATCCCTTCTCTATAAAATCAGTTTGCGATCAATCAATCTCCGGAATGGTGGCCAGCACGCGCTGGGACTCCGACCGGATGAACTTACTCTTGTCCTGCCGCGACAATTGCTGGAACGCCTGGCGGACCGCCGCATCCGCCTTCAGCGGCTTCAGCAGCATGATGGCTTCGGAGCGCACGCCGGGGTTCGAGTCAGTGAGCAACGCATCCAGCACCGCATTACGAACCGAGGTATCGTCCTGCACGTAGGGGCCGAGGCCGTCGAGGGCCTTCAGGCGCACGCCGGGATTGGCGTCGTACCGCAGCGCGAAAATAAGCGCATCGCGCACCTGGCGGTCCTCCGGCTTCTGCGCCAGCAGATCCACCGAGTCCATGCGGACGCCGGCATTGTAGTTGCTGCGCGCCGCGAACAACAGAAGCTGCTGGATGCGCGGATCGTCGATTGTGCCCTCCGCCTTCTCTGGCTGCACGGTGTCGTATTGGATCTCAACTTTGCGGGAGCCGGGATCGGGAATGATGGACTTGATGCCGGCGATCGAAGCTTGGGAAACCGGGGAAGGATTATTCAGAACTTGCGCGACCTCGGTGGTCTTGTTCACCAGCCTGTAGCTGGCCATCACGCCACCGGCGAAGCCGATCATCAGCAGCACGGCCGCCAGAGCGGGAGAGAATCGGACCTGGTGCAGCCACCCGGCCACGTCCAGAGCCCAGCGCCAGCGCCGCGCCGGCTCGGCTGACTCCAGCGCTTCGGAAAGCCGCATGCGCGAAGCCGTCAGCAAATTGGGCGTGGGGTCGGATGCGGGCAGGACTTCGGTCATCAGCCCGCGGAACTCGCGCGATGTCTTCAACTCGGCAGCGCACGCGGCGCAGCGCTCGGTGTGCTGCTCCAGCTCGTGCCGTGCGTCGTCCGGCAACTCGTCATAGATATAAAGCGTGATGTTTTGCTTTACCCAAGCACAGTTCATAAACCACCACTTTCGCAACTTTCACAATCGAGCCATTGATTCATTGACCCAATGGCTCAATCCTCATCTCATGTCCGCCAGCGATCCGCGCAGCTTTTGGGTAGCGCGGAACAGCGTGTTCTTGGCGGTCTCTTCCGTCGTATTCAGTACTTCGCCGATGGTGCGGAGCTTCAGCCCGTGATAGTGCTTGAGCTCGAACACCATGCGCTCCCGCGGCGTCAGCCGTTCGATCGCCCGCCCGATGCGCGTGCCCAGCTCGCGCCGCATCAGGTCGCGCTCCGGGTCGGCGCCAGGACGCACGTCCGGCGTCTGATCGAGCACGCTGTACTCGTTGCCCTCGGAGTCGGTCGCCACCGGCGCATCTTCTTTGCGTACCGTCCGCTTGCGCAGGTGGTCCAGGCACAAGTTAGTGACGATGCGATAGATCCAGGTGTAGAACGAACACTCAAAGCGAAAATTGCCGACGTTGCGATACGCCTTGAGAAACGCTTCCTGGTAAATGTCCTGCGCATCCGGCTCCGAGCCGGTAAGGTGCAGTGCCAGGCGCAACACCGCCCGGTCGTACTGCCGCACCAGTTCCTCGAAGGCAACGCGATTGCCGCGCTGTGCCTCGCGGATCAACGTGCTGTCGTCAACGCGGCTCAGAGGTTGGCTGACCATATCTTCCCGGCGAGAGGAAGCCGTTCTGCCGCCGCCCTCGCCAACCGCGAAGGCCTTCCCACCCCAGAACGCCAACCCCAGGCGTCCTGAGAGCCCCGGTTTCGCCAAGCCACCCCAATTTGCGCTCAGGGGCTGGGGGGCTCCCGATACCGAATCGGCCGGCATGTTGTTCTCCTGAACCTGTGTCCAGCGTGCCCCGCCACGCTCGGACTAACTAGCTCGCTTGCATGGTGTTGGACGGCCCAGGGAGGCTTCCGTGAGCAGGAATTATAAGGGCAGGCTGGGGAAAACAGCCACCTAGGCCCGGCCGGCCCTCGGCTGGTCCTAGGTGACTACTGCGGTCGCGACCGTACCACGAACTACTCTTCGCCCTCCGGCGCCGACGGCTCTTTGTCGACCAGCACCTTCACGGTCGCCTCCACACCCTTGTAGAGGCGGATCGGCACTTTGAACTCGCCGATGTGCTTCAATGGCTCGTCGAGGTGGATCTTGCGGCGGTCGAGGCTGTAGCCCTGGGCTTCAAGGGCTGCCCCGATGTCGCTTGATGTGACCGAGCCGAAGAGCTGGTCCTTCTCGCCCGCTTTGCGGGTGAAGCTCAGGGTGACCGTCTCGAGTTGCTTGGCCTGAGCTTCGGCCTCGGCCTTATCGGTGGCCGCGCGGCGAAGCGCCGCCTGCTTCATCTGCTCGATGACGGCGCGATTGCCGCGAGTGGCCTCGATGGCCAGCTTGCGCGGCAGCAGGAAGTTGCGCCCGTAACCCTCGGCCACCTTTACCACATCGCCACGCGCGCCCAGCTTGGGGACATCTTCTTTGAGGATGACTTCCATATAAGAAACTCCGTTTCAAGTTTCACGTTTCATGTTTCACGTAACCGCCTGCTCAGCGAGCTTGAAACGTGAAACTGGAAACGTGAAACGTCGTTCTAATATCTCGCCGCAAACGGAAGCAGGGCGATGTTGCGCGCCTGCTTGATGGCCGCGGTCAAACGCCGCTGGTGGGGGGTACAGACCCCGGTCAGCCTGCGGGGGACGATCTTGCCGCGCTCGGCCACGAACTGCCCCAGCAGGCGCACGTCCTTGTAATTGATGGAATCGATCTTCTCCACGCAGAACTTGCAGACCTTCTTGCGGCGGAAGAATTTGCGCGGTCCGCCTTCGCCGCGGCCGCCCGGACGCCCTCCCGGTCCGCCGGGACGACCGCCGCGCGGTCCTCCCGGACCTCTTCCGTAGGGGCGCGGTCCTGGCGACGCCGGCGCCGATGGCGCTGCAGGCGAAGCAGGGGTTGGCGCTGGCGCTTCGCTGGTGGTGGTGACTTCCTTCTTTTCTTCGTCAGCCATGATGCTCCTTCATCTCAGACAAACTGGTTATGCCGTGGCCGGGGCAGGCTCGCTGCCGGCGGCCGTCTCGGCCGTCTGCGGACGCTGCCGCACTTTCGAGTCACGGATCTTCTTGACCTTGGCCAGGCGCTTCTGTTCCTCGTCGATGCGCACGCTGATGTACTTGATCACCGGCTCGGTAACGCGCAGCCTCCGCTCCAGCTCCGCCAGCGCGCTGCCCGGGCCTTCGACAGTGAGCAGCACGTACAAGCCGTCCTGGAACTTGCGCACCTTGTAGGCCAGCCGGCGCTTGCCCATGCGCTCCACATTCTTCACCGTGATGCCGGCGGTGGTGGCGTTGGATTCAACCGTCGAGATCACCCGATCGGTCTCCTCTTCCGGCAGGTCCGGCCGGACGATGAACATCACTTCATAAGCTCGTTGTTGCTGTGGCATGTTGTTCTCCGCTTCTCAATGCGCCTGCCCGCTGCGGCGGGGCCGGCGTCACGATCCTTCTTCTCCCTGGGTTTCCGGCCGGCGATTGAACCGGCTCATGGCCTTGGCCACGCCCTCGCCCAGGATCACCTTCACCGCTTCCGCCGCGGTATCGAGTTCTTCGTCCACCACGGCGTATTGCGATTTCTTGAACTGCCCGAGCACGTAGCGCGCTCCGTCCTTCACCGGATGGTCAGGCCCGATCCCCAGGCGCATGCGAACAAACTCTTCGCTGCCCAGCGCCCCGATGATCGACTCCATGCCATTGTGCCCGGCGGAGCTGCCGCGCTGCCTGATGCGGATCACGCCCAAGGGCAGGTCCAACTCGTCATAGATCACGATTAGATCCTGCGCTGGATCAACCTCATGCTGCCGCACCAGTTCCCGGACCGACATGCCGCTCAGGTTCATGTAGGTTTCCGGCTTGGCCAGCAGCACATCGTGATCTGCGATCACCGCCCTGCCCGTCAGCGCACGGCACTGGCGGTTGCTCACCCGCACCCCGTGCTGTTCGGCGAAGCGGTCCACCGCCAGGAATCCCATGTTGTGCGGCGTGAACTGGTATTCGATTCCGGGATTGCCCAGACCGACGATCAGCTTCACGCCAGTTATTTCTTCTCCTTCTTCTCCGCCTTCTCGGGCTTCTCCGCCTTCTCCGGCTTGGCCTCGGCCGCTTCGCCTTCGCCTTCCGCGACCTCCTGCTTGCCCTTCTTGATGACCTCGGGTTCGGCGGGCGCGGCGGCTTCGGCAGCAACTGCCTCCGGTGTCGGCGCGACTTCTTCCTTGACCGAGATGATGTGCGCCACGGTCTGGTTCGGGTCAGTCAAGAACTTGACCCGGCTGATGTGCGCCAGGTCGCTCACCCGCAGCAGCTTGCCGAAGACGAGTTCGCTGACCTCCGCTTCGATATGGCTGGGGATGTCGGCCGGCAGACACTCCAGTTCCACCTCGCGCAGCACCTGCTCCAGGATGCCGCCCTGCTGCTTCACACCCGCAGCCTCGCCCTTGAGCATAATGGGCACCGACACCTTCAGGCGCTCATCCATGGCGATGCGCTTCAGGTCGATGTGCAGCAGCGCACCCTTGATGGGCTCGTATTGCCAGTCCACGATCATGGCTTTGGTGCGCTCGTCGCCTGCCTGCAGGTCAAAGATGGTGTTGTGCCCGGTCGCCGAGGTGAGAATGCGCGTGATCTGCTTGGGATCCACGCTGAGCGTAAGCGACGGCTTCTTGGCGCCATAAAGCACGGCAGGGACGCGCCCGCCGCGGCGCACGCGCCGGGTTTCGTTCTTGCCCCGCTCCGTGCGCGGCTGCGCCTCCACAAGATTGCTTTCAGTCGTTGGTGCGGTTGCCATAAAAGCTTCTTTCCTTCCTGCTATGTGAACAGCGAACTGACCGAGGTCTCCTCGTGAATGGACTGGATCGCGCGTGCGATCAGCCCGCCAATGGAGCGGACCACGATCTTGGGTTCCTTCTGCGCCGCTGCCGACAGCGGGATGGTATTGGTGACGATGACTTGCTCGATCTTCGACCGGGCGATCCGTTCCACCGCCGGGCCGGAAAGCACGGCATGGGTGGCGCAGGCATAGACGCTGCTGGCGCCAGCCTCGACCAGGGCCTCGGCCGTCTTGCACAGTGTTCCGGCAGTATCAATGATGTCGTCCAGGATCAGCGCGCTGCGACCGCGCACGTCGCCGATCACGTGCATGACCTCGGTGATGTCCATCTCCACCCGGCGTTTGTCCACGATGGCGAGGGCCGAATCCATCTTCTTGGCAAAGAAGCGCGCGCGCTCCACGCCGCCGGCATCGGGCGAGACTACGGTCAACGCCGGCAACGCCATCTTGCGCACCTCCGCCACCAGCACCGGCGAAGCGAACAGGTGGTCCACCGGGATATTGAAAAAGCCCTGGATCTGCGGCGCGTGCAGGTCGACGATCAGCGCCCGATGCGCTCCTGCGGTGGTCAGCAGGTCGGCGATCAGCTTGGAGGAGATGGGCGCGCGCGGTTTGTCCTTGCGGTCCTGACGGGCGTAGCCGAAGTATGGGATCACCGTGGTGATGCGCCGCGCCGAGGCCCGCTTGAGCGCGTCGATCATCATCAGCAATTCCATGATGTGCTCGTTAACCGGATGGCACGTAGGCTGCACCACAAACACGTCGCCGCCACGCACGTTCTCCAGCAACTGCACGTACACTTCGCCGTCGGAGAAGCGGTTGATGTTGCATTGCGCCCGCGCCATGCCCAGGAAGCTGCAGATCTCGTCCGCCAGCGCCGGGTTCGCGGTGCCGGAGAAGATCTTGAACTTCTCGTCCTGCCTCGCCCGCTGCGGCTTGCGCTCAGGCTTGGACTCTTCGACCTTCTTTTTTTCTGTTGCCACCACCGTTGTTGCCATGGATGCCCCCGCCGTGGGATTCATGGAACCAGTCTGGATACCGGGTTTGGCCGTGGAATGCATCAAACAGCTTTCAGCTCTTAGCCTTTAGCTCTTG
>Ga0335077_10004401_pt1 | contig 17167 bp, 17 predicted proteins | sample Lox_Sample_31_FD_207151 | JGI IMG/M metagenome (GOLD analysis project Ga0335077, IMG submission 207151) | Soil microbial communities from Loxahatchee National Wildlife Refuge, Florida, United States - Lox_Sample_3.1 | ecosystem: Environmental > Terrestrial > Soil > Wetlands | place: USA... | reverse complement strand
TCGCCGAGGTCGTCGACATCACCGGGGTCGTGCTGACCAAGCTGGACGGCACGGCCAAGGGCGGAATCGTGATCGCGGTGCAGCGCGAGCTCGGCGTGCCGGTGAAGCTGGTCGGGCTCGGCGAGGGTCCCGACGACCTCGCGCCGTTCGACCCGGAGACGTTCGTCGACGCCATGATCGGGTAGTCGGACGGCCCTGACCATGCCGACGCCGCGAGCCCCGATTGGCCCTGACCCGGTCGGCCCGGATTGGACAGCGCCGCCGGCGCCGGGTAGACAGCGCGGGTAGATAGCACAGCGGATCGCCAGCAAGCGGATCGCCGGCAAGGCCGGCGGCCAGCACTGGCCGGCCTAGCGGATAGCCAGCACGAAGGAGCTCGGTACAGGTGTTCGAGACGCTCTCCGACCGGCTCAACCAGGTCTTCTCCTCGCTGCGCGGTCGCGGCAGGCTCTCCCCGGCCGACGTCGACGCCACCTGCCGCGAGATCCGGATCGCGCTGCTCGAGGCCGACGTCGCGCTGCCCGTGGTCAGGACCTTCGTCGACCGCGTGCGCGAGCGCGCGCTCAGCGCGGACGTGCTGCAGGCTCTGAACCCGGCACAGCAGGTCATCAAGATCGTCAACGAAGAGCTGATCGAGATCCTGGGCGGCGAGGCCAGGCGCCTGCGGTTCGCCAAGGCGCCGCCGACCGTCATCATGCTGGCCGGCCTGCAGGGCTCGGGTAAGACCACGCTCGCGGCCAAGCTCGCGCTCTGGCTGAAGGGCCAGGGAAACACTCCCCTGCTCGTCGCCGCTGACCTGCAGCGACCCAACGCGGTCACCCAGCTCGAGGTGCTCGGCGAGCGGGCCGGCATCCCGGTCTACGCGCCGCAGCCGGGGAACGGGGTTGGCGACCCGATCGCGGTGGCCCGGGACTGCATCGGCGAGGCCAGGCACAAGCTGCACAACATCGTGATCATCGACACCGCGGGCCGCCTGGGCGTCGATGCCGAGATGATGGCGCAGGCCGCAGCGATCAGGGATGCGGTGGACCCGGACGAGATCCTGTTCGTGGTCGACTCGATGATCGGCCAGGACGCCGTGACCACGGCGCAGGCCTTCCTCGATGGAGTCGGTTTCGACGGGGTCGTGCTGACCAAGCTGGACGGCGACGCCAGGGGCGGCGCGGCGCTGTCGATCGCCCAGATCACCGGCCGGCCGATCATGTTCGCGTCCTCTGGCGAGAAGCTGGAGGACTTCGACCTTTTCCACCCGGACCGGATGGCGTCACGGATACTCGACCTCGGCGACATCCTGACCCTGATCGAGCAGGCCCAGCGGACCTTCGACGAGCAGCAGGCCGCCGAGATGGCCGGGAAGCTGACCTCGGCGGAGGGCTTCACGCTTGAGGACTTCGTCGAGCAGCTTGCCATGGTGCGCAAGCTCGGCCCGATCAGCAACCTGCTCGGCATGCTGCCCGGCGCGGCGCAGAACCGTGACATGCTCAGCCAGGTCAGCGACAAGGACCTGGACCGGGCCGCCGCCATCGTGAACTCGATGACGCCGGCCGAGCGCCGGAACCCCAAGATGCTCAACGGCTCGCGCAGGCTCCGCATCGCCAACGGGTCAGGCGTCACCGTGGGAGAGGTCAACTCCCTGGTCGTCAGGTTCCTCGAGGGCCAGAAGATGATGCGTCAGATGATGAGCGGCGGCATGCCGGGGATGCCCGGGATGCCTGGCATGCGGCGCGGCCAGAAGGCCAAGGGCAAGAAGAAGGGCAAGGGCGGCGGTCGGCCGGCCAGGATGCCAAGGGCAGGCGCGCCCGGGATGCCCGGGCTCGGTGGCGCCGGTGCGGGCGGCCTTGGGCTGAGCGGCGCGGCCGCCGCCGGCGGCAGTGCTGGCGGTGGCGTCGGGGGCAGTGCTGGCGGTGGCGTCGGGGGCGGGGCTGGCGGTGGCGTCGGGGGCGGGGCTGGTGGTGGCGTCGGGGCTGGCGGTGGCGTCGGCGGCGGGGCTGGTGGTCGCGGGTCTGGCCTCGCCTCGGTCGGCCCAGGGCAGGGCGCTGGTCCGGCCGACCTGGCCGGCTTCGACATGAGCCAGCTTGACCTCAGCGGGATGTCGCTGCCGCCTGGGCTGCGCAAGGGTCCCAGGATCGGCGGGGGCGGCGGTGGACCGGCAGGGTTCGGCGGGCTCAGCAAGCTTCCCGGACTCGGCCGGCTGGGCGGGCAGCCCACGCCGGGTGGCAGCCAGCCAGGTCAGGGCGGCGGTCAGTCAGGTCACGGCGGCGGTCAGGCGGCCGAGCCTGGGACCGACGACCGCGGCGAGGAGAACGAACTCCCACCCGGTCTCGGCGGCAGGTAGCTGCGCAGCGGTACATCGTGGACCGTTGATGCTGTCATCAGCGACATCAACGAGGCACGATGTGCCGTGCGGCGCGCCAGGTGCGCGGGGACGTGTGCGTAGTGGGGTGGCGAAGCCGGGCGGGCGAGCCGATGTGGGTGGGCGGGTCCGGGCCATGATGATGATGCACGGGTCGGCATCTGGCAGAATGTGCAAGCAACCATCGGCTCCGCGAGGCCCTCTCTAACTCGTCGCCGCCGTACCGAGTCGGGCAGCAAGTCGGGTTCCCCACTCCGAACGCCGCCGCCCGCACTGAATCCGCTGGGAGAAGACCACAGCCGTGGCTGTCAAGATCAAGCTAAAGCGCATGGGCAAGATCCGTGAGCCCTACTACCGGATCATCGTCGCCGATGCCCGCACCAAGCGGGACGGGCGGGCCATCGAGGAGATCGGCAAGTACCACCCCAAGGCCGACCCCTCGCTGATCGAGGTCGACTCGGCCCGCGCGCAGCACTGGCTGTCGGTGGGCGCGCAGCCGACCGACCCGGTACGCAAGCTGCTGGAGGTGACCGGCGACTGGCAGCGGTTCAAGGGCCTGCCAGGAGCCGAGGGGACGCTGAGGTCAGCCGCGCCGCGCAGCGACAAGAAGGAGATCTTCGCTGCTGCCCTCGCCGAGACGCTCACCGAGAGCGGGGCGACGCAGAAGGGTAGGGGCCGGCCCGGTTCGGCCAGGGCCACCGACGCGAAGGCCGGAGTTGGGAAGGCCACCGACGCCAAGGCCGGTGACGGCAAGGTCGGCGACGGCAAGGTCGGCGACGGCAAGTCGGAGAAGCCCGCGAGGGGCGGCAGTAAGGGCGACGCGGGCAAGGCGGAGGCCGGCGGGGCGGAGGCCGGCAAGGGCCACGCCGACAAGGGCCACGCTGGCAAGGCGGACGCTGGCAAGGCGGACGCTGGCAAGGCGGACGCTGGCAAGGCGGGGGCCGACAAGGGCCACGCTGGCAAGGCACGTGCTGGCAAGGCAGATGCCGACAAGGCAGATGCCGACAAGACAGACGTCGGCAAGGCGGAGGCCGGAAAGGGCGACGCGGCAAAGAGCTCTTCCGACGAGGCTAAGGCCGCCGACGGTGGAGACGCAGCTGCGGGCGAAGGCCCTGCGGGCGAAGGCCCTGCGGGCGAAGGCCCTGCGGGCGAAGGCCCTGCGGGCGAGGCTGCCGCTGGCGAGGCTGCTGCGGTGAGCGCCGACAGCGGATCGGCCGATTCGGGCAGCGAGGATTGACGTGCTCGAAGAGGCACTTGAGCACCTGGTGAGGGGCATCGTCGACTACCCAGACGACGTCCGGGTCTCCAGCCGTAATCTGCGCCGGGGACGCGTTCTGCAGGTGCGAGTCCACCCCGATGACCTAGGCAAGGTCATCGGGCGTGGCGGGCGGACGGCGCGGGCGCTGCGTACGGTGCTCAGCTCGCTCGCCGGTGACTCCTACGTTCGCGTCGATCTGCTGGACGCCGACGAGATCCGCTAGCGGGCATGCAGCTCGTAGTCGGCCGGGTCGGGCGCCCGCACGGCCTGCGCGGTGAGGTCACGGTCGAGGTGCGCACAGACGACCCGGACCAGCGCTTCGCCGTGGGTTCCTCGCTGGGGACCGTCCCCGCCGACCGCGGGCCGCTGACGGTCGCCGCGGCCCGGTGGCACTCGGGCACCCTGCTGGTCAGGTTCGCCGGGTGCGGTGACCGCGATTCCGCCGAGGCGTTGCGGGACACGGTGCTCGCCATCGACTCCGCAGACATTCCGCCGCTCGCCGACCCGGCGGACTTCTACGACCACGACCTGATCGGGCTGCGAGTCCTGACCGCGGCGGGCGAGGAGATCGGAACCGTCGCCGACGTGCTCCACCACGGGCAGGACCTGCTCGTGGTGGACGGCACCGGTCCGCGGGCTGGCGCACAGATACTGGTCCCGTTCGTGGCTGCGATCGTGCCCGAGGTCGACAGGGCGGCCGGGCGGCTCATCATTGACCCGCCGCCAGGACTGCTCGACCCGGATGCCGCGGTCTAGCTGGCCGAGGGAGGTGGCACCGGCGCGTGCGCATCGACATCATCACGATCTTTCCTGAATACTTCGCTCCGCTAGGCATGTCGCTGATCGGGAAGGCCGTTCAGCGCGGCGACATCGTCCTGGGCGTGCACGACCTGCGGGAATGGGCCCACGACCCGCACCGGACGGTGGACGACACCCCGTTCGGCGGCGGCCCCGGCATGGTGATGTCGCCGCAGCCCTGGGGGGAGGCGCTCGATGCCGTCCTAGGCCATGGGCCGGCGCAGTCGGCGGCCGGCGGGACCTCGGCGGCCACGCCGACCGGGGGCGCGCCGCAGCTGATCGTGCCCACTCCCGCCGGAGCGATCTTCACCCAGGCTATGGCGGCCGAACTCGCGCAGGCAGGACACCTGGTTTTCGCCTGCGGCAGATACGAGGGCATCGACGCGCGAGTCGTGGAGTACGCGCGTGATCGGATGCCGGTACGCGAGATCTCTGTGGGTGACTATGTGCTGGCAGGGGGTGAACCCGCCGTCCTGGTGATGACGGAAGCAATCTGCCGGCTGCTGCCCGGAGTGCTCGGCAACATCGAGTCGGCACCCGATGACTCGTTCGGTGCGGGCGGCGGCCCGATGTGCGGGCTGGTCGAGGGACCGGTCTACACCCGACCGAGGTCCTGGCGCGGACTGCCCGTCCCCGACGTGCTGCTGTCGGGAAACCACGCGGCGATCGCCCGCTGGCGGCGGGACGAGGCGCTCCGCCGGACCGCGATGACCAGGCCCGACCTAGTGGCCAGGCTGGTCGACGCCGACCTTGACGCGCGGGATCGGCAGGTCCTTTCCGACGCCGGTTTCGCGGTCAGCGGTGAGGATGTGGCAGACTAAAGGTCACTGCCCTCCTCGGCCGCGGCCGCTCGGGCAGCGTCGTATGCCTTCGCAGCGACCAGACCAGCCTTCAGCGCGTTCGTAGGCGTGCGCGTGATGAGAACGAGGACGACGAAGCGATGCACTCCGCGATTGCCGAGCTTGAGCAGGCACAGATCCGATCGGACATCCCGGCCTTCCGGCCCGGTGACACGCTCAAGGTGCACGTGCGGGTGACCGAGGGCAACCGGTCAAGGATCCAGGTGTTCCAGGGCGTCGTCATCCGCCGTCAGGGCGGCGGCGCGCGCGAGACATTCACCGTGCGCAAGATCAGCTACGGCGTCGGCGTCGAGCGCACCTTCCCGGTGCACACTCCGGCGATCGAGACGATCGAGGTGGTCACCAGGGGCCAGGTGCGCCGGGCCAAGCTGTACTACCTGCGTGAGCTCCGCGGCAAGGCGGCGAGGATCAAGGAGCGCAGGGAGCCCGCGCGCTAGTCGGCGCTGACACCGGCCAGGCGGGCACGCAGCCCATGGGGGACGATGTCTCGCCCGGCGAGGCGGCCGGCGCAGCGAGGCCCGGGAGTCCCAGCGCGACCGCTGAGCTGACAGACCAGGCCGGCCGGGGCGCTTCGTCCGGAGCCGGGCCGCAGCGGCGGCCCGGCCGGCCTGCCAGGAGCCCATGGGCGTTCTTCCGCGAGATGCTCGCGCTCTTCGCTGTCGCGCTCGCCATCGCGCTGCTGCTGAAGAGCTTCGTGGTGCAGCCGTTCTACATACCGTCGAGTTCGATGGAGAACACGCTGCTCATCGGCGACCGGGTCCTGGTGAACAAGCTCATCTACCACCTGCGGCCGATCCACCGAGGCGACATCGTGGTGTTCAACGGCCAGGGCTCCTGGGATCCGCCGGCCAGGCCGGCTAAACCGAGCCACAGCCTGTTCACCAGGATCTACGACGACACGCTCGCCCCGGTGGTGGGCTGGGTGAAGAGTCTGTTCGGCACCGCGCCAGGCCAGGTCGACTACGTCAAGCGGGTCATCGGGCTGCCAGGCGACCACGTGGCCTGCTGCAACGCGCGCGGCGAGCTTATGGTCAACGGGGTGGCGCTGCATGAGACGAGATACCTGATTCCGGGCGCGCAACCCTCGCAATACCGGTTCAGCGTCGTCGTCCGGCCAGGGCGCCTGTGGGTGATGGGCGACAACCGGCCCGAGTCCGCTGACTCCCGGCTGCACCATTGCGGCTACCCCGACCCGGACACCGTCTGCGCGCCCTACGACCGGGACGGCACGATCCCTGAGAACAAGGTAGTCGGCCGGGCGTTCATAATCCTCTGGCCGCCGGCCCAGTTCCGCGTGCTGCGCATCCCGCCAACGTTCTTCCAGCCCGCGCTCGCGGCGGGGCGGCACGTCCCGGCCAGCGCGGCCTGGTCGCAGGCCGGGATGCCGGTGCGCCCGGCTCCGTCGTATCCCGCGCTCGTCGGCGGTTTCGCCGCAGCGGTGGCGCTCACCATGCTCCGCCAGCGGCTCGGTCGTCGGCTCGGCTGGTTCCGCCGCGGCCGCGTCGGCCCTGGCCGCATCAGCGGGTGACGGGAGGTAGGCTGCCCTGCGGCAGCCGGGGAGGGCTCTGCGTTCTGGCTGTAAGCGGTTTTCTTGGGTTTCCGTCTGCTGGATTAATCTTGCCCGGCCGCCTCTTGGGCCGCTGGACCGGCCTGGTGGCCATTAGGCTGGATGGTGATGATGAACGACGAGCAGCGCATCCGTGACACGCTGACCGGACGGGCTGCCGGGCTCGATGCAGGCAGGCACGCAGACTCCGTGCCGGACAATGCTGACGAACTCGAGTCGGATGGCCAGAACGAGGCCGATGAGGACGAGAGGGACTCCAGGAGCCGCGGGTCGTTCCTGCGCGAGATGGTCGTGCTTTTCGTCGTCGCGCTGACGATTGCGCTGGTGATCAAGAGCTTTGTGGTGCAGCCGTTCTTCATCCCGTCAGGGTCCATGGAGGACACGCTGCTGCCTCACGACAAGGTCCTGGTCAACAAGCTCGTCTATCACCTGCGGCCGATACAGCGCGGCGACATCGTGGTGTTCAACGGGACAGGCTCGTGGGATCCGTCGGCGCCGGCGGTCCCGCCGAGCGGCGATCCGGTGGTCAGGCTCTATGACGCGACGCTGGGGCGGCTGTTTCATGCCATCAGGGGCCTGTTCGGCGCCAATTCCACCCAGGTCGACTACATCAAGCGGGTCATCGGGCTGCCCGGCGACCACGTGCGCTGCTGCAACGCCCAGGGCCTGATCACGGTCAACGGGGTGCCGCTGCACGAGAGGTCGTACCTGATCCCCGGCGCCCGGCCGTCGCAGGGCACCTTCAACGTGGTAGTGCCGCCCGGCCGACTGTGGGTTATGGGCGACAACCGGCCGGAGTCGGCGGACTCGCGCCTGCACGACTGTGCGTACACCTACCTGCAGCCGAAGTGCGTCGCTTACGACCGGGACGGGACCATTCCGGAGAACAAGGTGATCGGCCGGGCCTTCATGATCGTGTGGCCGCCGAGCAGGTTCCGGATCCTGCCGATTCCGTCGACCTTCCTGCAGCCGGCACTGAACCGGCAGGCCGCGGGGAATGCGGCGGCGACCAGGGCTGGCCGGTCGGCTGGGGTGGCCGCCGGCCGCGCGGCTGGATCGGCGGCGCGGGACGGTGACCTGCCAGCGGGCGGGATCGCGCTGCGGCCCTCGGCGTCCTACCTGCCGCTGGCCGCCGGGCTGGCGATCGCCGCTCCGCTGACTCTGTTCGAGCGTCGGATCAGGCTGCGCAGGCGGGCCCGCCGCCGTCGGCGGGGGTAGGTGATGAGCACCCAGGCCCTTCCTCGCCCGGTCGGCTACACGCCGCGGCGCGGTACGGGGCTGACCGGATACGAGCGGGTCCTGGTCCGGGCCGGGCTCGGCCCGGTGGTCGGGATTGACGAGGCCGGGCGCGGGGCATGCGCCGGGCCGCTCGTCGTGGCGGCGGTCGCTCTAGGCCGCTGGCGAGGGGACGCCGCCATCGAGATCGCCGACTCCAAGACACTGACCGCGCGGTCGCGAGAGGCCGCCTACCGGCAGATCGTGCGGTCCGCGCTGGCCTGGAATGTCGTGGTGATCTCACCCGGCGAGATCGACAAACTCGGGCTGCACGTCTGCAATGTGGCCGGGATGCGCCGTGCGCTGGCCGGCCTTGAGGTCGACCCAGGCTACGTGCTGACCGACGGCTTCGAGGTCCCCGGGCTCGCCGTTCCTGCGCTGGCGATGTGGAAGGGCGATCAGGTCGCGGCCTGCGTGGCCGCAGCCTCGATCATCGCCAAGGTCACCAGGGACAAGATCATGATCCGGCTGCACGGGCAGTATCCGGAGTACGGGTTCGCCAGGCACAAGGGCTACTCCACGCCGAGCCACATGGCAGCGCTCGACGCGTCGGGGCCTAGTCCGGTGCACCGCCGCTCGTTCGTGAATGTCTCGGCCAGGCTTGACTGGCCGGGCAGTCAGCGCGCCGATCCGCCAGGGGGTCTGGACCTGCGCCGCGATGGTCCTATCGTTGAGTTGATATCGGGTTCACCGGCGGAGGCGGGAGCAGGGAGTCGCGCCGCCGGCCGGGGAGAGAGCACCGAGCTGGCCGCCCGGGTGCCCGCCTCATCGGAGGGGAGAACATGAGCGCGGAGGACCTCGAGAAGTACGAGACCGAGATGGAGCTGCAGCTCTATCGCGAGTACCGCGACGTCGTCGGGCTCTTCACGCACGTGGTCGAGACCGAGCGCAGGTTCTACCTGACCAACGACGTTGACCTCAAGGTCCGAACGGCCGACAACGGCGAGGTCTTCTTCGAGGTCACCATGCACGACGCATGGGTGTGGGACATGTACCGGCCCGCCCGGTTCGTCAAGAACGTCACCGTCGTGACGTTCAAGGACGTCAACATCGAGGAACTCGCCAAGAGCGAGCTCCAGCTCCCCGAGGAGACCTGAGCGTCCCGGGCTGCCAAGGCTCCGTGATTCGACCGGCTGGGTCCGGCGAGCCTGACCGTCCGTGTTGCCGCGTGGGCCTCCGGATGGCGCGGCCGGTCTTCTTGGGGTCCCACCGATCTGACTAGCGAACCTGCCCTCTCGGCGTGTGCCGAACCGCCGTCCACAGGGCGATCGGCTCCGGCTGCGCTCGTCCACAGCCCGGCAGACGATCCTCGCCCGGCACGCGCTCCTCGGCGAGGGTCGGATCCGGAGGTGGTGCGCGATGCGTCCCAAGGACGCCCTCGGCAGGACGGGCGAGCAGCTGGCGGCCGAGTACCTCACGGACCTCGGTTTCCGGATCCTTGACCGGAACTACCGCTGCCCGGAGGGCGAGATCGACATCGTCGCGGCTGACCGGCGGATACTCGTCGTGTGCGAGGTGAAGACCAGATCGGGGCTGCGGTACGGGACTCCGGTCGAGGCCGTCACCCGCCAGAAGCTGCGCAGGCTCCGCCGCTTGGCCGTGCGCTGGGTGATGGCGCACGGCGTGACCTTCGACGAGCTGCGGGTCGACATCGTCGGAGTGCTGCGCTCGCCGTCGGGCGACTTCACGATCGAGCATGTGCGCGGGGTGGGCTAGATGGCCCTCGCGCGCACCCACGCGATCGCTCTCGTGGGGGTGCAGGGGCATGCGGTCGAGATCGAGGCCGACATCGAGAACGGAATGGTGGCGCTGCTGCTCGTCGGCCTGCCTGACACGGCCCTGCGTGAGGCCAGGGACCGGATCCGGGCGGCGATCGTGAACAGCGGCGAGACGTGGCCCAACCGCAGGATCACGGTTGGCCTGTCCCCGGCCAGCCTGCCCAAGCGGGGAAGCGGGTTCGACCTGGGCATTGCCGTCGCGATCCTTGCGGCGGCTCAGGCGGTTCCGGCGGGTCGGCTGTCCGGGCTGGTGCTGATCGGCGAGCTCGGCTTAGACGGGAGGGTGCGGCCGGTTCCCGGGGTGCTGCCGGCCGCGGCGGCGGCCGCGGCCGCGGGGTTCGGCGCGGTAGCGGTTGCCGCTGAGAATGCCGCCGAGGCGGCCCTGGTCCCCGAACTGCGGGTGATCGCCGCGCCGAGCCTGGCCGCGATGGCCGCGTGGCTGCGCGAGACGACGCTCCCTGGCGGCGGCGCCGTGCGGGTGTTCGAGTCGGGCAGTAGCGGGTCGGCGGCCGACGGTGCTGTCGGCCCGGGCGTGCACCCCGGCCAGCCGCCCGGGCCGGGCACCGATGGCGTGCCCAAGGACCTTGCCGACCTCGTCGGGCAGCCGCTGGCCAGGCGGGCGGCCGAGATCTGCGCGGCCGGCGGGCATCATTTGATGCTGCTCGGCCCGCCGGGCGCGGGGAAGACGATGCTCGCCGAGAGAATCCCGACCGTGCTGCCGAGGCTCGAGCCTGCCGCGGCCCTGGAGGTCAGCGCGATCCACTCGGTCGCCGGGGCGCTGCCGTCCGGCAGCCCGCTGATCACCGAGCCGCCATTCTGCGCCCCGCACCACACCGCCACCCGGGCGGCGATCGTCGGCGGGGGCAGCGGCATCATCAGGCCCGGGGCGGCATCGCTCGCGCACCACGGCTGCCTGTTCCTCGACGAGGCACCGGAGTTCGGGCGCGACGTGCTTGATGGGCTTCGCCAGCCGCTTGAGTCCGGCGAGGTCGTGGTGGCCAGGGCGGGGGTGACCGCCCGCTTCCCGGCGAGGTTCACGCTGATCATGGCGGCGAACCCGTGCCCGTGCGCCAGCGCGGCTACCACCGGGTCGGCCTGCAGCTGCACGCCCCTGGCACGGCGCCGGTACCTGGCCCGGCTGTCTGGGCCGCTGCTCGACCGGGTGGACGCGAAGATCGAGTTCTTCCCGGTGCGGCGGACCGAGCTGCTCAGCGACCGGTCCTTCACCGAGCCGAGCGCGGTCGTTGCCGAGCGGGTCAGGCAGGCCAGGCAGCGCTCGGCCGCCAGGCTGGCCGGGTCGCCGTGGCGGCTGAACGCGCAGATTCCGGGGAGCGAGCTGCGGCGAAGGTTCGCGCCCGCGCCCGGAGCGCTGGCGCCACTCGAGCGCGCCATGGACCTTGGCCGGATCAGTGCCAGGGGAGTCGATCGCGTGATCAGGCTGTCTTGGACGGTAGCCGACCTGGCCGCCGTCGGCCGGCCGGGCGCTGCCGAGGTCAGCTACGCGCTCGGCCTCTGGCTCGGCACGCCCGTGTGAGTCTGATGCGCCCGGCGGGTGTTCGGCGCCGCGGCCACGTTCCGCATGTCCTGGCGCTGCGCGCCGCCATGCGGAACTGCCTTCTGCTTGCCAAGCCAGTTAGTCTGTGATACAAAGTAACTGGTATGACAGATTCGATGGCGGGCAGCGCGGACGTGATCCTGTGCGGCGATGCCCGGGCACGCGAGTTGAGGCAAGGACGTGGCTGAAGAGATGCAGGGCCGCGAGCTGGACGGCGCCGATGAGGGAACAGGGGCTCGCCGATCACATCCGGTTGTCGAGCTGAACGACACGGTGCATCAGCGGCATCGGCTGGGAATCCTGACCATCACCTCGAGAGCGCCGCAGGCCGACTTTGGCTTTCTTCGCGACGCACTGCAGCTGACCTCGGGCAACCTGTCCGCGCACCTGACCGTACTTGAGGACGCGGGGCTGGTCCGCATCGAAAAGGGCTACGCGGGCCGGCGCCCGCGGACCTGGGTGAGCATCACCCGGCGGGGCCGTGACGCCCTGGCGGCCGAGATGGCAGCGCTCCTGGAACTTGCCAGGGAGCACGCAGAAGAACCGGACACGAGCAGCGCTGGAGGAAACCGTGAGCGGGACTAGCGAGCGAGCGGAAAGCGAGCGGGCGAACCGCACGCCTGCCGAACTGATCGACGAGATGCGGGATCTGGGCTCGCGAACTCGGGCCGCGGCACGCAATTACTGGCTCCCCCTGCTGCTGTTCGGAGCACTGATCTGCGGGTCGCTGCCGTTCTACGAGCGTCTGCGGCCGGGCCGGGCGAGCTCAGCCCGGCCGGTGGGCGGCGGTGCCTGCAACCCGGCACTCCACCACCCCTGCCATGTGACGATCGGCACGCCGAGCCCGACGCCTCACCTGACGGTGGTGTCGGCGCTCGGCTACTACTGGCAGATCGCGATCCTGGCCGGAGTGGTGCTGACCGTGCTGTGGTATCGCCAGCGTGCCGACCGGGCCGGGCTGCGGACTCCGACCCGCGCCTTCCTCATCACGGGCATCGTCCTCGGCGAGCTAGTGCTGCTTGTGCCGTTGCTCGCCAGCCAGTCGCTGCCCACGGCGAGGCTGTTGCACGACACCCACCGCGCGGGCCCGTTGGTGATCATCGCGGCGCTGCTCTGGGTGCTTGCATGGGCCGAGCGCAGCCGCATGCTGGCCATCATCACGGCGATCTACCTGGTCGCGGCCCTGACGGTCAGCGTGTTCACCTACGGGGGCGTGATCGGCGTCAGCCCCGGCGTCGCCGCGCTCAGCCTGACCAGCATGCGCCTGCTCGGCCTGATCCCCGCCCTGGTGCTGCTGGCGGGCGGGGTAGCGGTCCTGCTGGGCAGGCGGCGGACCTCGGCCCCGGCATCGCGCCACGCGGCCGTCGGGGCCTCGTAGCCGGGCCTCATAGCCCACTCAGGCTCGTTCGCCGCGTCCACAGGCATCGGTGTTACCCGGCCAGGTTCTCCACAGCCAGGCTCACGTCCCTTCCCGCAAGCACAGGCGGCCGCCAGTCTCGTGCTGGAGGTGGTCACGGTGAATAACGACGAGGCGATGGCCACGGGAGCCGTGCCGCCGGCCGGGGCTGGCCAGCCGGGCAGGGCGCCGACAGGGACTGGCCGGCCGGGCGGAGCGGCGGTGGGCGCTGGCCAGCCGGGCGGGTCGGCGGCCGGAGCTGGCCACGCGGGAGGCGTAGCCAGCTTGCCAGATCGGTTCGTACGGGCGGCGCTTAGCGTCCTGGCTGACCCCGGTGACCTGGTGCTCGGCGCGCTGCTGCGGCGGCTCGGACCCGCCGCGGTGCTCGGGGCGGTGTCCTCACCGGGCAATGCCGAGGACATGCTGCCGGGCAGTTGCCGTGATCTGCCCGGCTTAGCCCGGGCGTTCGGGCGCTGGCGGGCACGGCTGCCCGATGTTCCGCCGGCGGCGAGGGTCGCTGCCTGGGAGGCCACCGGGTACCGGCTGGTCTGCCCAGGCGATCCTGAGTGGCCGACCCAGCTCGATGATCTCGGGGACGCCCGCCCGCTCCTGCTGTGGCTGCGCGGCGGCACCGACCTGCGCTTCGCGTGCCTGAGGTCAGTGTCCATTGTGGGCGCCAGGGCGGCGACCGCCTACGGCAACCACGTCGCCGCCGAGCTCGCCGCCGACCTTGCGGACCGTGGCTACTCGGTGGTCTCCGGCGGCGCCTACGGCATCGACGCCAGCGCTCACCGGGGCGCCCTGGCGGCCGGCGGAGTCACGGTGGGCGTCCTGGCCAGCGGTCTCGGCTTCGGCTACCCGAAAGGTCACGAGGACCTGTTCGCCGTCATCGCAAGGGGCGGCGTCATGGTCAGCGAGTGCCCGCCCGATCGCGCTCCCACCAGGCCGGGTTTCCTCGTGCGCAACCGGATCATCGCCGCGCTGAGCCGGGGCACGCTGGTGATCGAGGCCGCCAGGCGTAGCGGGGCGCTCAACACGGCGCGGCACGCACGCGACCTCAACCGGCCGGTAATGGCCGTGCCCGGTCCGGTGACGTCGGAACAGTCAGCCGGATGCCATGACCTGATCAGGGACACCGACGCCACCTGCGTGACATGCGCCGCCGACGTTCTCGAGCTCATCGCGCCGCTCGGTGAGGCGGGCACCGGATCGGCGGAGGGTCCCGCGGTGCCTGCGGAGACGCTCGACCCGGTGACCGCCAGCGTGCTGCGCGCCGTCGCGCGGCGCTCTGGGCGCGGTCCGGCCACGATCGCCACCCTCGCCGGCGTGGACCTGGATACCGCCATGCGCAGCCTCGGATTGCTGGCCGCCGCCGGCTACGTGGAGCGCTGCGACACCGGATGGCGGGCCAAGAAGACCCAGGAGGCTGCCCGAGGGGAGCCCGGCGTGTAGATAGGACAGATGGGCGGGGCGGGCTGGCCCGCGTGGCGTGGCGGCGCGGGTCGCCTGGCGGACGCAGACTGGTGCCGTGGAGAAGCGGGCTGCGGGGCCTGACCGGCTGACTGCGGCGGAACCGGAGGCAGTGCCTCAGGCGAGGTCGGCGGACGAGGGAGCGCCGGAGGCGCTGCTGGAGCTGCACGCCGCGTTCGGCCGTCACCTGGCTGCCGTTCGCGGGCTGTCGCCGCACACGGTCCGCGCCTATCTCGGCGACACGGGGCAGATGCTCGCGCATGCGGCCAGCTGCGGGATCGAGGATGTCGCCGACATCGACGTCTACCTGATCCGCGCCTGGCTCGCGACGCAGCACGCGGCCGGGCAGTCGCGGGCCACGATTGCCCGGCGGGCCGCGGCGGCACGGGCGCTGACGGCGTTCGCGCACGAGCGAGGGATGCTGGCCACCGACCCCGGCCCGCTGCTCGGCACGCCGAAGGCGCGGCGGCACCTGCCCGCAGTGCTGCGCGCCGACGAGATGCAGGCCGTGCTCGGGGTCACAGCGCACCAGGGCTCGTGGGAGGGCGGCGCCACGGGCGGGCCGCGCGAGGCGGACGGCGCGCGGCGCGAGGCGGATCGCGGGCGGGGTGACGCGGGGACCGGGCGGGGCGACGCGGGCACCGGGCAGCCTTTCGTTGCTGTCGAGCTGCGTGACTCGGCGATCATGGAGCTGCTGTACGCGACCGCGATCAGGGTCAGCGAGCTGTGCGGGCTCGACGTGGATGACATCGACCGCGCCCGCAGGACCATCAGGGTGCTCGGCAAGGGCGCCAAGGAGCGCGTTGTGCCCGTGGGCATTCCGGCTGAGCACGCGATCGGCCGGTGGCAGGCCGTCGGCCGGCCGGTGATAGCCCGCCCGGGCTCGGGCCCGGCGCTGTTCCTCGGCGCGCGCGGTGCCCGGATCGATCCGAGGACCGTGCGGCGCGTGGTGCACGCCAGGATCGCGGCAGCGGGATGGGTGCCGGACACCGGGCCGCACGGCCTGCGCCATACGGCGGCGACGCACATGCTGGAAGGTGGCGCCGACCTGCGCAGCGTGCAGGAGATGCTCGGGCACGCCTCGCTCGCCACCACCCAGATCTACACCCACGTATCGATCGAGCGACTGATGACGGCGTACCGGCAGGCACACCCGCGCGCATAGCGCGAAACGGGCCGCGCGCCTGGTCCGCGCCCGCCGTCGGGCGGGCGCGGCAGATGCGGCCGGATGCAGACCGGCTGGATGTAGAATCGTAGGACGGTCCCGGTATCGGCATGCGCGAGCATGCTCTCCGGGTGCCGATTTCGCGCGTCCGCTCGCCGCCGGGAGTTACGTCAGTGCTCCGGGCGGAACGCACCTCACCGGTCCGCGGGGTCACCTGCGGCGAGGACGTACGGGCGCCAGGAGAAACCGGCCGCGCCACGCCCAGCGCTGGCGCACGACAGGAAAGGGGACACCGGCATGGCCCCGGTCGTCACCATGCGGCAGTTGCTGGAGAGCGGCGTTCATTTCGGGCATCAGACCCGGCGCTGGAACCCGAAGATGAAGCGGTTCATCTTCACCGAGCGCAACGGCATCTACATCATCGACCTGCAGCAGTCGCTGCAGTTCATCGACCGCGCCTACGAGTTCATCAAGGAGACCGTGGCGCACGGCGGCTCGGTGCTCTACGTGGGCACCAAGAAGCAGGCGCAGGAGGCGATCGCCGAGCAGGCGCGGCGGGTCGGAATGCCCTACGTCAACCAGCGCTGGCTCGGCGGCATGCTGACCAACTTCTCGACCGTCTACAAGCGGCTGCAGCGCCTGAAGGAACTTGAGGAGATCGACTTCGACGACGTGTCGGGCTCGAACCTAACCAAGAAGGAACTGCTGCAGCTGCGGCGCGAGCGGGACAAGCTCGAGCGCTCGCTCGGCGGCATCAGGGACATGGCGAGGATCCCGAGCGCGATCTGGGTCGTGGACACCAAGAAGGAGCACATCGCGATCAGCGAGGCCCGCAAGCTGGGCATCCCCGTGGTCGCGATCCTGGACACCAACTGCGATCCCGACGAGGTCAACTACCCGATCCCGGGCAACGACGACGCGATCCGCAGCGTGGCGCTGCTGACGAGAGTGGTGGCCGACGCGGTCGCCGACGGCCTGATCGCGCGGGCAGGACGGGCCTCCGGCGAGGAGAAGCCGGCCGGTGACGGGCAGATCGGCGCCGCGGAGCCGCTGGCCGAGTGGGAGCGCGAACTGCTTGAGGGCAGGGCCACGAACGGCACGGGCGAGCACGCGGAGGCAGGCTCCGCTGAAGCGGGCGAGCACTTCGCACCAGCCGGGCACGCGGCACCTGCCGCGCATGCGGCCGCCGAGGCACCCGCGCCCGCCGAGTCGGCAGCGGCGGCCGGAGAGGCCAGCCAGCCTGCCGCCGGGGCCGCGCCTGCCGACGCTGCGGCCGACGAGGCCGCGGCAGCCGACGGTGCAGCCGACGAGGCTGCACCCGCCGAGACTGCCGAGGCCTAGGCCATCAGCTGCCCGCAACCGCACCGGGTGTGCCGGGGGCAGACCAGCCTGGCGCCTGGCCGGCGGACGGCAAGCCGGGCATCACGACGAGACTGCGAGAGATGAGGACATGGCAGACTACAGCGCCGCCGACGTGAAGCGGCTACGCGACATGACGGGCGCGGGCATGATGGACTGCAAGAACGCCCTGGTGGAGGCCGGCGGCGACTTCGACGCCGCGATCGAAGCCCTGCGGGTCAAGGGGGTCAAGGACGCCGGCAAGCGAGCGGGCCGCACCGCCGGCAACGGGCTGGTTACCGCAGCGCTGGAAGGTACCGCCCGTGGGGTGCTTGTCGAGCTAAACTGCGAGAC
>Ga0335077_10004400_pt1 | contig 17168 bp, 16 predicted proteins | sample Lox_Sample_31_FD_207151 | JGI IMG/M metagenome (GOLD analysis project Ga0335077, IMG submission 207151) | Soil microbial communities from Loxahatchee National Wildlife Refuge, Florida, United States - Lox_Sample_3.1 | ecosystem: Environmental > Terrestrial > Soil > Wetlands | place: USA... | reverse complement strand
CAGGTATCCGGTGCGGCCGCCCTGAGTTGTGTCGACGTACAGGAAGCCGGTCTTATCGGCGACGCGCTGCGCCTGCTGCAAGTTGTGCGTCACGATGGCGATGGTGTAACGCTCCTTCAGCTCCAGCATCAGCTCTTCGATCCGGCGCGTGGCGATGGGATCGAGCGCCGAGCAGGGCTCGTCCATCAGCAGCACCTCGGGATCAGTGGCGATGGCGCGCGCGATGCACAGGCGCTGCTGCTGTCCGCCGGAGAGCGACAAGCCGCTGTTGTTCAGCTTGTCTTTGACTTCGTCCCAGATGGCAGCGCGCTTCAGTGCCTGCTCGACCTTCTCGGTTTTATTGCCCTTGAAGTTGTTGATCCGCAGTCCGAAGGCAACGTTGTTAAAGATGCTGGTGGCAAACGGATTTGGCTGCTGGAAGACCATGCCGATGTAGCGGCGCACAGCCACGGGATCGATGGCGGGATCGTAGATGTCCTTGCCGCGATATCTCACATGGCCAACGAAGCGGAAGCCGCGCACCAGGTCGTTCATGCGATTCAGGCAGCGCAGCACCGTGCTCTTGCCGCATCCGGACGGCCCGATGAACGCCGTGATGGAGTTCTTGCGGATGGGAATTTTCGTATCCCGCACGGCTCTGAAGGTGCCGTAGTAGAGCTCTTTGAGATCGCACTCCATCACCGGCTCGGCATTGGCCTGAGGCTTCATCGCGGCCGGTGGAGGAATGTTAGGGCTTGCACCTGGATTCGAAACTGCGCCAGTCGACATGGTGAAGTACCGTCCTTATTGCTGAACCTGTTGTCGCGAGAAACTCTGTCCGATGAGATTGGTGATAAGCACCAGCACCACCAAAACCAATGCGGCCGCCCACGCCAGTTCCACCTGGTTCTTGAAGGGCATGCCGGAGAAGTTGTAAATCAGCACCGCCAACGACGCGGTCGGCTGCATGACATTGAAGTGGCCGCCGCTGGCCAGCCAGTAATTGCTGAATAACGCGGTGAAGAGCAGCGGAGCCGTTTCGCCGGCGGCACGGGCGATCGCCAGCATCACGCCGGTGAGAATGCCGGGCGCGGCGGTTGGCAGCAGGACCATCCACACCGTCTGCGCGCCGGTGGCTCCCATGCCGATGGAAGCTTCCTTCATCCTGGCGGGCACCATGGAGATGGCGCTCTCCGACGTGAGAATGATGGTCGGCAGCATGAGGATGGAGAGCGCGATCGCGCCTGCAATCGCGGAATAGCCGCCGGTCGCCAGCACGATTGCACCGTAGGCGAAGACGCCGGCGAGAATCGAGGGAAATCCGGTCAGCACCTTCGAGGAAAAGCGGACCGCCCCGGCCAGCCTGCTGTTGGTGGGAGCTTGCGCCAGGAAGACGCCAGTCAGCACGCCGAGGGGAACAGTGATCAACGTCGCGATGGCGACCATGATCACGGTGCCGAGGATGGCATTGCCGAAGCCGCCGCCCTGCTCCAGAGGGGCTGGAGGCAATTGCGTGAGCAAAGCCAGGCTGAGTTTCTTGCCGCCGCGCCAGATCAGCATCCACAGGACCGCAAACAGCGGAATCAACGCCGCCAGGGTCATTGCCGTCACGATCCAGGTGAGCATCAAGCTGAGGGCAGTACGCGGCCGATACAGCGAGATTTCGAGATCGTCGAAGTTGACGCCCTCGAGTGGATTCTTCTCGGCGATGGCCTCCATCTTATGAATGAACTGGCTGCCGCTGTCCTCGGGCTCTCTAGCCGGCATGGGTGTCACATTGCTCATTTCGCGGTCGCCTTTCCCGCGGCGCGTTCCAACACCACCGCTCCGAAGATATTCACGACCAAGGTGATCGCCAGCAGTACCAGCGCGGCGTACATCAGGACCGGAATTTCCTTCGCGCCGGCCTCGGGGAAGTTGTTGGCCAGCAGCGCGGCGAGCGTGTCTGCCGGGGAAAAGAGCGACACCGTGAGCCTGTTCGCGTTGCCCACCAGCATGGCCAGTGCCATGGTTTCTCCCAGCGCGCGTCCGAAGGCGAGAACGATGCCACCGAAGATGCCGCGGGACGCGGTCGGCAGCAGCACGCCGAGGATCGTCTCCCACCTTGTGGCGCCCAGGCCGTAGGCCGCCATGCGAAGTTTGGGCGGCACCGACACAAGCGCATCACGGCTGATGGCGGTGATGGTGGGGAGGATCATGATCGCCAGGACGAAGACGGCAGGGAAGATTCCTGGTCCACTCAAGTCGGTCGAGAAGAGCGGGAACCAGCCCATCCGGTCGTGCAGCCAATTGCAGTACGGCCGGATCAAGGGGATGACAACGAAGAGGCCCCAAAGTCCGTAAACCACGCTGGGCACCGCTGCCAGCAGTTCAATCATGTTTTTCAGCAGCGCTTCGGTGCGTTGCGGCAGCTTTCCCCAGAAGGGATGGAAGTGCAGATTCACCAGCTTCAGCATCCGGAAGACTGCTTCTCCCAGATAGCCCTCGCTGAGAAATAACGCGGCTGCAACGCCGAAGATGGTTCCGAAGAATAAGGCCAGCAGCGAGGTGTAGAGCGTGCCCCAGATTTCAGGCAGGATGCCAAAGACGTCCTTGTTCGGGTCCCACACCCGTCCCCAGAGGAAGTGCAATCCGTATTCGCGGAAGGCGGGTATGGCCTTCACGCCGATCTCGACGACCAGCAACGCCATCAGCAGGATGGTGAAGCCGGCGAAGAAGAAGGTCATGCGCCGGAACAGCCGATCAAAAAGCCGCTGGGCGGAACTTGGAGGCTGCCAGGTGGCTTGGGGGTTCCAAGCCTTGGCCTCCTCCTGAAGTTGCAGTCGAGTTGTCTTCGGAATCGATGCCACGCAAACCTCCGCCTCGGGAACAACCTGCTGTGTCAGTTACAGAGCCTGAATCGCAGCCTGTCCCTTGGAAGCAATCGAGTCCGGCAGAGGAACGTATCCCAGGGCGTCGGAATCTTTCTGTCCCTCGGTAAGTCCGTAGATGGCAAGCGCCTTGATCGCCTGCAGTTTGTCCTTGTTCTCATACTGCTTGTAGAAGCACATCCAGGTGAAGGTGACGACGGGATACGAGTCATTGCCTTCCGGGTCAGAAACCCAGACGATCATGTTGTCAGGCAGCTGAGCGGAAGCCAGGGCGGCCTTCGCGGAATCGGCTGAGGGCGCAACGAATTGTCCTGCCTTATTTTGCAAGGCCGCCATGTGCAGGTCCTGGCTCTTGGCATAACCGTACTCGACATAGCCAATGGCGCCGGGAGTCGTGGTGATGCTGGCGGTCACGCCTTCATTGCCCTTCGACTTGGTTCCCACCGGCCAGTTCGGCATCTGATCGACACCCACGGTTTTCTGAAATTCGGGGCTGATGGCGCTCAGGTGCTTGGTGAATACGTAGCTGGTGCCGCTGCCGTCGGCGCGAACCACGACATTGATCGGCTGGTCGGGCAGCTTCGCGCCGGGATTATCTTTGGCGATGATGGGATCATTCCACTTCTTTAGCTTGCCGAGAAAGATTCCCGAGTACGCGTCGCGCGATAGCTTCAGATTCGGAACGTCAGGCAGGTTGTATGCCAGGACGATTGCGCCTGCGGTCATCGGAACAAGCTGAACGCCACCATTCACCTTGGACATCTCATCCGGTGTCATGGCACGGTCGCTGGCGGCGAAATCAACCGTCTTGTCAAGCAAGCTCTTGACACCGCTGCCGCTGCCGACTGACTGGTAGTCCACCTGCACATTCGGGTGGCCTGCGCCGTAACTCTTGAACCACTTCAGATAGAGCGGAGCCGGGAAGCTGGCGCCTGCGCCCTGCAGCTTCACCGTGTCTTGTTTGCTCCCGCTGCTACTGCATGCGGATAGGGACGCAAGGGAGAGGGAAAGAACTACCGCAACGACCGCCGGTTTCAATTTCATGACGAGGATCCTCGATTCGCCCCGGGCCTCGCGACACGAGAGCACGGCTCTCCAGGGACGAGAGAAAAAGTGGACTTCGAACGCGCTCAAAATCTAGGCGAATCTTGTCTACAAAAGATTTCAGTAGCGTGAATTTCTGATGAAAACAAGAAGACTGTCCGCAAGCTGGGCAGCTTATGTGATTGCGTTCACAGTAGTTGTTCGCCCGCTGGAGTCTGATCCGAAGGCGGAGGGACTGTTGCAGATCGAGGCTGAGCTTAGAAGCTAACGGGCGGCAATTGCATACGGCCATCACGGACCGAGAGGATCTGCAGCATTTCCCCTTTCAGTCGGAAGACGAGGATGTAGGGCGTGCCGGCAAGAACAAATTCCCGTGTACCGGGAGCTAACCCTGCCTTGCCCATGTGCGGGAATTGCAAGAGGTATTGCAACGTTCGTTCGATACGCTCAATCAGACGCTCCCAGGAAGCCGAATGCACCGAGAGCAGGTAATCGGCAATTTCCTCGAGATCCGAGACCGCACGAGGAGTCCATCGCAGCACCATCACTTTGCGCGCCGCTTGCGCAAGCGTGAGATCACCTCGGTGTGCTCAATGAGCTGGCCTGCATCCGCCTGGCGAATCCCTTCCTCAATGCGAGCGACTTGAAAATCACGGGCCTCGAGATATCTGGTGATCGCCTCGTTCAGGAGATAGCTGCGGTCACGCTCATCCTGCGCGGCATACGAGTCCAACTTCTTCACCTTCTCGCCATCGATACGAAAGGTCACGGTTTTCTGAGACTTCATGTTTGTATTCTACGGTAATTCGCCATAATACATCACACTACAGAGTCATCTGCCGCTTATTTCAGACTCGGAAGGCGTCGTATTTGGGCCATTCGTAAGGAAAGAGCTTGCCCGCGTCCTCAGCTTTCAGCTCCGCTTGCCAGCGTCACGAAATCCAGCCATAATTGATCGTGCACCCCTACAGGCTCCACCCTGATCGCGCTGCCACAACGGCGCATCAGGCTCCCCGAAATTCGGGGCACTTGGAGCCGGGCTCCCGACAGCACACTCCCTTTTATCCCAAAGCTCAGAGGAACGAATGGTGGCAAAGTACATTTTCGTGACCGGCGGAGTTGTGTCTTCACTCGGTAAGGGACTGGCGGCGGCCTCGATCGGCTGTTTGATGGAGAGCCGGGGGCTCAAAGTCACCCTGCAGAAGTTCGATCCGTACCTTAACGTCGATCCCGGAACCATGTCGCCGTTCCAGCACGGCGAGGTGTTCGTGACCGACGACGGCGCCGAGACCGACCTCGACCTCGGCCACTACGAGCGTTTCACCCACGCCAAGCTCAGCCGCGACAATAACTGGACTACCGGGCGCATCTACGAAACCATCATCGCCAAAGAGCGCCGTGGCGATTACCTGGGCAAGACGGTGCAGGTCATCCCGCACGTCACCAATGAAATCAAGAGCGCGATGAAGAAGGTCGCGCAGGATGTGGACCTGGCGATTATCGAGATCGGCGGGACTGTCGGCGATATCGAGTCGCTGCCGTTCATCGAGGCCATCCGCCAGATGCGCCAGGAGCTGGGCCGCGAGAACACGTTGTTCGTTCATGTGACGCTGGTGCCCTACATCGCTGCCGCCGGAGAGCTCAAGACCAAGCCGACGCAGCATTCGGTGAAGGAACTGCTCAGCGTCGGTATTCAGCCTGACATCCTGCTGTGCCGGACCGACCGCTATCTCTCCGCCGACATCAAGTCGAAGATTGCGTTGTTCTGCAACGTCGAAAACGAGGCGGTCATCACCGCCAAAGATGTAGCTTCGATTTACGAAGTGCCGCTGGTCTTCGCGCACGAGAAAGTGGATGACCTGGCGCTGCGATACCTGCGCATTTCGGCCAAAGAGGCTGACCTTTCCCGCTGGGAAGACCTGGTGCAGCGCGTCTATAACCCAAAGGACGAGGTTGCGATCGGCATCGTCGGCAAGTATGTCGAGTACGAAGACTCCTACAAATCGCTGAAGGAAGCGCTGGTGCACGGCGCACTGGCCTACAACCTGAAACTGCGCGTTGACTGGATCGAGGCAGAGGGGCTGGAGTCGAAAGAGCAAAGCGTGCAGGCACAGTTGGAAGCGGTTGACGGAATTCTCGTTCCCGGCGGCTTCGGCAAGCGCGGTATCGAAGGAATGCTCAAGGGCATCCGATACGCCCGCGAAAACAACGTTCCGTACTTCGGCATCTGCCTGGGAATGCAGACCGCCTGCATCGAATTTGCGCGCAACGTTTGCGGGCTGGAGCAGGCAAACTCGAGTGAATTCGACCCCGCAACCCCACATCGCGTGATCTACAAATTGCGCGAGTTGCGAGGCGTGGAAGAGCTCGGCGGCACCATGCGTTTAGGCGCCTGGCCCTGCAAGTTGGAACCCGGATCGCTGGCTTATCAGGCCTATGAACAGGCAGAGATCAGCGAACGCCATCGCCATCGTTACGAATTCAACCGCGAATATGAAAGCCTGATGACCGCTGCCGGCCTGCGTATCAGCGGAGCCACGCCCGATGCGACCTATGTCGAAATCGTGGAGATTCCTGGTCACCCGTTCTTTCTTGGCTGCCAGTTCCATCCCGAATTCAAGTCAAAACCACTGGAGCCGCATCCGCTGTTCAAGGCCTTCATCAAAGCGTCCTACGACAACCACAACCGCCGCCAGTTAATCCGCGACGAAGTAGCGGTCGAGTTGTTTCTTCGTCCCGAGAAAGTCAAGCATTAATAGAAGGTTGCGCCGCAGTTCGAGGACTCATGGTTCCAAAATGGGTACTCCTGCCGGCTCTCCACGCGGTCTTTCCCTCCGAGTGAAAACTTCAGCAGAGTGATAAACAGAACATTTCGCGGCAGTTACAGCTACAGGATTTCTAGTTCCAAAATGGGTACCTCAGCCAGCTACCCCGGAAACTTTTCAACCCGCGCGCGAATCTAAGTTTCTGGTGGCGGGTTTTTACATGCAGTAAGGAGTAAAGGTTACCGCCCCAGGCCCCTCCCATAGGAGAGCTTATGAGTCTGTTTGACCTGGTTTTCGGTTGTTCCCATAAACGGTGCAGTTTCCCCATGACCACGCGCGGCGCCAAGCGGCGTACCCCGGCTGCAGCGCTGACGGGCACGTACGTCGTCTGTCTGGATTGCGGCAAAGAATTTCCGTACGACTGGAAGGCGATGAAGGTGGTGCGCAACCGGCGAGTGCATTCCGCCGAGGCGGGCACGCCGGTGGTCGCAGGTCCCAAGGCGGCGTAACCGGACGTGTTTTCTCCAGCACCAGACATGTATTCCGGCTTCGGAGCGGAATTCCTGAACTCTAGAGAGTGCGGTAACTTGTGTTTTCTTCTCGCTCAATTTCCGGCCGAAAAGAAAACCTTCTTCTGATGCAAACGTCTAACTGGCGTTTCGCAGTATAATCGTTCCCTGCCCAGGCTTGACCGGTGGTGTTCCACCTCACAAGCCACCGTTCCCGCAGGCCAGGTCGCCCGCAGGCCAGGCTTCTGAAATCCAAGCTTCCGCATTAGGATGTGGCACGATGGAACGGGCCAAAGCCATTTTCGAATACGCCCTCGACTTGGAACCGGAGGAACGCGAGCAGTTTCTTCAACAGGTCTCCAGTGAGGATCCCCAGCTTCTGCAAGAGGTGCGGGTCATGCTCAACCGCGCCCAGGCTGACACGGAAGAGCTTCCGTCGCCGGCCCCGGAGCCGGCTGCAGCCGCCGGGCACAAGTACATTTTCTTGTCGGGCGATCTGATCGCCGGACGGTATCGCGTGTTGCGAGCCATTGCCCGGGGCGGCATGGGCGAGGTCTACGAAGTAGAGGACCTGGAACTCCACAGCCGGGTCGCGCTGAAGGTCATCAGCCTCAAGTCGGCGGCCAAGCCCAATTCGGCGGAGATGTTCCGCCGCGAGATTACTTTGGCCCGGCAGGTGACGCACCCCAACGTCTGCCGCATTTATGACATCGGCCACCACAATCACCCCGAACACGGCGATCTTCTGTTCCTCACGATGGAGTTTCTGCAAGGCCGTACCCTGGCCGATCGCATCCGCCTGCAGGGCACGCTGTCGAAGGAAGAGGCCCTCCCGCTGTTACGACAGATGATCGATGCCCTGGCAGCCGCGCATCGGTTGAACATCGCCCATCGCGACTTCAAAAGCGCCAACGTCATCCTCTGCGAGCCGCCAAAGCCGTCCAGCTCGGGTGAGGTGCCGGCGTCAACGCCGACGGCGACGACCCTGAACGCACCGGCACAAGGAAGCTCAGGCCAGGTATCGAAATCGTCGGGCGAAGTGAGCAGCATTGTGCCTGTCGTGAAGGTCACCGACTTCGGACTGGCGCGCAGCATCGACGCCATGGAGACAACCTTCCACGGCGAAATCTGGGGCACGCCGGACTACATGGCTCCGGAGCAGTTCCGGGGACACGGCACTATGGCTAGCGATATCTACGCGCTCGGTGTCGTCATCTACGAGATGTTCACCGCCAAGCTGCCGCATCGCAGCAGCACCAGTCCGCAGACCCCAGACGGCAAGCCCAGCGCCACCATGGAGAAGATTCCCGCCGAGTGGCGGCCCGTGGTCAAGAAGTGCATGGCCTTCGATGCCGCTGACCGCTATGCCAACGTCGTGGACGTTTGGCGGGCGCTGAGTGGCGAGAAGGTCTCGGGACGCGGTGCGGGAGTCCTCCAACTCTCAGGGAAGACGCTGGCCGGAATTGCGGCCGCGCTGCTAATCGTGGCCGGCGTGGCAGGCTGGGCGAACCGCGAAGCCATTCGTCGCTGGTTCAACCCGCTGCCGCAACCGAAGCACATTGCGGTGTTGCCGTTCGACAGCATCGGAGGAGATGCGGAGGCCAAGGCTTTCTCGGACGGTCTGGGCGAAACCTTAACCAGCAAGCTGACGCAGTTGCAGCGCTTCCAGAAGGCGTTCTGGGTCGTGCCCTTCAGTGACGCCAAGAAGCGGCATGACGTGGAGGATGCCTATCGCCATCTCAATGTAAACCTGGTCGTCACCGGAAGCATGCAGCGCAGCAAGGACTCGGTAGAGATAACGGCAAACCTGATCGACGCCAAGACTCACCGGCAATTGGGCTCGCGAATCATGACGGCCTCGATCGGTGACTTAGACGTACTGCAAGACCGGGTGTGGCAGTCGGTCGCGGAAATGGTAGACGCGCAGGTCGATCAAAGTATTAAGGACCAGCTGAAACGCGGCGATACCAAGCAGCCCGGTGCCTATGACTTCTATGTCCAGGGCCAAGGCTATCTGCAACACTACACGCTGGAGAGCATGGACAAGGCCGCCGACATGTTTACCAAGTCCGCTGCTATCGATCCCAAGTATGCTCTGGCCTATGCCGGTCTGGCCAACGCTTATGCGAACAAGTACCGCATAGCGAAGAATCCAGAATGGATCGAGAAGGCTCGGGTGGATGCCGAACGGGCGGCGAACATTGATGCGGATCTTCCGTACGTTCAGGGGACGCTTGGAAAGGTGTACAAGCACATCGGAAAATATCCCGAAGCTCTGGCCGCATTCCGCCGGGCGTACGACACAGATCCGAATGACGTAGAGGTTGCCATCCAGATTGGCCAGGTCTACGAAGCCCAGGGCAAAATCTCAGACGCCGAAGAAATGTACAAGGCGGTTATTAACAGTCATTCAGGATATTGGCTGGGCTACAGTAATCTCGGGGGCTTCTACTTTCGACATGGCCATTTCGACAAGGCAGCACAGCAATTTCAAAACGTGATTGACCTCGTTCCCGATGATCCCTTGGGATACCAGAACCTCGGGGCCGTCGACCTCAGCATGGGGCGATACGATGAAGCTATCGAGAAGTTGAAAGCGGGCCTTCAGAAGAACGACAGTCCATCGGTTTGGAATAATCTGGCCTCAGCCTATGTGTATTCCGGCAGGTATGCTGATGCGGTGGATGCCGCCAAGCATGCAACCACGGCTCAGCCACATAACGACATTTACTGGCGAAACCTGGGCGATGCTTATCATCAAATCAGCGGGAAGGCTGCAGAAACCAATGCTGCCTACCAGCATGCACTCGATAACGCCAAGCAGCGCATAACCGTCAACCCGACCGATGGCCAGGCGATCGCGAATGCAGCGCTCTACAATGCTCATCTGGGACACGTACGGGAGGCTCAGCAGGGCATTGAAGAAGCTCTCAAGATACAGCCCACGGATAGCGAGATTCTGTTTACTTCAGCTTTGGTCTATGAGATTATCGGCCAACGCGACAAAGCTATAACTGCAGTCGGAAATGCGTATCGTGCTGGATACTCGATGGTGAACCTGCAGCACGAGCCAGAATTAAAGAAGTTGAGGACCGACCCACGTTTCAAGGAATTGGCGGCGAATCCTGTGCCGGCCCCCGTGGGATCAGGACTGTAATTACCTTTTTGTAGAAGATTAAGCAGGACAAGCAGTACCATCGGGCCCCCGCAGCATACCTCTGAGGAGACTAAATTGCATGCGTAGGTTCAGGGTAGGTATTTTGCTTTCATCGTTGTTGTTGAGCTTACCAGTCTTCGCCGGCACCCCTGACAAGGTTCAATGCCCCGCACAAATCAACTGTCAAAAATGCACGGTAGATGATGGCGCCGGCAATAAGACCTGTAAGATCCAACTCTCCAGGGCTAGTGTCACAGGGGCATGGGTGGCTACAGCTCAAGCGCTCGACAAGAACAACAATCCAGTTGGCACGACCAATCAGGACATCTGCCTGGACTCGACTGTGCCTGTCACTTTCGTCAGCGATCCAAATATCAACTTGGCGTTCTTCGAGGTGGTATTCGGGTCGAATAATCCCTTTGCCGGCTTCAACCCGACCCCAGCCATATTTCCCGGAGGCATGGTTTCCGGGAAGCCGGTCCCCGGCAAAGCAACTCTAGCCGGAAATTCAAAGGGCTGCTATCAGTTCGACATTACCTTTTGCCAATACGCAGCCGCCACGCCTATCAATTGTGTAACTGCCGACCCGCAAGTGATCGTCGATGGCGGAGACCGGATGGAAATGTGCAGCGATGAATGCAGGAAAAAGCAACTTAAAGAAGAGGCGCTTAAGGAGTGCATTCGGCATTGCCAAAAGAAGGATCAGAACAAAGACAAGCACTAAACGGAACATCGGCGAGGGCTGAGAAGCCCTTGGTACTCTGAGTGGCTACTCGTGTACAAGCTAAGTCCAACCCCTTGCAGTAAGAAGTCCCACCTTAATCTAGCCTCGGCTTCCTGGACTCATGCCCAGGAGTAAACCGTCCATGGAGAATTGAGGAGCAATATGCATCGGCTCATATTGGCTGTACTGATTGTTGTGCTCGTATCCACTTCGTGTTTGTTCGCCGGAACTCCCGGGAGTATTACCTGTCCCTCGCCACCGAACTGCCAGCTGTGCACGCGGACGAACGGTCAGGGCCAAAAGAGTTGCACAATCCGCATCTTCAACAGCAGCGGGACCGCCGCCGCACAAGTGGTTGACCTGGATGGCCACGTTCTGGGTAGTCCCAATCAGAACATCTGCCTGGATTCCAGCGTTCCAGTAAGCTTTCAGAGCGATCCTAATAATCCCACCGCATACTTCGGAATCGTGTTTGGCACATCGAATCCGTTCTCCAGTTTTTCCGGTAAGGCAGTAGTCGTCCCAGGTGGAACGATTGCAGGCGCGCCCGCAGCCGCTCCGTTAAGCCTGAGCGTTCCTGCGACCCCGCCTGCTTGCTACAGCTACTTCATCAGCTACTGCGAGTATTCTGCGATGACCCTGGCGAAGTGCCTCACGCAGGATCCGCAGGTAATCGTGGACAGTGGCCAGATCGTCAGGACTCAATAATCGGGCAGCTAGGATGTGAGATTTTGCCAGCTGGCGGCAGGATCCAGTTCCACTCCGAACAGCTCGCGCAGGCATTCGCGCAGTTCGGCTTCGTCTGCCAGCAATCGCTCTTGCCGGAAGCCATTTTTCGCTTCGATGAGTCGCATGCCTGCGAGGGTGATGCGCCCGTCCGGACGGGCCATCGTACAGATGTGCCGCCGGGTGAAGCTTGAATCCGACGACGTCTGATGATATTCGGACATAGGCACGTACTCCGGCAAGGTGCGCGCTACGTCGGAGAAGCGATATAGCGGAATCTGTGTTCCATCGCTATCGCGCCGGTAAAGTTCCCAGCCGCCATTCTCCGGAACCACCCCGAACAAATGGCCGTTCTCCCATTCCTCTGTTCCGGCGGTTAAAGGTAAGGGATCGACGAACGACTCGCCGAAGCCGACGTCGGCCAGCCACGGCTCGGGCAACTCGACCTTCAGCAGCATGTGGTCGAACTCCGGCCCGAATCCGCCGCCGTCGCGTCGTACGCAGCCCGACAGCATAGAGACGCGAAAGCCGAGCGCGGTCAGCAGCTCGCAGAAGAGCCCGTTCAACTCGTAGCAGAATCCGCCGCGCCGCCGCGCGACAATCTTGTCGTACAGGCGCTCCGGCTGCAGGACGATGGGAACTCCCAGCGCGATGTCGAGATTTTCAAAGGGAACGGTGTAGAGATGCTGGCGGTGCAAGCTCCGCAGGCTGGCGCGCGACGGCTCAAGCGGCCCGTCGTACTCGATGCGGCGGAGATACTGCTCGACATCCATGCCTAGACAGGTAGTTCATCCTGCAACCAGCCGGCCTCCTGAAGCTTCGGCTCGGCGGTCAAGTCCAATACGAGATTCTCCAGCACCAGACGTTTGCTGACGGCATTGGAACGCAGCGCCAGGGCGGCGCGAGCGATGCGCCGGATCGCCGTGGTGAGCTCGCGGCGTGACTTGTAGCGCCGCGCCTGGCGAATCACATCTTCGGCCGCGAAAGGCGGCAGCCGGAAGCCCTGCCACAAAGCCTGCCACAGCGCGCGAGAATCACGCACATTGCGCTCGAAGATGACCAGCATCTGCTTGAAGGTGCGCGACAGCAGATAAAGATGCCCGATCGCCGCGTCTTCGCCGTCGCCGGAGCGCAGGATGGCGTCGAGCACTTCCAGCGCGCGCTCGCGGTCGCGCGCCGAGATCGCATCGGTGAGCTCATAAAACGAGCGCTGCTTGGCGGCGAGCACCATCGTCTCCACTTCGCCCAAGCCGATGCGTTTCTTCTCGCCGACAAACAGGATGAGCTTCTCCAGCTCGTTGGCGATCATCATCATGTCGCCGCCCAGCGAATCCACCAACTCGCGCGCGGCATCGGGATCGAGCTTTACCCCGTCCGCATCTGCCGACTGGATCGCCCAGTTCACGGCATCGCCTTCCTCAACGCGCGCCAACTCCAGCACGGGACAAAATTCACCGAGCGTCTCGCGAATGCGTTCATAGCGTTCCTTGTCCGTCATGTCCATGCGGCGAACGTCGGCGGGAATGCTGATGTGGTCGGCGACAAAAACCAGCATCGCATCAGGATTAGGATTGGCAAAATACTCCTTGATGGCGGCGAACTCTTCGTCGTGCTTACCGCGTCCGTACAGGTTCTTAACGCCTCGCACGAAGAACACCTGGAAAGGCGCCATCAACGACGGGGTGCGCGCCCGGTCGAGGATCTCGCGAAGCTCAATGTCCGCCAGGTCGAGATCGTAGAGACTGAGCTCGCGAACGTCCTCGGGTACGAGGTGTTGCAGAATCGCTTCCCGGCATTTTTTGCGGAAGAACGCCTCATCGCCGATGAAGACGTATCCCGCCGCCAGCTTGCGGGACTTCATATCCGCCACAAAGCGGTCCGAGACGGCGAAGCTGCGCATCAATAGGCCTCCACAAGGTTGCTCACCAGATCTCGCGCGAAGTCGTGTGCGATGCGCTGCAGCGCGGGCGATTCTTCTTCGAAGAAGCTGGCCGCATCCTGCGACAGCTCATATTGCGAGCGGAAGGAGTAATTCGGATTTTGCCAGAGCGTTTTCCCATTGCGGTCGACCAGCGCGACTTTCAGGTTGACCTGCAGCATTGACGATGACGCCTTGCCGGTTTGCGAGTCGTAGGTCAGCGGCCAAGTGTTGGCATAGGTAATGGTGCCATTCAGCGTGGCATCCGACGGCTCGGCAGCCGAAAGCACAACTTGGAAATTCGTGCGACTGCGCAGCTCTTGCACGACTGCAGCGGTCAATGCCTGATCGACCCGATAGGCGTGTGTGGTGTTGCTGAAGACCGGGACATAGATGGTGCGAACGTTTTGCGGCAGCCGCACCGCTTTTCCCGCCGTGTGATAGCCACAAGCGGTAAAGATTATGAAGCTTGCGACGAGCAGCAAAAGTAAGGTCCGGCGCATTCGCCTCATTGGACCTTTCCGCGCGGGCGCCCGGCGATCATGCTCTCGGCACATTCGACGGCGGCGACGGCGGCCACGCGCAGATTGTCCGACGCCGCCCACAGCCACAGTCCGTTGCTATGTTCGGGATCCTGTCGCAGCATGACCTGAATTTGCTCCTGACCGGCGGCGTTCACGTTGCTGGGAGAATCCTCAAAACCCTGTGCGATCTCGAGGTGCTCGCCCTTGAGTGCCTGGGCCGCGGCGTCAACTTTCATTGGATGTGCGGTCTCAATGTAAATCGAAAATGCATGCCCGTGAAAGATGGGAGCCTGCAGCAGCATCAACGATGGCACGTCGATCTGGCCGCCCGCCAGCTGGCGAAAATGACGACGGATTCTTTCGTTCACTGAGCCGAGCGACGGCAGCGACTTCTCGCCGTAGCGGTCGAGCATGTTGAAGGCGACTTGCGCGTCGAACACCGTCCGCGGCAGCTGCTGGAACGACAGCAGGTTTACCGTCTGCTCGTGCAGCTCGTCCATGCCCCGGCGTCCGTGCTCCGAAGCGGGTTCAAACGCCGTCGCCACGGCGCGGGTGATGCCGCACGCCTTCTGCAAGCGCAGCAGCAGCAGCGCCAGCACGATGGCGGCGGGATGCGCTATGCAAACCGGCGCGCCGCCGAAATCGATGGCCGGGGCCACGCCCAATTCGCGCTCCACCCACGGCGCGCGCAGGGTCACGCCGTTCTCGTTCTCCAGCGCGTACGACAGGTCGATGATGTCGCTGCCGGCTTTGCGCGCCATTTGCCATGTGTTGCGCGTGTAGGTCTCGTCGGAGGCGAAGAAGGTGAAGTCGATGTTCTCCAGGTGCTCAGGCAGGACACTCTGAATGAAGGTTGGTTCGTCACCAACCGCATCGACCTGGCCCAACGATTCTTCGTCATCGAGCAGGCGAGTGTCGCGGGCGGGAAAGTTCCGCTCGGTCAGGACCTCGTTCAGCTCGCGGCCTTTCAAGGTTGCCGCTCCAACGATGGCCACCCGGAAGTTGCCTCCGCGTGCTGCGGTTTCGGAAGGAGCGGGAGAACTCTTGGGATCGTTCTTCATTATGCGTGCGAAGCCTCATCTCGCGGGGGCGCATGCGGCAGCGGAGCGCGCCGGAAGACAAACGACAACCGCGCCAGCACCCCGGAAAAAATGTATAGCAGCGCCAGCCCGAACAAGGCATACTGCGAGGCGAACCAGATGAGTGCAATCAGCGCACCCAAGACGATCAGCCAGCGGAAATTCCATTGCTCGCGGAAGTTTACCCCTTTCAGGCTGGAGAAGCGCCAGGTGCTGACCATCAGGAACGAAATGGAAAAGACGAACATCGCCCACAAAATGGAGAGCGGGAACCAGCGCAACGGCTCGCCCCTGACCAGGTGCACGACCGCAGCCACGGCGCCTGCGCCGGCGGGAATCGGCATGCCCACGAAATACTTTCTCCCCGGCCGCCCGGGATTTGAAGGCTGCGGATTGGTTTGGATATTAAAGCGCGCCAGGCGCGCAGCTCCAGCCAGCAGAAAAACGAACGTCGCAATGCCCCCAAGCTGCAAGACGCGGGCCCGCGCGTCGGGATCAAAGGTCTGCGGGAGCATGCGGAAGCCCCACATCCAGGCGAGCACCGCGGGTGCTACTCCGAAGGTGATGACATCGGCGAGCGAATCAAGCTCGCGTCCGAATGCGCTGGCGGTGTTCGTCAGGCGCGCGACCGCGCCATCGAAGAAGTCGAAGACTAGCGCAATGCCGATGGCTTGCGCGGCATGGTCGAAGTGGCTGTAGTTGCCGCCCGAACCACCTAAGACCGCCTGCGAGATCGCGTAATAGCCTGCGGCCATGTTCGCCGCAGTGAAGGCAGACGGCAGAATGAACAGCCCCTTGCGTGGTTGGCGCTTGGCTCGCTCTATCGAATGCTGCTGAGACGGCAGGTTCATCGGGCTTCCGCCATTTCGCGCTGTGGGTTCAGTGATCGTTGGGTCTGGGCAATCGCGAGCACGGTTGAGCCGCCCTTCACAGAGTCGCCGACGCTGACTTTCATCTGCGCATCGGCGGCGAAGATCACGTCCGTGCGCGAGCCAAATTTGATGAGGCCGACTCGCTCGCCGCGTGCCACCCGGTCGCCGACTTTCTTAGTGAACACGATGCGGCGCGCGAGCAATCCGGCGATCTGCTTGAACACCATCGTCCCATATTCGGTCTGAAGAGTGACGATATTCTGTTCGTTCTGCTCGGCCGAGATCGCGCCCATAGCATTGCCGAACTTGCCCTTTTGATATTGCACGTCGCTGATCTTCCCCGCCGCCGGCGCGCGGTTCACATGAACGTTAAACACGTTCAAGAAAATGCTGACCCGGGTGCGCCGCTCGTCGCCAACCTCCATGACCGAGATGTCGGTCACCTTGCCGTCGGCAGGAGAGACGATCGCCCCTTCAAAGGCGGGGATCTGGCGCTCGGGATCCCGGAAAAACCACAGGAAGAAGGCGGCAAAGAGCAACGGCACGATAGCCAGAGGCGGGATCGTAAACCAGCCCACCAGCACCGCCACAACCGCAAACGCCAGCCCGTAATAGTAGCCGTCACGAACCATCTAGATATTGGATGATTATAGAACTTGAGCTGAGCTCAAACCGCTTCGGGCATCAGGCGGTCTCGGTTGCATCTTCGTCGAGTTCCTCGTCGTCCTCACTGGCCGCAGGAGGAGTAGGCATGGCGGTTGGCGAAGAGCGGCGCATCTGGAAACCCAGTGCACTGTCGACGAAGCCGGCGTCGAGCAGAAACTTTGCCAGAAAATGTTCACGCGCCGGCTTGCCGTTGATCTCGCCGATGAGCAGGCCGCTGCGCCGCGATTGGCGCTTCAGAGCCACCTCCGCCAGCTTGTTCGCTAATGCGCGCGCGAACCGCGTCCGGTCGGGCTCATCCTCCGGCAGAAAGACCCGCGGAGCCGGGTTGCGGCGCC
>Ga0335077_10004399_pt1 | contig 17172 bp, 17 predicted proteins | sample Lox_Sample_31_FD_207151 | JGI IMG/M metagenome (GOLD analysis project Ga0335077, IMG submission 207151) | Soil microbial communities from Loxahatchee National Wildlife Refuge, Florida, United States - Lox_Sample_3.1 | ecosystem: Environmental > Terrestrial > Soil > Wetlands | place: USA... | reverse complement strand
GCGTGTACGACGGGGGGGTGACCGTCAGTTGCAGGCGTCGGATCAGCGGGCGGTCGAGAACGGTAACCGTATAGGTGATGCTCCGTATGTCTTCCACCGATGCATAGTAGTCGGTCGACGCTTTTAGGCTCGTGAATGATGTGTGAAATGATCCATCCGGATCCGCTTTGAGTGTTCTGACTTCCGGATCAGTTTGACCTTCCTGGCGCGCAATAAGATCTATGCTGGAAACCTTCTTCCCGCGGGTGATGATCGTAACCGGAACATCCTGACCTCGCACCGCCTCGATGTTACCGGGCTGGATCTGGAATTCAACCGGCTGTGGTGCCGCAAACGATTCTCCAAAATGCACGATACGATAAACTGATCCAAAAAATCCTCCCGGAGAGGCAGCAAAAACCAGAACGAAGAGCGCAGCTCCGTACAACATCAATTTTCTTGCCCGACGGACGTTATCATCGACCACCGCGCTCAGAAAATTCAACGGGCGAATCTGATCATAGAGATCCGCAAAGGCGGCATCAATCAGTGCAAGAGAATACCGATGCTGAAGCTGTTCCTTCCCTTCATACATTTGCAGTGCGTCGAGGAGGCGATCACGAACCGAGGGAAAGCTCTTTCCGACTTTTGCTGCGATCGCTGCATTGTCGGCGGATTTCAGAATTCCCGTCATCTTTAATAGAGTAGGACCGACGAGCACCCCGGTCATGCCGGCAATTGCGGTAAGCGTGGTCCAGAATAGTATGGTTCTTCCCGCCGGATGAAGAAGAAGGAGCTGTTCGAGAACCACGACGAGGAGAATGAGCAGGATGGAATAGAACGCCGCCAGAAGCACCCGGGAGAGGAATGTGATCCGTAGTTCCCGCTTCCGGACACCGTCGAGCCGGGAAAGAATTTCCGTATAAATTGGTGATGTTACCATGCAAATCGGGGATGAGCTTCCGGTACTCTAATGAGTTAACGCCCAGACAATGAGGTTTGTTCCGAACCGCAGAGCTTCTTCGCGCTTCTCCGGCGGATCGCCGTGAACTTCCGGCGGATCCCACCCATCGCTCGGGTTGGACTGATACGTATAATAGAGAACCAGCCGACCGTTATGGAAGAGCCCGAATCCCTGTGCCGGCTTCCCGTCATGTTCGTGTGTTTTCGGAGGACCATGGGGAAAATCGTACTGGCAATGGTAGAGTCCGTAGGAATACGGCAGCTCGACCAGATCCTGTTCCGGGAAAATTTTCTTCATCTCGCGGCGAAAGGCTCTATCCATTCCGTAGTCGTCATCGGCATAAATGAATCCGCCGTTTTCAAGATAGGTGCGGATCCTCTTCTGTTCAAAATCCGAGAAGTTGATGTTTCCATGGCCGGTCATGAATATGAACGGGTAGGAAAAGAACTTGTCGCTGGAGACATCCACATAGTCATAGACCGGATCGACATCGATCAATGTATTCTGATGAACGAAGTCGAGGAGATCCGGTTCTTCAAGAGGATCATTGTACCAGTCTCCGCCCCCGGAATATTTCAAACGTGCAATGTGGAACGAGCTCTTGACAGCAGTACCCTGAGCATCGATGACGGACGTCGCCGCTCCCAGAAACAGGAAAAAGAACAGAATCTTCATAATTTCAAGGTATGAAAGAGGAGAGGAAGATGCAACCCTCCGGAGAAAGAGTGTGAGTTACTTTTCAACCGCTCCGATCCGCCAGTTACAATTATGAAACAAGACCGGAGGTTCAGTTATTTCACTGTTTGTTCAATCTGGTTCAGTACTTGGTCAAATGTTACATCGGTTTTGATAATATCATCGAATGTCATTTTTTCTGCTTCTTTTAGGAATGTCACCGCATAGTAATATTTGTGATACACGGCCCTGCCGCTATTGTCCTCTTTGTGTGTCGCCAAAAACTGTCTTGCGTCTTTCAGAGCGTCCACGCTGTTGTAGCCGATGTACTCGCAATATCCCTCATTCTTCCATGTGGTCAATACTCTATACTTCCAAAATCCGAGTCTCTTTTCTATGAGCGTGTGGGTAGTTTCGTGAGCGATCAGCTGGCTTAACTGTCTGACATAATTATCCTGTTCGTCGTATTTGTATGCCTCATTTTTTTCAATGTCACTATGAGCAATGAAAATGGTATTTATGAATGGGTAATTGCAGGCAAATGCTTTTCGCGACATTGGCGCAAGAAAAGAGTAAAGCGTATATCCGTTGCACAGATAAATGTCTTGAGTAAAATTTTGATTATAAATTTCCGAAGCCGATAAGCGTTTTTCTGCATCGTCCAGAATTGTTTGGATGTTGTTACCGAAGGCAGTTGTTGAATGGACGTTGAAATGTCCATACTTGAGTGTGTGTCCAAACAGAACGTTGGGATAAACAATAAATGACAAATAGATTGCAAGCAGACCCAGGATCAAGTAGTTGGCAATTCTCGTCCTTCTTGTTCTCATAAAGAGAAAGTTGGTCAGAGGTTTAAGTCGTTCTTTCATGGTACACATGTCTTGATCAGCCGTGACCTGGTATGGTTATGACTACTTTCCCTCGTGCGTGTCCTTCTTCAAGATAGCAGATAGCGTCCGGAACATGATTGAGCGGATATGTTCTATCAATTACGGGAACCACCTTGCCTGATTCAAGAAGCTCTTTTATAAAAGCCAAATCTTTCTGCACGACCTTTGCCGCGACGCTAACCAATTTCTTTCCACTTCTGAATGATACCAACGGTCCCAAAGAGGATTGGAACATTTGAGCGTTGGTACCGCCGCTCATAACATAAATTCCGCCGGGGCCAAGAGAACGCTTGTAATCGAGCAATGAATGATATCCGTTGGCGCCGAGAATCAGGTCGTATCGCAGTCGGCTCCTGGTGAAATCTTCCTTCGTATAATCAATGACGTGGTCTGCGCCAATCGAGCGAGCCATATCCATATTTCTTGTGCTGCAAACGGCAGTGACTTCCGCCCCGAACAATTTCGCAATCTGTACCGCGAACGTGCCAACACCGCCCGCCGCGCCATTGATCAGCACTTTTTGTCCGGCCTGGATACGTCCGATATCCCGAAGCGCTTGTAAAGCGGTCAACGCCGCCATCGGCGCAGCGGCTGCCTGCTCAAACGATAGGTTGGTTGACTTCATCGCCAATCTCTCTTCCCGGGAACACATATATTCGGCAAAACTTCCCTGACGACATCCGTAAACCTCATCGCCCGGCTGATATTGTTTTGCATTTTTGCCTGCTGCCTCAATTGTCCCGGCAAAGTCGGCTCCGAGGATTCTGTTTTTGGGTCTAAGCAGCCCGGACATAAAGCGGGCAAGAAATGGTTTTGCTCTGAGGAGATGCCAGTCATATGCGTTCACTGAAGCTGCATGGATTTTTATGAGGACCTCGTCCTCCTTGGGAGCAGGTTTTTCGATGTCCATCAGCTGAAGAACATCTGGTGAACCGTATCGCGTGTATACGACGGCTTTCATACATTCGCTGTCAACGTGACCTGCCCCGTTTCATATTTTAGCGGGGGTTGGATCACAGGTTACGCTTCTTGAACTTCAATAGTGACCTGTCGTCATCGCATTAGAACTGAATACTAATACGCGAACGTTTAATTACACTCTCAGCGCCTAGTTTTTTTTGGAACAACAGGAAGCACCACATTCAGAAGAACCAGCACGAGGGATTCATTCCTCGGTGGGACTCATGATGCTTCCATCTCGAAGATATTAACGCAATTCAAGGTCATTGATCGGCCAGACATGGACGCACTCTCCAATAGTAGTGTTGTGACCCTTCCCACCCGAATGGAGAAAATGCTCAATTTTATAAGTCTATGGTCACTCAAATCAATGGATGTATTTCTCTCTTAAAGTCGAAATCTTGATTGAAACGATCTTTGGTTGGAATGATTTGATATCTTCCAGCGGAATACAATTATCGAACGTGGTAATCAGTACGACCATTTCACTATCCAATCCTACGATATTATACCCAACCGGACTTTCGCTAGGCCGAATTGTAATCACTTCGCCTTTATGACCATTAAACATATCAACCCCGTAATCACAATCATTATGTGCGTTGTAGATAGCTGTAAGACTATCTAACCAAAAAAGACTGTCAGATGTCAGATCCATGCTCATCCGAGCTGATGTATCTTTCCACGGTAGAGCGGGATTCAAGCTCAAGATATCATACTGGACTGTTCCAGGCGCATCTTGGCCTACCTCATAGGGAAAAATTACAAAGTCTTCGTGCGGGCTCCAGATGAATTGGCCGTAGAGGTTATTCAAATTGGTGGGAGGTTTATCTTTATCGACGTTATCATAATAATAACCCTGAAAGGAAGCACCAGACTGTGAATTGGTAAATGTACAGAGGTACTTGATATAGTTTCCATCCCATTCGTGGACCAGCCCTTGTTCCACATTCCTGAACTTCAACAAGAGTTTACCCCCCGGTGAGGCATAAGTGGAGTCATTCGGTTGTCCACAGCAAGGAGAAAAAAGAAACAATTGGAAAAATATAACTAACGTTGAAATAAAGACAGGCGCTTTTGTCATTGAAATAGGATCGGCGAAGACGGGTTATCAGTTATTGATTTTCACAAGATGAAAAGTGATTGACTGCTTTCTCCATTTCTAAGTTCAACCCCTATCATTCATTCCTCCAACAGAAACTATATTTCATCCACGTATGTGCGTTTACAGAGTCAAGTGTTGGATTATCCTGTGACAATCAGGATACAAAAGTTAACGGTTAACTGGTGATGATAGAACGAAATGATCACTCCCGTGATGGTGTTGAAACGCTACTGCTCAAGTTATGAAAGATGGGAGGAAGATGCAACCGTGCAGACAGCAACCTTGCATCATGCAGGGGAATTGAGAAGGGATTCTCCTGACGGATTAGTAAGGAGATCAAAACTGCCAGCCCCGGCGACTCGATTTCACCGGGACTGGCTGGGTTTTAACACCACCAACGGAGAATATGTGACAGTAACGATGCGGAATCACGCCCCGCATCCGGCTTCTGAAACGGACGTCCCTCTCACGTCCGTGCCATCGTTCACTAGTCCATGATCTTGCGCAGAAACGCCGGCTTCTCGGCATCGGAAGCCGAAGCGGATTTCTGCTGCTCGCCGTCATCCTGCTTGAACGGATTCAGGGAGATATCAATCCCCTTCCGCATGAATGCCGGCTCATCAAGTTTCTGCAGATCGTGGAGCTCGCGCGGAATTCTGTCGATGACTTTTGCCGTCGGCTTTGCAACCCTCACGGCTCCGGTTCCGCGCTTGTTGAATCCCGTTGCAATCACAGTCACCATCATTTCATCGGCAAGATTCTCATCCACCACCGCACCCATGATGACATTCGCTTCCTCGCCTGCCGCTTCATGGATAACGCTGACCGCTTCATCGACTTCCACCAGCGACATGGTCGGACCGCCGGTAACATTGACGAGCACGCCCTGGGCGCCGGAAATCGAGACACCTTCCAGGAGCGGGCTGGAAATTGCCGCATGTGCCGCCTCGATCGCGCGGTTTTCACCCGTTGCAACACCGGATCCCATCAGCGCATCACCCATCTCCCTCATGATCGTCCGGACATCGGCAAAATCGACATTAATCAACCCCGGTGTCGTGATGAGCTCGGAGATGCCGCGTGTTGCGTTGTACAGCACATCGTTGGCGCGGTCGAACGCTTCCTGGAGTGGGGTGTTCCGTTCCACGATAGAAAGAAGCTTCTGGTTCGGAATCACGATGAGCGTATCGACCTGTTTCTTCATCTCTTCGATACCCGACTCGGCCTGCGACATTCTCTTTTTGCCTTCGCAGGTAAACGGCTTGGTAACGATCCCGACTACCAGTGCACCGACGCTCTTTGCAACATTTGCGACGATCGGCCCGCCGCCGGTTCCTGTTCCCCCGCCCATTCCCGCAGTCACAAAAACCATGTCGGTACCTGCAAGGACACGAGCAATTTCGTCGCGATCCTCTTCCACGGCCCTCTGGCCGATGGAAGGATCCGCTCCGGCACCGAGCCCGCGTGTCAGATTCTTTCCGATCTGCACTTTATTCGGCGCCTTGTTTCTCTCGAGCGCCTGGCAGTCGGTATTAATCGCAAAGAAATCGACCCCCTGGAGCCGTTTGTCGATCATGCTGTTGACGGCATTTCCGCCGCCTCCGCCGACCCCCACCACGCGAATCTTTGCGCCATGGTCGAAGTAGTTATCGAGTTCTATCACAATCAGTTCTCCTTATGTTATGGTGGATTGGTTTGTTGAAATTGTTATGTTCTTCTTTTCTCAGTCAGATTCAGAAAACCTCAGAGCTCTTCAAACCAGCTCTTCATTTTTGTAAAGACTTTTTTCAGACCGCCTTTGTGCGTCGCCTTTCCGTTCCCGTCGAACGACAATTGCGTGTGCTCCTTGTGCCGGAGGCCGTGCAGGACAAGACCGACGCACGTTGCACACATCGGGTTCTCGATTTCGCGGACGAGACCGGCATTAAACCCCGTCGGGATCCCGATTTTCACGGGCATGCCCAGCACTTCCTGTGCGAGCTCCGCAGCGCCTTTAATCAAAGCACCTCCGCCCGTGAGGACAACACCGGCAGAGAGATGCCGTGAGTATCCTGACCGCTTGATCTCCATCGCGGCGAGCTCAAAGATCTCCTCGACTCTCGGTTGGATGATCTGCGCCAGGAGCCGCTTGTCAATCTCGAGCGGCGGGCGGCCTCCGATTCCGGGAATCGTGATCGGCTCATCGTCGACAACACTCCGGACGTAGGCAAACCCGTGCTGGCATTTGAGTTTCTCCGCCTGCTCCATGAGCACGCCGAGCCCTTTGCGGATGTCGTTGCTGATCTGATTTCCGGCAAACGGGATGACGGCGGTATGGCGGATGGTCCGGTCTTCGAATACTGCAAGATCGGTTGTTCCGCCGCCCACGTCGAGGAGGGCAACGCCGACCTCTTTTTCCTCTTCATCCAGAACGGCATAGCTTGATGCGAGCGGCTCGAGCACGACATCCCGGATGTGCAAACCGGCGCGTTCCACACACTTATAAATGTTCTGTGCGGCGGTGACCAGACCGGTGATGATATGCACATTCGCCTCAAGCCGGACCCCGGACATCCCCACAGGATCACAAACGCCATCCTGCCCGTCGATGATGAATTCCTGCGGGATAACATGTATGATCTTTCTGTCGGCAGGGAGCGCAACGCGCTTGGTATCTTCGATCAGGCGGTTGACATCGGCTTCGGTGATCTCGCTCTCCGGACCGCTGATGGCAATCACGCCCCTGCTCTGAAAGCTCTGAATGTGATCCCCTGCGATGCCTACGATCACCGATTCGATCTTGATCCCGGAGCGGGATTCGGCTTCCGCAACCGCGCTCTGTATCGAGCGAACGGTCTTGTCGATGTTGGTCACGACGCCTCTTGTCAACCCGTCGGATGGACTTCTTCCGATACCGAGGACGTTGAACTTCCCTCCCTCATCCACCGAAGCAACGATGGCGTACACTTTTGTCGTCCCGATATCCAGCCCGACGATAATTTCCTGTTCCATCAGAGATTCCTTTCCTATAAAGCCGCTTTTGATTGCGGCGGTCTGTTGTCGTTTTGCCAGCGCACAACCACCTGGTCATCGAACCGCAAATCGACATATTTCAACTTGTCCGAGTTGTCGGATTTCACAAATTCACTCCAGAATGTCTGCAGCATGAGAAGTTTTTTCGGAATATCATCCCGCCCGAGATAGATCGGAACCCCGACATCGCCGGAATAGAGCGTGATGTCTCCTCCTCCGTTCATGTTGACCTCGGAGATGAAATGATAAAGGGAAGAGTCGATCTCCTGCGCATCCTGAAGAATCCGGATGGCTTCGGTGATATCGGGAAGCGCAAGCTTACCGCCGAGATGCACGTTGCCGAACCCGCCTATTCCGCTGATCATCGGGAGGTCGAGCTTCGCATTTGTCTGGAGGTACGGCAGGAGCGTTCCATCCGCGTCAATATACCAGAGAGAACCGTTATTCACCGACGCGATCGGCTGCCGTTCCGTCACCTGGAGAGAAAGGTTGTCCGGATACTCTCCGCAAAAATCCACCGACCGGATAAACGGCTGAGCGAGAATCTTTTTCCGGACTGCATAGAAGTCCGACGAAAACATCGACACTGGCGGAACGATCCCCGAAAGCGCAACAACCTGCTGGGAAGCAAGGATATGCGTTCCCTCGACATTCAGATGCGCAATGCTCAACGTGGATTTCCATTTCCATGCGCCGACGATGCATGCCGCAAAGATCATCAGGATCAGTGCCAGCACCCAGATTCCCCAGCGGTGCACACCTTTCTGCGTCCGTGTTACCGGAGCCCGATATTCTTCTTCATTCATGCCGTAAATTCCTTCGTGACGCTTTCCGGAAAGCCGACGAGCTTTACTTCGGGCTCGAGGAGAATCCCGAATTTCTGAGACACGGTTGTTCGTGCAAGCCGCAGGAGATCCACGACATCGGCCGCCTTCGCGTCCCCCAGATTGATGATGAAGTTTCCGTGTTTTTCTGAAATCTGTGCATTACCGCGTTTCGTTCCCTTCAGGCCTGCCTGCTCGATCAGCCGGCCCGCAAAATTCCCTGTCGGATTTTTGAACATGCTTCCGGAGTTGGGAAAATTCAGCGGCTGCGATTTATTCCTCTTGAGCAGCATATCACGACGGGCATTCAGGACTTCCCCTTTGTCCCCCGCAGGGTAGCGGAACCGGGCCCGCAGGATGACGTCACGTTGAAACGCAGAGCGCCGATAGGAAAACCCCGCCGCTTCCTTCTTCACGGTCATCCGTGAACCATCGCGGAGAACATCGACATCCACGAGGAAGTCGGAAATCTCTCCTCCCCAGGCGCCCGCGTTCATCATAATCGCACCGCCGAGCGTGCCCGGAATTCCGGCAAGCATCTCGGCACCTTTGAAGCTCTGCTGTATCGTGAAGTCCACAAACCGGGCGATGGTAACACCTGCCTCCGCAACGACTGCGTCACCCTCGAGCAAGAGCGAAGCGAGACCCGCTTCAAGGTTCATCACCGCACCGCGAATGCCGTCATCACTCACAAGAAGATTGCTTCCTTTGCCGATCACAAACATGGGGAAATGCTGGCCCTGCAGATAGTTGACGATACGGATGACATCTTCCTGGTTCGCCGGTTCGAGAAAATAGTCCGCCGGACCTCCGACACGAAGCGACGTATATTTGCTGAGGGGCTCGTTAATCGCAATGCGTCCCCGGCAATTTTTCTTTATGTCATCAATATTGACCACGTGGCCCGTTTTTCACTTTTTATTTTTGACTTTTTAATTGTTTCAGGAATTCTTCCCCGTATTTCCAGATATCCCCGGCGCCCATCGTGATAACGATATCGTGCGGTTTGACGAGCCCCAGCAAGACTTCCGGCACCTTCTTCTTATCGGGAACATACAGAACATTCTTATGTCCGAACTGCTTCGCGGCGTTGGTGATCAGCTCGCCGGTGATCCCCTGAATGGGTTCCTCGCGTGCCGGATAAATATCGGTCACAATCAGGATGTCGGAAAGGAGGAAGGATTTTGCAAACTCTTCGTAGAAATCTCTCGTGCGCGTGTAGAGATGCGGCTGAAAGACACACACGACGCGCCTGCGCCATCCTGCCTTGGCACCGAGAAGTGTTGCCTTGCATTCCGTCGGATGATGGGCGTAGTCATCATACAGGGAAATCTCCCGGGCTTCGCCTTTCTTTTCCCACCGGCGCTGAACTCCGGAAAATTTTTCTATTCCATCCTTTGCCTTTGCGAAGGTCACGCCAAGCTCAAGTCCCACAGAAATTGCCGCGAGCGCATTCTGGACGTTGTGCCGGCCGGGAATCTGCAGTGTCACGTTCCCCAGTTCTTTTCCATTCTTCACGACGGTGAACTGGACTGTATTGTCCTTATGCCGGATATCTACTGCCTGGACATCCGCCTGCGGATTGAGTCCATAGGTGATGATCTTTTTCTGACTCAGCTGCGGCATGATATCCTGGAGTGCCGGCTCATCGAGGCAGAGGACGATGAATCCATAAAACGGAACCTTCTTCGCGAACTGGACGAATGCGCCCTTGATATCCTCAAGATCGCGGTAACAATCCAGATGATCCGTCTCAAGTGTCGTGAGAACTGCAATGGTCGGCGTGATCGAGAGAAATGACCGGTCGAATTCATCTGCCTCGACGACAATGAATTCTCCGTGACCGAGGCGCGCATTCGTGCCGCCTAATCCGTTGAGTCTTCCGCCGACGATAACGGTCGGGTCGAGGCCTCCCTCCATGAGGATGAGACTGACCATCGACGTGGTGGTGGTTTTACCATGTGTTCCGGCTATCCCGATGCCATATTTCAATCGCATGACTTCGGCGAGCATTTCGGCGCGCCGGATAACGGGAATTTTTCTCCGCTGTGCTTCGAGAATTTCCGGATTGTCGAGTGCAACTGCCGATGAATAGACAACCGCGTCGATGTCCGGTCCGACATTCGATACAGTATGTCCTTCATGGATCTCAACGCCGAGTTTCTGCAGCCGTTCGGTAATCTCGGAAAGAGCGCGGTCAGATCCGCTGACCTTGAATCCTCCCTGATCCATGAGGATTTCCGCAATGCCGCTCATCCCAATGCCGCCAATGCCGACGAAGTGTATTTTTTTGATCGAAGAGAACATGCGATTTTCTATTTTCCGATAATCATCCTGACAGCCACGACCAGTAACAGGAGGCCGAAGAGTTTTCGCAACAGATCCGTTGAAAGCGAATGCGCTATCGCACCGCCGATATAGCCGCCCGCGAACATGCCGACACAGAGGATCACGGCAACGCGGATATTGATATTGCCGTCCTGATAATACTGCCAGGCCGCCAGCAGACCGGTGGGAGGGATCAGCATGGCCAGCGTGGTTCCCTGCGCCATCTTCTGATCAAAACCGAAGACGTAAATGAGAGCGGGAACAACCATAATCGCGCCGCCGATGCCGAACATGCCTGCGAGTGTTCCACCCGCGAGTCCGAGTGTTATGTATTCAACAATTTCCATGGCAGTTCCTTTCCTTCAGTTCACATCGTGCTACTGCAATCCGAATGTGAAGCGTTTTCCCTTGGGCAATCGCTCGCTCAGGCGCTGCATCTCAGCGTAGAGATCACGGTCCCGTTCATAGCGTCCGATCCTGATTCGGAATAATCTCCGGCGGTTCTTCATCTTGAAGACGACAACCTGTGACCGGCCTGCCGTCTGTACCGATCGCTCGCGTCCGAGATGAAACCACTCGATATTGTCCAGCGGAATTTCCCGGTTACGGAATTTATTGTGGAAGATGATTTTTTCCGGTGCGATGATCAGCTTCCGGTCACGCGTTTTATTCAACAATAAAACGACGAACGACAGCAGCACAAAGAAGATGATGATATAGAGTATCGGATCCCCAACGAGCGTCGGAAGACGATCGAACGTGAACGTTCCGCGGATTCCTGCATACAGCAGCAGTGTCAGAAGATAGAGTAACGACTGCTGGTAATAGAAATCCAGTTTGTATTTGAACGCCTTGGATCCCGGCGGAAAAAGATGTTCGGCGGTCATGATCCGGCTCCTTTCCGCGAACCAAGATCGATTGCATGCTGTGCGATCGTTTTCGCCGCGCCGGGCTTTCCGAGTTCGCGCGATTTTTCGCTCATTTCGCCGAGGCGACCACCATCAAACAACTCCCGAACCACAGGTAGAAGACGTTGCGCAATTTCCTGATCGGAGATCATTTCCGCAGCACCTGCCGAGACCAGAGCCCGCGCATTTTCAACCTGATGGTTCGCAGCGGCGAACGGGTACGGGATGAGAAGCGCCGGCTTACCGAGCCGCGTCAATTCTGCAATCGTCGTCGCGCCGGCACGGCAGACCACCAGATCAGCAGCAGCATAGGCGAGATCCATACGATCGATGAACTCGCGTGCGCAGACATGCCTCGACGAGATTCTTGCCGCGGCTTCCGACGCGCTCCGAAAATCCTCAGTGCCTGTCTGCCAGAGAATCCGGAATCCTTCGTTCACAAGGGCTCCAAGGGCTCCGCTGACAGCTTCATTGATGCTGTGAGCACCGAGACTTCCCCCCACAACGAGGAGTGTTTTTCTTCTCTCCGCGATGGAAAAGCCGAAGAAGGATAATCCTTCCGATGCGTGAGCTCCATCAAGATCGGAACGGGTGGGATTTCCCGACACATAAATGTTCGACGATTCCGGAAAATATTTTCTCGAGCTCTCAAATGCGAGATGCACCTCATCCACTCTGCCCGCCAGCATACGTGTCGTGATCCCCGGATAACTGTTCTGCTCCTCGATCAACGTTGGAACTCCGAGCGCTGCTGCACACCGCAGCACGGGACCCGAGACATAGCCGCCTGTTCCGACGACGACATCGGGATGAAATGACCGTATGATGGATCGTGCCTGCATCAATGACACCACGACTTTGACCGGAAAGAGCAGATTCCTGACACGGAGCCCGCGATGAAATCCGCTGATCCATATCGACCTGAATTTATATCCCCGCTGAGGGACAACTCGTGCTTCGAGTTTATCCCTGGTTCCGACAAACAGGATCTCCGCGTCCGGGACGATTGCATGGAGCTCATCGGCGATCGCGATAGCCGGAAAGAGGTGACCGCCCGTTCCTCCTCCCGCAAATATGGCGCGTAGATGAGACACATCAGTACACTTTCCCAATGTTCACCGCATCCGCATTTACCGATCCGACAACGGGTACCTGCTGAATGCGCGGCTGCAGATCCGTCTGCGAAGAAATATTCAACAGGACCCCGATCGCGCACGCGGAAAACACCATCGATGAACCGCCGTAACTCACAAAAGGCATCGGTAGACCCGTCGTGGGGAGAACGCCGAGCGTAACGCCGGCATTGACGAGCGCATAGACCGTCACCGCGGTCGTGATTGCCGTCGCAAGAAATCGTCCGAAGACATCCGTTGCGTGACGCGCAATCCGAAATCCGCGAAACATCACGATCAGGAAGAGTGCCATGAAGAACATGGTACCGATGAAGCCATATTCTTCCCCCACGATGGAAAAAACGAAGTCGCCATACGATTCCGGGAGGAAGAAATCCCGCTGCTTGCTTTCCCCGGGCCCGACACCGAATATTCCGCCGTTACCGAATCCCAGAATACCCTGGCGCGCCTGGTATGCGGACTTTCCCGGCGACGACGTGCCGCTGAAAAACGACATCAGCCGCGCTCGCCGGTATTCTGCACTCATCATATACAGGATGAGGATCGGGATGAGAATGGCAAACGTCATTGCAAGATGTGATAACCGGGCGCGGCCGAGAAATAACATGATCAGACTCAGGAGAAAGATCATCGACCCCATGCTGAAGTTTGGCTGCAGCATGACCAGTCCGGTGACGAGTCCGATCCAGATCATCATCGGGATAAACCCTTTCTTCAGATCACGAACCATCTCGCCCTTGACCGCAATCAGCGTGCACAGATGGAAGAGAAGAGCATACTTGGCAAACTCTGACGGCTGAAATCCGATGCTGCTCCACCGCAGCCACCGGGTTGCCCCCTTTGCCTCGCCGCCAAGAATGAGCGTCACAACCAGGAGACCGATGGCGACAATTACTCCGAGTTTCGTCAGCTTCTGAAATTTGTGGTAGTCAATTTTCATTCCCACAAACATGCCGATGATGCCGAGGAATACCTTGATCGCATGACTGATGAGCATCTTTTCGCTTTCACCGTATTTCACCATTGCGTAGCTCGCCGATGCACTGTACACAATCCCGAGACTGAGCAGCATCAATGTGAGCACCGTGAAAAGGATCGAGAAGTCGATATGGCGTTTTTGCATGACCATGTCAGAGACTCTTCACAATCTCCTTAAACACCCGGCCGCGATGCTCGTAGTTAGTGAACCAGTCGAACGAGGCGCATGCAGGCGAAAGAAGCACGACGTCTCCCGCAACGGCAAGTCCGTAGGCACGCGTGACCGCCTCTTCCATAGACCCGGCCTTCACGACAGGTGTTCCGGCATGGAACGCCTCATAGACCTTATCGGCAGATTCGCCGATCGCCACAATGGCTTTCACGTGTCTGGCAACGAGCGGCAGGAGTCGTGAGTAGTCGTTCCCTTTGTCGCGGCCCCCGATCAGCACGACAAGCGGCTCCTTAAACGACTGAAGCGCATACCAGACCGAATCGACATTCGTTGCCTTTGAGTCGTTGACAAACCTGATACCGTTCACTTCCCGCACGAATTCGAGCCGGTGCTCAACCCCTTTGAAATTTCTGAGCGTTGCACGGAGCGAGGAAGACCGGATCCCGAACCACTCGGCGGCAAGCGTTGACGCCATGGAATTGTAGAGGTTATGAAGACCCCGTATGCTGATTTCCTCAACCGGAACAACCTCGGTCCGCTTTCCTGCCAGAACTGTTACCAGAATTCCGTCATCCACGAACGCGCCTTCTTCAAATTTCTGCTCTCTTCCAAATCCGAGGAGGCCGACGCGGGTTGTCCCAAGCCGGTTGATAACCCGGCGCGTCAGCTCGTCGTCCGCATTATAGATCAGAACGTCTTCCATGGTCTGATTCTCAAATACCCTGCACTTCGAAGCGATATATTTTTCGATGTCGTGATCATACCGGTCAAGATGATCCGGGGTGATGTTCAGCAGAACCGACGCTTCCGGATGGAACTGATCGATCTCGTCGAGCTGAAAACTGCTCACTTCCAGGACCGCGACGGAATCTCTTTCCAGTTCATCCACAAACGAGGAGAATGCCGTACCGATATTTCCGCCGACTCTATGTTTTCTCTTCATATCGGAGAACATTCTGCCGATCAGTGTGGTCGTCGTCGTCTTTCCGTTGGTACCGGTCACTGCGAGAATCGGCGCATGACAGAACCAGCTTGCCATTTCGAGCTCGCTCACGACGCGCATTTTACGCCGTTTTGCTTCCACCACCACCGGGACATTGGACGGAACCCCGGGGCTGAGGACGAGAATGTCGGCATCGAGCACGCGGTCCGAATGCTTGCCAAGCTCGTAGTTGATCGAAAGAGCCTTCAGCTCGGAAACGCTAGAAGAGAGAGCGCTCTCGGAACCGGTATCGCTGACAAAAACGATTCCTCCGTGCTTTTGGAGGAGCCGGGCCGCGGCGACGCCGCTTCGGGCAGCGCCGATGACGGATATCTTTTTGCCGGTAACGATACTCACTTCCATTTCCTCTACATCAACCTCCTGAAGCGCGTTCATCGTACAACCTTCAGCGCACCTTAAACGTCGCAAGACTCAAAATCATCAGAAGAATCGCAACGATATAAAACCGCGTGACAATTTTCGGTTCGGGCCATCCCATCATTTCAAAATGGTGATGCAGCGGCGCCATCTTGAAGACTCTGCGCCCTTCGCCATATTTCCGGCGTGTATATTTGAAATATCCGCGCTGAATGATGACCGAAACCGTTTCCATGAGGAACACGCCGCCGAGCGTTGGCAGCAATAACTCCATTTTGATCAGCACGCAAAGCGCTCCGATCGCCCCCCCGAGCGCCAGCGAACCCGTATCTCCCATGAACACCTGGGCGGGATACGCGTTGAACCAGAGAAAACCGAGCGACGCACCCACCAGCGCCGCGCAGTAAATACTGAGTTCGCCATTTCCCCGCAGAAAGGGGATCGTCAAATAATGACTCAGCTCAGAATTGCCAGACACATAGCTCATGACGGCAAGCGTCAAACCAACGATGCCCACCGTTCCCGCCGCAAGGCCGTCCAAACCGTCGGTGAGATTCACCGCGTTGCTGGTCGCCGTTATAACGAAGACCACCATCGGGATGTAGAAGAGCCCGAAATCGATTTCCATATTCTTGAAGAACGGAACCGTTGTGCTCGAATGAATCTTTGTAAGACCCGGATCGATATACTGCGGCATGAAGTACATGATTCCGCCGACAAACAAGCCCACGACGATCTGACCGACGAGCTTGTATTCCTCGATCAATCCTTTCGACTTCTTCTTCACCACCTTGAGGTAATCGTCGAGGAAGCCGATGGCGCCGAGCGACACGGTGACAAAGAGAATCAGCATGACATAGCCGTTTTTCAGATCGATCCAGAGAAACGACGGGATGAGGATCGAGGCGAGAACAATCAATCCCCCCATCGTGGGAGTACCGGCTTTGCTGAGATGCGTCTTGGGCGCTTCGAGTTTTGCCGATTCTCCGATCTGGTGCGCTTTCAGGAGCCGGATTATTTTGGGACCGATCCAGAACGCGATGATCAGTGCCGTAATCGCAGCGGCACCGGCACGGAACGTGATATAATGAAACAACCCGAACCCGGGCGGATTGAATTTTCGTCGAAAATATTCGAGAAGATAATACAGCATTACCGGACGCGTGAAAAATATCGTTGTTCCGTATGACTCGAGTCACCGCCCTCAAATTTCTGCGTCACGAGAATCATCAGCGTGCCTCTTTTGCCGAACTGCCAGACGTCGGTTTCCACATACCGTTGTTCGGTTGTCCCGCGATGCTGCGTGACTTTGTTGGTGACAATGAGCTTCTGCCCTGTTGTTGTCCATGTCGACGAGATCCACCGGTCGGACCCGCGGAGGGTATCGACACGGTGCTGTTCTGCCGAATCAAACGGAATGATGGTCGGAGGAAAATCCACCGATTGCCCCGAGCCCATGAGATGCGTGTTGATCACCATGGATGTATCCGTCTGATCGACCTGCATGGTATAGGAATCCACATGCTTAAAGGATGACGGAAGCCCTTTGCTCAACTTAAGACTGAGTTTCCATTTTCCCGAGTAATCCGCGCGCTTCGATTGAAATCCCATGGCGGCAATCATCACACACACAACAAGGAGTATCTGTTTCATTCTGGCTTCCTCTGCAATCGTTCGACAAGAAACGTGACAACATCTTCCATTTTCATTCCTCTCGACCCCTTGACAAGCACAACATCTCCGGGCGCAACCAGTTCGACCAGAAATTCCGCAAGGACATTTTTCTGATCGTAGTGCACTTTCATCGGGACCGCAGCGGCATCATGAATCCTGCGTGCCATCTCTCCGAATGTGAAGAGATACCCGAATCCCATGGCAGAGACT
>Ga0335077_10004397_pt1 | contig 17174 bp, 14 predicted proteins | sample Lox_Sample_31_FD_207151 | JGI IMG/M metagenome (GOLD analysis project Ga0335077, IMG submission 207151) | Soil microbial communities from Loxahatchee National Wildlife Refuge, Florida, United States - Lox_Sample_3.1 | ecosystem: Environmental > Terrestrial > Soil > Wetlands | place: USA... | reverse complement strand
TTATTTTATGACGAGGATTAGGTTTTGTGTAGGGGGAGGAAGAGTGCAAGGGCGCAAGGTGTAAGGGTGAAGAGGTAAAAGGTGGAAGAGGCGGAGAGTGGAAAAGTGTCTGTCGGAACAGGGTGGATTACTTCTGGGAAGAGGAGAAGGATTTGAGTAGAGCCACCTCCCCTTCGGTGAGGGGGCGGAACTGGCCGGGAGGGACATCGAGCGTGAGCGGGCCGAGAGCGACTCGCTTGATTTTTTCGACGTGGTGGCCGACGTGTTGGAACATGCGGCGGATCTGGCGATTGCGGCCTTCGATCAGAATAATTTCGTACCAGGGGTTGGGCGCATCTTCGAGGAGGCGGATTTTCGCGGGAGAAGTTTTGACGCGGCGGCCGTCATCGAGAGCAATCGTGACGCCGTTGCGAAGCCGTTGAAGAGACTGTTCGCTGGGGCGGCCGCTGATTTTGACGTGATAGGTTTTTGGGACGTGCGAGGCGGCCTTGGTGAGCTGCTGGGCCAGCGTGCCGTCATTCGTCATCAGGAGGAGGCCCTCGCTCGCGTAATCGAGACGGCCAACGGGGTAGAGGCGCTCATGCTGGCTGCGGAGGAGTTGCATGACGGTGGGCCGACCCTCAGGATCGCTGACGGTGGTCACGTAGCCCTTCGGCTTGTGCAGGAGAAGGTACAGGAGTCTCTGCGCCGGTTGAAGAGGTTTTCCGTCGACAGTGATCTTGTCCGAGTCCGGATCGGCCTTAATGCCAAGTTCGGTGACGATTTTTCCGTTCACCGAAACCCGCCCGGCCAGGATGTACTCTTCCGCTTTTCGACGGGACGCGACGCCGGCGGCGGCGAGGATTTTCTGGAGGCGGTCCATAGGAGTTCTAAGTTATCAGTAATGGCGAACAGCGAACAGCGACCGGCGATCGGGAGACAGAAAATAGGAAATAGAAAATGGAAGAGAGAAGAGAGCAGATAAAGGACAACACAGAGACGCAGAGTTGCCTGAGGCAGAGGGAGAAAGAGAGAAGGGTCAGCGGGGTTTGGATTTGGGCTTTGCTTGGCGAGCCAGCGCGGCGGCCTCGCGGGTTTCGAGGACGCGGTAGCGGCCACGAGGGATGCCCTCAAGGGTAAGCGGTCCCAAGGCAATGCGATGAACCTTCTCGACCGGATGATTCTCGCGGAACAGGATGCGCCGCAGCGCGTCCAGCTTCGCGCCCTGCATGCGAACTTCATACCAATAATTCGCGGCCTGCCCGCGCATGGCGTCGGGCTGACGGACGGTTTTGATTCGGGTGCGGGTTTCCTTGCCGAGCCGGTCCAGGTCGGCAAGTGTCAGCATGCCCTTTACTTTGACCTGGTACACCTGCTCCAAGCGATTCCAATTCTTCAGCAGCTGCGCGGCAAGATCGCCGTCATTGGTCATGAAGACGAGGCCTGCGGCCGCATATTCGAGATTCCCGACGGGATAGACCCGCTGGGGAAAACCGCGCAGAAAATTCCGCAGCGTTCTGCGCCCTTCCGGATCGGCAAGCGTGGAGACCACCTCGGGCGGTTTGTGCAGAACCAGATACATCTGCTGTTCGGCGGTTTCGATGGAACGGCCGGCAGCCTCGATTTCGTCTTTGGCGGGGTCTGCCTTGGTGCCGAGTTCGGTGACGACTTGTCCGTTGACGCGCACCTGTCCGGAAAGAATCAGTTGCTCGGCGTGACGCCTTGAGGAGATGCCGGCGCGGGAAATGATCTTCTGGAGGCGTTCGAGCATGATAAGTCGCCAGTTCTCTGTCTTCGAGTTTTCGGTACGGAAAAGAGGAGCTGAGAAGATAGTACAACGGATGAGCAGTCGAAGATAGGTGACGTTGGAAGGGGAAAATCGTACGCAGATGCCGGCGAGAGCCGTGGCACTACGAGGCGGAGGTGGATTTGGCTGTGGGCTTCGGCGGATCCTCGTCGAGCTGGCCCGAGGGCATGCCCTCGTTCGTGGCTTCGACTTCGTGCTCGCGCTCGAGTTCGGCTTCCGAGAGCTCTTGTTCGACGTGCCGGAGGGTTTCCGAGATCCCGGGTGCAGAACCTGCGTCTGGGGCACCGGCGTTGGCGGTGTCGGTTTCGGGGTGCAGCTCGGCGGGCGGCTCCTCGGTGGCGTCGGCCGAGACAATTCCCTCTTCGGTTCCGAGCGCCTCGCGGGCCAGCGCCTCGAACTCCTTGAGGCTGGGCAGCTCGTCGAGATCGCTCAGCCCGAAGCGCATTAGGAACTCTTTCGAAGTCTTATACAGAATCGGGCGGCCGATGACCTCCTTGCGTCCGGCGGTGGTGATGAGCTTCTTGTCGAGGAGCGTGGAGATGACCCCGGCGGTGTTGACGCTGCGGATTTCGGAGATTTCGGGGGCCGTGACGGGCTGCTTGTAGGCGATGACCGCAAGGGTTTCGAGAGCGGGCATGGAGAGCCGCAGCGGCGCCCGCAGCGACTTGATGAAGCGACGGACCACGTCGTGGTGCTGCGCCTTGGTATACATCTTGTAGCCGCCGGCGACGGCGCGCACCTCGATCCCGCGATCGTCGGAAGCGGAGGAAACGATCAGCTGCTCGAGCGCGGCACGCACCGGCAGCTTATCCTCGCCGAGAGCGGCGGCGAGCTGGTCAAGGGTGGCTGGCTCGTCAGCGGCATAGATGATGGCTTCAAGAGCGGCTTTAAGTTCGAGGTCGGTCATGGGCAATTCACAGTTTACAGTTAACAGTTCACAGTTTAAAGCGGGGGCGAAAGCAGGATATCAGATATCGGATTTCAGATATCAGGAGGCAAGGGAGCGCCGTGGGAGTAGCAACCGAGGCGAGTCGGGCGGGTTGAGATCCTTCGCTGCGCTCAGGATGACAGGCGGGCACAAGCATATGCCACAACAGTAGCAAGTTGCCGAAAAGGCCAGCATACATTTCCTCGGCGATACTTTTTCTGGGTTTACTCAAAACTGAAAACGGAGGACTGAGAACCTTGCGGAACGGCCACAGGCTGAAGCCTATGCTACGGGTCATTGATACTCGGCGTCGATGCGGAGCGCGCCAGATTCGTCAAAGGCCACGTCGAAGGATTTTGCCTTTTTGAGAAGGATGTCGCCAAACTGCTGTTCCTGGGCGAGGGCGACGGCCTGGAGCTTGACCATTTCCAGAACGGCAAGGAACGCGACAATCATGGCGTGGCGCGAGGGGCAGGCTTCGAAGAATTGGCTCAGGCTGACGGAGTTTTCGGCGCTCGCCAGGATCTGGCCCCGAAGCTGCGCGATCATTTGCGCAACGGTGAAGGTTTCATGCTGGAGCTCGATGCGGGCCACTTCTTTCTTGCGCTCAAGCACTTGCTGGAACACTCGCACCAGGTCCACCAGAGAGACGACGAGTTCACCCTCGGTGCCTTCGTCGTGGTAGAGGGATTTGTCGGGCTTGGACCAGACGTTTTCCTCGATCTGCTGTTTCTGATAGAGAAGCTGGGCGGCGTTCTTGAATTTCTCGTGTTCGAGGAGGCGCTGGACGAGTTCCTCGCGCGGGTCCCCGGCCTGTTCTTCGGGACCGGCGAGGGGATCGGGCGGCAGGAGCATCTTGGATTTGATGTAGATGAGCGTGGCGGCCATGTAGATGAATTCGGCGGAGACGTCGACGTTGAGGGTTTCGAGCTGGTGAAGGTAGTCGAGATATTGCGAGGTGATTTTCGAGATGGGGATGTCGTGGATGTTCATCTCCTGCTTCTTGATGAGGTCGAGCAGGAGGTCAAGCGGGCCTTCGAAGATCGGAATTTGGATGCGATAGGGTGAGGCCATTGGTGGAGATAGTTTACCAGTGGCGAGCGGTGAGTGGCGAGGGGAAGAGCAAGAGAGTGTCAGAGTGCATGAGTGTATGAGTGCAAGAGTGAAACCGCGGGTCTAAAGAGGCACGCTTTTGGTGCCAGTGGAAGACGGCTTCGCGGACGCGGGCCGTCGTCTCCTTAGCTGTCGAGGCCTTTAGTAGGGTCGCTTTTTCAAAATTGTTCGTCTGCGAATGCGGTCTTTGCCCATAACAGAATCCCTTGCCCTGATCATCGTATCTTGGGCAACAAGGCGTGCCTTGACAGAACCTTCCCGCAAAATGTCCTTTACTTCCCTTCTCTGCTTCTTCCCCTCGTAGTAGAGGCGGCGGGCGCGGATCGGCTCGATCCACTTGATCAGGTTGTCGGCCATTTTCTCTTTGCATTCGATGCAGCCGATGCCGGCGGTCGTGCAGCCCTGGCGGACCCATTCAAGACGGCCGGGATCGCGCTCCGGCGTTGAAAAAAGCTGGTGCCAGTCGTAGACGGGGCAGACGTCGGGGTTGCCGGGGTCAATGCGGCGTTTGCGCGCCGGGTCGGTGACCATGACTTTGGTTTTGGCGCGAATGTCGGCGTCGGATTCGGAAAGCATGATGGCGTTGCCGTAAGACTTGGACATTTTGCGGCCGTCGAGACCGGGGACGCGAGGCGTTTTGGTAAGAAGAGCGTCGGGTTCTTCCAAAATGACGGCGAAGGAAAAGAAGGACTTGAGGCTGGAAGGAAGTTTCTCGAAGAAATTGCCGATGCCCATTTCCAGGACACGCTGGCGAATGTAGGCGGAGCCGACGGCTTGTTGCTCGGCGGTAAGTTGTTGAGATTCCGGAAGGAGCGGCTCGCTGGAGGAGATGTCAAGAAGCTTCAGGAGCGCGCCGCGGACAGTTTTGCGGTTCGACCAGGAGAAGATCTCGGGATTGATCGTGAATCCGTAAAAGAGATTGAAACGGCGGACGAGCTCGCGGCTCATTTCGACGTGCGCGACCTGGTCTTCGCCCACGGGGACGATGAGGGGGTTACCCGGAGAGGAATACATGACGATGTCGGCGGTCTGTAGCGTGGGATAGCCGAGAAAGCCATAAGTATGCAGGTCTTTGTTCCTGATGTTCTCCAAGGCCTCCTTGTAGGTGGGCACCCGCTCGAGCCAGCCGAGCGGGGTGACCATGGACAGGAGGAGATGGAGCTCCGCGTGTTCGGGGATGAGAGATTGAAGAAAGATCGTGGACTTTTGCGGGTCCAAACCAGCAGCAAGGAAGTCGATGGTGACCTGGAGGGTGTTTTCGGCGATGGCGGAAGTGTCCGCATAATCGCTGGTGAGGGCGTGCCAGTCGGCGACGAAATAGAAACAATCGTTGGCGGGATCGGATTGAAGCTGGACCCAGTTCTGCAGCGCACCGAAGTAGTTGCCGATCTGCAGACGGCCGGTGGGGCGCATGCCGGAGAGGATGCGTTTGGATTTGGGAGATATAGACAAGTCGTGGTCCTTGTTTGAGTGTCGATGAATAGAAAAGGATATCAGATATCAGATGTCGGATATCAGGAAGAGGCGACCGGCGATCAGCGATCGGGAGGCGGTGAGGAAGGCTCAGAGCAAATGGGTTGGTTGCCCACGTGTTGTTGGCGGACGGCCTCAGAAGGCCGTTCCTACATAGTCGGGAGCTGAACGAGGCGCCTTCGGATATCTGATTACTGATATCTGATATCCAGGGCGAGGGTCAGAGGCGAAGCAAATCCCTTGCGATAATCGTGCGCTGAATCTCGCTCGTGCCTTCGTAGATGGAGATGACGCGGGCGTCGCGATACATGCGCTCGACCTCGGATTCACGGGAATAGCCCAGAGAGCCGTGGATCTGAACGGCTTTGTAGACGACGCGATTGACCATTTCGGAGGCGTACAGTTTTGCGCGGGACGAAGCCGAGCCGATCGAGGAGAGGCGGGTGGAAGAGGTCCCCGCTCGCTGATCCTTCAGGAAGGCGGCTTTGTAGAGGAGTGCGCGGGCGGCTTCAATTTCCGTGTGCATATCGGCGAGCATCCATTGAATGGCCTGGAATTCACCGATGGATTTGCCAAAAGCCTTGCGGGCACGCGCATATTGAACGGATTCGTCGAGGGCGCCCTGGGCCAGGCCGACGGCTTGCGCGGCGATGCCGATGCGCCCTCCATCCAGGGCAGAGAGCGCGATTTTCAGGCCTTGGCCCTCTTCTCCCAGACGGTTTTCAACGGGTACGGCGCAGTTCTCGAAAATGATTTCGACCGAAGGCGAGCTGCGCTGGCCCATTTTGTCTTCATGGCGGCCGATCTTGAAGCCGGGGAAGCTGCGTTCAACGAGGAAGGCGCTGATTCCTTTCCCTCCGAGTTCGGGCTCCGTCTTGGCGAAGACAATGTAGAGCCCGGCATGGGAGCCGTTGGTGACCCAGGTTTTTGTGCCGTTGAGTCTGTAATTGTCGCCGTTGCGAGCGGCCGCGCATTGAATGCCGGCGGCGTCGGAGCCGGCCGCGGGCTCCGTAAGGCAGAACGATCCGACGATTTCGCCGGAGGCGAGGCGACGGAGGTAACGGGATTTCTGGGCCTCCGTTCCAAAGGTCCACAGGGGGATCTGGACGGCGGAGTTGGTAACACCGAGGGCAGTGGAGAGGGCGGTATGGACCTTGGCGATTTCTTCCAGCATGAGGACATAAGAGATGGTGTCCAGGCCAGGGCCGCCCCATTCTTCGGGCATCAGCATGCCGCAGCAGCCAAGCTCGCCAAGTCTTTTTACGGCCTCGACGGGAAAATGCGCATCGCGCTCCCAGTCCTTGACATGCGGGCGCACTTCGCTGCGCATAAATTCCCGCACCGTGTCGCGGATGAGCACCTGATGGTCAGCGAGAGAAAAGTCCATTTCGTCTGGGAGATGGTAGCACGGCTAAGCACTGGCAACGGAGACGCCCCGAGCGGGGTCGAAGAGCATGTTCCTTCTGGCCGACCGTCTGCGGGCTGCAGCGACAGCCCGATGCCTCTTGCACATCGGTTGCATTCGAATGCACTTTACCGGGTGCAACGTCAGTATTACTTACCACTTACTATATCTAAAGTATTACTTTAAATGTCGGCGCGCCGACATTTTCGCTCTTCGAACCTCGTCTACAGCTTGAACAGCTCCCGCAGCCGCTTCGTTTGTTGACGGCTGACCGGAATTTCGGACTGCTTTTTGTCGTCCATCTTGAGCATGAAGCTGGATTTGAACCAGGGCACGACTTCCTTGATGTGGTGGATGTTGACGAGGTAGGAGCGGTGAGGCCGCCAGAAAGAATCGTTGTCCAACGCGGCGTGAAGTTCGTCCAAAGTGCGGTAGTTCGAGGACCCTTCCACTTCCTTGGCGATGACGGAGATGACACCGCCTTCGATCGAGGCGAAGACGAGATCCCTGGAATCGACCAGGAGCATGCGCTGCTGGGAACGGATCAGAACTTTGGCGGGCTGCGAGGAGGCAGGCTTGGGAGCGGCGAGCTGCGAGACGAGTTGCTCGAGGCGCTCCGCGGGGCTGGTTTCCGTTTCCATTTCGCGCTTCACTTTCTGGATGGCCTTGGAGATACGCGCCTTGTCGAAAGGCTTCAAGACGTAATCCACCGCATTCACGTCGAACGCCTGGACCGCGTAGTGATCGAAGGCCGTGGCAAAGACGACGTGGGGCACCTTAAGCTTGCGCTCGACCAGCTTCTGCAGCACGCCGAAGCCGTCCAGCCCGGGCATCTGCACGTCGAGGAAGACGAGGTCGGGATTATGCTCCTTGATCAGGTTGACCGCATCCAGCCCGTTCTTGCCCTGGGCCAAGAGATGGATTTCGGGGAAGCCCTTCAGTAGAAAAGCAAGTTCTTCGCGGGCGGGCTTTTCGTCGTCGACGATGATGGTGTTGATGGGCATTTGAGCAGACAGACTCAGTATAACGCGGGAGAATGATGGGGATGAAATAAGGCGGGGGAAAGGAGAACGATGGCCAAGGGGAAGGCAAAGATCCTGAAGAGCGACATGATCTACGAGGGCAAAGTGTTTGGGGTGCGCCGGGACGAGGTAGAAGAGCCAAATGGGGTCCGCGCGACCCGGGAGGTAATTACGCACCCAGGGTCCGTAGTAGTGCTACCGGTACTCAAGGATGGGCGCATCGTGATGATCCGGCAATACCGCCACGCTACACGACAATACCTGTGGGAACTGGTGGCAGGCCGGATCGACGGAGGAGAAACGGTCAAGCAGGCGGCAGCGCGAGAGTTGCTTGAGGAAACGGGCTACTCAGCTGAGCGATTCTCTGTATTCCTGGATGTGTTCCCTACCCCCGGGTTCCTCGAAGAACGCATGTACATCCTACTGGCGAAAGGGCTGACGGAGGGCAAGGCACAGCCCGAGGAGGATGAGAAAATTATTTCCCGTGCCTATACGGGGTCGAAACTGAAACAAATGTTGAAGCAGGGGAAGTTACGGGACGCAAAATCGATTGCGGGGCTCCTTTATTACTTTACTTTCCTTCAGTAAGGATGGGAGGGCGGGGAAAAACCCAGTTTGAATCGATTTATATGCATAAAAATGCACAGGGAGGAATCTTTTTGAGCTGCTAAGTATTGACTCCAAATTCCATTTTGATACACTCCGCGCAATTCGTGCTCATGGCGGCGATCAGTTTCTGAACCGCCCCAAGAGTAAGAAATAGTCACCGGCCAAAGGAGACACGAAGTGCACGGAACTGTGAAATGGTTCAATAACTCCAAAGGATACGGATTCATCGGGAGGGAAGATGGGCCTGATGTGTTCGTACACTACTCGGCGATCGTCGGGGATGGATACCGCACGTTGCAGGAAGGAGATCCGGTCGAATTCGAGATCGTGCAAGGCCCGAAAGGTCCCCAAGCCGCGAATGTGACCAAGACAACCTAAAAACGCCGAGTTCAGAAATCCTGATAGCCGGCGGGGGCGAGAGCTTCCGCCGGTTTTTTTTGGGGGGGGCCGATCCCAACTCAGAAATGACAGAGAAGTTATGCAACACAAGGGGAAGCCGGGCTACTCCGGCCGGGATGAGAGGGGACTCAGGCGGAGCCCTGAGCTACAATGCGGCCATGGACAACAAACAAATCGCGCGGATCCTGAGGGAGACCGCACAATTGCTCGAGATTGATGGGGCGATTATCGGCAGGTACCGGAGCTATGAGAAGGCCGCCGAACTGATCGACGGCTTGCCGCAAGCCGTGGAGCAACTGGTCCAAACGCCGGAGAAACTCCTGGAGTTGCCGGGGATCGGGCAAGGGATGATGGAACACCTGACGGAGATCGTGAAGACCGGCGATTACACTTTGCGCAAGAAGCTGCTCAAGAAGTACCCGGAAACGATCCTGGAATTGCTGAACCTGCAATCGCTGGGTCCGAAGAAGGTCGCATTCCTCTGGAAGACATTCAAGGCCGGAACTGTGGCGGACGTGGAGAGACTTGCCAAGGAAGGCAAACTGAGGGACCTGGCGGGTTTCGGGGAGAAGAGCGAGCAGAACATTCTGAAAGCGGTCGAGGTGCACAAGAAATCGACCGGGAGATTCCTGATCAGCACGGCGGAGGGAGCGGCTCTGTCCATTGCTGCGCACATCCGAAAAGCCGGGGCGGCGATCGAGAGCGTGACGCCAGCCGGATCGCTGCGGCGCGGGAAAGAGACCGTTGGCGACCTGGATTTGCTTGTGACCATGGCCGACGGGCACACCAAGCAGAAGGACGTGGACGCGGTCGCGCAACATATCCTGAAGTATGCGGGAATCGATCAGACCCTGGCGCATGGGGAAAACAAGGTGAGTTTCACGCTGGAGAACGGGTTGCAGGTGGACGTGCGCCTGCTGGAAAAAGCGAATTTCGGCGCGGCCCTTTTGTACTTCACCGGGTCCAAGGAACACAACGTCATGCTGCGCGGACGGGCGAATGAGCTGGAATTCACATTGAACGAATATGCGCTTGCGACGTTGAAGGGCGAGAAGAGGGTAGCGGGGCGGACCGAGGAGGAGATTTACGAAAAGCTGAAGCTGGATTACATTCCGCCGGAATTGCGCGAAAACACGGGAGAAATCGCCGCCGCCGAAAAATATCAACTGCCGAAGTTAATCGAGCGCCGCGACATCAAGGGCGACCTGCAGATGCATACGACAGCGAGCGACGGGAAGAACTCGATTGAGGAGATGGCCGAAGCTGCCAGGATGCTCGGTCACGAGTACATCGCGATCACAGACCACTCGAAGGCGGTGACGGTCGCGAACGGGCTGGACGAGAAGCGCATGGCGGCGCACATCAAGAGGCTCAGAGCGGCGGACGAAAAGGGACTTGGCATCCGCGTTCTGGCGGGGTCGGAGGTAGACATTCTGAAGGACGGGAAGCTGGACTATCCGGACGAGATTCTGGCGCAACTGGACGTGGTGGTGTGCTCCATCCATTCCTATTTCAACCTGGACCGGGCCGCAATGACAGAGCGGATGCTGGCCGCGATCGAGAATCCCTACACGCAGATCATTGCGCATCCGACGGGGCGCCTGCTGTTGCGGCGCGAGGCGTTCGATTACGACATGGAGAAGGTGCTGGAGGCTTGCGCGAAACACGGCGTGGCAATGGAATGCAACTCGTATCCGGACCGGCTGGATTTGAAGGATGTGTACCTACGGGTGTGTAAGGAGAAGGGCGTAAAGGTAGTGATCTCGACGGACTCGCACAACACGGCCAATCTCGGTTACATCCGCTACGGAGTGGTGACGGCGCGACGAGGGTGGCTGGAGAAGAAAGACGTCATCAATACGCTGCCGACCAAGGAGTTTTTGGCCGCGCTACGGGCGAAGCCCTCGGGAAGCTCAGGCACGCCACCGGAGAGGAAGAAGGCCGCAGGGCGGAAGTAGGGTAAAAGAGCGCACGAGCAGAGAGCTCGCAGGGAACATTCGGGAATCTGCAAAGCGGCAGAGAATGGCAATGTTTGCGCCATCGAACAAAACGACCATGAGCAGGCGGAGGCTGCTGACGGTATTAGTGACCTTAGCGGTGCTTTCGGTTGTGGCGGCCATACGGCACTCGGGCCTTGTGTAGGTCGCGGCGCAACAAGTCACCACAATCAAGCCGCGCGACCTCCAGCTGGTGCCAGACCGGCAACTTTCAACTGGCGAACGTCTCGCGCAGCTTCATAAGGCCCTCGAATCGCCCGGCGATCCTCACGACGTCATTCTGGACATTGGCGCAATCGGAGACGCCACGTCCGTTCCGTTCTTGATCGAGGCACTGGCGAAACAGGGGACAGTGCCGCGCGAAGGACAGTACGGCGCCATCTGCACTCGTTTTCATGTGCTCGACGCCCTCCAATCAATCACGAACCACGACGCCGGACGCAACGCCGAAGACTGGCGACTGTGGTACGAAAAGAACAAAGGCAAGACGCAAGGGCAATGGATCAAAGATGGGTTCGTCGAACACGGATTCCCCGTCTCCGATCCTCCGGACGACGCGTTCGTGACGGCGTTGATCCGAGCTTCAGATCCCAAATATCAGCCGCGGTACCTGCAAACAAACGCCCTGCGAATCCTGCGGACAGTCCCTCCGGACACCATCGTACGACTGGCGAAAGTATTGAGCGTGTCAGAAGAAAGTGCCACCAGAAGAGCGACAGTCGCGGCTCTTGAAATAGTTGACGGCACTGGTCGTTTGGACGTTCTTCGCGACCTCACGAAGGATAGCGACGTAGACGTTGCCGAGAACGCACTCCGAACACTGAACGAGGCCCTTCGCTCGACTCTACCAGCAATCGCCGCGGAGACGGTGTGGGACATCCCACTGGCCAAGGCTGGAGTTCACGTTCTCAACGTTCTCGACGATCACACTGTTGTCCTCGGCATTGGATACGGAATTGTCGACAAGACTCGAGTTGCCGGCTTCGATCTTGTGTCTCACAAGGTAATTTGGACATATCCGATGACAGATGCCGCGCGGTCAAATGCGGTACGGATTGAAGACCGCTTGTATTTCGTCTCTGATGACCGTGTGGTTCATTGCATTTCAGTCAGAGGCAAGCCCGTGTGGGCGAAGCCGTTGACCTCGAATCCCGAGGCGGGAACGACCGGGCCTTCGATCGTTGCGGCGTCGGGCCGGCTGTTCGTGCCAGACGACAAGTCCGTGTACGTCATAACGCCCGATGGTCAGATCCAGACGTATGCGATGGGCGAGTACATATCTCGGAGCCTGGTGCAGGGGCAGCGGCGGGTGTTTTCGGCCATTCACAATGGTCCGCTTCTGGTGTTTGACGACCCGTCCCAACCACCAACTCGTGTGAGTACCGGACTGAAAACAGCTGCGCTATCCGCGTTCGGCGACACGGTCTGCGTCGTGAGCTTTGGTCCTACGTACCAGCTCCAATGCCTGGAGCAAGAGACACTTCGCGAGCTATGGCGCGCCAATCTGCCAAATGAGTTGGGGCATATAACGGGCTTGAGCAGGACGGCGAGAACGTCTACGTTTTAGCACCGGGCTGCGCACTGGCCTTCAACGTCGCAACCGGGAGCCGGCTGTGGGCCACCGACGAGTTCACGAGCTTTGCATTTTTCAAGATCTTCGGTCGAGCGGCCGTCACGCGCAACGGGTATTTCGACCTTGAGTGGCGCGACACGTCGTCGGGGGAAGTGATCGCGGTATGGGGAAAACGAGACGGCGGCTTTGCCTCGAATGTGGTGATGGCCGGTGAAAATGTCCTCGTCGAGACCACCGACATCAGCCATCGGGGTGATGGCTTGCGTCTGTTAAAGGTTCCAGACGCGCTCAAGCAGCGACTCAGCATTCGCTGACTGATTCCAGGATTGTAGATTGGTGGGACGAGCCAATTGCGTAAGGGCTGTCACGTCCGTGTAGCGGTCAGACCCGCCGGATAGCTCACAACAACCGAGCTTAGGCGCCGTGCCTCCGCCGATCGAAATCCTCAAGCGACCGACCTCCGCAATGAGACCGTACTTCCTACCCAACGTATGGTCATCTGGCCCCAATGCCACATAACGGGTTTGGCCACAGAACGCGGGGAACATTTGGGGGGCGGGGTACGTTTCAAGTTGTAGGACGGCGAGTGCGGTTCAGAGGGAGAAACGAACAATGATGCGAGCGACAAGGAGTAGTTCCCTGCCCCGGGCACGCTCTGGATGGGCGGTTGTCGGTATCAGCTTGGTAATGTTGGTGTTACAGCTTGGCTTGGGGAGCGCGGCGCGGGCCGACGAAGTGGCCAAGACGTTTGCCGTGACCGGTCACGTCAGGGTCCGTGTGGCCACCGATGACGGGGCGGTGCGCGTGTCGACGGGTGACATCAAGCAGGTGGAGATCCGGGTAGTCTACAGCGGGTACAAGCTCGACAAGGACCTGCGGGTCACTACGGAGCAGAATGGTGATTCCGTGGAGGTGACTGCCAAGACCATCAGCGGATCCTTCTGGAACTGGGGCGTGCGTCACACGAGCCTACGTGTGGAAGTGCACATGCCCAAGGACGCGGACCTGAACGTACACACCGGCGACGGTTCGGTAGAAGCCGATTCGGTGTATGGCAATGTGGATATCAGCACGGGCGATGGGAGCATTACCGTCCAGGGGGCGCGAGGAACTATCCGTTTCCACACCGGTGACGGCCATATAGAGGCACGCGGTTTGGATGGACAGGTGGACGCCTCGAGCGGTGACGGACACATCAATGTGGAAGGGCGCTTCGACAGCCTGAAGATCAAGACGGGAGACGGGAGCGTCACAGCGCGGGCGAATTCCGGATCGAAGATGGCTTCGGGCTGGTCAATTTACACGGGAGACGGAAGCGTGGAGCTGGAAATACCCGGCGACCTGCAGGCGAATATTGATGCGAGCACACACGATGGACATATTAGCTTAGGGTTGCCGGTGATGGTTGAGGGGACCTTCAGCTCATCGAAGATCCAAGGGAAGCTCAACGGCGGCGGCCAAGCCTTGACGATCCGGACCGGAGACGGCTCGATTCGACTGAGCAAGACCTAGCATGCGACCCCCCGGAACGGGTCAGTTTCAACTCTTGGAAGAGCTGGCCTGTGAGTGGTTCCCTTTTGCCACACTGTCAAAAGGCCAGTTGTTGCAAGCAATTGAAAACACAAGAAGACGGATTGGACCCACCCTTGCTCCATAGGTGAGCGTTTGGGAGGGTCCACCGTGATCGTCGTGATCCTTGGGGTAGCCGTACTAGGACTTTTCGTGATCTCTGTCACGAGCTCGATCTTGGGGGACCGCCGATCGAGATTCTGAAGAGGCCGCAAGGAACGCCTGGCCCCTTCAAACTCCGCTGCTTCTGCATCGACTTTTGCCCAACAGCTTTCTGCCGTTCCCGCGTCGATCCCCTAATTTAACGACAGTTAGCAGCGCCACCATTACAGGGCCGGCCGGCGTAGAAGGGGCTTTTTCAACTGGGCGGCCTGAGCCGGGATCATGGTGGCCATTTTGCGAATCATGGCTAGCACCAGGCGCTTATCGCCCTCGGAAAGCGTGGTGCTGTATTTCTTGATTTCGGCGAGGAAGCGGATTTCGTCCTGGGAAAGCTCGCCAAGCATTTTCTGAGTCTCTTTGTCGCGGGGCGTCTCGGTACCAGGGAAGAAATCGGCCAGGGAGATTTCCATGGCTTCCGCTATTTTCGCCAGGGTTTCGAGAGACGGAACGGTGTGGCCGTTTTCGACGCGGGAGAGATAGCAGCGAAGCAGGCCGGTGCGGCGCTCGATGTCTCCTTGCGACAACCCTCGCTGGCTGCGATAGGTCTTGATAACTTCCCCGATGTTTACTTGTGGTTTCTCTTTAGGCACGGTTTACCTCCCACGCAACTGGTAGCTTAGTGGCTAACAGTAGGAATGGCAAGGGGGAAGTCGGTGGGGATTGTTTCGAAAGGGTAACACAGGGAAGCAGCGACTCTCCTGGCAGGCAGCTATTGCGTGGCCTGGTACAGCTCGCGCGTGACCTCCGCCATCAGGACGGAGCTGTCTTTCCCTTCTTCCATTCCCCGGACCAGGATGACGAGCACGAACGGCCTTGGGCCGTAGACGAGGGCTGCATCGTGGTGAATCTTCGTGAGTTCCCCGGTCTTGTGGGCAACAGGCGTGCCGGGAGGAAGTCCCGCGGGAATGGCCTCGTTGAAACGCTGGCGCTTCAGAATGTCCACCATCTGACTCGAGGAGGCGGGGTCCACCGCTCGACCTTCGGCGATAGCCAGGAGCAAGATTTGGAGACCCCGCGCGGTGGTGGTATTGTTCAAGCCTTTTTCGTAGGCCTTGTTGTCCTCCACCCCGCGCAAGACGTTCATGCCATCCGCGCCAAGACCGTGAACGGTTTTGCGGATATTCTCGATGCCCAGCTTTTCGATCAGAAGATTGGTGGCGAGATTGCTGCTGACCGTGATCATCAATTCGCACAGCTGGCTGAGCGTTCGCGCCTGGCCTTCGGTTTTATAGAGGTTCGTTTCGGAGTCGTCAGTGGGATCGAGGTGGAAGGGGGAGCCATCGACGAGCGAGTGGAACTCATTGCGGACAGGAAGGGGATCATCGAGGTGCAACTTCCCTTCCTTCACCTGGCGGAAGAGTTCAATCATGACGGGGACTTTCATGGTACTTGCGGCGTGGAAGGAGAGATCGGCGTTGTGAAGCCATTCGGACTTGCCGTCTAGGGTGCGGAAAGCTACGGCGACATCGGCATGAGAAGCGGCGATACGCTTTTCGATTTGCCTGGTGGCCTGGGCGAGTCTGGCGTCTTGCGCGGATGAGGAGAGTACAACGAACGAGAGCGAAACGATCAAAACACCGACGGATAGGAGCCGCACGAATCCTCCAAGAAAGTGATTTTACATAAAGAACTGGGCGGTGGGGGAAAACGCGACCGCATTCTGGGGATGGGCGGTCCTACTGCGGTGCAACGCGAGGTTGCACTCGGGCAGCAAAGGGAAATTGTGATGCAGTGAATCGGTTTCTTGATTCCGGGGACGCGGAGGTATAGGCTGTGTTCCCACCCAGAGCGGACGCTGTCCCGGGACCACGGGCAAATGACGGGCGTCCGCCAAGAACGCCGGAAGGGCGAAGGAGGAAATTCCATGGCAACAGCAACAAGCGTGATGGAACCCAAGGTGCACATCAGCGCGACCAAGCTGCTCATAAACAACAAGTGGGTTGACGCGGCGTCCGGAAAGACATTTCTGACGATCAATCCAGCAACAGCGGAGCCGCTTACGCGCGTGGCGGAAGCGGATGCAGCCGACGTGGACAAGGCGGTGGCAGCGGCGCGGGCCGCGTTTGACAAAGGGCCGTGGCGAAAGATGAGCGCGGCAGCGCGCGGTGTCCTGATGAACAAGCTGGCTGACCTGATCGAAAAGCACGCGGACGAGTTGGCACAACTGGAATCGCTGGACAACGGGAAGCCGTACCACGTGGCACTGATGGCCGACCTGCCTCTGACGATTGCGTGCTACCGGTACTACGCGGGATGGGCGGACAAGATTCACGGGAAGACGATTCCCGTGCAGGGAAAGTATTTCTGTTACACGAAGCATGAACCCGTTGGCGTGGTCGGGCAGATCATTCCGTGGAATTTTCCGCTGCTGATGCAGGCGTGGAAGCTGGGGCCTGCACTGGCAGCAGGATGCACGGTGGTGATGAAGCCGGCGGAGCAGACGCCGCTGACAGCGCTGCGTGTGGGCGAATTGATCCTTGAGGCGGGATTCCCCGAAGGCGTGGTGAACCTGCTGCCGGGATACGGACCGACGGCAGGCGCGGCAATCGCCCGGCACATGGACGTGGACAAGGTAGCTTTCACGGGATCGACGGAAGTTGGCCACCTGATCTTGAAGGCTTCCGCGGAATCGAACCTGAAGCGGGTGACGCTGGAGCTGGGCGGAAAGAGCCCGAACATCGTTTTTGCGGACGCAAACATGGACGAGGCCATCGAAGGCTCGCACCAGGCGCTGTTCTTCAATCAGGGGCAGTGCTGCTGCGCGGGGTCGCGGCTGTTCGTCGAAGAGAAGTGCTACGACGAGTTCGTGGAGAAGAGCGTGGCGCGGGCGAAGAAGCGGACCGTGGGCAATCCGTTCGACAAAGGGACGGAACAGGGCCCGCAGGTGGACCAGGACCAGTTCAACAAGGTGATGAGCTACATCGAATCCGGGAAGCAGGACAAGGCCAAGCTGATGGCGGGCGGCAACCGCGTCGGTAACAAGGGGTATTTTATCGAGCCGACCGTATTCGCCGACGTCAAAGACGACATGAAGATTGCGCAGGAAGAGATCTTCGGGCCGGTGATGTCGATCCTGAAGTTCAAGGACATCAACGATGTGGTGGACCGCGCGAACAAGACGCTGTATGGACTGGCCGC
>Ga0335077_10004396_pt1 | contig 17174 bp, 14 predicted proteins | sample Lox_Sample_31_FD_207151 | JGI IMG/M metagenome (GOLD analysis project Ga0335077, IMG submission 207151) | Soil microbial communities from Loxahatchee National Wildlife Refuge, Florida, United States - Lox_Sample_3.1 | ecosystem: Environmental > Terrestrial > Soil > Wetlands | place: USA... | reverse complement strand
GGACGGCAGTCCCGCCTATGTCATCAGGGCCTGCGACGCGAGCCTCAAGCGGCTCGGCGTCGATGTCATCGACCTCTACTACCAGCATCGCGTGGATCCGAAGATTCCCATCGAGGACACGGTGGGCGCCATGTCCCGGCTGATCGAGCAAGGCAAGGTCCGCTACCTCGGCCTCTCGGAGGCGGCGCCGGCCACCATCCGGCGGGCCCATGCCGTCCATCCGTTGAGCGCGGTCCAGAGCGAGTACTCGCTGCTCTACCGGAACCCCGCCGAGGAGACCTTGCCCACCTGTCGTGAACTCGGCATCTCCTACATCGCCTACTCTCCGCTCGGCCGCGGCTTCCTGACGGGCCGCATCCAGGACCAGAGCGATCTCCTCGCCGAGGACCGGCGCCGTCAGCATCCCCGGTTTCAGGACCAGAACTTCGAGCACAACCTGCGCCTCATCCAACGGATCGAAGCGATCGCCAAGGACAAGGGCGTGACGCCGGGCCAGCTCGCCCTGACGTGGATCCTGGCGCAGGGAAACGACATCATCCCCATCCCCGGCACCAAGCGACGGACCTACCTCGAGGAAAACCTCGGCGCGCTCTCGATCCAGCTGAGCGCGGGCGAACTCGAACGGATCGGCGAGGCCATGCCGGCCGGCGCGGCGGCCGGCCTGCGCTATCCCGAGCCCCAGATGAAGGGCCTGCAGCTCTAGAGGACACCGGGAGGGGGCGTCGCTCGTTCACGAGCGGATCGCTTCCACCCCGAGGAGGATGTCGATGGCCAAGCGACGCGTAGTGCTCACAGGCGCAGCGGGGTACGTCGCCCAGCGGATGTTCGGCGAGCTCGACCAGCGATGGGACCTGGTGCCGATCGATGTGCGCGCGACCACGAATGACGGCAAGAGCGTCCCCGGAATCGTGGTCGCCGATCTCACCAAGCCCGATCGCAACGAGTATCGGCAGCTCTTCCGCGGTGCCGACGCCGTCATCCACTGCGGCTACGTGCGCGCGCCGGGGCTCGACGCCACCACGTGGCAGAACAACAGCGACGCCAAGTTCTGGGCCGAGCACCAGAACGTCGCGCTCGCCTACAACGTCTACCGCACCGCGCTCGAGGAAGGCGTGCGCCGCGTCGTGGTCGCCAGCTCCAACCATGCCGCCGACTACTACGAGCGGCTCGTTTGGGCGGAGAAGCTCGACATGGTCACGCCCGAGATGCCGCCCCGCTCCGACAACTGGTACGGCTGGGCGAAGGCGGCCTACGAGCTGCTCGGCTTCGTGTTCGCCACCGGCCAGGTCGACGGCAAGACCCTCGAGGTCGTCCAGTGGCGGATCGGCGGCCCGCGAGAGGACGACATCGACCACGTGAAGCCGGGCGACATCAAGGTCATGCATCGGGCGCTTGGCGCCTACCTCTCCGCGCGCGACCAGGTCCAGCAGGCCATCCGGATGGTCGAGACGCCGAGCATCGCCGACGAGCATGGCGTGCCGTTCCTGATTGTCTACGGCATCAGCGGCAACACGCATCGCTTCTGGAGCCTGGCCAGCGCCCGACAGAAGCTCGGCTACGCGCCCGAGGACGACAGCCAGGTGAACTTCGCCGACAAGATCGCGGCCATCGCCCGGGGGGCCCACCTCTCGCATTGAGCACCTCGGACCTCTCGCATCCGTCCTCCACGCTCTCCTCCGCGCAGAAGTGGAGCATCACCGTCTCGGTGATGCTCATCACCGTGATGCAGGTCCTGGACACCAGCATCACCAACGTCGCGTTGCCGCACATGCAGGGGTCGCTCTCCACGAGCGTGGAAGAGACGTCGTGGGTCATCACGTCGTACCTCGCCGCCAACGCCATCGTGATCCCCGCCACCGCCTGGCTCACCGGCGCCCTCGGCCGTCGGCGCCTGTTCCTGATCTGCACGACCCTCTTCACCGTGAGCTCCGTCCTGTCGGGCCTGGCCCCGAACCTCTACTTCCTGGTCGCGATGCGCGTGCTCCAGGGGCTCGGCGGCGGACCGGTCGTCCCGATGGCGCAGGCGACCATGTGGGAGATCTTCCCCCTGCGCCAGCGCGGCCTCGCCATGGCCGTCTGGGGCGTCGGGATCATGATGGCGCCCATCCTCGGGCCCACGGTGGGAGGCTGGATCTGCGACAACTGGTCGTGGCGCTGGATCTTCTACGTCAACCTGCCGATCGGCGTCCTCGGCTTCTTCATGGCCGGGGCGTTCCTGTTCGACTCGCCGTACGCCAAGAAGCCCACCTCGGTCGACTGGCCGGGCCTCCTGCTCATGGTGACGGGATTCGGCGCCTTGCAGCTGATGCTGGATCAGGGCGAGCGCGCGGACTGGTTCGAATCGACCTTCGTCTCGGGGCTGGCCGTCGTCGCCGTCTGCGGCATGGCGGGTTTCCTCATCCGCGAGCTCACCACGCGCGAGCCCATCCTGAACCTGTCCGTCTTCAACGACCGCAACTTCGCGGTCGGCTCCGTGATCATGGTGTCGGTGGGCTTCGGCTTCTACTCGAGCACCGTCCTCCTCGCCCTCTACACCCAGAAGCTGATGGGGTACGACGCCTGGACGTCGGGCCTGGTGCTCGCGCCGGGCGGCATCGGCAACATGATCGCGCTGGTCATCTCGGGCCGCCTCGTCGCCCGCGTGGACCAGCGCCTGCTCCTCGGCTTCGGTATCGGTCTGAACGCCGTCGCGTTCGTCATGATGACGTCCATGACCCTCGGGATGGACTACTGGGCCCTGGCCCTGCCGCGCTTCATCCAGGGCTGCGGCCAGGGCTTCGTCTTCGTGCCGCTGCAGACGCTGGCCCTGGCGACCATTCGCATGGAGCGCCTCAGTAACGCCACCGCCGCCTACAACGTCGTCCGCAACTTCGGCGGCAGCGTGGGTATCGCGCTCTCGACCACGCTGCTCGCGCGGCGGAGCCAGTACCATCAGAACACGCTCGGCGGCCACGTGAACGTCTGGAGCATGGACACGGCGGGTCGCCTCAAGCAGTGGACGCGGCACTTCCTGGCGCAGGGGTCCGATGCCTTCACGGCCGAGCGGCGGGCGATCGCCATGCTCTACCACGACACCCTGGACCAGGCACAGGTCCTCGCCTATGGCGACGTCTACATCTTCCTGGTCGCGCTCTTCCTCGTGCTCCTGTTGCTCATCCCGTGGATGCGGCGCGTGCGCGCCGATCAGACGGGGCCTGCGACCAGCGGGTCCCGGGGGCGTGTGGAGCCCTTGCCGGAGCCCGTGAGCGAGTGACGGGTCCGTCGCCGTCAGAGACTGTTACCCGCCGTATCGGATCCGTGGATCCAGATATCCGTACAGCAGGTCGACGGCGAGATTGATGGCCATGAACATGAGCGCGATGAAGAGGATCGTGCTCTGGGTGAGCGGGTAGTCGCGCTGGTAGATCGACCAGAGGACGAGCCGCCCCACGCCCGGGAGGGTGAACACCTCCTCCACGACGACGGTCCCGCCGAGCAGGATGCCCGCCTGCAGCCCCACGACCGTCACCACCGGGATGAGCGCGTTGCCGAGCGCGTGCTTCAACACGAGGGCGCGCGCGGCCAGCCCCTTGGCGGCGGCGGTCCGGATGTACTCGGAGCGCATCACGTCGAGCATGCAGGCGCGCGTGGTACGCGCGATGTTGGCGGCGCTGGCCGTTCCGAGGCAGAGCGCCGGCAGCAGCATGATGGTCAGGTTCCGCCGCGGATCGGCGAGGAAGTCCACCCACACGACCGGCGGCATCCAGCGCAGGTAGAGCGAGAAGAAGAGGATGAGCATCGTGCCCTGCCAGAACACGGGGATGGACAGGCCGAGCAGCGTGGCGAGGCGCGTCACGTTGTCGACGGCCTCATCCCGCCGGATCGCGGAGACGATGCCGGCCGCGATCCCGAGCACCAGCGCGAAGCCGACGGCCAGCCCGGTCAGCTCGAGGGTGACCGGCAGCCGCTCGAGGATGAGCTGGACGACAGGCTTCCCGGTCCGCCACGAGGTGCCGAGATCGCCGCGCGCGATTCCGGCGACCCACGACCCGTACTGGACCCACCACGGCCGGTCGAGACCGAAGAACCGTCGGAGCTCGGCCACCATCGCCGGGCTCGCGATCGCGTCGGCGCCGATCATCTGCTCGACCACGGTGCCGGGAATGAGCCGCAGCATCAGGAATACCAGCACCGTCAGACCCGCCAGCGTCAGGGCCATCGAGTACAGCCGCACGACGAGATAGCGGCCCACAGGGCAGCGACCGGGTCAGAGGCTCGTTTCGCCAATGACCGGGCGGGCCGGGGGGGCGCCGCCCGCGAGACAAGCGACATCGCCACCCGATGCGTACCTTCTCACGGGCCACGAGACCGAGGTATCGGGCTTCGGCAACCCGCAGAAGCCACGGTCCCGGGGGCGGCGCCCCCCCGCCCCACCCTGCCCGCCCGGCCAACGAGACGGGACTCGTGTCGCTGGCCAGATGGGGCGCGGCATGGTGGCCATCACTGGCCCGGGGTCACGCCTTGTCGAGCCAGACGCCCTCGAACCCGTAGAGGAGCGTCGTGGGGTGCTGCTTGAAGCCCTTCACGGACGTCTGGGTGAAGTCGATGGTGTCGGCCGAGAAGAGCCAGAGATGCGGCACGTTCTCGAGGATCAGGATCTGGAGGCGGTCGTAGATCTCCTTCCGCTTCTTCTGGTCCATCGTGCGCCGGCCGTCCTCGAGGAGCGCGTCGACCTCCGGCACGCTCCAGCTGTTCCAGTTCTGGCCCTTCGTGGAATGCAGTGGACGGAAGAAGGCGGTGTCGGGATCCGCGTAGCCCGGCGTGGTGTTCATCGTCATGTCGAAATCCTTGGCCAGCCAGCGCTTGATCCACACCGCGTACTCCACGTTCTCGATCTCCGCGTTGATGCCGATCTTCTTGAGCTGCGCGGCGATCACCGGCGCCCCCGACACCATGGTCGGGAACGTGGGGATGACCGAGAGCTTCACCGTGAACCCGCCGGCCTGGCCGGCCTCCCCCATGAGCTTCTTCGCCTTGTCGAGATCCGGCCGGTAGTACCGCATCCACTGCTCTTCGGGAATCTGCCACTGCTTCATCGGCGCCGTCGCCGGCGCGGTGAGTCGGCCGAAGCTGGCCGCGGCCACCCGCATGACCTGGGCGCGGTCCACCGTCCAGCTGATGGCCTGTCGCACGCGCACGTCCTTGAGGGGGCCGCGGCTGGCGTTGATGTTGAGGAAGTCGTAGCCGAGCCGCGAGCTGCGATGGCCGGTGAGGGTCTTCTCGTCCTTCAGCAGGTTGTAGTTCTTGTTGTCCTCGATGAAGGCGTGGTGGATCTGGCCGGTGCGGAGCGCCGCAACGATGTTGGCCTCGTCCGGGATGACCCGGAGGATGACCTCGTCCACGTGCGGAACCCCCTTCTTGAAGTAGCCGGGGTGCCGCTTCAGCACCATCTGCTGCTCCACCTTCCAGTCCTCGAGCATGAAAGGTCCGGTGCCGAGGGCGGTCTTGTTCAGATCGCCGTACTTCTTGATCCCCGCCTCGCTGATGATGAACCCCCAGAAGCCGCCGAGGGCCGCCAGCAAGCCGGCGAACGGCTCCTTCGTGACGAACTTCACGCCATAACGGCCCGCAGGCTCCACCTTGTCCACCGCGCTGAAGTCGGACTTTCCTGCCGATTTCTCGAACAGGCGATCGAAGGTGAACTTCACGTCCGCCGACGTCATCTCCTGACCGTCGTGGAACTTGACGCCTTGGCGCAGCTTGAACGTCCAGGCGAGGCCGTCCTTGCTCACGTCCCACGACTCGGCGAGCTCCGGGACGGCATTCATGTCGGGGTCGAAGCGGACGAGCTGGTTGTACATCATCGGCGAGCGCCGGCTTCGCGAGAGCGCCGGCACGAGCTGCGGATCGAGCCCCGTCGCCTCGGTGGTCTGCGCCGAGACGAAGCTGCCGCCCGGCTTGGGCGCCTGGGCGGATGCGGAGCGCGCGACCGCCAGCGCGCCCACGGCGAGGCCGCCGGCTTTGAGCAGCTCCCGGCGCGTCAGGCCGCGGGGATCGTGATGCGGGTGTCCAGTCGTCATGGTCGTCCTCCTGTTCTGTGCTCTACGCACGTGCTCCACCGACGATCTACTGAGCGCTGGGGTCGAGGATATCGCGCAGGCCATCGCCCATCAGGTTGAATGCCAGCACCGTCACCATGATGGCGATGCCGGGGAACACCGAGATCCACGGCGCGGTCTCCAGATACGTGCGTCCTTCGTTCAGCATGTTACCCCACGAGGGCGTGGGCGGCTGGGCGGAGAGGCCGAGGTAGGAGAGCGAGGCCTCGATCAGGATGGCCTGCGAGAGCGCCACGGTGCCCTGCACGACGAACGGTGAGATCACGTTGGGCAGGACGTGCTTCAGCGCCACCACTAGCCGAGTGGCGCCGAGGGCGCGGATCGCCTCCACGTACTCCTTCTCCCGCTCCGCCAGCACCGGACCGCGCATGACGCGCGCGAACACCGGCAGGTAGACGATCGCGATGGCGATGACGGCGCTGTTCACACCCGGCCCGCGCATCGCAGCGATGCCCACCGCCAGCAGGAGCCCCGGGATGCTGAAGAAGACGTCCATCACGCGGTTGATCGCGTTGTCCCAGACGCCGCCCAGGTACCCGGCCGTCAGTCCGAGCGCGCCGCCGAGCGCCATGGAGACGCCGATCGACGTCACCGCCACGTAGAGCGAGATGCGCGACCCGTAGATCACCCGGCTCAGCACGTCCCGGCCGAAGCGGTCGGTGCCGAACAGCGCGTTGGCTCCGGGTCGGGCTTCGATCAGGTCGAAGTTCTGCTCGTCGGGTGCCTGGGGCGCAAGCGACGGCGCCAGGAGGGCCATCAGGATGACGGCGAGAGCGAAGCCGGCGCCGAGGAGGACCACCACGCTGCGAAGGGCGCGCTGCAGCGGGCGGCCCCATCGCGTGCGCGCGCCTGCAGCCGGCGGCGCACCGATCATCCGTTCGGCTCCCGCTTCCACGGGAGGAGCCTAGGCGGACCCCAGGGGAGTGTCAAGGGTTGAGGCACGGCACCCGTGGCCGAGGGATTGACTTTGTGACGTCCTCCGAGAGAGAGTGCTCGTCGAGAGCTCGACCTGTGACGGCCTCCACCCCTCCGACCCCGCCCCACCCCGTGCTCAAGGAGTACTACGACAGCACCGCGGAGCGGCAGGGGTTCGTGGCCGACCTCTTCGACGGGTGCGCCAGGTACTACAACTCCGTCGGCCGGATGCTGGATCTGGGCTCGGGGCCCGCGTATCGCAAGTGGGCCGTGCGGCGCGCCGGGCTTCGTCCCGGCATGCGCCTCCTCGACGTCGCCATCGGGACCGGGCTGCTGGCGCGGGGCGCGACCAGCATCGTCGGCAAGTCCGGCCGCGTGATCGGCGTCGACCCGAGCCGCGGGATGCTGGGCGAGGCGCGAAAGGCGCTCCCCGCTTCCCCGCTCGTCCAGGGCCGAGGCGAGGCCTTGCCGTTTCGCGACGCGGCGTTCGACATGCTCAGCATGTGCTTCGCCCTGCGCCACGTGCCTGACCTCGACACCGCGTTCCGGGAGTACTACCGGGTCCTGAAGCCTGGCGGGCGTCTGCTCATCATCGAGGTGTCGCGTCCGGACTCCGCGATCCTCCGGACGATGTTCCGGGTTCATCTCCAGAAGGTCCTGCCGTTCCTGGCGCGGCTCACCACGCGAAGCCGGCCGGCCGAGGTCCTCATGAAGTTTTACTGGGACACGGTCGACCAGTGCGTCGCCCCGGAAGCGATCATCGCGTCCGTGCAACGGAGCGGCTTCGTCGATGTCGAGCGGCTGCTGCTGTGGGGATTCATGAGCGAGTACCGGGCGAAGAGGCCGCTCACCTAGACCGCCCTCACCTCTGCTTCCGGACGCCGTCCGTCACCGGATGGCGAAGTCCCCCGGGTCGACGCCGAGCAGCGCGTAACGGCTCATGAAGCGAAGGAAGCGCCGGTTGTATCGAGAAGTCGTCTTGGCGCCGCTCGCCAGGAGCCCCACGCGGCGTCCGATGTACGTCTCCGCGGCGCTGCTGAACAGCGCGGGCCACGACTGCTTCCATCGCTGGCCCGCCTCCATCAAGGCGCCGAGCCGCCCGTCGTAGAGGTAGGCCACCAGCTCGAACCACGCGGTCAGCATCTCGCGCTGGCGGCCGCTGTACGTGGTCAGCACGGCGTCCATCTCGGCCGGCGACGGCACGGTGTGCCGGCGAAGCCAGGGCGCCAGTTGGTCGGCGAGCACCTCGGCCGAGCGGAGCGCGAGGAACACCCCCGGCGAGAGCATGGGGTCGATGAAGCCAAAGGCGTCTCCCAGCATGACCCAGCCGCGACCGTGACCGCGCTCGGAGATCAGCTGATAGTTGGAATAGGTCGCCACGCTCGACACGCGCCGCGCGTCCCCGGCCACGGAGGAGAGCCAGGGATCCGTCTTGATGGCGCGCTCGAGCCGCTCCTCCGGAGCGCGGCCGAGGCGAGCTGCGTCGGCCTGCCCCAGCACGATGCCGATCGAGAGCCGCTCCTGGAGCGGGATGCACCAGCTCCAGCCTCCCGCCTCACCGCGCGCGATGAGCACCTGTCCCGGCGCGTCGTCCCAGCGAAATCCCTCGAAATGCGCGAAGTGCGCCACGTCTTTCCGCGGCCCCAGCTGGGCCGGTATCGCGAGCGCGCGGGCCGCCTGGCGCGCCCGCCCGGTGGCGTCGACGAGAAGATGCGGCTGACATCCGCCGAGCGCCGGCGCTGCGGCCAGAGTCTCCGGGGCGAGGGCCAGCTCCGCTCCCATCGGAGAAGGATCGAGCGGTCGAAGCTGGGCTCGGACGCTGACATGGCGAACGCCGGAGGCGACCGCCTTGGCGAGGATGGCCTCATCGAAGCGCGGCCGCGGAATGTTGTAGGCGTAGGGGAAGACCGCTGGCGCGAAGCGCTTGAACGTCACGTGGAACCTGATCCCGGGCGCCCAGATGAACGACACACCGGGCTTGACGCAGCTGAAGGCCGCCGTCTCCTCTTCCATGCCGATCCGGCGCAGGATGGGAACGACGGCGGGGACCATCGACTCGCCGACCAGCAGTTCCGGACGTCGTCCGTCGTCGAGGAGGGTGACCTCGCCGCCCTGCCGGGCGAGCAAGATACCGAGGGCGCACCCGGCTGGCCCAGCGCCGACGATGGCCACACGCAGAGGTCCGCGATCGGTCACAGGCGTCATGGTCGAGCTACTCCCGCGTGATCCGGGTCCATCCCATCCCCTCGCGCACCACCTCGATGATCCGCGCCGCGTCGGCCCGCTCCACGACTCCCTCGAGCCACGACACGACGAGGTTATGGCGGCTGCCGCAGCGGTTGAAGAATACGCCGAGACCGGGCCGGGGAGGAACCACCGGAATGTGGTAGGCATTCACGATGCGCCGCCCGAAGCAGTGAGCGAGCGCGGGCGGCCACTCGGAGAGGTCCGCGCAGTTGAAGGAGAACAGCTCGCCGCTCGACGTCCACGGCATGACGCGGAGCATCGTCGACAGCGGCAGGTATTCGAGGAACTCCATGCCCGCCTCGTTGGCCTCGATGTATCCGGCGCGCAGGACGTCGGCCATCTGAAGGCGCAGCGATCGCGCGAGCGCCGGGAGGTCCTCGGTTTCGGACGGCCGGAACGACGCGAAGTAGAAGCCGAGCCGGCTCCCGAACGTGGGTCCCGGCGCTCCCTTGGGCCGCTGGTCCACGGACACCGGGAGCAGGAAGGGCACGTCCGGCATTCCCCGCCGGCGCCACAGCTCCGCCATGGCCTTTCCAACCAGCGCCAGACGCCAGGACATCTCACGGGTCACACGATGATCGCCCCCATCCGGCCCGGTGAAGCTCTCGCGCATGAAGCAGGCTCGCCCTGATGGGCGAAGGCTCGCCGCGAGCGACACCGGCGGTACCGGGGCGACCGATCGGAGGTACGGCAAGCTGGGACCAGCATCATGACACCGCTCGCGCAAGGTCCGCCGGCGCTCGTCGGGCCAGAGCGATCGCGACACGCCATCCCAGGGCATCTCGCGATCGGCGTGGTCCAGATGGCTGAGGAGGTTCTCGCCGCCACGCGCGTCCATGAGCGGATGAAACCACGTCAGCACGAGGACGCTGGCAGCCCCCGCGATGTCGACCGTCAGGATTCGGAGCGGCGGTTCGCGCCGTGCGTCGATCGCGGTGTTGAGCTCAGCCTCGAGCGCTCCATCGAGCTGCGCCGGCGCCGTGACAGCCTCCCGCCACACCAGTGGTCGGCGCAAGGTCGAGCGAGGCCCAGCGACCCACTGGAGCCGCCCCCAGGGGAACTGCCGCCTGAGCCGGGCCGCGGGCCACGGGCAGACGTCCAGGAGACGATCGAGGGCGCGCGTGATCCGATCGACGGGAACGAGACCGTCGCACTCGACCACCAGGAGGGCGTTCGGATTCGGCCTCACGCCCTTCCAGGGCCGGAGTCCCGCCATCAGCACGAGATCGGCGCCTCGCAAGGGCAGGCGACGCGCGCGATGCAAGAGCACGCTCGTCACACGACTTCGCGTATCGGTCGCCGCAGGATCTTGCCGCCCGGCGTCCGGGGGACCGCCTCCACGACGCTCCACTCGACAGGAACCTTGTATGGCGAGAGAAGGCGTGCGCAGTGCGCCTTGAGGCCATCCAGGTCGCAGCCGCCGGCGTCAACCACGATCTCGGCGCACGGCACGTCGCCGAGGCGCGCGTGCGCTCGGCCGAACACCCGGGACTCCCGGATGCCGGGGAACTGGTCGATGCACTGTTCGACCTCCTCCGGGAAGAACTTGAGTCCGGCCACGAAGATCACCGCCGTCCTACGACCCTGCAGGTAGAGCGCGCCGGACTCATCGAGATATCCGATGTCGCCGGTCAAGAACCAGCCGTCGCGGGTGATCTGCTCGCTGAGCCGCCAGGGGGCATAGTATGCGGAGAAGAGGCCGCGGCCACGGACCGCGACCTCGCCCGGCGTCCCGGCCGGCCGTGTGCCCTCGCCGGAGAAGATGGCCACCTCGTAGCCGGGCACGGGGCGCCCGACGGAGGTCACGGAGAGTCCAGCGCCGCGCAGATTGATGCAGGGCAGACCCGCCTCGATGATCCCGTAGGCTTGACCGACCGGCACCCCGTAGCGTGACTCGAAGCGATCGATCACGGCGGCCGTGATCGGTGCGCTGGTCGAGAGGCAGAGCCGGACGCTCTCGAACGGTCCGCGCGGGGTGAGATTGCTCATGCGCTCGAAATGAAGGGGCGAGGCATAGAGCACGCTCGGTCGGAAGCGCTCGACCGCCTCGACGAGGGCGCCGGGGAGAGTGTCGGGACACATGAGGACATTCGCGCCGGCCCTCACGTAGGCGACGATCGTCACGGCGAAGTGATACGCGAGCGGGAGCACCCAGAGGATCCGGTCCTCCTCGGTGAAGCGCAGCACGCTGTCGGCGGCCTCCACGCGGGCCGCCGTGGCCTCGTGGGAGAGCACCACCCCCTTGCTGCTCGCCGTCGTCCCCGACGTGAACCTGATGAAGGCGGGATTGAGCCGCGCCAGCTCACGCGGACCCTCGGCGGAGCGATCGACCCATCCGAAGGTGAATCCGTCACACACGCCGCCAGCCGTGATCGTCGCGGGCGGCGACGTGAGGACCGCATTGGGAGCCGGCCAGGCCAGGCAGCCATTCACCTGGATCTCGGTCATGATCCTCGTGATTTCCGTGGGCGTGATGCCGCCGGGCAGCGGGATCATGCAGGCGCCCGTGGCCAGGAGGCCGAATGCCGCAGGAAGGTACGCCAGACCGTTCGGGGCGATGAGTCCGATCCGCTGACCGGGCTGCACGCCTTGCGCGATGAGGAACTTCGCCACCCGTTCGGCTTCATCGGCCAGCTGCCGGTAGGTCAGCACGCGTCCCGATCGCACGTCGGTGACGGCGTCGCGGATTCCGTATCTCGCGGCGGAGGACGCGAGGAAGTCCGTCAGGTTCACGATCGGCTCCGAGACGCCTCGCGCGCACCGGCAAGGCGGGCGGCCTCGCGTCCCGCGGCCTCACCGGCGGCAAGGCAAGTCCCGATGACCCGGGCCGATCCGAGGGCCTCGTGCGATGCGCTCATGCAGCGGCCCGCCACGAGCAGGTTGTCCACGTCCCTGGCCTGAAGGCAGCGCAGCGGAATGTCGTAGGCCTCCCCGTCCGGCAGGTATTCGTACGTTGCTCCGAGATGCCCTTCTTCCCACAGCTCGATGGGCCATCCCGCCCGGGCCACGCCATCATCGAACTTGCGGCCCGTCAGCACGTCCTCCCGTGTGAGCTGGTACCGGCCGATCACGCGGCGGCTCTCGCGCACGCCGATCTGCGGGGCGACGTGTGAGACGAACGAGCGGGAAAACGGCGGCAACGTCCGGAGGAACTCGGTGATGGCGCTCGCGCGCTTTCTCCCTTCCTGCTCGGCCGCCGTCAGAGCGTCGCGGCGCCCCGGCCCTTCCTCGGCGATCCCGCTGAGCGTGAGCTTGCAGACCACCTCGCCGGGTTGCCGCGACGGGCCGAGCGCGAGATTCGACGACCCCTTCGGCAAGAGTCCCTGCTGCTCGGCGAGTGCCAGCGCACGGAGCACGCCGACGCGCGGGCCAGCCTGGAGCGCCTCGACGTCGACGTGCTGCAGGACGAACACGAGGGACGGCAGCTGCCGCTCGGCAAGCGGGGTCGTCACGGTGGCCGCACCGGCATTCCATGCGACCACGGCATCGCCGCTGGCGTCGACGACGGCCCCTGCCGTCAGACGCAGTCGCCGCTCCCACGTGGCCACGTGCAAGGCCTCGATCGAACGCTCTCCGCGGTCGATCCCGACGAGGTAGGCATGCAGGTAGACGTCCAGTCCCTCGGCCGACGTCGCGAGCTCGTCAGCCAGGCACGCGAAGGCGAAGGGTGTGTAGGGCAGCACGTAGGTCCGCCCGCGGCGTACCGGTTCCCCACAGCCCGTGGAACGCTGGAGCTGCCGAGCGAACGCCTGCGCGAACCCTTCGTTGAGCGGTTCCGCGGGCCCGGCGGCGCACGTCCGGTAGAGCCCGCAGATCGTGCCGAGCATCCCGGCGGTCGCCATGCCTCCGAGGAATCCGTAGCGCTCGACCAGCGCGGTCCGGGCGCCACACCCCGCCGCCGCGATCGCGGCGGCCAGCCCGGCGGCGCCGCCCCCCGCAACGACGACGTCGTAGTTCACGGCGCCTCGACCCACCCCATCCCTTCTCGGACGATCTCAGCGACGTGCGCCACGTCGTCCTCGCTCATCGTTCCCTCGACCCAGGAAATGACGAGGTCATTCCGCGCCGCGCACCGGTTGAAGAAGACCCCGATACCCGGCCGCGGAAGGACGGCAGGAGCATGATACGCGTTCACGACCCGACGGCCGAAGACGCTGGTGATCTCCGGAAGGAAGTCCCCCGTGTCGGCGCAGTTGAAGGAAAACGTCTCGCCGCTGGGTCCGCGCGGCAGGGCTCGAGCCATCATCCAGAGCGGACGGTAACGCAGGAACTCCATGCCGGCCGCGCTGCCGTCGATCCGCCCGTCACGCACGGCATCCGCCATCTGGAGCCGCAACGACCGCGCCAGGCCGGCCACGTCGGCCGTCTCGGACGGCGCGAACCGGGCGAAGTGAAACGCCAGCCAGTTTCCGATGGTCGCCCCCGCCTCGCCCTTCGGGCGCAGGTCCACCGAGATCGGAACCAGAAAGGGGACATCGGGGAGGCCTCGCTTCTCCCAGAATACGCTCATCGCCCTGCCCGCCACCGCCAAGCGCCAGCAGATGTCGCGCGTGGCGCGGGTGTCACCCGGCAGAGTATCGCCGGCCACGAAAGCGCCCTGCCAGAAGCGGGCTTTCCCGAACGCGGTGAGGCTGGTGCCCGGTGATACCGGCGGCACCTCCGTGAGCGCGCGCAGGTGGTCGAGGCTCCGGCGTCCCAGCCGCGCGCGCTCCCGCAACGACCGCTGGTCGCCGGCCGCGGCCAAGGCCGGCGTCACATCGCTGGGCGACCCTCCCTCCCCCTCCCGGTCGAGATCGACCAGGCGCCTCAGTAGATTCTGCCCGCCGCGGGGATCCATCAGCGCGTGAAACCACGTCAGGACGAGGAACGCGCGGCCCCCGCCGTCGAGGATCAGGCACCGGAACGGCGCCTCCCGCCAGGGATCGATCGCCCGATTCAGCTCGGCCTCCAGCTCGTCGTGGAGCGCCGCGGCCGACGTCACCGTGACCTGACGGACAGGAGGCGGCTCGAGCCCGGCGCGTGCACCGACCACCCAGTGAAGCCCGCCCCAGGGGAAGCCGCGCCGCAGTCGGGACGCTGGCCACGGGCAAGACTCCATGAGGCGACCGAGGGCCCGGCCTACACGCGCTGCGTCGACGGGCCCGTCGCACTCGATGACCAGGAGGGTATTGTTGCTCACCTTCGTTTCGGCGTAGTGGTGGTGCATCGCCATGAAGACGAGGTCCGCGCCGCGCAGGAGGAGCCGACGCGGACGCCGCGACCGACGGGAATTCAGGGGGAACTGGCCAGCCGGCGGCTCACCGCGAGGGCGGTGTGCCGCGTCGACAGATGTAGTTTGCGAGGGCACGGACGGAGGCGATGTTCTCTTTCACGAGATCCTCGTCGGGCATCCAGAACCCGTATTCCGTCTCGATGAAGAGAAGGATCTTCAGCAGGGCCATCGAGTCGACACCCGCCATCTCGAGGTCGTCGTCGGGCTGTACCGGATGGCCGCTGGCCATGATGCGGGTGTTGATGAAGTTGGCGAGGGCGGTGGCGATCTCGTCGGGATCGCCAAGGCCGCGGGGTAGTAATGGCTCCATCCTGGTCAGCATGTTGACGTAGGACATTATCGTCAACATCGGTCCGAGGTCAACAGTACCGGGCAGGTTCTTGCCGCGCCAGGCGCTCGCGGAGGGAGGTTCTGGCCGCGGATCGCTCGGCGGCGGCCACGGCTGCCGCGTCAGCTCACGGCGCTTGGACGGATGCCGCCTGGTACTCGCAGTAGCCGGGGATCAGATCGCCTCGCCACCACCCGCCCCGTCGCTGGCAGATGGTTTTGAGCTCTTCCTGTGTGTAGGTCGGGGGATACACGATGCCGCTGCAGCCCGCCAGGAGAGCGCCCGTTCCGGCCAACAGCACGGCACCGGCGATCAGCCGGCGGCCGGTTCGCGCCCTCGTCCCGCCCTTCCTCATTCCGTCCGTTCCCCCCGGGAAGATCACTAGTGGAAACTCCGGGGCGCGACAGAGGGTTCCCATGCGGCGGGTACTCCACGAGGCGCTATCTGGTCAGTGCCTTTCGCTTCCACAACTCCCACGGACGTCCGAGCGTGCCGGCGATGGACGCCTCTGCCTTCTTCGCCTCCTCGGGGTCGAGGTACGTGACGTTGGCGGACAGCGCCATGGCCTGGGCCTGCAGCCTCGCATTCACCTCGGTGTAGACGGCGCGGAACACCACCTGAGGAAGAGAGTCGCCGACGACGACGTTGCCGTGCCCGCGCATGAGCGCCACGGGACGCGCGCCCAGCGTCTGCGCCAGCGCACGCCCGAGCGCGGGCGTGCGCACGAGCATGTCGGTCATCTCGCCGCTGGCGCTGCGGATGTCGAACACGGGCACCCCGGCCCACAGGAAAGCGCTCATGTGATAGAGCGGGCGAAGCGCGACGCCCGTCGTTCCGAAGGGGATGACCGATGGCGAGTGCGTGTGAGTGACCGCCTTGACGTCCGGCCGCGCCTTGTAGATCTCGCCATGGATGAAGCGCTCCAGGTAGCTCACCCGGCCCCGCGCATCCACGGGGTTGCTGTCGAGGTCGTACTCCATGATGTCGCCAGCCATGACCAGCTCCGGTGCGATCGAGCGCGCCATCAGGTATCGGTTCGGGTCCCGGTCGTGCCGGGCGCTCACGTGGCCGTAGCCGTCGAGTACGCCCTGGTCGACCAGGATGCGGTTCGCCGCGACGAGGTCCTCGATCAGCGTCGGGTTCGGGGCGCCGGCCGAGACCGGCGCCGTCTGCGCGAAGATCCTACTCGGGTCCGCGGCAAGCGCCGCGCCGAGGACCAGGCCCTGCGTCAAGAACTGGCGGCGGCCGACGTGACACGCCTTGGGCATCGGGTCTCACGCCTGCCTGAGCGCGGGCAGAACGGCCTTGGCGAAGAGCTCGATGTTCTTCATGGCGAGCGTGTGCGGCAAACTGCCGAACTGGAAGAGACCCATGATGACGCCGGCCCCCAGCTCGCGCATGTGGGCGCGGAGCTCATGGATCACGTGGTCGGGATCCCCGACGAACGTCAGCCCCTCGCGCTGGGTCAGGTCGAAGTCGAACTCGTAGAAAGGAAGATCCTCCGCGGCTTGTACGGTCGCCGGACGCGGCGGCGCCGTCTGCCCGGAGAGCTTCATCGACCCCCGGTGGTAGCTCAGGAGCTTTTGCCAGAAGTAGTCGAGATGCGGCTCCGCCTCTCGGCGCGCCTGGGCGTTGGATTCGGCGACGTACACGTGGCGGAGCACCATGCAGTGCTCGGGTCCGGGCGTCCACCCGTGGCGCGCAGCGAACGCTCGGTATCGATCGAAGATCTCCTTGCTCCTCCGGAGTGAGCGATAGGCGACGCCGGTGGGCACGCGACGCCGCGCCGCCGTCTCCAGCCCCTCGTCGCTATCGGCGGGCAGCACGATCGGCGGATGGGGCTGTTGCAGGGGCCGAGGCCAGATCGACACGTGATCGTACGCGAAGTACTTGCCACGCCAGGCGAAGGGCTCGTGCGCCGTCCAGGCCTTGATGATGAGGTCCCACGCCTCGGCCAGCCGCTCGCGCGCCTCCGGGAGCGGCATGCTCAGGGCGAGGTATTCCTGCGGGACCCCGCGGACGAAGCCCGAGATGATGCGGCCACCCGACATGCAGTCGAGCATGGCGATCTCCTCGGCGAGCCGCACCGGGTGGCCGTGGAGCGCCGGCAGATTGCCGAGGATGCCGATCTTGATGCGGCGGGTGCGCTGGGTCAGGGCGGCCGCGATGATGTTCGGCGACGGCATCAGGCCGTAGGGCTTCGAGTGATGCTCGTTCATGCAGATCGCGTCGAAGCCGTACTCCTCGTACATCGCCATCTGGTCCAGGTGCTCCGCGTAGACGTCCCGGCCCCGGGCGGGGTCGAAGAGCGCGT
>Ga0335077_10004394_pt1 | contig 17193 bp, 16 predicted proteins | sample Lox_Sample_31_FD_207151 | JGI IMG/M metagenome (GOLD analysis project Ga0335077, IMG submission 207151) | Soil microbial communities from Loxahatchee National Wildlife Refuge, Florida, United States - Lox_Sample_3.1 | ecosystem: Environmental > Terrestrial > Soil > Wetlands | place: USA... | reverse complement strand
GAGCGACACGAGCCCGCCGACGTCGAACGCCCAGTCCGTGTGGGAGCGCGCCCCTTCCGTCAGCGCGTGCTGGGCGAGGCTGAAGGGGTCGCTGACGTCCACCGTGAAGACCGACTCCTCCTGCGTGTACGTCGTGCCCCTCAGGGCATGAACCGCGGCGCCCAACGTGAGCCTGCCGAGGAAGAACGACATCGACTTCGCGAGCGCCAGGTCCTTCAGCTCGAGGCCGTGGAACGCCGCGGCCGAGTCGTTGAACGCGATGGACGTGGCGGGATTCGTGCCGAGCGCCGTGTGCGTCAGGTCCACGCGGGCCGAGAGCCCGCTGTAGCCCCAGTCCGTGAACGAGAGCTCCCAGCCGGCGTGCGCGATCGCGAGGCCGACGGCCCCGTTGCCGCCGAACCCGTTGCCCGGATTCGAGAGCGTCTGGAGCGCCCGCAGGACGTCCGTGTAGCTCTGTGACTGCGAGCCGGAGGCGAGGGCGGCCGGGCTGTTGCCCGAGATGAGACGGAGCGGCGCCAGAAAGTCGCCGCTCTCCCGCGTGAGGAGACCGGCGGAGATCGCGAACGCGAAGTTCCGGTCGGGGACAGCCGCGGGGTTGTCGACCCCCGCCGCGACGTCGGAGCCGAAGCCCATCGACGCGCCCCCGAGCGCGACGGAGCGGCCGCCGAAGGGGACGAAGGGCAACTGTGCGCGCGCGACGCCGGAAAGAAGAAGAGCCGCCGCGCAAACGGCGAGACCGGGATTCCGGGGAAGGTCGGATGTCCACCGCATCTGCACCCCAGTGTACGGTCCCCCGGCGCGTTGACCCTGAAAAACCAAGGATGTTATGTTCCGGCCCCGTTTGGCAGGAGGCGCATTGCCGGACCTCGGGTTCAAACACACGTGTTTCAGGTGCGGAACGAAGTTCTACGACCTCCGGAAAACGCCCGTCACCTGCCCGAAGTGCGGCGCCGACCAGAAGGACGCGCCCCCGCAGCCGACGTCTCCGGTCGTCCTCCACGCCGCGCGCCGCGCCAAGCGTGACGAGTTCGCCGACCCCGACGTCTTCGACCGCAACCGCGAGGACGAGGACGTCGCGACCGGCGAACCCGAGGACCCCGCCGCCAAGCGCGTCGACGACGACGAAGAGCTCCCCCTCGGCGAGGCCAAGACGCTCGAGGGCGGCGGGGATACCGACGACGAATACTGAGCCGGGCCGGCCCGTCTTCGTGGCCATCGGAATGGGCGCGAACATCGGCGACCTCCGCCACGCCTTTCGCAACGCGCTCCGAAGCCTCTCTCCCCTTCTAAGAAATCCTAAATTGTCCCCCGTCTATCGCACGTCTCCCGTGGGTGGGCCGCCTCAGCCTGATTTCCTCAACGCCGTCATCACCGGACGGACCTCGCTCACGGCGCCTGCCCTTCTCACCCTTCTCAGAAATCTCGAAAAAGCTGCCGGAAGAAAGCCGGCTGCAGTGAAGAAAGGACCTCGCCCCCTGGACCTCGATCTCCTCCTCTACGGGTACCAGCGAATCACCACGAGGCGCCTGACCGTCCCGCACCCGCGCATGACGAAGCGCCTGTTCGTCCTCATTCCGCTCGCGGACGTCGCGCCGCGGCGCGTCGTGCCGGGGACCGGGAAGACGGTCGCGCGTCTCCTCGCCGAGGCCCGGCGGTTCTCCACCGAGACCGTCAGGCGGGCGCGGGAAGCCGGCGCGGCTCGGGGCGGCGCTCGAAGAGCCGCGCGAGCGCGAAGAGGGAAAGCGTCATCCGGTTGAAGAAGCGAACGGGCAGCGAGGGCCGCTCCACGTCGCCCGCGAGCACCGAGGTAACCGCCGCCTCCAGCGCGCGGAACGGCGCTTTCTCGCAGAACATGCGCGTGAAGACGGGATCGTAGTAGCCGTACACGAACGGACGGAAGCGCGCCACCATCCGGCACGTGGTTCTCGCGTACTCCTTGAAGTCCGCCGCGTCCACTCGGCCCTTCTCCGCGAGCGCCGAGTCGACGACCTTCGCCGCGCGGATGCCCGCCGACATCCCGAGGAAGACACCCGTGGAAAAGACCGGGTCGAGGAACGTCGCGGCATCGCCCACGAGCGCCCATCCGTCGCCCGCGTACCGCTCCGAGGTGAAGGAATAGTCCGAGACGGCCGAAACGCCCGTGACCCTTCGCGCCGACGCGAGGTACTCGCGCATCTTCGCGGACCTTCCGAGAATCTCCTCGAGGCGCTCCTCGTGCGTTCTCCCCGAGAGCGTCTCGAGGACCTTCGGGTCGAAGACGGCCCCGACCGACGCCGTGCCGTCCGAGAACGGGATCACCCAGTACCAGACGTCCGGCAGGAACGGCAGCAGGATGTCGCCGGCCCGTTCTCCTTCGGCGCGGAAGGCGCCCTCGAAGTGCGCGTAGAGGGCCGCCTTCCGGAGATTCGAATCCGGGCGCCGCAGCCTGAGCCGCGACGCGAGCAGAGCCGCCTGTCCCGTCGCGTCGAGAACCACCTTCGCCCGGACCTCCTCGGATCCCGCCGGCCCGGACAGTCGCCCGCCCACGGCCCGGCCGCCCTCGAAGATGACCTCCTCGGCCTTCAGGCCGCGGCGCACCTCGGCGCCCGAGAGCCGTGCGTGGTCGGCGAGGAGACCGTCGAAATCCCTCCGCTTCACGTGGAAGGCAGACGGATGCTCGGAGTTCCAGGCCTCGCGGAAGATCACCTGCCGCGTGCCGCCGGTCGTCTCGTTCGTGAAGAAAGCGCCGTACTTCGGCTGAAACCCGGCGGCCCGGATTCTCGGGAGGACCCCGAGCTCCTCGAAGAGAGGCATGTTCCAGGGGAGAAGCGACTCGCCGATCTTGAAGCGGGGCTCGGGATCGCGGTCGGCGAGAAGCACCGAACGTCCGGCCCGCGCGAGAGCCGTCGCGGCGGCACAGCCGGACGGGCCAGCGCCGAGGACGAGGACGTCGAGCGTCATTTCGAGGAGCGGGCGGGGGCCGAAACGACCGCGCGGGTCTCGATCCGGAGCTGGTCGTTCGGAAGCATCACGCGGGTGCCCGGTGGCACGGAGGACGTGAGCCAGACGCTTCCGCCGATGACGCAGCCGCTCCCGATCACCGTGTCGCCCCCGAGGATCGTCGCCCCGGCGTAGATGACGACGTCGTCCATCACGGTCGGATGGCGCTTCCTGCCGCGAATGAGCTCGCCCCGCTCGTTCTTCGGAAACGAGAGCGCGCCGAGCGTCACGCCCTGGTAGAGCTTCACGCGGTCGCCGATGTCCGTGGTCTCGCCGATGACGGTCCCGGTCCCGTGATCGATGAAGAACGAGCGGCCGATGCGCGCGCCGGGGTGGATGTCGACGCCGGTCTCGAGGTGCGCGAACTCGGTCATGATGCGCGGGATCAGCGGGACGCCGAGGTCCCAGAGCGCGTGGGCGAGACGGTACGTGAAGACGGCCTTCACCCCCGGATAGGCGAGAACGATCTCGTCGAAGCCGGTCGCCGCGGGGTCGCCGTCGTAAGCGGCCCGCACGTCCTCGGCGAGCAGGTCGGCGATTCCGGGAAGGGACTCGAAGAAGCGCGTCGTGAGATCGACCGCCCTCGCCTCGCGGTCCCCTTCTCTCGGGAGCGCCTTTTCGATCTCCTTCGCGAGCCTCAGGTGGATGTGGAAGAGGACGTCTCCGAGGTGGTCGTGCAGGTTCGCGCGGTAGAGCACCGCGTCCCCGTAGAACCCCGGGTAGACGACTTCCTGCAGCAGCCGCAGGATCTCGATGATCTCCCTCTTCTGGGGTCTCGGCGCCGCGTCGATCGCGGACAGGGAGGGGCGGTTCTCGGCCTCCGTGACGATCCGGTCGATGGCGGCGCGCAGCCGGTTGTCGCCCACGTGACTCATTCTCTCACCGGCCGGCCCAGTCTTTCAGGAGCTGGGCCGCCTCCTCCTGGGTCTTCCGGTCCTCCACGAGATTGTCGGGGGCCGGCACCTCGGTGAGGATCTTCTCCAGCATCGCGCGAGCCTCGGCCCGGCGTTCCGGTTCGTAGTCCCACATCGCCTCGGCCAGAAACTGGCGGCCCACGAGGTTTCCCGGCCCGGTTTCCACGGCGAGCCGGAGATTCTTCAGCGCCAGAGAGCGCGACGCCCATCCCGTGAAGAACGGGATCGCCGGCGTCTGGTGGTGGAGCCGTCCCAGAACACGGTATCCGCCGCCGCTGTCGTACGCGGGGTCGAGCAGGATGACGGCCTGGGCGTAATCGCGGATCTTCGAGGCGGCCCCCTGCCTCACCGCCGCGGTCTTCCCGAAGGCGAGAGCCCATTTGCCCCAGTCGACGGCCGCCCAGAGGAACGACGGCACGGCCGCCGCGTCGCCCTTGACCCAGGGGACGAGCTCCACGGGCGTCGCTTTCGCGAGATCCTGGCGTGCCTCGCGGCCAGCCTCCCGCCTCAGGATGGCGAGGGCCTGCTCGGCAATCGTACGGCCTTCGTCGAAGGCGCTTCGCTTCGCGGCGTTGTCGCCCGCCACGTGCTCGCCCTTGAAATACACCGCGCGCATGAGGCGCCAGCGCACCTCGAGCGAGTCCGGTTCCGCGGCGAGACTGGCGCGGCACGCCTCGATGGCGAGATCGATCGGGCCGGAGAGGGCACGCCCCCCCGCCGAGCCGTCCGCGCGAAGGGCCCAGAGCCGGTCGATGTCGGCGGGTTTCGGAGCCGGTTCGGACGCGGCGAGGAGGGCCGGGAGAACGAAGAGGCTGACGAGGCGGCGCACGACCTCCACTATACTGGCGCGCCTCTTGCGAGGAGGCACACGCACGAATCGCGAGGTGCCGCCGTGGCCGATCAGCCTCCCAAGCCCGAATCCCAGGCTCCGTCCCTCCACTTTTCGATCGACGACGCGATCGCGAACGGCGTCTACGTGAACTTCGCGAACATCATTCACAACCCCGCGGAGTTCGTGCTCGACTTCGGGCGCGTCGTGCCGGGCCGCAGCGACGTCCGCGTCCTGTCGCGCGTCCTCACGACTCCGGTCCACGCCAAGCAGCTCCTGAGCGCTCTCGCCCAGAACGTGGCCCTCTACGAGAAAAACTTCGGCGCCATTCGCACCGATTTCGAGGCTCTCAGGCCAAGCGGCACGGAGTCCTTCCGGCCGAATTGACCAGGGGCCAGACAAGGAAAAAACGAGCGATGAAACCGCGAACCCTCTTCACCCTCCTTCTCGGCCTGAACCTCTGCCTTTCGCTCGCCGGGCCCGCGGCGGGCGGCCCGCCCGCGGAGAAGAAGTCCGCGACTCCCGCGCCGACACCCGTTCCGGAAGGCCCCATCTTCGACCAGGAGGCGGACGGAGAAAGGCAGATCACCGACTATCAGAAGGTGTGCCTCGACTCGGGCCGCCGGCTTCTCATCGTGTTCGGCACGGACGATTGCAAGGCCTGTCGAGCGTTCAACCGCGCGCTCCACAAGGACAAGTTCTTCGAGGCGCTCGTCAACCAGTTCGTCCCCGTCTTCATCGACGTCTCGAGCGGCACGAACGCCTCGCTCCTCCTCCGGTACAACATCGACCCCCACGCCGAACAGCCGGGCATCGTGGAGCTCATGCCGGACGGACGCGTCATCGAAATCCTCGCGCACGGCGAGATGGCCGTTCTCGCCCGAAAAGGAGATGCCGCGGTGCAGGAATTCTTCCTGGCCCGGTTCCTCAAGACCGAGAACTGACGTCGCGCGGCCTCTCCCGCTCTGGCAGAATCGAGCCAGTGGCACTCCCCAGGAGCGGGGTCCAGCCCGCGCCAGACTCCGGTGATCTGCTGCTCGTCGCGGCCGGTGACGACGCGGCCCTCACGCGCCTCGTCGCGAGGTGGCGCCAGCCGGTGTACGCACTTTTCGAGCGCACACGGGAGCCTTCCGCCGCGGCCGAGGCCACGATCCTGACGTTCGAGCGCCTCGTCATGACGGCGCCCCGCTATCGGCCGGAGTCGGCCTTTTCGGGGTTTCTCTGGGGTCTCGTCGCGAGAATCGTCCAGGACCCCAGGCCCGGCAGGGTTCTCGAGATCCCGGCTCCGAAGCTCGCCGAGTCGGCGTCCGCGCGGACCGCCCTCGTGCGCTCGGCGATCGCCGCGTTGCCGGGCGGCGAGCGCGGCGCGTTCCTGCTCACGCGCGTCGCCAGGCTCTCCGTCGGCGCCGCCGCGGAAGCGCTCGGCGTTTCCGACACGGAGCTGCGGCGCCGCCTCGTGCGCGCGCTCGAAAATCTCCGGGTCTTCCTTCGTCCGCTCCTCGAAGCCTCGGGCTCTCCGCCGGCGCCGGCCGAGCCCGACGCCGCGGATCGGGGGGCACCCGGGCCGGGCGGCGCGCCGGCAGCCGCGTCGTGACCTGCGACGAGCTTCGCGAACGGATCGTGGATCCGGCGTCGGCCGCGCAGGGCGGACATGCGCCCGTCGTCGCCCATCTCGAGGAATGCGCGGCCTGCCGTTCCGCGGCCCGCGACTACGCCGCCCTCGACCGGCTCATTCGCCCCGGGACGCCCTCCGAGCCGCCGCCCGATCTCGAGACACGCCTGAGGCAGAGGCTGACGGCGAGACCCGGATCCGCGCGGCGGAGCGCCTGGGTGCTGGCGGGCGCCGTGGCCGCGCTCGCGATCGCGGCGTTCGCGGCGCGTCTCCTTCGAGGGCGAAGCGCGCCGTCGACGGCAGCCGGAGCCATTCCCGCCGCTTCGGTCTCCACCGGGTCCGCGGGCACGCGTCCCGACGCCCGCGAGGCTCCCCCGCCGGACATCGTCGCCGTGCGCTCGACACCGATCTCGTTCGAGACGACTCCCCTGACCCAGCAGGAAAAGTCCGAGGCGGCGGTTCTTCACGACTTCGATTTCCTGAACTCGTTCCCGACGCTCGCGCGCCTCGACGCGTTCTTTCCCGAGCCCGTCGGCCCGCGCGCGCCGGTCTCGACCCCCTCCGGCGGCTTCGCGTCGCGCCCTCCGGACTCTCCGGATGCCCTCGCGGGTCGTTTCCTGGACTGGCAGCGCGCTCCCAGGAAAGAGCGCGAACGGCTCCTCGATCTCGAGCGGGCGTTCCGAAACCGCCCCGAAGACGAACGCGCGCTCCTCGAGGACCGCTGGACGTTCGTGCGCGATTTCAGCGAGGATCAGCGGGCGGGTCTTCGCCGGCTCGCGAGCCGCCTGGACGATCTCGACGCGCGCTCCTACGAGCGCCTCGAGGCGGAGATCCGGCTCATCGGCCGGCTGCCCAAGGAGGCGCGCGTGGCGCGCTGGCGCTCGCTTGCGTTCGCGAAGCCGCTCACCGGACAGGAACTCGCGAGCGCCGAGAGGCTTCTCCTCCAGCCCTGATGCTCCCGTAGACTCGCGAGACATGGCCGAACCCGCCGCGACGCCCCCCGCCGTGTTCCAGCCCTGGGTGCCGGCCTCGGAAGCGCCGGCCGAGTTCACGCTCCGGGCCGTCGCGCTCGGATCGATCCTCGGGATCGTCTTCGGCGCGGCGTCGGTCTATCTCGGGCTGAAGGTCGGCCTGACGACCTCGGCCTCGATCCCGATCGCCGTCATGGCGATCACGATTCTCAAGAAACTGGGGAAATCGACGATCCTCGAGAACAACGTCGTCCAGACGACGGGATCGGCCGGCGAGTCCGTGGCGGCGGCCGTCGTCTTCACGATCCCGGCGCTCATCTTCCTCGGTTTTCCGATGAGGATTCCCGTGACGTTCCTGATCGCCCTCACGGGAGGCGTCCTCGGCGTCCTCCTGATGATCCCGCTCCGGCGCTACCTGATCGTCAAGGAGCACGGCGCGCTGCGCTTTCCGGAAGGCACGGCGTGCGCGGAGATCCTCATCGCCGGCGAGCAGGGCGGCACCTCCGCGCGGAAGATCTTCTTCGGGATCGGCCTCGGCGCCCTCTTCAAGCTGAGCACGAAGCTTCTCGGCCTCTTCAAGGACAACGTGGGACGCGCGTTCTCCTTCTATCCGGGCTCGCGCCTCGAGTGCGAGACGTCGCCCGAGCTCCTCGCCGTGGGCTACATCATCGGCTACGAGACGAGCGTCGTCATGGTCGCGGGCGGACTGCTCGCGGCGCTCATCCTCGGGCCGATGGTCGTCTTCTTCGGCAGCCACCTCACCGAGCCGCTCGCCCCGGCGACGACGCTCATCCGCGACATGGACTACGGGGGCCTGAAGGACAAGTACCTGAGGTACATCGGCGCCGGGGCGGTCGCGATGGGCGGAGTCCTCGGGCTCGTGCGCGCGGCTCCGTCGATCTGGGACTCCCTCACCGCCTCCGTGAAACAGCTTCGGCGTGGAGCCGGCGGGGGCGTCTCCGTCGCGCGGACCGAGCGGGACACTCCGCTCACGTGGGTCGTCGGCGGCTCGCTCGCCATCGTCGCCTTCATCACGGTCGTCCCCGTCTTCCGGATGAACGTGCTCGGCGCGGCGCTCGTCGTCGTCTTCGGCTTCCTGTTCTCCGTCGTGTCGGCGCGCATCACGGGCCTCGTCGGCTCGTCGTCGTGCCCGCTGTCCGGCATGACGATCGCGGTCGTGATCGGGAGCTGCCTCATCTTCCTCGCCGTGGGCTGGACCGGCGCGACCTATTCGTACCTCGCTCTCGTCGTGGCCGCGGTCGTCTGCATCGCGATCTCGAACGCGGGGACCACGGCGCAGGATCTCAAGACGGGCTACCTCGTCGGCTCGACGCCGCGATCCCAGCAGGCGGCCATCCTCGCGGGCGTCCTGACCTCCGTTCTCGCGATCGGGTGGACGACGTGGGCGCTGAACGCCTCGGAGACGAAGCTCACGCCTCTCGCCGCTCCGACGGCCGTCCCCGCCGCCGCGATCACGGCCGCCGAGGACGAGAAGGGCCCGGGCGGGAAGACCTTCGCGTTCGTCAGGGTCGGCGCGGGAGAGGTCCCCTCGCTCGAGACCGGCAACTATCTCGTGGATCGCGCAACCGGAACCGCCGTCTTCCGCCGCGTGGACGGCATCGGAAGCCGGAACTTCCCCGCTCCACAGGCGAACCTCATGGCCGTGCTCATCTCGGGCCTTCTCGACCAGAAGCTGCCCTGGGGCCTCGTCCTCATCGGCGCCGCGATCGCCGTCTTCATCGAGCTCCTGACCGGGCACTCGCTCACGTTCGCGGTCGGCGTCTACCTGCCTCTCTCCACGACGATGCCCATCTTCATCGGCGGCCTCGTGCGGAAATTCGCCGACAGAAAGTACGGCCGCGTGCCCGACGACGCGAGCGAGAGCGAAGGGACGCTCCTCTCGTCAGGCCTCATCGCGGGCGGCGCGCTCGTGGGCGTCCTCGTCGCGTTCCTGCACTTTCCCGTGTTCGGCCTCGGGTTCGACGAGGACCTCGACCTGCCGATGAAGGTCGCGCTCGGCCCGCGGTTCTGGCCGGGGCCCTTCGGATCGGACGTCCTCCCGCTCGCCGCCTTCGCGGTCCTCGGGTTTCTGCTGTTCCGGGGAGCGAAAGGAGAAAAGGCTATCTCTCGGCCGCGGCGAGAGGAGCGGTGAGCGCGGCCTGCGCTTCGAGCTTCGCGATCAGCGCCGCGCGGCGCGCGGCATCGAGGTTCTCGGAGCCCGCGCGAAGGATGTCCGGGTTGCCGTCGATCGAGCGGCGGAAGAGGAAGTCCTGCACGGCCTTCGCGTCCACGCGCGTCGTCTCGCGGAGCAGCCGGGCCACGGCCCCGACCATCAGAGGACTCTGTTCGTCGAGGAGCATTTCCGCGAGGTTCAGCACGGACGTCGCGTCGCGGTGACCGTCCATCACGAGGCCGGTCGCGGCGAGGACGGCGAGGTGCCGCTTGCCCACGCTCCGGAGCTTCGCCCACTTCTTCACGACGTTGAGCTTCGCGGGCTCGAGCCTGAGAGCCGGAGCCGCGACGCGAGTCCCAAGGACCTCGGCGACCTCCAGGTCGTCGGCGACCGCGCTCCATTTCTCGACCTTCGCGAAAAGGCCGGGAGCGAACTCCTTCTGATGATGCTCGAGGACCTCGAGCGCCACGAGAATCTCCTCGCGCACCTTGCGGGCGACGGCCGCGTCGACGAGCGCCAGGGCGACGGGATACTCGATCGAGGGGCGCGTCTTCCCCTGGATCTCGCGTGCGATGGACCGCAGGAGGGACGGGCGCACGCCGAGCGTCTTGAGAGAACTCTTCAGCGCGATGCCCTTCGCCTTTTCCCCTCTTCCGTCCAGGCGGGCATCCAGAGCGGCCCGAATGTCCCTGAGAATCAGCGCGGGAGACGGTGTGGCCTTGGCCATACGCAATCTCGAATTCTAGCATACGCACTGACCACTTTCGGCTCGCTCGGCGCCGGCCACATCATCGGAATGTGCCTGGGCTGAACTCGTAAGTTCCTTCGGGGGAGATACTTGTGAAAAGGGGATCCTGGATGGACCGCCTGCCGATCAGGCGTCCGCGCAAGGTGACGAAACCGCCGGCCCGGCCGACCTGAACGCCGAGCCGCCTGAGGTCGGTGGCGTCCCGAAGCGACTCCCTCGCCCTTGCTTCGAGAATGCGGTCGACGGCGCGGGGGCCCAAGCCGGGCACCCTCTGGAGTTCCTCGCGGCTGGCCGTCATGAGCTCGACCGGGAACCGGTCCGGATTCACGAGCGCCCAGGTCAGCTTCGGATCGTGGTCGAGCGGGAGGTGGCCGTCCTTGCCGTACACGAGCTCTTCCGCCTTGAAGCCGTATTCGCGTATCAGGTGATCCGCCTGGTAGAGGCGCCGCTCGCGGAGGGGGGGCGTCCCGGGAGCATTCTCCAAAGGCGTGTTGCGGATCGGACGGAACGCCGCGAACTGCGGATGATGAATGAGGCGCTTCTTCTCGAGCCTTTCCGCGAACGACAGCAGCTCGCGATCGGACTCCTTGCCGAGCCCCACGACGAACTGCGTCGTCGCGCCGGCTCTCATGCCGCCAGGCTGAAGGGCGGAGCCGCGCTGCCCCGGCATCGGGCGCATGGAGACGGAGGCCGGGAGCGGCGCCGGGGCCTGGCGCGCGGACACACGCCGGGCGTCGCGTACGGCGAGCGCGGCATCCCGCGCCGCCTCGAGCAGGGCGAGGCCGCTCGCCACGCTCTTTCCGGGAGCATGCTCGTCGAGAGCGCGCTGGCACGGCGCTTCGAGGTTGTAGGAGACGCGGTCCACGAGGCGCACGAGGCGCTCGATCTGCCCCGGCTCCGCCCCGGCGAGCGCCTTCGCGTGGAGATAGCCGCGGTACCCGTGCGTGAGGCGGAGGATCTCGACGAGCTGGAGCATCCTCTCCATCGCGAAGATGGGGTCTCTCGGGATGCCGCTCGTCACGAAGAGGCCATCGCACCAGCCGCGGCGAAAGGCGGTCATGAAGAGGCGCGCGAGGCTGGCGGGCTCGAGCGCGTGCCGGGGCAGGTCGCGCTCGGCACGCATCGGGCAGTAGTCGCACGAGAAGCGGCAGGCGTTCGTGAGAAGGATCCGGAAGATGCGGCGGTTCCCGATGCCGGGGACGATGAGATCCCTGATGTTGATCGCCTCGAGCGCGCCGCGAGGCGCCGCGACCGGCTTCTCCCTCGAGCCGGGTCTTCGCTCGGCGCCCGCCCCGCTCGCGTCGCGGTCGTCTCTCGCCTCCTTCATCAGCGCCCGGACCTGCTCCTCGATTTCCACGCTTCTCTTGATGGCAACCATGGCATCACCCCGTCTAGCGCAAGTTAGACGTAAGTATGGCCAAAGTCAAGTCCACCGGTGAAAAGACCGCAGGTTCGCCCTTTCAGGCCTCGGGTCGTGCGATGACGCCGCCGCCGAGAACGATCTCAGGCCGGCCGACGTCGTAGAAAACGGCCGACTGGCCGGGTGCCGCGGCACGCACAGGCTCCTCGAAGTCGAGCGAGCCGCGGCCGCCTTCCTCGAGCGTGAGATGCGCGGGCTGCTCGGCGTGGCGCGAGCGGATGCGGGCCAGCACGGGTAGGGGCGGCCTCACGCCTCCAGGCAGCCGCGTGCTCACGCTTTCCAGGAAGATCTTCTTGGAAAGGAGAGAGGGGGCCGGCCCAACGACGAGGGTCGCTTCCCCGGGTTGGATCGAGAGCACATAAAGAGGCTCATTCGAAGAAATCTTCAGCCCTCGGCGCTGGCCGACCGTGTAGCCGAACGTCCCGTCGTGCTCTCCGACTCTCTCTCCACCTTCCAGGAGAATCTCCCCGCGCCGCGAGCCCGCGAAAGCCGGAAGCTCGAGGCCGAGACGTCCCGCCTCGCGCCGGATGAAGTCCGCGGGCGTCGACCCGTTCGGCACGAAGCAGACTTCCTGCGAGTCGGGCTTGTCCCAGTTCGGCAGCCCCGCCTCGCGCGCGATCTCGCGCACCTCGGGCTTCGTCAGCTCGCCGAGCGGAAAGCGCGAGCGAGCGAGCTGCTCCTCGGTGAGGTCGTAGAGAAAATACGACTGGTCGCGCGCGCGGTCGCGGGCCCTGAGGAGGCGCGGCGCGCCCGTGGCCTCGTCCACTCCGACGCGCGCGTAATGCCCCGTGGCGACGGCCTCGCAGCCGAGGGCGGCGGCCTTCTGGAGCAGCGTCTTGAACTTCACCTCGGTGTTGCAGGCCGTGCACGGAATCGGCGTCTTCCCCTCGAGGTAGCTCGCCACGAACGGCTTGACGACCGCCTCGGTGAACCGCTGCTCGAGGTTCAGGACGAAGTGCGGCACGCCGATCGCGGCGGCCGCGCGGCGCGCCACGGAAAGGTCGTCGAGCGTGCAGCAGCGGCCCGCACTCGCCCCGGACCCGTCGCGGTCGTGGTTCCAGAGGTGCATCGACAGCCCCACCACATCCGCGCCTTCGCGCCGGAGGAGGAGGGCCGCGACCGACGAATCCACGCCCCCGGACATCGCAACCGCGATCCGCATCGAAGGGATTCTAATGCGCGGCTCCAGCGTGCCACGCCCCGTCAGGGCTTCGCCGCCCGCGCGGCCAGAACCTCGTCCGTCTTCCGGATTTCGAGAGCCGCGATGTTCGCGCGGCGCCAGAGCTCGATGAGATTCGGGACCGGGAAGGCCTTTCGCACGCCGTCTCGCGCGAGGGTCTGCTGGAAGGTTTCGCCGAGAAAACGCGGTGCGGCGTCCGTGACCGGGCTCTTCGCGGCGGCGGCGATCGTGGCCCGCCACGCGTCGAGATGAGAGGCGGCCTCGATCCGCTCGCGCCAGGCGCCGGCGAGCGCGGCGAGACGCCCGGAGAGCGGGCCGGCGTCGAGCTTCACCCTCAAGAGCCCGTGCGCCGCCTCGTACTCGACCCACGCCTCACGGCGCAGGGCCATGAGCACGCCCCCGCGAGGGTCGAGAGTCTTCAGGCGCTCGCGCCAGGCGGCTGCATCGACCGGAATCCGCCGGACTGCCCCGAGCTCGAGGCGTGTCGCGGCGATCGAGACGCCCTGGCTCGCGACCTCGGGCCGGCCGCGCAACGCGCCCGTGAGCGCGAACGCGGCGCGAAGAGATTCGTCCGCGCGCACGTCCTTCGCCGCCGCCCTCGCCTCGGCTCGTCCGACGAGTACCCGCGCGAGCTGCATGTGTCCGAGGATGTTCGGCGCGGGTGCGGCGTGGAGCTTCGCCAGATCCAGGGCCCAGTCCGGCGCGGGGCCGGCGATGAGGGCCTTCTCGATCGCATCGAGCGTGGCGGCGTGCGACGCGAAATACGCCGCGACCGCGACGGGCGGAGCCTCCGGCAGGCCCTCGGCCTTCGCGGCCTCGTGATCCACCCATTTTTCGAGCGGCGCGCGAACGTGGCTCCAATCCGTTTTCTCCGGCCGGCTTGATTCCTCGTCGGGCGGCTGCTCTTCGCGCGGGCGAAGCTCGATGCCGAGGCTCCGGGCGGAGTCCTCGAGGGCGCGCGCCGCGGCGTTCGTGGGGCGAGCCGGGAACTTCGCCGTCATCTCGCCGAGCGGTCCGAACGACTCGGCCCACGCGGTTTCCACCGCCCGCCCGCGCCATGCGGCACGGATCGAGCCCGCGGCGAACCAGACGAGGGCCGCGCCCGCGGTGGCGACGATGAGAAGACCTATCGCTCGTACAGTGCGCATTCCGATCCTCAAAGGCCGGACTCACATGATACGGGGCAGAATGCAACCATGACGCGCCCCGCGAGACTCTCGTCGGCCGGAGCCGACGCCCGGCTCTCCGCTCTTCCCGGCTGGACGCGAGAGGGCGAGAAGCTTCACCGCACGTTCACGTTCCGCGATTTCTCCGAGGCCTTCGCCTTCATGGCGCGCGTCGCGCTCGAGGCCGAGAAGCTGAACCACCATCCGGACTGGTCGAACGCGTGGAACCGCGTCGCCGTGGATCTCACGACGCACGACGCCGGCGGCCTCACGGAGCTCGACTTCCGCCTCGCGGCGGAAATGAACCGCCTGGCCGGAGAATAGAAGAAGAGGTCCAACCTGACGATAAATCAGCAAGCATCAGGCATCGCCAGGCCTCCCAGCTTCGCCAGTTGCCCCGCCTAAATCACTTTCCAAGAAACACTTCCTTCGTCTCTGAACAAGAAGCCACGTTCCGTGGCACAGCACGTGAAGAGCTCGGGCGGGAGAGCGCGCCGCCATGTCCCAGAAATGCGTGGAAATGATCTTCGGAAGACTCGCGACGGACGAGGAGTTTCGCCGGGAATATCGGAGGGATCCCCTGGGGACGCTCGGGAAGCTGGCCGCCTGCGGTGTCGAGCTGACGAAGTCCGAACGCGAGGCTCTTCTCGCGACGAAATGCGCGCTCTTCGAGCGCCTCGCCGAGACCATCGATCCCCGTCTCCAGAAGGCGAGCCTGCGCCCGGGCACGGGTCCCGACGACGAAAGGAGGCCTTCGTGATCGGCAAGGCTCCCGCCCTCGCTCTGCTTCTTCTCGCGTCCCCCCTGCCGGCCGAGGAGCCGCCCGTTCCCCCCGTGCAGGCGGCTCCGGCCGGCGTTCCTCTCTCGCTCGGCGATGCGACGCTGCGCGCGCTCGCGAACAACAACGACATCGCCATCGAGCGCGAATCGTTCCACATCGCGGACGCGTCGCTCCTGCGCGCGGGCGCGCCCTACGACCCGACGTTCCGGCTGGACGCGCGGTACCGCAACCACACGGACCCGGCGAACTTCCTCCTTTCCGGCGCGCCGCCGAACACGCTGGCCCCGTCGAGCGAAGGCGCCGCGGGAGCCGCCTCGATCGGCACCCTTCTGCCGACGGGCGGCACCGTGAGCCTCTCGGCCTCCGCCGCGCGCGACCTCACCAACAACTTCCTCGCCCTGCTTTCGCCCGCATACAGCTCCTCGCTGGGCATCGACCTCCGCCAGCCGCTCCTCCAGAACCTTTCGGTGGATCCCGCCCGCCGCGCGATCCGGATCGCGCGCCTCGACAGGGAGCGCGGCACGGCCTCGCTGAAGCGCACGGTCGCGGACACCGTCGCGAGCGTGGAGCGGGCGTACTGGAACCTCGTCGCGGCCCGGCGCGACGTCCAGGTCCGCGCCGAGAGCGTGGCCCTCGCCGCCGAGCAGCGTGACGACACGAAGTCGAAAATCGACGTCGGCACGGTTCCCGAGACCGACATCGCGCAGCCTCTGGCCGAGCTCGAGCGGCGAAAGGGCGACCTCTATGCGTCTCAGGAGCAGATGCGCCGCGCCGAGCTCGTCCTCAAGCTCCTCCTCCTGAAGGACAGCGGCGATCCTCTGTGGAATCAGACGCTCGAGCCGGTCGACCCGCCCGAGACGCCGGTCGTCCCGGTGGACCTCGCCGGCGCGATCCTGAGGGCCGAGAGCAGCCGGCCCGAGCTCGCCGAGGCGAGGACCGCGCTCGCCGAGCGCGACGTGGACGTGGACTTTGCGAAGGACCGCCTGAAGCCGCAGCTCGACCTCGTGGCCGGCTACGCGCGCCGCGGACTCGCGGGCGGCTTCAATCCGTATGCCCCCGAGGCGGAGGCCCTCCTCGGCGTGCCGGTCGCCGTGCCGGACGCGCTCGCCGGCGGACTCGGCCGTTCCTTGGCGACGATCGGCGAGGACCGCTTTCCCGACGCCTCGATCGGGCTCTCCCTGTCCGTCCCGGTCTTCAATCGCGGGGCAAGGGGGGATCTCGCGATCGCCAAGGCGCAGAGAGGCCAGGCCGAGATCCTCGTCGCGCAGCAGAAGCAGCGGGTCGCGGTCGAGGTGCGCAACGCGGTCCTCACTCTCGAGACGGCCGCCCAGCGCATCGACGCAGCGAAGGCCGGGCGCGCCGCGGCCGAGACGCAGCTCCGCGCCGAGAAGGAGCGCTACGGCGTCGGCCTCTCGACGAACTTCTTCGTCCTGACCCGCCAGAACGACCTCGCGCAGGCGGCTCTCGCCGAGACCGCCGCGCTGACGGACTACCGCAAGGCTCTGACCGACTTCGCGCGTGCTTCCGGGACGCTCCTCGACGAGCGGCACATCGAGATCCGGGACGACACCCCGGCCGTCAGGACCGAAAGAGGAAGGTGAACATGACCCGACGGAAGCTCCACACGATTCTCGCGGCCGCTCTCGTCGCCGCCGCGGCCGTCGCGGCCTCCTGCAGGAACGGCGGCGACCCGAATGTCGTCGTCCTGAGCGGCCGTCTCGAGGCGCCCACCGTGGACCTCGCCCCGAAGGTCGCCGGACGCGTCGTCGAGGTGAAGGTGAAGGAAGGAGATCGCGCGAAGGCAGGCGATCTGCTCGTGAAGCTCGACCTCGGCGAGGCCGCGCTCGCCGTCGAGCGTGACCGACGCGGGCTGGAGTCCAGCCAGGCGCGGTACCAGGACCTCGAGGCGGGAAGCCGGGAAGCGGAGATCGCGCAGGCGCAGGCCGACCTGGCTGACAAGAAGGCCGCCGTCGGGCTCGCACGACGAGACCTGGAGCGCCAGGAAGCGCTCCTTTCCAAGAAAGTCGGAACGCAGAGCGACACGGACACTGCCCGCACGAACATGGAACGGGCCGTGGCGAGCGAAAAAATGGCGAGCGACCGGCTGCAGCTCCTCCGCGAGGGCTCGCGCGCGTGGCAGAAGGAGCAGGCGCGGCGGGATGTTGACCGGGCGCGAACCGTCCTCAAGCAGTCCGAGACGACCGCCGGCGAGGCCGAGATTCGCGCGCCCGCCGATGGCGTGATCCTCCACCGCATGGCCGAGCCGGGCCTCCTCCTCGGACCCGGCCAGCCCGCGCTCACGATGGCGTTCGCGGACCGCCTGTACGTGCGCACGTACATCCCGGAGCCCCAGCTCGGCCGGGTGCGCATGGGGAGCCCCGCCGAGGTCTCCGTCGACGCCTTCCCCGGGAAGACGTTCC
>Ga0335077_10004393_pt1 | contig 17194 bp, 15 predicted proteins | sample Lox_Sample_31_FD_207151 | JGI IMG/M metagenome (GOLD analysis project Ga0335077, IMG submission 207151) | Soil microbial communities from Loxahatchee National Wildlife Refuge, Florida, United States - Lox_Sample_3.1 | ecosystem: Environmental > Terrestrial > Soil > Wetlands | place: USA... | reverse complement strand
ACCGTCCTATCGGGGTATGCGATTTTGGTGCCGGCCATGATTGTGTCGCCCAACACGTTTGACATATTTTCGTAGCACTTCTCACAGCGATTGCGCATCGCCAGCAGCGTTTGACTTTGCGCAAGAATAGTTACGCCGCGCCGAGCGAAAAAATCGTTACCCAGAACATTCTCCGGATGGGGGTGGGTGTCAATCACCAGCCGCACCGGTTTAGGGCTAATTTTCCGTATCGCCGCCATCATGAGTTTGGCGTGCGCATAATTCGGACCGGGGTCGATTACGATTACACCGGTCGCGCCGACGATAAATCCGCTGTTCAAAATGTTCCCGCGGTTTGCCGGGGCTAGAGCTTCGCATTTGCCTATGAAAGCATAAACGTCCGGGGTGACCTGCTGCGGCACCAGCTCGCGCCCGTGCGCAGCCGGAAACAGGCCGAAGCCGAGCAACAAGGGGTAGATTACGACGCGGTTTATTTCTCGCTCAGTCGTTGAGCTTGAAAACAATCGGCACCACTACAGTAAATTTGCGATCTCGCAAGGCTTCCGGGGGCAACGGCAAGGGCGCCGCCTGCTGTACCATGTCCAGCGCTTGATTGTCGAGCACTTCATACCCGCTCGAGCGCAGGATGGTGGCATCGTCCATTTTGCCGTTTGCTGAAATGACCAGCTGAACTTGCGCGGTGCCTTGCCAGCCGCGTAACTGCGCAATAAACGGATAGCGTTGATATTTGGAGATTAAACTCGAAAGTTCCTTTCCGTAGCTGTCAAGCAATGATCTTTCCGGAACGGCTTTCGCCAAGGCCACGGGCGCGGGTGCGGTAGGTACCGGTGCGGGCGGAGCAGTTTCAGCAGGTGCGGTTGTCTGCGGCGGGGCTACGGGAGGGGTTTCAGCAGGTATCTTCTTCGGGCGTGGTGCGGCATTGGCTTCAATTCTCGGTCGTTGCGGAAGCTTGAATGCGCTCGGTGCGCGCTCAGTTATTATCGGAGCCGGCGTGAGTTTGGGCTGAGGTTTGGCGGGTGGTGCAACAGGGGCAGGCTGTGGGCGCACAAATTGCGGCAACTGAACGCTCAGGACCGGTTGCGGTTGCAAACGATTGGTACGCCATGCTGGAACGAGAGAAAGCACCGTCGCATGGATTAGCATCGAAAGCACCAGGGCCGTAACGACCCTGCGCTGGTTGTACCATTCGATACGAAACTGGGCGTTAACCACGGGACAATTCAGAGGTAAAAAAACCTTAATTAAAGGTTAATGGAAACCGCAGCGTTATGCAATTGATGCATTTCAAACTCATGATAATCATGATCCGGGTTTGCTGATTATTCCGATGTTAGACAATCAGCTCGAGTTCACAATGGTAGCAAGGTTTTCAGACGGTATTTGTTTAAACATCAGTCTGGAATCGTGTCAGGTTAAAGTACCTGGAAACAGTAGAGCTACTAATTAAAGGAGACTGTCATGCAATGGAGCAAACCAGAGTATAGCGATATGCGCTTCGGCTTCGAAGTAACGATGTATATTGCAAATCGCTAATCATGCTACACCGGGGGCCGCGGCGACGCGGCCTCCGGTTTAAGGTCAAGAGTCCTACAGCGTTTTCCAATCAGATAAAGTAACATGAGCGGGTGCGCTGCAGGCGCATGCGGCGGGATTGGTTTAGAGTGATAAAACATGAAAATTCGTGTTCTTGGAGCATCAGCCGGCGGCGGATTTCCGCAGTGGAACTGCAACTGCGCTAACTGTGACGGCGTGCGCAAGGGCAAAATCAAGGCCAAGCCGCGCACCCAGTCCTCGATTGCAGTCAGCGAAAACAACCTGGACTGGATACTATTCAATGCCTCACCGGACGTTCTGACTCAAATCAAAGCATTTCCCGCGTTGCAACCGGCACGCTCAATTCGCGATACCGCAATTCGATCCATCCTCCTGATCGACAGTCAGATCGATCACACCACGGGCTTGCTAATGCTGCGGGAAGGGAAACCGCTGGAGATTTACTGCACCGAAATGGCGCGCGAAGACCTTACAACCGGGAACCCTCTGTTCAATATTCTTGAGCACTATTGCACCGCTAATTGGCACAAATTGCCCACCCAAAACGGAAATAGATTTACGGTTATTGGAGCACAGCGCTTAGGCTTCACCGCGGTACCGCTGAAGAGCAAGGCGCCGCCGTATTCGCCCCATCGCGAGAATCCTCATGAAGGCGACAATATCGGCATCCGCGTCGAGGACCCAGGCACGGGCAGGAACCTGTTTTACGCTCCGGGCCTCGGCAAAATTGAGCCGCATCTCGAAGCGTTTCTTAAAAACGCCGACTGCCTACTGGTCGACGGCACCTGCTGGACCGACGACGAACTGATCCGCCTCGGCATCTCAAAACAGAGTTCGCGCGATATGGGGCATCTGCCGCAAAGCGGCGAAGGCGGCATGATCGAACTGCTGAAAGCACTGAGCAAACCGCGCAAGATTTTGATCCATATCAACAACACCAATCCCATACTCAACGAAGATTCAAAGGAGCGCGCCGAACTGACCGCCAACGGGATTGAAGTGGCGTATGATGGTATGGAGATCGATTTGTGAAAATCAGGAGTTAACGATGGGCGTAACTGAAAAATTACCGTGGAGTAAAGAGGAATTTGAGCACCAGCTGCGAGCCAAAGGCGACCGCTACCACATTAATCACCCCTACCACTTGGCGATGAACAGCGGCAAGCTGAATAGAGAGCAAATCCAGGGTTGGGTATACAACCGTTTTTATTATCAAATCAGCATCCCGATCAAGGACGCCGCGATTCTCTCCAATTGCCCGGACCGCGAAGTACGCCGCGAATGGATCCAGCGCATCATCGACCACGACGGCACAAAAGGCGACGAAGGCGGCATTGAGGCGTGGATTCGTCTCGGCGAGGCGGTGGGTTTGAAGCGGCAGGAAATTACTTCATTAAAGCATGTTTTGCCGGGCGTGCGCTTCGCGGTCGACGCCTATGTCAACTTTGCCCGGTCCCGCCCGTGGCAGGAGGCGGTGACGTCATCGCTCACCGAACTTTTTGCCCCGGAAATCCACAAGAAACGGCTCGACAACTGGCCGCAGCATTATCCGTGGATCGACCTGGAGGGCTATCAGTATTTCCGCAACCGCCTGGCCCAGGCGCGCCGCGACGTTCAGTTCGCCCTAAGCTTCACGCTTGGTCAGTACACGACGCGGGAGCAGCAAGAGCGGGCCCTGGAAATCCTGCAATTCAAGCTGGATGTGCTTTGGTCAATGCTGGACGCGATGCAGATAAACTATTGCGAGGGCGGACTTAAACCATGACTGGAGCAACGTCGCTCGGTCTGGATGATGTGATGGAACTCGGCCGACAGTTTCGTTTGCAATGGGAACAGGCGCAGCAGGCTTACGTACTGCTCTACCCGGAAGGCATGATCAAGTTGTCGCAGAGCGCAGGTGAAATATTGAAACGCATCGATGGAAAACTCTCGGTTGCCGGAATTGTCAAAAATCTGGAAGGAGCATTTCCCAATGCGAACTTGCATCAAGATGTAATAAATTTTCTAGAGGTCGCTTATGAACGCGGTTGGATCCACCCCAAGCAAGCAAGCTAAACCGGTCAGCAATCCGCTGTGGCTGCTTGCCGAAATCACTTACAAGTGCCCGCTGCACTGTGTGTTTTGCTACAACCCGGTGGACTACACGCGCTATGGACAGGAGTTATCCACCGACGATTGGTTGCGCGTGCTGCGTCAATCGCGCGAGCTGGGCGCAACGCAACTCGGTTTTTCAGGGGGCGAGCCGCTGGGGCGGGATGATCTTGAGATCATGGTCGCCGAGGCGCACAAGCTGGGTTATTACTCCAATCTGATTACCTCCGGCGTCGGGCTCAACGAAAAGCGCATCGCGGCGTTTAAGGAAGGCGGCCTCGACCATATCCAGCTTTCCTTTCAGGATTCCACCCGCGAGCTCAATGACTTCCTGACAAGTACTCGGACCTTCGAACTCAAGTCGAAGACCGCGGGGCTTATCAAGAAATACCAGTACCCGATGGTGCTCAATGTAGTACTGCACCGGCTCAACATCGACCACGTCCAGCAAATCCTGGAAATGGCTGAATCGATGGAGGCGGAGTATGTCGAACTCGCCAACACCCAGTATTACGGCTGGGCGTATGTGAACCGCGACCAGCTTTTGCCCAGCAAAGAGCAGCTGCAGCGCGCTGAAGAGGTCACCAATAAGTTTCGTGAGCGGGTCGGCAAAAAGATGAAGATTTACTTCGTGGTGCCCGATTATTACGAAACCCGGCCCAAGGCCTGCATGAACGGCTGGGGCTCGGTTTTCATCACGGTGACCGCCGACGGCGTGGTGCTTCCCTGTCACGAAGCGCGCATGCTCCCGGGGCTCACCTTCCCCAATGTACGCGAACATGACATGAAGTGGATTTGGTACGACTCGCCAGGCTTTAACACCTTCCGCGGTGATGAATGGATGAAAGAGCCGTGCCGCTCTTGCCCGGAAAAAGTGAAGGATTTCGGCGGCTGTCGTTGCCAGGCTTATATGCTCACGGGTGACGCGCGTAATGCGGACCCGGTTTGCGATCTATCGCCCCACCACCACCTGATTGCCGAAGCTGTCGCCAAAGCACAGCGGGCCAGCATTAAACCGGCAACTACACACCCAATACTGTTCCGCGACGACAAAAACTCGCGCGCCTTGAGCGAAAAAGCTGTCGCGCTGCCATGAGGCGTGACATCGTTGACGCAGTGCCAGCCGTCCAGGCGGAGGGCTTGACCAAGCGTTACGGAAGCACCCTTGCGGTAGATGGATTAAACCTCGAAATCCCTGCCGGTCAGTTTTTCGGCCTGTTGGGCCCGAATGGGTCGGGCAAGACAAGCACCATTCACATGCTCTCCACGCTGATCCGCCCCAGCCAGGGGCGCGCACAGATCGTAGGACATGATGTCAGGCGCGCCGGTTTGCAGGTGCGCGCTGCGATTGGCGTGGTGTTTCAAGAATCCGCATTGGATCGCACCTTGTCGGCTGCGGAAAACCTGCGTTTTGCAGGGCTGCTGCACAATCTTCCCGTCGCGCAAATCAGGGAGCGCTCCGGCGAGTTGCTTGAACTCTTCGGTCTCAAGGAAAAACGCAACCAAGCGGTGGGAACCCTCTCCGGAGGCCAACGCCGCGCTCTCGATATCGCGCGCGGCGTAATTCACCGCCCGCAAATCCTGTTCCTGGACGAACCCACCATTGGGCTGGACGTTCCCAACCGCCGCAAAATATGGCGCTTTATAGAACGCCTGCGCGCGGAGTTTAACGTGACGGTATTTCTTACCACCCATTACTTGGAAGAAGCCGCGGATTGCGACAAGGTGGCATTTATCAAACAGGGGCGCATCGTCAAGATCGGGCCGCCGCATGATCTGATTGACGGGCTGGGAGCCTACATCATTGAGATCGAGAGTGAAAATCTGCGCGCTTTGGTAGAAAGCCTGACACCGCGCTTGGGCCCGAGCCTCATCGACGGCGACAAGGCTTGTTTCCGCTTTACCGGCAAGGACATCAGCCCGCTAGTCATGCTGCAAATCGAATTGGGCAACAAGGTGATCAGCATGCGTTGGCGCCGCCCAAACCTGAATGACGTGTTTTTATGGATCAATGAAACTGAATTATGGCAGGTCAGAAAAACCTAGAGGAATGCCAGATAATGGTTTTACGCCCCGTTTACGCCGTGATTGAACGCGAAGTGTTGAAACTCTTCCGCCAGCGCTCCCGCTTGCTCGCGGCGATGGTGCGGCCGATGATCTGGCTGCTGGTTATCGGCGCAGGCTTTGACGCCATGCTTGGCCGTTCCGGCAATTTGAGCTACCAGTATTTTCTCGTTCCAGGAGTACTAGGAATGTCCATGCTGTTCGGCGCGATGCTCGCCGCTCTTTCCACAGTTTACGACAAGGAGTCCGGGGTGATGCGCATGCTGGTGATTGCACCGTTCGAGCATTATTGGATTGTGATAGCCAAGACCTTAAGTGCAGCGCTTGCCGCCGCGCTCCAGGCGCTCATGGTTCTGGTGCTGCTGTTTTTGCTCGGCTACTTGAGCAATGGCGTAAGGCTGCCGCTTCTGGCTTCGGGTATCGTATGCACATCGCTGGTATGCGCCAGCCTGGGGATGCTGATCGCCGCCTGGACCCGGACGCTCGACAATTTTGCGGTGATGATGAACCTGGTGATTTTCCCGGTGTTTTTTCTATCCGGCTCGCTTTATCCGGTGCAGCATTTACCGAGCGTGCTACGATTTGTCGCCAGCATCAATCCCTACACCTATGGCGTGGATCTCCTTAAACATGCGGTGCCGGCACTGCAGGAAAGTTCCTTCCATCCGGATTTCGGGGTTCCGCTCGATATAGCCGTACTGCTGGGCTTTGTCCTGCTTTCAACCGTGATCGCATGCCTGCGTTTCTCGCGCGACACTGCGTACGAGCCGCTGATTCACATACTGGCGCGTAAGCGCGAGGATTGATCGCGGCTACGCGCGCCGGAAAAACCTCCAGATTTCGGGTTTGAAAATTTCAACCGTGTTTCCCGGCAGCTGCCGTTTTAGACCCGGCCAGAAGCACAAAAAAATCGAGCATAGCTTTTGCCTTCGGTTAGGGGAGCTCCGCAAGTCCGCACTTGTGAGCCGATAAATTGCGTGCGAAACCGCAAAAGCTGCCTCACATTATCGTGCCTCGGTTATTCCGGTCTGCGCGATTGTTTGCGGTTCGGGCTTCCCGTGCCCGGCGGATTTCGCGGCTTAATTCGAACACGGCCATGGCGTAATTGACGCTGCGGTTATAGCGTGTAATCACGTAGAAATTGTTGAGCGCAAGCCAGTACTGAGCTTCATCACCGTCGCCCAATACGAATAAACTTGCCAGAATTTCATCGGGAATTTCCTGCTCGGGTGTAACGCCCATCTTTTGCAATTCAGCCACCGGCACGCGCGGCTTGACATCTGGCGACAGCAAAGGCGCTAATTCATCGCCGTTCTCCACCACGGCCACCGCGATCGGCTGACCGGGTTGCCAGCCGTAAGCCTTGTAGTAATTCGCGATGCTACCGATGGCATCCGCGGGGTCCTCCCACAGATTCAGCGTGCCGTCGCCGTTGAAGTCCACAGCATAGCGCCGATAGACGCTGGGAATAAACTGCGGCAAGCCCATCGCCCCGGCATAAGAGCCTTTGATGCCCAGTGGATCGATGCGGTCTTCGCGCGTGAGCAGGAGGAACTGTTCAAGCTCCTGTTTGAAAAAACCGGCGCGCTGCGGGTAATCGAAGGCCAATGTGGTCAGGCTATCCAGCACGCGGTAAGCCCCGGTGCTCCTGCCGTAGCGCGTTTCTACGCCTATGGTCGCGACGACGATTTCTTCGGGAATGCCGTACTGCTGGCGCGCGCGCGCGAGTGCCTCCGCGTTGTCGTCCCAAAATTTAACCCCTTCGTCGATGCGTGTCGGATTGATGAACCGTGCGCTGAAATCATCCCAGGACATTGAGGTCGCGGGCATGGAAATCGCCTCAAGGACCTCTGGATCAGGTTTTACCTGGCTGAAAATGTTGCGCAGCTCGCGTGGATTGAAATGATATTTTTCGGCCATCTTGTGGATAAAGGTTTCGATTTCAGGATCCAAACGCGCAGCATGACCGATGCCCGGTACAAACAACACCGAGCAAAGCAGCAAGGCGAAACGTTTTACCTTTGCGATTATTTGACGGCTCCTACCGTAAAGCCCGCCACAAAGCGGTCGACAAAGGAATTATACAGTATGGCCATCGGAATCCTCACTATTAGGCACGCACCCATGAGCGAGCCCCAGAAATACACTTCGCCGCGCACCAGGAAGGTTGGCACACCGATGCTCACCGTGAGCTGCGAGGAAATTGGATATTATTGACTATTAGTGATGATTTGCATTTCCTAATATAGCTCATAAAGTCCATGCCTTACAATTTTCCACATTGTGTAGTCATTTCTACTACAAACAGCATGACTTTTTCTCATTTTATGCGAGAATAATTTTATGCCGAACGACCAACGAAAACTGGCAACAGAAATTCACAAACTTACCTCTTACTTTGCGGGCCGGAGCGAAGCGGCACGCATTGCGTGTACTTTTGCCATGCTCGCGGCGATCGGGACTCTGGATTATATAACTGGCGATAAATTTGACCTTGAAGTTTTATATCTGCTGCCAATCGCGCTGGTAACGTGGGCATCGGGCCGTAACGCCGGATTGGTGACCGCGCTGACCGCCAGCGGAGTTTGGTGGTTAACCGACCGCTATGTGGGTCATGATACGTTCCCGTTTTATTTTTTCTGGAGTTGGATAAGCATTATCGTCACTTTCAGTGTGGTGGTTATCATCATCGCCAAGCTGAAAGAAGCGCAAAACAAAACGCAGACTGCGCTGCACCGGAGCGAAGGGCGTTATCAAACTTTGGTCACGGCGGTGCCCTACGGCATATATGAATCTGATTTATCAGGAACAATTACCTTGGCTAATCCGGCCTTTCACCGGATACTGGAATATGCCGAAGGAGAATTGTATGGAAAAAGAATTTACGATTTTTTTTCTTCCGACGCCGAGTGCGAAAAGGCAAAGCGCGACTTGCAAGATCATCTCGGCTTGCAACCCAACTCAACACCCTATTTCACAAAAATCAAAAAGAAAGACGGTGCGCTGGCCGACATCCAAGTAGACTGGGTTTATAAGCGCAACGAGCAGCGGGTAGTCACAGGCTTTATTTCGGTGGTTACCGACATTACCGACCGAAAGCTAGCCGAGGATCTCGCGCGGCGCCAACGCGAAAGGCTTGAGCTGACTTCACGCCTTATTGCCGCGAATGAGATTGCGTCAACGCTGGCGCACGAATTAAACCAGCCTCTTGCGGCCATCGCGAATTACAATACCGGAAGTATACGGCGGCTGTGCTCCGGCAAGTGGAACCTGGAAGATGTGCTGGAAGCGATGGAGAAAACTCGCGCCCAGGCCGAACGCGCCGGAGGAATTATTCGTCGCGTGCGGGAGTTGGTGAACAGAAGAGAGCCAAATCGGGTGCCGAGCCGTATCAACGATATCATTAGCGACTTGGCCGGCATGCTTGAGTTCCAGGACGAGAAATCCGGTATCAAGCTGCTGCTCGATCTCGCGGCGGACCTTCCCTCGGTATCGATCGACCGTGGCATGATCGAGCAAGTCATTTTGAATCTCTTGAAAAACGCTCGCGAGGCAATGGGCGACACACCGTCTGGTAATCGGAAAATTTTGGTTCGCTCGGCCTTAAACGGAAACAACGCTGTGGAAGTTTCGATCCGCGATTACGGACATGGATTGCCCGAAGAGTTGCGCGAAAATTTATTCTTGCCGTTTTTTACCACCAAGCCGGATGGTATGGGCATGGGACTCAATATTTGCCGCTCCATAATTGAGTTCCACGACGGGAGGCTGTGGGCGAGCGCAAATCTTGGGGGCGGTAGCACGTTTAATTTTACTTTACCTGCCGCAGGCCATCAGCATGCAGGAGCTTGACCCAAAAATATATATCGTAGATGACGATGAGGCGTTTCGCGATTCCTTACGCTGGTTGTTGGAGTCGAACGGCTTCGAGACCGAGCTTTTTGCCAGTGCCCAGCAATTCCTCAATTGCTTTAATTCTGCAAAGCCGGGCTGCGTGGTGCTGGACATCCGCATGCCGGGAATGACGGGCCTGGAATTACAGGAAACACTCAATAAAAAAGGAGTTCGCACGCCGGTTATATTTGTGACGGGCCATGGTGACATTCCGATGGCGGTAAACGCGGTAAAAAGAGGTGCAATAGATTTTATTGAAAAGCCGTTTAATGAAACTGCGATGCTGGAGCTTATTGCCAAAGCCCTGCTGCTGGACGCGCAATGGCGCGAAGCAGACAGTCAACATGCCATGATTCACTCGCGTTTAGCGAAGCTGACCGCCAGGGAGCTTGAGGTCATGGAGTGCGTGATCGCGGGCAAATCAAATAAACTCATAGCAGAGCACTTAGGCATTACGGTCAAGACCGTAGAAGCGCACCGCTCCAAAGTTATGGATAAAATGGAGGCCAATTCAGTTGCTGAGCTGGTTCAGTTAGTCGCCCATGAACGGCTGCGCAACCTCGACCATCAGGACCGATTTTGACTGCCGAAACGGTTTCCTCTAAATAGCACTGCCGCACCGCCTAGTTTTCCGCAGCTTGTAATCATTCTCATTTCATGCAGCCATGCACTGGCTGGCGATTGCTTCCTATTGCGGGTTTTTCCCAATAGTAAAGACGGCCGTCTGAAATTAGCATCGCGATCTATGGCCCTAACAATCCATCCTAGTCTGGTTGAAATTTTGCTATCTCCGGATATCTTTGCTCCGCTATGATTTCCCGTGCAATCGCGGTAGCGGTTTGTCTATCGATGTTTTGGAGCGCATCTGCGAGTGCAGGGGGGGGATTTCTGGGAATCGACCACCGCTGGAACAACGATGCGCACGGAATCTATAACCGTGACGTTCAAAATTTCGTGCTTTATTCCTTGGCGAGCGGGACGGTTCTTGGCGCAGTTTGGTTGGGAGGCGAATCCCGGCTTGGCAAGACGTTTTGGCAATCGCTTGACTCACAGGTGCTTGGCGCAGCGTCAGCGCAAAGCATGAAGATGATATTCACGCGCGCCCGCCCGAGTCAGGGAAACGACCCCAATGCCTGGTTTCAAGGCGGGTCCCACAACAGCTTTCCTAGCGGCGAAGTGACTGAGGTGAGCGCGGTCATCACGCCTTTTGTTTTCGAATACCATAAAGACTATCCTGCTGTTTACCTGCTCGAGCTCCTTCCGATTTACGACGGTGTTGCGCGGATGAAATCCCAGGCGCACTGGCAAACCGACGTGCTCGCCGGTTGGGCACTCGGTACGCTAACCGGCTGGTATGCCCATTCCAGGGACAATCCGCTGATACTGAACGTCCTGCCTCACGGATTTATGGTGGGCATCAAAAAATCGTTTTAACTGTCAGGTCTGATGCTACTTGGGAAAGGCGCATTCATTCGACCGGAATCTCTCCATTGGAAATCGAACGGGGCGCGAACTCCGGGGCAACCTGGATTTAACGTTTCACCCGTGTCGGCGACTGGCCTGTTCGCGTCGTCTCTTAAACCTCGGCGTGTATCGGATTTTCGCGCGACTGAGTCGGACTTTTACAGGGAACGCTTAATGCCTGAAGTAAAAGTTCAAGCACCTTAAGCATAATTCGCTTCCGACCATGTTATTCCAGAAATAATTCTGGATTCATCGACGCAACAGAAGCGAAATCGGAATGACCTATTCAGTTTTTGATCTAAGCCAATCACTTTTTCGCAAAGGTAATATTTAGATTGGGCCTGCGTGCTGCTCATATCCTGAGGGCGAAACAAATAAAGGTCGCACCATGATTATCGATGTTGCGCACGTCCATCCCATTCTCGTGCATTTTCCAATTGTTCTTTTCATTGTGGCCGTTGTGCTAGATATCTTTAACCTCAGCCACCGAGGTGATCTAAGTGAGGGTCAATGCCTTCCGCTGCTCGCGTTGGGTGCTTTGTTTCTGGGCTCGTTGTTTGCTGTGGCCGCCGCGATGTTTGGCGATATTGCGCTGGACAAAGCGGTCGAGCTCGGTTTCCCCCGCGCTCCTTTGGAGCAGCACGAAGAATTCGGCCTCGCGACGATGTGGATTTTTATCGGTCTTACAGCCGTTAGGGCCGTGGCTTGGTGGCGCCGTTTTTCGTTGAACGGCTGGCCGAGCTGGGTCTTGTGTGGTCTTGGAGTAGCTGGCGTCGCGGTTCTTATTACCGCAGCGTACTTTGGCGGTGAACTCGTATACAAGATCGGCGTCAATGTTGCGCCAGTTAAGCCGTGACTGCAAGGCATATGAAGCCGAGAATTCACGCATAGAAAGAAATCATCATCGCGGTACCGCTACTGGTTGCCGGCTGGTTATTCGCAGGTTTATTTTATTTGATCGACAACCCTGCATTTGAAGCATGGACCGGTTCGGGGCACTATTTTACCTACGAAAGTTTGGCAGCTATCGTTCTGGTCCCATATTGTGTCGTATCCGTGGTTCGACTGCTCAGGTTCGTTTGGACCCGCATTTAATGGAAGGTGCCAAGCCGGGGCCTGGATCACGGTTGGCGTACGGGTCGATTTTTAATCACCTTTGTTGATAGCAAATAGATTTCAGTTATGTCGAGAGCTGTCGCGGCCGCAGCTCTAAAACTGCGATCGTCCTCGAACGCACTGGCTACGCTAACCGGTTGATACGCCCATTCCCGAGACAATACGTTGTATCGAGTGTCCTGCCCTCACGGATTCATCGCGGACGTTAAAAAATCTTCTAAGCACGTCTGCCGCGAAATGATTTCCTAAACCAAATACTACCGGCGGCGGGAGCCTGCACCGCTTAGAATCCAATGCTCAACCCGCCGATTAGCTGGAAGCTATCCAGATCTGTGGTTGCTGTTCCATTCTCTGCGGTGCTCACCTGTGCTCGACCGCTATTAAATTTTGTCTCTGCGAACAATCCGACGTGCCGTAACACCCAGTATTGCACCCCGCCCAACACCTGATAACCAAATCCGGATTCCCTGTAAATTTGGTGGTTTTCCATATTGTCGACAGTATTTTCCGGGTGCAGGACGTAATAAGTCGGCCCGACACCGAAATACGGCTGCAGGCGGCCGTTGGGGTAAGCAGCACTGGCGAAATTCCCCGTCCAGCGATAGATAAAGTCGAGTGCAATGGTATTCACGCCGTGGGTAATCTGGAACTGCTGCACGTACGTGTTCATGGGCACCGATTGATTGACCGGCACGCCTTTGATGGTGCCTGAAACCTGCACCACTTGGCCGGTTTGTCCGTAAACCTTATTGTGGGTGTAATCCAAGCCGAAGCCCCAGTTTGGCCAGCGTTCAAAAAAATAATTGATTCTAGCCCCGTAATAGGGCGGTGCGCTGAAAGGCTTGCTGTCCCAACTTACGTCGTGGAACGTGGCATTGGTGCCCACGGCGGGCTGTTGCAGGTGAATGTCGCTATTGAGGGTCCAAGACGAACCGCCATACACGGATAGTGTGGTTTCGGCCACAGCCACCCCGCCCCGCATGACGAGCAGCAAGGCCATAACTGCAAGCAACAAGCTTTGCAAAGATTTCAACATGCTTTGCCAGCTCAACTGAGATGCCGCTCAGGCTTTTAAAAATTGGCCCAATTCGCGGAATCTGTTTTAACTTAGATTAAACCAGCGTTCTTTTGGTTCGGAACTAAACGTAAATAAAAGAATCTTTTTACCCATTGCACCAGCAACAGATAGGCAGCCACCATACCCCCCAATATCAAAAAGAACCAACCGGGAAGCTGGACAAAGCCAAAATAAGCGCCTATTGGGATGAAAGGGAGCACAGCGGCCAAAACAACAACTGTAATCGAGCTCGCCGCCAGTAACGGGTGCGGGCGATTGGCGAAGGGACTTGCGCGCGTGCGGATCACGAAAATGACCAGGACCTGTGTCGCCAGGGATTCGACAAACCAACCTGTCTGAAACAACGCCATGTCCGCGCGCATGATTTCCAGCAGCACGTAAAAGGTGAGAAAGTCAAACAGTGAGCTCACCGCGCCTACGACCACCATGAAATTTCTGATGAATTTGGTATCCCAGTGGCGCGGCTTTTCGACTGCCTCGGCATCGACGCTATCCAGCGGAATCGCCACTTCCGAAATATCGTAAAGTATATTGTTAAGCAGTATCTGCGTCGGCAGCATCGGCAGGAAAGGCAGGAATAAGCTCGCTCCCGCCATGCTGAACATGTTGCCGAAATTTGAGCTCGTGCCCATCATGATGTACTTCATGATATTGGCGAATGTCCTGCGCCCTTCCTCGACACCGTCGTGCAATACGTTCAGATCGCGCTTTAGGAGGATCATGTCGGCCGCATCCTTGGCCACATCCACGGCCGAGCTCACGGATAACCCGACATCGGCTGAATGCAGCGGCGGCGCGTCATTAATGCCATCGCCAAGATAGCCCACAACATGGCCGCGCGCTCTCAAGGCCTGGATGATGCGGCTTTTTTCTCCAGGTGTCACCCGGCAAAAAAGATTCACGTATTCCACCGCTGCCTGCAGCGCGCTGTCGTCCATTGCAGCGATCTGCCCGCCCATCAACACTTCCGTTACCTTGATTCCAAGTTGCACGCACAGATGCTTTGTAACCTGCTCGTTGTCGCCAGTTATGATCTTGAGTTGCACGCGGCTTTGCGCCAGAGCTGCAAGTGCCGCGGCAGCGCTTTTTTTGGGCGGATCATAAAACGCAACAAAACCGGCGAAAACCAGTTGGCTTTCATCGTCACGTGTGGCACTTTCCCGATCACGTGCAATCTCGCGCCAGGCGACAGCAACCGCTTTCAAGCCTTCTCCGCCAAGCGCGCCATATCGTGTTTGTATCGATTCAAGTGTGGCGGCATCAAGCTCGCGGATTGATCCTGCGCTTTCCTCATAGCGGGTCGACGTACGCATAACATCTTCAGGAGCGCCTTTGACAACCAGGACCCGGCGCTCGCCGTTATCCAGCAAAACCGATACTCTGCGGCGCTCAAAGTCAAATGGAACTTCGTCAATCTTTTTCCACGTCGTCGTGTCAATATGCTGATGCTCCAGAATGGCGATGTCGAGCGGGTTCTTCAGCCCGCTCGCAAAATAGCTCGTCAAATAGGCGAGCTGCAGCGCCCTCGTACTTTCCTGGCCCATGGCGTCGAGGTGTTGCGCGACCCGGATGCGCGCTTCAGTGAGCGTGCCGGTCTTGTCGGTGCACAGAACATCCATGCTGCCGAGGTTCTGGATCGACGCCAAACGTTTCACGATCACCTTTTTGTCCGCCATGCGGATCGCACCGCGGGAAAGCGTAACCGTCACCACCATGGGCAATAATTCCGGTGTAAGGCCGACGGCGAGTGCTATCGCGAACAGCAAGGACTCCAGCAATGGTCGGTGAAACAGCGCATTGACCAACAGCACAAATAAAACCAGAAAAAAGGTAAGTCGCATGATCATCAGCCCGAAACGCCGCGTTCCAAGCTCAAAATCGGTGGGCGCTCTTCTGCGTCCGACATACTCGGCAATTTGCCCGATCGCGGTAGTACTGCCAGTTTTGCAAACCAGCATCTTCGCCGTGCCGCTGGTTACGGCGGTCCCCATAAAAAGCGCGTTTCCGGCACTCAGCAAATCCGCATCAGCAGGAAGAGTGTCGAGCGGCCGTTTTTCGACCGGATAAGGTTCGCCGGTAAGTATCGACTGATTGACAAACAAATCTCGCGACTCGACGACGCGCCCGTCCGCAGGGACTAGATTCCCTGCCGCCACCAGAACGACGTCGCCGGGAACGAGATGCTGTACTGGGACGGCGCGCGGGGTTGCATCGCGCAAAACCGTTGCATGTACTGCAACCATATCCCGCAGTCGCTCCGCTGCCCGCTCCGCGCGGTATTCCTGAATGAAATCCAGAGTAACGCTGAGAATGACTATAATATTGATGATGGCGAAACCGGCAATTTCCTGGGTGAGCAACGAAATGCTGCTCGCCACCAGCAGGATAATAACCAGCGGGTTCTTGAAACGCGTCAGGAACTGAATAACGAGCGATCGCTTGGGGATGTCCTGAAACGAATTGGGCCCTGAAATGCGCAGTCGGCGGCGAGCTTCCTTGCCCGAAAGACCCTGGCGGCTCGCATCGAGTACAGTCAAACATTCGCTTAGCGGCTTGCGCCACCACGCGTCATCAACCGTGGTTGTAAGTCCTGAACTGCGGCTTCGCTGCCCGGATGCTGCAAAGAATCGGCGCCTGCTCACGTTGCCGCTTACTCGTGCGGTATATTTCGCGACATCTTAACTCTCCACCGTTTCGCGATTTGAGGACTTACTTTTTTACCTATATCAAGAACGGTGAAGACCCGATAAAATATCTTTTTCCGATTCTCCCAGGTTTTCCCCGGAACGTTTATGATTTCGTGCGGGGGCGATAGCCCGCCCGGTAGATCCGCGTATTTCATTAAGTCAGGGTTAATGACTTAAGCAGCCAAACCTATGAGACACTATCTCACCCCTTTGTTTGCGCCGCAAAGTGTGGCGCTAATCGGAGCCAGCGACAGGGCGCGATCCGTGGGCCGCCTGGTGTTCATGAACCTCCTACAAGGCAAATTCAAAGGCAAATTGTTTGCGGTAAATCCCGAGCACCAGGAAATACTCGGGCAGCGTTCGTATCCGACCATCCAGGCCATAGGCGAGCACGTGGAGCTTGCCGTGATTGTAACACCGCCTGCCGCGGTAGCACCCGTAATCGATTCCTGCGGGGCTGCCGGAGTGAAAGCCGCAGTCATCATTACCGCGGGATTTGCAGAAGCAGGTGAGGAAGGGCGGAAATTGCAACGCGAGATGATGGAGCGTGCAAAAAAACACGGCATCCGCATTGTCGGCCCCAATTGCCTCGGGATCATCAGACCTTCAATCGGGCTTAATGCGACGTTCAGCAAGAGTGGAGCCAAGATCGGCAAACTTGCTCTGGTTTCGCAATCCGGGGCACTGTGTACTGCCATTCTCGACTGGGCCCAGTCCGCCGGGGTGGGATTTTCAACCGTGGTATCAATGGGCGACGCTGCAGATCTCGACTTCGGCGAGATTCTGGATTACCTGCTTGGCGACCTCGAGACAAACAGCATATTGCTCTACATTGAAGGCGTGCGCGATGCTCGGCGTTTCATGAGCGCGCTCCGGGCCGCAGCGCGCACCAAGCCGGTGGTGGTGATCAAAGCCGGAACGCATTTAAGCGGTTCGAAGGCCGCTGCCACCCATACCGGAGCGCTGGTCGGAAGCGACATGGTGTTTGATGCCGCGCTGCGTAGAGCGGGCACGGTGCGGGTCAAAACATATGCTCAGCTGTTTGCTGCTGCAGAAATATTGGCATCCGGAAGCCGACCGAAAGGAAATCGTCTTGCTATTGTCACCAATGGCGGCGGTCCCGGGGTGCTCGCGGCAGATTGTGCCGCGGAAAACGGAATCGTAATGGCCAACCTGTCCCAGGAATCGATCGAGAAGCTCAACAGCGCGCTGCCGGCAAATTGGTCCCACAGGAACCCGGTAGATA
>Ga0335077_10004392_pt1 | contig 17195 bp, 8 predicted proteins | sample Lox_Sample_31_FD_207151 | JGI IMG/M metagenome (GOLD analysis project Ga0335077, IMG submission 207151) | Soil microbial communities from Loxahatchee National Wildlife Refuge, Florida, United States - Lox_Sample_3.1 | ecosystem: Environmental > Terrestrial > Soil > Wetlands | place: USA: Florida... | reverse complement strand
TCCTGCAATTGCCCTGTATTCGTGATCCGCATTCTCTTCGGTAAAGACGAACCGGTCATCCGTGCGCCAGGAATGCGTGGCTGTCTTTTCGTTTGGCTTCAGTGATCCATCGTAGAACAGATTGTCCGTCGCGTCGGCGGTGTCACCGATCAAGGTGTATTGATGCAGGCTGGAGCTGATGATTCCCCGGTAGAAACGGCCCATGCTTCTGTAGCTGCCGAGCAACGTGATCGCGCCATGCTCGACTTGTTGCAGGGCATCCGGCTTACCATCAGGCTCGTGGATCTTCACCATGTGATTGGCTTCGTCGATGGTGGTGTCGTCGTACTTAAGGTCAAACATCTCGTAGGCCGCCGCGAGAATAACGACCTCGTCCGCTTGGGACTCGACGCGCAGATCGTCGTCGCCGGCATCGTGCCATCCACCGGCATTTAATCCGGGCACGATTTCTCCCGATTTGAATCTCGTCAGCGTCGAAGGGCCTTGCGCATACCCGTCAAAGTGGTCGTAGCTCGTCGGCGCCATGCGCGCATCATCGAGGTGGCAAACGCCATGCCACACGCGGTATTGCTGTTCGACGCGCATGTGACACATCTGGATGGGCAGAAACTGTTCGATCACGGGTTGCCAGATGCCTCGCTTATACACGTCAGTGGAAATCTGAAAGGGCTGCGAGCGGTTTCCGCGGTACTCGATTTCGTACATGCCCGGGGCGGTCACGCTCGAAAAATCGAACTGCAGATACCGGTAGCGGAGAAATTTGCCCCACACGGACGGCTTCGCGGTAATGGCATCTTCAAGGCCGCCGTCTTCGCGGATGCGCTTCAATACGGCCGAGTCTTGAGCGGTGTCGTGGTCATCGAGTTCAATCACCGCGATCTTTGACTGCTTCGGGTGATAGCCGACCTGTGACACGTGGATCACCGGTGTGTACATCCACCCCGGGAGTGCGTGCGGAGTGATGAGCCAGTCGACAGCGCCTTTGGTGGCACCCGCGGGCACCAGCGAGCGGACAACGAACCAGCCGTTGTTGTGCTTGTTCCGCCCGTCGAAAAGCTGCAGATCGCCTGTGCGGCTTTCCAGAAGCATGCGCTGAGCTTCCTCTTCCGGCGCGATGGAAAGCCGCGGGCCGACCGCGAGAGGCACAGGCTCGATGTCGCCATCGGCGGATCTTTCGTCAGGTCCGTTTGGTTGGCGCGGGAAAATTCCTGAGCGGCTTCCCAGATACCAGCTTTTTCCAAACAAACTTCCCGGATAAAGTTCGAGGTTGAAGCCAACCTTGCCGACGAAGGCCGCGGGGAGCGGCTGATCCAGGTCCACTAGTAGGCGCACCGCCTGGCCTTCTCCGCGGACATGCACCTGGTAGGAGAGAGTCAGGTCGGGATAATCGATGGGATTGTAACCGGTGCGATTGCGGGCCGGGTCGGGATAGGAGAGCCAAGTGGTGATCTCGTTTTGCCCTTTGTCCACGATGCGCCTGTCTTGCTTGGGCATGGGCTGCCACTGGCCCGGTGTGAGATCGAGTCGAATGTCGCCATTGGTCGCCACGCGCACGCCATTTTGAATCATGCTCACGCCGGCCTGGTGGCCTTCCGGATAAATGTCCTGGAACGCCATCACGTTCAGCCCTGGCAGTTCGAAATACTCCTTTTCATTCAGCCGCAGTTCTTGCGCTGGCTCTTGCGTCATTGCGGGCACGCCTACCAGACATGCACACACGGCGAGGAGCCCAATCACAAACCTGACCTTCATCACCGCACCTCACGCGCTGCGAAGAATTTCCAGCATCTTGCGGTCAAGCTGATGGCCCTTGTAATTCTCGTAGTTGACGTCGGCGCGTTCGCTATCGAGGACGCCAAACGATCCACGCAGGTTCCAGAGGGCGTTGCCCCAGCCTGCTTCCTTCCAGAGCGAAGTGCAGTCCGTCATCCAGGCCAGAGTCACCTCATGCGGAGTTTTGTTGAAGCAGCCCCACTCGCCGACATGAATCTGCACTTTTTTGTCCGTCAGCACCTTGTAGCGGTCGATGTATTCCTGCTTCAGCCGCTGGTGGTCCCAGATCCTTCCCTGATCGTCTTTGAGCGGCCAGGTCGGCGGTTCGAAGGTTTCAAACTCGTCTTTTGGCACCCAAGTGGCCGTGTAGTGGCTCACGGCCTTGGGCTGATAGCCGCGCGTGCTTTGCACCAGGCCCAGATCGATGATTCCCTCCACCGGGGCCTGGCCGATGTTCATGCCGTCCGCGAAAATCAGGCGGTTCGGATCCACTTCACGGATGCCTGCCACAAGGGCTTTCACGATTTCCACGTAGCGCTCTTCCAGCATGCCTTCATAGGAGCGCATTTTGGGCGGCTCGTTGATCAGGTCGAAACTCAGCTGACGGTTGGGGATGCCCTTGTAGCGCAGCGCGAACGCTTTCCAATGAAACACGGCGGCCTGCAGCGCTTTTTCGCGCTGCAGCTTTGTTCCGGTGAAGAGGTCCGCCGGCTCCAGTTCTCGTTGATTGATGCAGTAGCCTGGGATGCGATGAAAATTGAGGTTGATGTGGATGCCGTGTTGCTTCCCGAGATCGATTCCGGCGTCGATTTTCCTCAGCGGCTCCTCGCGGATGAGCGTCCAATCGTCGCGGCTTCCCCAGTCCCAGTAGGAAAGGGGCAAGCGCGCAAAATCGAAGCCCCACTCCGCCATAGTAGTGAAATCAAATTCATCGAACGCCGGGCCATCGTAAGGATGTCCCGGCCAGCCAAACTTCGCCTGGATGTTGAAGCCGCGCCACCTCGGAATGTGGGCCGCGGTTACCTCCTCGGGGGACCCCACGGCGAGGCCGATCCCCGAGGTGCCCTTCATGGCTACGGCTCCAACCGCGCACACACTTGCGACATCCTTCAGAAAGTCCCTTCGATTCATGGCAGACACCTCTATGGATGGCACCAGCGATTATATGCCCCTGCCCAGAGGGAAGCGCCTAGAATATCGTTTTGCTACTTGGAGCGCTGCGTGCCGGACCGTGAGCGAGGCAAGCCAAGGCGGCGGCCCGGTGCGCCGTGGGGCGGCCAAATGTTCCGCTCAACCCGTTCAGGTGAAAGAAATGAGTTAGGATTTGGCGAGGCGCTCACTGTTCGGCTTCGATCCACTCAGGGCGAAAAAGAGAATGTACAGGTAACAGATCACCGGGACAAAAAACGCGTGGTGAATTCCGATGTGATCGGCAAACCAGCCTTGCGCCACGGGAATAATTGCGCCGCCGACGATGGCCATAATCATGATTCCGGAACCGTCACCGGTGAGAGGACCGAGTTCCGCCACACCCAGCGTGAAGATGCTCGGGAACATGATGGAGTTGAAGAAGCCCACGAGGATGATGCTGTACATTGCCGCATGCCCAGTGCTCAACATAGAGATGGCCACGAGCGAAGCAGCACAGACCGCACAAATGCCGAGCAATCGTCGGGTACTCACTTTTTGCAGCAAGCCGGAACCAATGAAGCGGCCCACCATCGCGCCGCCCCAGTAGAAGGCGACAAAACTCGCCGCCACCCTCTCGGTCAGCCCGCCAATTTCGGGTTGGCTGAAATAGTTGACCAGGAAGCTGCCGATCGAGACCTCGCCACCGACGTACACGAAGATGGCGATCGCACCGAAGATCAGATTCGCGTGTTTCCAGATGGAGTCGTTGACCTTTTCGCCAACCTTGTGCTGAGCGTGCTCGATGCTCGGCAATCGGAAACTGCCAATGGCGATGGCCAGCAGTACCAACGCAATGCCCAGGCCCACGTAGGGAGTCTTGACCGTCGCCGCTTCGTGCAGGCGATAGGCCTGCAAGGCATCCGGTGCGAGCGCCCGAATCTCACTGATCGCTTTGGGGGCGGCGCTCAGAATCAGCAGCCCGCCGAAGAACGGAGCGAGAAATGTGCCCAGAGAGTTGAACGCCTGCGTGAGATTCAACCGGCTGGAGGCGGTTTCGGGTTTGCCCAGTACGGTCACGTAGGGATTGGCAGCCACCTGCAAGCAGGTGATGCCAGCGGCCAAGACAATGAGCGCCCCGAGGAACAGCGGGTACGACGGCACGCTTGCCGCCGGAACAAAGAGGAATGCGCCCACGCCCATCGTGAGCAAGCCGACCACCATCGAACGCTGGTAACCGATCCAGTCGATAAGCTTCGCCGAGGGAATAGAGAAAAGGAAATACGATCCAAAAAACGAGAATTGGATCAGCATCGTCCTCACATAGTTCAGATCGAAAATCGATTTCAGGTGGGGAATCAGAATGTCGTTGAGGCAGGTGAGAAAGCCCCACATGAAGAACAACGTAGTCACAATCGAGAGCGGGCCTGCGTAGCTTCTCGAGGTTTGACCTGTAGCACTCGCCGCTTCCACCGCTGGACCCGACGTGGTTATGTTCGCCATAGTCTCCGCGTTCCTTTTCCCCGCTGAAGTTTGCGGACCAGACATTGCTCTAGATACTGCCACAGCCATCGCTCAACTCCCAAGGTTTCTCATCACAACGTTCGGATTAAGAAAGATGGTATAAGGATCAACCGAATCGCTATTCTCTAAAGATAGTGAGGGCCCATGAATCACTCCGCGTGGCGATTTGTCCTTGCAAGCTCCCTCCTCGCGCTCTTCCTTCCCGCTTCACTTCCAGCTCAGAAATTCTCCGGCGCTGTCATTTGGTCGGAGGCGGAGGTGCCCGCGGCGGACACGGCGGCTGCTACACCCACACAACTTGTGCAAATTTTTCCGGAGGCGCGTTTCGCCTCCACCGAGCAACTCCCTTCGGCTCTGGGTGAAACACAAGCGCGCCTCTTGATTCTCGCAAAGGGTTCCGCCATTCCCGAAGCTGCTTGGTCGGCGATTTCCGACTTTCTGCATCGCGGCGGCAACCTGCTGGTGCTCGGTGGCAGGCCGTTCACGCGCGCGGCCTATCACGACGCGTCCGGCTGGCGCCTTCGCGAGTACAGCACGCGGTTCACTCGCCCGTTGCTGATCGACCAGTACCAGGCCACCCCGGGTTCTGCAAGCGAGGAATTTGTCCGCAATCCCGAGATTCCCACTGAGTTTCCGCCGTTCTCGTGGAAGCAAGCGTTTAGCCCCATCATCCGGCTCAGCACCAGCGACCTTTACAATCGCGGCGGCTCCGCCGGCTCCCTCGATGGCAAACTCGATGCACTCGTCTGGGGTGTTACGAATGGGCGGCGGCTTTCGGCTCCGCTTCTCCAGATCGATCACTACTCTTCCGGCTTCGAGGGCGGCCGTTGGATTCTTCTTTCCGCCAACCTCGCCCCTGAGTTCTATTCGTCTCCGGATAGCGCCAAACTGCTTCGATCTCTGGCTGAGCGTGCCCTTCAGGGCGCTTTGCAGTTCACCGTGCGCCCGACACTGCCCCTTTATCTGCCTGGCGAGCCGGTCGAACTGCAAACCATCCTTCACACGGGCTTCAAATCCACCGCTCCTCTCACGATTGAGGTGTCTTCCTATCCTGAAGATCATCCGGCACAGAAAGTGTCGGCAACCATCTCGCTCCCCGCGGCAAACACGACAGTGCTTCCCGCGCCCGCGGCCAAGGGTCTCTACATTATTGAAGCGCGTCTGATGGAAGGCGGCGCTCTCCGCGCCATCTATCATTCTGCTTTCTGGATCCGGGACGAAGCCTTCCTGCGCTCCGGCCCTCGCCTGGGTGTCAATGCCGATTACTTCACGATCGACGACAAGCCGCTTGCGGTTGTGGGTACGACATACATGTCCAGCGAGGTCCAACGGCTCTACTTCGATCATCCCAACGTTTACGTCTGGAACAGCGATCTTGCGCTGATTCACAGCGCTGGGCTCAACATGATTCGCACCGGCTGGTGGACGGGCTGGGACAAACTTTGCGACGAGACTGGACGCCCCTACGAGCGCACCCTTCGCACGCTGGAAGCCTATCTGATGACGGCGCGCAAGTTCGGCCTGCCCGTGCAGCTCACTTTCTTTGCGTTTCTTCCCGAAATGCTTGGCGGTGCAAATCCTTACCTTGATCCGGAGGCGGTTCGCAAGCAGCGGACCCTTGTGAGCACGGTGGCGGCAAGATTCCATGACGTGCCGTTTGTGGCCTGGGATTTGATCAACGAGCCGAGTTTCTCCAAGCAACTTTGGAGGATGAGACCGAACTACGACGCCGTGGAGCTCGCCGCGTGGAATGCATGGATCGGGCAGAAATATCCCGACCGGGCCGCGCTGGCCGACGCGTGGAATGTTCCGGCGAGTTCGGTCTCAGGAACGGTCTCGCTTCCCACCGAGCAGGAGTTTTCTGCCGGCGGCGCGTATGCGGGCGTGAATTCCCTGCGCATCAATGATTACGTTCTTTTCGCACAGGAAAAATTCGCCGATTGGGTCCGCGGGATGGGGGAAGCGATTCGCGCGGCGGGTTCTGGGCAGCCGATCACCGTGGGACAGGACGAAGGTGGATATTCCGACCGCCTGAATCCCGCGTTCTTCACTCCTTACGTGGACTTCACTACAAATCACACGTGGTGGCAGAACGACTATCTCCTCTGGGATTCGCTGGTTGCCAAACAACCCGGCAGGGCGATGCTAATTCAGGAGACGGGTTTGCAACGGGAGCTGACGCTCGATGAGATCGCGCGTCGCACTCCGGAACAAGAAGCCGCGCTGTTTGAGCGAAAATTGGCGATGTCGTTTGTGTATGGCTCCGGCGCCATCGAATGGCTGTGGAACTCCAACTCCTACATGACCGAAGCTAACGAGACTCCGATTGGTGCGCTGCACGCCGACGGGACGGAGAAGCCGGAAGCAACGGTATTGCGGGAGATAGCCAAGTTTGCCGCGGCGGCTTCACCGTACTTGAACAACCCGAAGCTACCCGCCATCGCCGTAGTTACTTCGCAGGCGGCGCAATATTCCGTTATGGGTGAGTTGCAGATTGAGGCGCAGCGGAACGCGGTTCGCGCTCTTGGTTACGATTTGCATCAACCCTGCTACATCATCACAGAAAACCAGATCGACAAGCTCGGCTCGCCCAAGCTGGTCATTCTTCCTTCTGCGCAGGCGCTTCGCGAATCGACCTGGCAAGCGCTTCTCACGTACGTGAAAAGCGGCGGCAATCTCCTCGTCACCGGCCCTGTCTCCCGCGATGAGCACTGGCACCTGGTCGACCGCTTTACGCCCCTCGGCGTCAAGGCAACTACCGAACCCCTGACGGCCCACGCGATGATGCTTCATTTCGGAGCGTTGGCAGTTCCTTCAGTTTCGTTCGATCAGCAAAAGCAGCAACTGCTCGAGGTCCTCCGATTTGGAGACGGATCGACGGAAAAAGATCTTCCGTTGGAAAAAGGAAGACTTTTGTGGGTCTGCTATCCGTTGGAACTCTCTGAAACACCGTTTGTATCCGCTGGGGTCTATGACGCCATTCTCGAAAAGGTGGGTCTTCACCTCTCGTTTCAACCTTTTTCTACCATGGTCTATCCCGTCGAGTTTCAGGATGCGGTGCTGTACGTCCTCGAATCCGAGTTCGATCGGGATGCGGACATTGGCTTTCACGACGTGATAAGCGGCGCAGAACTGAATGTCCATCTTCTTGCCCAGCGAGCCGCGCTCGCTCTTATCGACAAGAAAACAAAGCAAATCGTGGCCAAATACGGCTTCTGACGGTTGCCTATAGGCTCTGAAGGGAACGGAGGGCTATAATCCTGCTGAAGAGACCTGGGCGAAAGGAGTACGCCCATGAGTGTTCCTGCACGTCTGAAGTCTTTCCTGGATTCCAACCAAATCCCGTACGAATCGCTGTCGCACTCCACGACCTACACCGCGCAAGGCACGGCTACCCTGATGCAAATCTCAGGCAAAGAGGTGGCCAAGACCGTGGTGCTGCGCGCGGGCGCAAAGTGGGACGAAACGATTCTGGCGGTGCTGCCTGGATCCAAACATGTGAAGCTTGACAAGTTGTCCGCGGCGGTCGGGAAGCCGGTGCGGCTCGCGAGCGAGCTGGAGTTCGCCAGCTTCTTTCCAGACTGCGAGCTTGGAGCCATGCCTCCCTTCGGCGCGCTCTACAACTTGCCGGTCTACGTGGATGAATCGCTCGCCAAAGATAAAGAAGTCGTCTTCAACGCAGGCACGCACCACGACGCGGTGCGCATGAGCTACGAGGACTTCGTGCACTTGGCAGAGCCAAAGATCTGCGCGTTTGCCTGATGCGCGCTCTCCACGAATAGAGTGCTTCCGCTCGAATGTCGGGCGTGCGCGCACACCGCTTCAAAAAGACGCCCCCGCAAAGCCGCTTTCCCTTTCTTGCGGTGCTTTGGCTCTGTTGACATCCCTGGAAATTCGTCTCTCGAAGCCGCAACCTGCATCCGGCGGTCGATCTGAAGGTCAGCCACTTCCTCAAGAGGCGGTTGCAAGCCGACGCGAGCAACGGTTGAGGTTGTGCCGGGGTGAGGTCCAGCGATGCCGGACCCTTGCGCGGACAGGGGAGCGCTGGCATGAAAAGCCAGCAGTATGCTCCCAGCAGAGCGGCGAGCCACTGCTTTTGGGGCCGTGCGAACAGAGCCAGATGGTTCTTATGCGTGGGAAGCTACGGGCTGTTTCTTCTCAGCGACGTAAGTGAGCCCGGCTTCGAGCACGTCCATGGCCTCGTCGAACTGTTCATCGGTGACCACCAACGGCACCAGGATGCGCATGACATTGCCGAGAGTCCCCGCCGTAATCGTGATCAGCCCATGTTCGTAGGCATAATGCGCGAGTTCCTTGTTCTCGGCGCCAGCGGGCTCGCGCGTTTCGGGATCGCGAACGAGCTCAAAGGCGCACATGCCGCCGAGAGCGCGGATTTCGCCGATGAGCGGCCAGCGTTGCTTCCAGGAATTGGCGCGGGCCTCGAAGCGCTTGCCAATTGCCGTCGAGCGGGTCAGCAGCCCATCTTTTTCGATGGTTTCGAGCGCGGCAAGTGCGGCGACACAGGCCGCCGGATTGCCCGCAAAGGTGCTCCCCAAGCCGCCGGGGAGCGCGGCGTCCATGATTTCGGCGCGGCCGGTCACGCCGGCAATCGGGAGCCCACCACCGAGCGATTTTGCGGTGGTGATGAGGTCGGGCTCCACGCCAAAGTGCTCAATGGCGAACATTTTTCCGGTGCGGCCGATGCCGCTCTGCACTTCGTCGGCTATGAGGACGATGCCGTGCTTATCGCAAATCTCCCTGAGGATCGGGAAGAACTCCTTCGGTGGAACGACAAAACCGCCTTCGCCCAACACCGGCTCCGCGATAATCGCGGCGACGGAATCCGGGGCGACCACGCGGCGGAACGTGTCTTCCAGATGCCGCGCGCAGAAGGTATCACAGGATGGGTAGGTCTCATTGTAGGAACAGCGATAACAGTACGCGTAGGGAATGCGGTAAATCTCCGGAGCAAACGGCGCAAACCCGGCCTTGTAAGGCACGATCTTGCTGGTCAGCGACATGGTCAAGAGCGTGCGCCCGTGGAAAGCGTCTTCGAAGCAGATGACCGCGGGGCGCTTGGTGTAAGCGCGGGAAATTTTGACGGCGTTTTCGACGGCTTCCGCGCCCGAATTGATGAACATGGTCTTCTTCGTCCCACTGATAGGCGCGAGAGCATTCAATTTCTCGGCCAGGGCAATGTACGACTCATATGGAGTGACGCCGAAGCAGAGATGAAGAAATTTGTCGAGCTGTTCACGGATGGCATTCTCCACGCGCGGCGCCCGGTGCCCCACGTTGAGGCAGCCAATCCCGCCAGCGAAATCGAGATAACGGTTTCCGTCGACATCCTCGATCCAGGCTCCCTCGGCCTTTGCCGCGCAGATCGGGGTGACCAGCTGCGGCCCGCGGGGAATGGCCGCGTCGCGGCGAGCCACCAGCGCCTTTGATCTGGGTCCGGGAATTTCCGTTCGGATTTGAATGGTCTTCATGTCCTTTACCTTCCTCTTCCAAATTGCTCACAAGCAGAGATTCCTCTCAGTACCAGCCAATGGGTGCTTCATCGAGATTGACGAAAACCTGTTTGGTTTCGAGATATTCCTCGAGTCCCCAAGGGCCGAGTTCGCGGCCGAAGCCGGACTGCTTATAGCCGCCCCAGGGAGCCTCCACGTATGTCGGCTGCATGTGATTGACCCAGATGATTCCCGCACGCAGCGATTTGACGACGCGGAACGCTTTGTAGATGTCGCGCGTCCAAACGGCGCCGGCCAACCCGTACGGCGTGTCATTGGCGATGCGGATGGCGTCGGTTTCGCCGTCGAACGGAATCACGGAAGCGACGGGACCGAAAATTTCTTCGCGAGCGATGCGCGAGCCATTGTCCACGTCATAGAAAATAGTCGGCTCGACGTAGTAGCCTTTGCCAAACGCTTTCGGGCGGCCGCCGCCGATGGCGGTCTTGGCTTCTTTTTTGCCAAGTTCGAGATAGGAATTTACGCGGTCGTACTGTTCCTTGCTGACGAGCGGGCCCATCTTAGTTTCCCGCTCGAGAGGAGGGCCGAGCTTGATGCGTTTGGCCTTTTCGGTCATCGCTTCGACAAACTTCGGATAGATTTTCTTATCGACCAGGATGCGGCTGCCCGCAGAGCAGACTTCTCCTTGATTGATGAAAACGCCAAAAAGCGCGCCATCGACGGCAGCTTCCCAATCGGCATCGGCAAAGAAGACGTTCGGCGATTTTCCCCCGAGTTCGAGCGTGACGCGTTTCAGCGTGTCAGCGGCGCTTTTCACGATAATCTTGCCGACGGCAGCGCTGCCGGTGAAGGCGATCTTGTCCACGCCCGGATGAGCAACGAGCGCCGCGCCGGTAACTTCGCCAACGCCATTGATGACGTTGACCACCCCCGGCGGCAGGCCCACTTCTTCGAACCAATTCGCCAGTTCCATCGCTGTGAGCGGCGTTTGCTCGGCGGGCTTCAACACGCAGCAGCAGCCCGCGGCGATGGCCGGTGCCAGTTTCCAGGCGGCCATCAGCAATGGAAAATTCCAGGGAATAATCTGCCCGGCAACGCCGACCGCCTCGCGCATGGTGAAGCTCAACGCGTTGGCGGGAACAGGCATGACATTGCCGGTCACCTTGTTGGCGAGCCCGCCGTAGTACTCGAAGCAGGTGGCCACGTCCGAAATATCAAATTCGGCCTCGACGATGGGTTTGCCGCAATTGCGCGCTTCGAGTTCGGCAAGCATGGGCGCGTTCTGGCGCACTTTTTCGGCAAGCTTGAAGAGAATGCGCCCGCGATCCTGCGCCGTGGTCTGCGGCCAGGGGCCCGAATCAAAAGCAGTGCGCGCCGCTTTGACGGCCTGGTCCACATCCGCGGCATTGGCCGAGGCGGTGTGCGCAATCACCTCTTCGGTCGAGGGGTCGTAAACGGGAAAAGTCTCCCGAGAAGAACTGCTCACCCATTGGCCACTGATGTAGTTTTGATAGGTTTTCACCGTGGGTTTCGCCGTGCTGGACATCCTGCACCTCCCGAACGCAAACTCTTATACCGCTGCCGAACCTGCTTGCAACTTCCGCGCAGTCTTGCGGCTGCCGTAGATAAAAAAGAAGAATGCTGCGAGCCCGACGAACACAAAGGTTCCACCAAACATCCACACTTCGTAGGACACCAGCGAAGTAATCTGTTGCGCAGGAAAAAACGCAAGAGCGATTCCCAGAATCGTGGTAAACAAGCCGCAAGCACCCGCGAAGACGAGTGTTCCTTTGCTGTAGTGGCCGCGCACAAAATTCGTGTCCAGGGCAATTTTCAACAATGCTCCGAAGACGTACAGAAAAGGTATCAGTTGCAAAACGACTGCCAGCGAGAGGAGCCGCTGGAAGGATTCCTGCACCCTGCCCGTGGACATGAAGTTCACAACCACCAGCACGAGCGAAACGGACGCGTGAACGACCAGTGCAGCGTAGGGAGTCGCGTATTTCGGATGAATCCTACCGAGCCATGCAGGCATGTAGGAATCCAAACCGGCAACAAACGGGATGCGCGCGGAGCCACCGAGCCACGCGGAGCCGATTCCTGCGATCGACAGACTCAGCAGAAAGGCAAAGGGAGCAACAATCCATGGCACCCCCACTTGGGAAGCCATATGGCTGACGGCCTGGACGATTCCCTGGAGCACGCTGATGCTGTTTTTGTCCACGGCAACGAGGAGCGTGAGTGTAGCACCGATGTAAAGAACTCCGGAGAGCACGCCGCCCCAAGCCACCGCGCCGGGGAGCGTCTTGCCGGGATTTTCGATTTCATCGCCCATGACGGAGGCCAGCTCCAGACCGACCAGCCCGAAGCAGATCACACCAAACGAATTGAGGATGAAGCGGGGATTGGCGGGAACCTGGAAATCCGCCCAACGAATGGTGGTTCCGAATTTGAGGTACGTGATAACGCCGAGGCCCATAAGCAGGAAGGCCGCGACAAACGTGCCGATGCCGCCGAGATTATTGATCCACTTGCCCACGCCGAGACCCATCACGTTGAGAATGACGAGCAGGCCGAGCAGAACCACTGAGGCAATCAGAGCAAACGCGCGGCTGTCCGCCAGACCTTCGTGGCCAGCGCCAAGGACGAACACGGACACGCCGACGAAGTACAGCATAACCGTGGGCACGTACATCATGTTGTTCGTCCAGTAGCACCAGCCGGAAAGGAAGCCGTGAAAATCGCCGAAGACTTCCTTGGCCCAAAGGTACACCCCGCCTTCTCCCGGATAGCGATGCGCCAACTCGATAACAGCGATGCCCTGTGGCCAGAAGAACAGAACAAGGGAGATGAGCCACAACCAGATGGTGACTCCGCCATTGGCGGCAATGGAAGGAAGTACGTTGAGGTTGAAGACGGCTACGACGAAGAGCAACACGAGGTCACGGCGGCCAAGTACCCGCTTCAAGTGCAGCTGTTCGGCAGCAGAATCGGCAAGACCCGCCGCCCCAATCGTGACCTCGCTGCTCAAATCCGTGACTCCTGTGCCTAACAAGGAAGACAGCCCGCCTCAGAAGGAGCACCCTCCAGAAGCTAGTTAGTGGCCGGCCGCACCGACCTGTTGCAGGCCGCGCTCCTTTTGCGTTTTCGCGAGGCCCGCTGCGACTTCTTCGAACACAGCGATGTGCTTATCGATATCCGCATCCGTATGCTGCACGGACACGGTCCACTGTTCGTCCCACCAATACGGCATTGCCAGAACGCCACGATTGACCATGCCGAACCAGAACTGGCGCCAGAGATCGATGTCAATGTTCAACCAGTCGCGGTAGTTGCGGATTTCCTGGGGATAGAGCATGAGCGCTCCATTTACGCCAGCCTGGACCACATATGCCTGCAGCCCAACTTTCTTGATGATGGTGCGGTAGCCTTCGGCGAGCTTCTTGCTGAGCTTGTCCACGTGCGCGTAATTTTCGCGAGTCAGGACTTCGCGGAACGTAGCGAGGCCGGCGGCCATGGCAAGGCGGTTGGTGTTGTAGGTCCCGCCATGGAAAACTTTGTGCTGCACGATCAGGTCCATCACGGAGCGGCCGGCGCCAAATGCGGCCAGAGGCACGCCGCCCCCAATGGACTTCGCCAGCGTAATGATGTCCGGCTTCACGCCGAAGTATTCGCTCGCGCCGCCCCAACAGAGCTTTGCGCCGGTTTTCACTTCATCGAAGATGAGCAGCGCGCCGTTTTTCGTGCAGATTTCTCGCAATCCCTCGAGGAAACCGGGCTGCGGCATGCACAGTCCGACATTCATCATAATGGGCTCGAGAATGATCGCGGCAATCTGCCCCGGGAATTGCTTGAAGCGGTTTTCGACACTTGCGAGGTCGTTGAACGTGGCGACCGTGACGTTGTCGAGAACTGCTTGGATCACGCCAAGGCCGCCGGGAACGGAATTTGGCGCGTGGATGTCGCCGAAGTCCTCTTCCTTGGGCTTCACGCTGACGAGCGCGGTATCGTGGAGTCCGTGGTAGGCACCTTCGAAGCGGAGAATTTTGTCACGGCCGGTGGCAGCGCGGGCGATGCGGCAGGCGTGCATGGTCGCCTCGGTGCCGCTGTTGCCGAAGCGCACCATCTCGACGGGATAGCGCGCGCAGATTTCATCGGCTAACTCGATTTCCATGCCATGAGGCATGCCGAATGTGCTGCCGTTTTCGAGCGCCCATTTCACTGCCCTCACCACGGCCGGGTGGCCGTGGCCCGCCATCAATGTGCCGAAACAGAGATTGTGGTCGATGTATTCGTTGCCGTCGATGTCCTTGAGTTTGCCGCCGTGTCCTTCCGCGACAAAAATCGGATAAGGGTCATAGGCACGGTAGTTGCTGGCGACGCCGAGAGGGATGCGTTTTTCCGCCTTCTTGTGCGCCTCGGCGGATTTTGGTGTGCGCTTCTGGTAAAGAGCGATTTCCTTCTGTAGTATCTCGTGCATTTTCGAACTCCATCCAGGTGGGCCTTCCTGTGGTCACCTGTGGCAGGTCTGTTCCCTGCGGTCAGTCTGAGCGAGGAAAACTTCGCGGCTTCGGCGGCAAACTGCAACTCTTATTTTACGCGAATCTCCCCTTTTCTGAGAGTCAGGCACGCTGTTGGGGCGTCGCCGAATCCAGTCGATCGAGAGATCCCGCGCGCATTGAGTCCGCGCGTCAGAAGATGAACTTCAGCGCGAACTGGAACTGGCGAGGGTCGCGAACTTTCAGCGCCTTGCCAAAGGTTGTGCCCTGATCGGAAACGTCGCCGTCCACGCTATAGAACTGCGCGTGATTCCAGACGTTGTAGACCTCCCCGCGGAATTCCATGCGCAGTCTTTCGCTCAAGGTGAATCCCTTGTAGATGCCCATATCCCAATTGTTGATGCCGGGGCCGCAGCAGATGGAGCGAGCCGCGTTCCCGATAGTTCCTGGGGCGACGGTAGCGTTGGTAAATTGGTTGGGATCGAAAACAAAACCGCCGGACTGACGGATATTCACTTTGGCGAGGCTTCCGGCGTTGTATGCCCAGTTTGGTTCACCCGGCGCTTCAAAGAAGAAGCTGCTGAACTCTTCCACATCATCCGCGGAGGTGATGCGGATGGGGAAGCCGGACTGGAAGGTCAGGATTCCGGACAGCTGCCATCCGTCCAAAACCTGCCCCTTAAAGCCATCATACTTGGGGACCGGCAGTTCCCAGACATAGCTGAACACAAAGCGGTGACGGGCATCGAACAAGGACGGCCCGTAGGTTGCGTTGAAGTTGACAGGGTTTAGCGTGTTTTCAAAGCTGGAAGCGTTGTCCAAGGACTTGCTGTACGTGTAAGCACCCTGGAACTGCAGACCGTGGGAGAACCTCTTTTCGACCATGGCCTGGAAGGAATTGTAATTGGATTTTGCAACGGTGTCCTCGCTGAAAATGTTAGAGAACACCGGGACGCCGTCGGCGGGGCAACCTGCGCCGGTCAGGGGATTGCAATTGGGCGAAGAGTACGGACGAAGACCCACAAGAGTAATTGGAGTGGGGTTCGGCCCAGTCACACTGGCGGATGGTCCGTAAGGCAAGTGCAGAGTCATGCCAGCGGGAATTTCGTTCGCCGCGATGGTGTATGGGTTGTCCGCAGAGTAGGCGCCGCAAGCGAGATTCGTGTCGCCGGTGGCCGCAGAAATTGCCTGAAGGTCGTTACACGCTTGAGGATTGCCGTGATTGATGTCGTAGGAGGCCAGCAGGCGATGTCCCTGAGAGCCGACGTAGCCGAGCTGAAAGAGGATGTTCCCAGGGAGCTCGCGCTTAATGGTCAGATTGTATTGTGCCGAATATTGTGTCCGGAGCTGCCGAGGAAACTGGCCGTAGAGCAGGATGGAGCGGAAAGAAGACCAGTCGATGGAAGAACCGCGAGGCGGATTCAGAATCCCATTGAACGGATTGGGCCAAACGGTTCCGCTCTGATCCACGTAGGGAGTATTGAAAAGCGGGTTGGTAATGAAGTTACTTCCACCGAAGGGGGGCTCGGCGCTGAATTGCTCGAGCACGAGTTGTTCGATCGGGTTATAGAACAATCCCCAGCCCATGCTGATGGAAGTCTTGCCGGGACCCCCGGCCAGCGTTCCCAGAGCGCCATCCTTCCAATCCGGGCTCCAGTTCAGGCCGAGGCGCGGAGCGAAGGCTTTATAGTACGTGTCGGTGAGGGTCATCGGCACGCCCTTGTCCCCCGGGAACACGAGGCCGGTAGGAACGAGACCTCCCGAAGCGCAACCACCGTCAGGCTGACTTGGGTCGAAGAGAGCGTTGCTGGGGGTGAGCGCGCAGGGGTAGATGGTGGAGACCTGTCCAGGCCGGAAGGTCTGAACCTTGTGTCCGATGTCCGTCAGGGGCGTGTTCAATTCCCAGCGCAAACCGTAGTTCAAGGTCAGGTTCGGCTTGATCTTCCAGCTATCCTGCGCGAACAAGTAAACGGACGTACTGCGCACGAGTTCCTGCTGTGCAGAACCCTGGCTGAAACTCGTAGGCAGGCCGAGAAGGTAGTTCGCGTAGCCGTCGACGTAACCCAGATCGTTGCCGGTGGGATATAGATTCTGAGGTGTATCCCCTGAAAGCACGGATGAGTTGAACGTGTAACTTCCATTCACGTTGTAATACAGAGTCTGGTCGAATTTCTGGTAACGAACGTCGCCACCCCACTTGAAACTGTGGTTCCCGACCAATTTGCTGAAGCTATCGGCGAATTGGAACGTATTCCCAACCTGAGGCAACTGCCCTTCGAAGTTGTTGCCAACGGTAAAACCGCCATTGACGCTGATGAAGGGCAGCCCTTCTTTGGTGGGGCCGAGAACGGGGTGAATCCCGTAATCGGGGCTTGTTCCCAATGAGGTTCCGTCATTCGCCACCAGAGGCGTGTCTGCGGTGCCGGTAAAGCAGAATGCCGAGGCCGAGCCGGAACCACAGGAATCCGTGATCGCGCTGGTCAGAGTCGGGGTGTTGAATTTCCCCTGGCCTTCACGAAAATACGAGAATCGCAGCTCATTGACCGAGGAAGCGCCGATGGTCCATGTGTGGGTGACGTTGATCTGTTGCGTGCGCGTTGCAAAATCGCCGGGGAAGTTTCCGAGATTTGCACCGGCTGCCTGAAACTTGGCAAACGGATCCAAGGTGTCATCGTCATCAAAATAATAGTAAATGGCGAGCTTCTGGTTCCTGGTGAGATCCTGATCGACCTTCACGGTGAATTGGTCCCCGCGATCGCGCGAGATTGGAGCAACCTGGTAGGTTCCGTTGATCAAATCC
>Ga0335077_10004391_pt1 | contig 17195 bp, 12 predicted proteins | sample Lox_Sample_31_FD_207151 | JGI IMG/M metagenome (GOLD analysis project Ga0335077, IMG submission 207151) | Soil microbial communities from Loxahatchee National Wildlife Refuge, Florida, United States - Lox_Sample_3.1 | ecosystem: Environmental > Terrestrial > Soil > Wetlands | place: USA... | reverse complement strand
GCGCGCGTCGATGCCCCCCATGACGATGCGGTCGGGCTCGAGGAAGTCCTCGATGGCCTGGCCCTCGGTGAGGAACTCCGGGTTCATCCCCAGGCCGAAGTCGGCGCCGGCCTTCTTCCCCGATTCCCTCTCCAGGATCGCGCGCACCGGGCCGTCCGTCGTGCCGGGGACGACGGTGCTCTTGACCACGACCGTGTGATAGGCCGGCTTGTCGCGCAGCGCCGCGCCGATCTGCCGGGCCACCTCGCGCACGGTGCTGAGGTCGATCTCCCGGCCGTCGAACGGCGTGCCGACCGCGATCAGCGTCATCTCGGAGTCGTGCACCGACGCGCGGATGTCGGTGGCGACGGTCAGGCCCCGGCCCAGGTGCTTGCGGAGCAGGGGCTCGAGCCCCTCCTCGAAGAACGGAGCGACCCCGCTGCGGATCTTGTCCACCTTCGCCTGGTCGTTGTCCACGCAGCAGACCTGGTGGCCCTTCTCCGAGAGGCAGACCCCGGAGACGAGTCCGACGTACCCCGTGCCGATCACCGAGATGCGCACTATGCGTCCTCCGCCGTGCGGTGGTAGCTGTACCAGACCATCGCGCGCCGCAGCCCCTCGTCCACGAGGACCGTGGGGTGGTAGTCCAGCTGGCGCCGCGCCTTGTCGATGTTCGGGCAGCGGCGGGCGGGATTGTCCACGAGGTAGTCCCGCTCCTGCGCGGCGCCGCGCACCACCTTGCCCTTGTACCCGATGAGGTCCCGGGCCAGCGCCACCACCTTCTCGGCGACCTCGGCCACGGAGATCTCGGGCCGGTCGATGCCGATGTTGTACGCCTCGCCCTTGCCCCCCTGCACCAGGACCTTGTAGTAGCCCATGATCGAATCGGCGCTGTAGCAGAAGGTGCGCGTGGGCGACCCGTCGGAGAGCATCACGATGTCGCGCCCCGAGAAGACGTCGCGCGCGAAGTCCGGCAGCAGCCGGCGGTCCGAGATCTTCAGGCCCGGGCCGTAGTTGTTGAAGGGCCGCGCGCAGCGGACCGGCACCCCGTACTGGTGTGCGAAGTTGACGCACAGCGTCTCGCCGTAGCGCTTCGACTCGTCGTAGCAGGCGCGGGGCCCCGTGCACGAGACGTTGCCGCGGTAGTCCTCCGAGGTGGGGATCTTGTCGGCCGGCGGATCGCCGTAGATCTCGCTGCTCGAGAAGAACAGGAACCCCTCGACCGGGTCCCGGGAGTCCTGGCGGCGCCGCGCGTACTCGAGCAGCGCCCGCAGGCCGTTGATGTTCGCGTCCATGGTCTCGATGGGGTAGCGCCGGTAGTAGGTCGGCGACGCGATCCCCGCCGCGTGGATGATGAACTGGTACTGGCCCATGTCCGTGGGCAGCGGCTGGATCAGGTCCACCGTGCGGATCGTGAGGTTCGGCTCGGCCCCGAGCGCGGTGAGCCACTCCGGCGTGCCCCGGATGAAGTTGTCCCACACCGTCAGCGCGATCGGCGCCTTGGCGTGGTGGCGATTCCAGTGCCGCACCCCGTGCACCAGGTAGTAACCGAGAAAGCCGGCCCCTCCGGTGAGGAGCAGGCGCCGGCCCTCCATCCGGCCGAACGCCTCGCGGGCGCTGGCGCAGAGGTACTCGAGATCGGTGTGCAGGAGCTGTTCCAGGCTCTCCATGATGGTCACGGTGTCCCTTCGGTCCTTCATTGTACCAATCGTCGGGACGGGTGCAAGCCTCGCGCGGCCCGCGCCGCCGGCACGTCCCGCGCGCCCGCGGGGATCATCCCGCCGCCGGCGCGCCCCCGAGCAGCGAGCGCAGCTCGCGCCATATGTGCACCCGGTCCCATCGGGCCAGACGCAGCGCCGTCCCCAACACCCGGAGCTTCTCGCGCGCCGGCAGCGGCGCGCGTGCGATGCTGCGCAGGTGGTCCACGTGGTGGCGCACGCGGAACAGCTTCATCGGCGCCTTCGCCTGCGGGTCGTGGAAGCGCCGCCGCTCCAGCGGCGAGAGCAGCAACGAGAACGCTCCCGGGCTCTGGCGACGGTACAGCAGCACCTCGGGCAGCAGCCGGAACTTCCCGTACAACGCCAGCTCGGCCATCAGGGCCACGTCGCCCGCCGCGAACGGCCGGTCCAGCGCGGTGCGCCGCAGGGCGTCGCGCCGCATCACGCCGCACTGGGCGTTGTTCAGCGCCATCTCCGAGCACACGCGCTCGAACCGCTCGGCCGCCCGCTCCTCCTCGAACGCGAGGTCGCCCGCGTACCGCTCGATGGGCTGATCCCGCTCGTCCACCAGCTCGGTGCGGCCGTAGCACAGCACCACGCCGGGATCGGCCTGCAGCGCGCGGACGCACTGCTCGAGCATCGTCGGTGCGCAGGTGTCGTTCCCCGAGGCCCACTTGAAGAACACGCCGCGTGCCTCGCGCGCCACCACGTTCCAGTTGCGCGCGGCGCCGATGTTCCGCGCCTGGCGCACGTAGCGCACGCGGCGGTCCGCGCGCGCGTACTGCTCGCAGATGCCCGCCGTTCCGTCCGCCGACGCGTTGTCCGAGATGATGAGCTCGAAGTCGGAGAGCGTCTGGCCGAGCAGCGAGTCGAGCGCGCGCGCGAGGAACCGCTCCGCGTTGTAGACCGGAACGCCCACCGACACCAGTGGGTGTCCTCGCACTCCGCCGGCTGCATCAGGCATCGTCGGACCTTCTCCCGCGTCGTGGCGACGACGGACGATCGCTTCGGCCGTAACGCAGGAATCGTTCCCCTGATTTCGTGGCGCGGCGGCTGGATCGCCTCGGATTCACGCGGACCGCCCGGGCCGGGACCCGCCACAATCGTGGCGCACGCGCGACACCGCCGGCCGTCCGCGCGCCCGGCGCTCCCGCGCGGCCTACGCGGAAGGCCGCGGCTCCGCGCGCCCCAGCGCGGTTCGCTTGTAGGTGACCCAGCGCCTGCCCGCGGTCCGGCACAGCAGCCCCAGCGTGTCGAACCGGAGGCGGAGTCCGACGCCGGTGTCACCGAGCGCCTGCAGCGCCGCAGCGGCGTCCGCCTCCGAGAGACCGGAGGCCAGCGTCGCATGGTAACGGTAGCGGTCGTCCTCCAGCGGGTAGGGCCTGACGCCGAACTGTGCGGAGAGGTCCGCGAGGATCCTGCGGCGCAGCGCCTCCAGGCGCGGATCCGTCCGGATGCCCAGGTACACGATGCCGTGGCCCTCGAAGCGGCCCACGCCGTCGGTCTCGAGATCGAACGGCTCGGTCTCGCCCGCCAGCCGGTCGAAGTAGCGCTCGGCGGGCTCCAGCGCCTCGACCTGAAACGCCTGCTTGATGGTGATGTGCGGGCAGTCGTCGAGCGAGCCGGGGCGGTAGCGCGCCAGCACCCGCGCCTGGGCGCGGCGGACGAAGTTGTGGACCTCGTCGCCGGGCACGATCGCATAGGCGACCCAGGTGGGCGCCGCCGGCGGCTCCCCCGTCCAGCCGAGCCGCGCCAGGATCCGTCGCACGCCGGGAGTCATCGCGACCGCGTCGCCTCGTGTCGGCGGCTCACCTCAGGGGCGAAAGACCAGCTTGCGGCCGAAGAAGGCCTCGGCGAACCCCGAGCGCGAGCGGCACTCCATCCCGCGCAGCCGCATCAACCCGAAGAAGACGCCCTCGCCGAACCAGTCGCGGTGCCGCTGGCTGGCGAACGCGCGCATCAGGCTGGTGACCTTGCGCCGCGCCGCGGAGGCGGCGACCGGCACGTACAGGTTGGGAGTGGAGAGGTCGCCGTCCCACTTCGGGATCTCGTACTCCGCGACGGTCTGGCGCCGGAAGGTGTTCCAGGCGACGTCGGACAGGACCCGGTGATCCTGGTGGCGGTCGTCGCGGAAGTGCGTGAAGACGAGGTCCGGCGAGAACCGCGCGGCCAGCGCTTCGAAGGCGTCCTTGATCGCGGTGAAGTGCGCCGGGAAGTGCGCGTCGCGGAACTGGTGCAGCACGAGGCGCCGCGCCGCGTCCTTGCCGAGGAACAGTCGCGCGCTGTGGGCGGCCTCCTCGGCGCGGCGGTCGTTGCCGCTGAAGACGGCCCACCGGACGTCCGCGCCCTGGCGGACGAGGTCCAGGACGGTCGCGCCGCACCCGATCTCGATGTCGTCCGGGTGCGCGCCGACGCAGAGCACCTTGAGCCGGCCGCGGTGCGGCAACGTCAGCGGCAGCGGCGCGTGCGGATTCGACTGGCGGCCCACGTGGCTCCACCGGGTTGGAGGGATCGGTCGGGCCTCAAGTATGCGCGGCCCACCCGAACGAGGTCAATCGGCCCGGGCCGGCGCGGCCGCGCGTCGGCGCGCGGCGCGCGGTGGCGTGCCCGGCGCCGCGCCCTTAGACTTTGGCCGTGATCCGCCACTACTTCACCGTCGACGTCGAGGAGCACTTCCAGGTGCTCTCGCTGGCGCCCTGGGTCGCGCGCGAGCGCTGGGATTCCCTCGAGAGCCGCGTGTCCCGGAACGTGGACCGGCTGCTGCAGCTGCTGGCCGACCACGGCGCCACGGGCACCTTCTTCACTCTCGGCTGGGTGGCCGAGCGGCAGCCGGCGATGGTGAAGGCGATCGCGGCGGCGGGGCACGAGGTGGCGTCGCACGGCTACGACCACCGCCGCGTCGTGGAGCTCTCGCCCGAGGCGTTCCGCGACCAGGTCCGGCGCACCAAGGCGATCCTCGAGGCCCTGAGCGGGCAGCCGTGCCTCGGCTATCGCGCGCCCAACTACTCGATCGTCGCGGGCCGCGAGTGGGCGCTCGACATCCTGGTCGAGGAAGGCTACCGCTACGACTCGTCGCTGTTCCCGATCACGCGGCCGGGCTACGGCTACGCGGGCGGCGGCCGGGACCCGTACTGGCTCGATCGCCCGGCGGGGAAGCTGTTCGAGGTGCCGCCCACGACGCTGCGGCGGGCGGGTCTCAACCTGCCCGCCGCCGGTGGAGCGTACTTCCGCCTCCTGCCGCCCGTGCTGGTGCGCTCGGCGTTGCGCGACGCCGAGCGGCGCGGGCAGCCGGGGACCTTCTACCTGCATCCCTGGGAGATCGACCCCGGGCAGCCGCGGTTCGACGTGCCGCTCCTCACCCGGGTGCGCCACTACGGCGGCCTCGCCGGCACGTGGCGGCGCCTGGAGCGCCTGATGCGCGAGTTCCGCTTCGTCAGCGTCGCGGAAGGGATGCGGGCCGCGGGAGCCGCCGCGGCGTGAGCGGCCTCGTGGTGGCGCCGTTCGACGGCGACCCGGCGGCGTGGGACGCGTTCGTCCGCGCGGCGAGCGGCTGGAGCCACTTCCACCTGTGGGGCTGGAAGCCGGTCCTCGAGCGGACCCATCGCCACTCCTGCATCTACCTGGCGGCCACGGCCGACGGCGCGCTCGCGGGCGTGCTGCCGCTGGTGCGGGTCAAGAGCCGGCTGTTCGGGCACTACCTCGTCTCGATGCCGTTCCTCAACTACGGCGGACCGCTGGGCGGTGCGGCAGCGGTGCGCGCGCTGACGGACGAGGCCGTCCGCATCGCCGAGCGGGACGGCGTGAAGCTGCTCGAGCTGCGGAGCCGGGAGCCGCTCCCCGTGGATCTGCCGGTGTCGCACCGCAAGATCACCGTGGTGCTCGATCTGGTGCCCGGGAACCCGGAGGGCGTGTTCGCGAAGTTCCCGGCCAAGCTCAGGAGCCAGGTCCGGCGTCCCGCCAAGGAAGGGGTCGCGGTCCGGTTCGGCCGCGAGCAGGTGGCGCCGTTCTTCCAGGTGTTCGCGCGGCACATGCGGGACCTCGGCACGCCCACCCAGCCGCGGAGCCTGTTCGAGGCGATCGCGGCGGAGTTCGGGGACGACGCCTGGTTCGGATGCGCCTATCTCGGCGACGTGCCGATCGCGTGCGGCGCGGGCTTCCGCTTCGGCGGGGAGTTCGAGATGACGTGGGCGTCGGCCCTCGTCGTCTACAACCGCCTGTCGCCGAACATGGCGCTCTACTGGGCGTTCATCGAGCGGGCGGCGCGGGAAGGGGTCGCGCTGTTCAACTTCGGCCGGTGCACGCCCGGCAGCGGCACGCATCGCTTCAAGCAGCAGTGGGGTGGACGCGACGTCCCGCTGCACTGGTACCAGCGCGCCGCCGGGGGAGGCGATGCCCATACGCCCTCGCCCGACGACGGCGCGTACCGCTGGGGGCCGAAGCTGTGGTCCCGGCTGCCGGTGCCGGTGGCGACGGCGCTCGGGCCGCACATCGTCCGCGGCATCCCGTGAGCTGGCGGCGCCAGCTGCCCGCCTACTCGCCGCTGCCGCTGCGGGCGGTCGGCGCGGGCGCGGCCGGCCTCGTGGCGGGCGCCGCCGCGGCGCGCGTCCGCGTCGCGGAGGAGCTGCGGCGATCGTACGGCGGGGCGGAGGTCGTGCTCACCGACAGCGGCACCAGCGCGCTGACCTGCGCCATCCGGGGCTCGGCCGCCGGCCGGCCGGACGCCCCGGTCGCGCTGCCCGCCTACGCCTGCTACGACGTCGCCACCGCCGCGGACGGCGCCGGGTTCCCGGTGCTGCTGTACGACGTCGATCCGGCCACCCTCGCGCCCGACCTCGCGTCGCTGGGGCGGGCCCTCGGCGGCGGCGTGCGGGCGGTCGTACTCGTGCACCTCTACGGCGTGCCGGTGGACCCGGAGCCGGTCCGGGCCGCGGCGCGCGCGGCGGGCGCGGTGCTGATCGAGGACGCGGCCCAGGGCGCCGGCGCCAGCTTCGGCGGCCGTCCCCTCGGCTCGTTCGGCGACCTCGCCGTCCTGAGCTTCGGCCGCGGGAAGGGCAACACCGGCGGCCGGGGCGGGGCGCTCCTCGCCAACGGCGAGCGCGGCCGCGCCCTGCTGGCCGGCTCGGGCACGGCGGACCTCGTGCCGGGCGGCGGCCTGAAGGAGCTGGTGCAGCTCAAGGCGCAGTGGCTGCTCGGACGTCCTTCGCTGTACGCGCTGCCGTCGGCGCTGCCGTTCCTGCGGCTGGGCGAAACCGTGTACCACGCGCCCACGCCCGCCGGCGCGATGAGCGCGGTGGCCGCGCGCGCCCTGGCCGTGACACTGCCCCTCGGCGAGGCCGAGGCGGAGATTCGTCGCGCCAACGCGGGCCGCCTGCTCGCGCGGCGAGGCCCGGGCGTGACGCCGGTGCGCGTGCCGGCGGGCGGCGTGGCGGGTTACCTGCGACTGCCGTTCGTCGCCGGGGACGCCGCCCGCGCGGCCGCCGCCTCGAGCGGCGCGCGCGCGCTCGGGATCATGCCGGGCTACCCGCAGGCGCTCTGCGACCTGCCGGGCTTCGCCGCGCGCGTGGTGAACCGCCGCGACCCGTTCGCCGGGGCGCGGACGCTGGCCGAGCGTCTCGTCACCCTGCCGACCCACGGCCTGCTGAGCGATGCGGACCTCGACCGTCTCGCGGCGTGGCTCGAGCGCAACTGACGGCGGGTTGTTGCGCTTCCGCAACGGACTCGCGCGCGCGCCGCATGGCCGCGCGCCGCGGCGGGCGGCGTAGCACATTGGCTGTTGGCCACTTACGTTTCGCCCGGCACGAGCCCGTCCGAGTGCGCGGTTCTTGCGCATGGGACGTCCCGACCACACCAGGTCAGGGCTCCGTGACGACGATTCACAACATCCTCAGGGGCGTCGCCCGGTACCGCGACGGCGGCGCCGCGAGCCTGCTGCGGGACGGCGAGGTTCACGTCTGGACGCTCCGGCTCGATCTCGATCGGGCGGCACAGGATCGGCTGGAGGCCTTCCTGTCGGCGGCGGAAGTCGCGCGCGCCCACCGCTTCGTGCACGCGGCCGACCGGCGGCGCTACGTATGTGCGCACGGCCTGCTGCGGCTGGTGCTGAGCGGGTACGTCGGCCGCGGGCCGCGGGAGATCACGTTCGAGGAGGGCCCCGGCGGGAAGCCGCGCCTGGCCGATCAGCCGGGCCCGCGCTTCAACCTCTCGCATGCCGAGGATCTCGCGCTGGTCGCGGTGAGCCGGGACCGCGAGGTCGGCATCGACGTGGAGCGGATCCGGGAGATCGGCAGCCTCCGCGCCCTGGCCGACGCCTGCTTCTCGCCGGCGGAGCGGGCCGCGCTCGCGGCGATCGCGGGGCCGTTGCGGCTCCAGGCGGCGTTCGCCGGCTGGACGCGCAAGGAGGCGTTCCTCAAGGCGCTGGGCGAGGGCCTGGCGCGGCCGCTCGACTCGTTCGACGTGACCCTGGTGCCCGGGGAGCCGGCGCGGCTGCTCAGGGTCGAGGATGCGCCGGACGCGCCCGGCCGCTACACGCTGCGCGCCGTACAGCCGGCGCCCGGCTACGTGGGCGCCGTGGCGGTCGAGGGCCGCGGCACGGCGATCCGCGCCCGGCCGTGGGAGATGCTGGGGGCCCTGCTGGAGGCGGGCGGGGAGCGGCGCGCGGGGCGCCGCGGCCGTGCGGAGCCGGCGGGCGGCGAGGCGCCGCCGGGCCGGGAATGCGCCTAGTCCGTCGGGCGCGCGGCGCGCCAGCGTGCCGCGCGCGTCTTTGATCGGCGAGAGAACACCATGACGTCGTCCGCTTACGAGTCTCCGTGGATGAACGACGAGCTGCGGCTGTTCCGCGACAGCGTCCGGCGCTTCATCCAGGAGGAGTTCGTCCCGCGCCAGCCCCAGTGGCGCGAGCAGCACCATCCCGACGCGGCGGACTGGCGCAAGGCCGGCGAGGTCGGCCTGCTCCTGCCGGACGTGCCGGCCGAGTACGGCGGCGGCGGCGGCACGTTCGCGCACGAGTGCGTCGTGCTGGAGGAGTTGGCGCGCGCCGGCGTGCATTTCGGCTCCAACGTGCAGGGCACCGTGGCGCACTACGTCCACGGCTACGGCACCGAGGAGCAGAAGCGCGCCTGGCTGCCGCGCATGGCCGCGGGCGAGCTGGTGGGTGCGATCGCGATGACCGAGCCGGCCGCGGGCTCGGACCTCGCCGGCATCAAGACCACGGCGGTCCGGGACGGCGACCACTACGTCGTCAACGGCTCCAAGACGATGATCACCAACGGCTGGCACGCCGGGCTGGTGTGCCTGGCGGTGAAGACCAACCCCGCGGCGCCGCCGATGCGCGCGGTCTCCCTGGTGATGGTGGAGACGAAGGACCTCAAGGGCTACGGCGTCGGCAAGCCGCTCGAGAAGGTGGGCATGCACGGCCAGGACACCTGCGAGCTGTTCTTCGAGAACGTGCGGGTGCCGGCCGCCAACCTGCTCGGGGCGGCCGAGGGGCGCGGGATGTCCCAGATGATGCAGCGGCTGCCGTTCGAGCGGCTGTCGATCGCGGTGGGCGCGGTCGCGATGGCCGAGGAGGCGGTCGCCATCACGCTCCGCTACGCCAAGGAGCGGGCCCTGTACGGCAAGCCGCTGTTCGACCTGCAGAACGCGCGGTTCAAGCTGGTGGAATGCGCCGCGCAGGCGCGGGTCGGCCGCGTGTTCGTGGACGACTGCGTCGTGCGGTTCATCGCCGGCGCGCTCGACGACGTCGGGGCGGCGCTGGCCAAGTACTGGATGACGGAGACCCAGTGCCGCGTGGTGGACGAGTGCGTCCAGCTGCACGGCGGCTACGGCTACATGACCGAGTACGCGATCGCCCGGATGTGGGCCGACAGCCGGGTGCAGCGCATCTATGCCGGGACCAACGAAACGATGAAGGAGCTGATCGCGTGGTCGCTCTGACGTCGGTCGGCGCGGCGTCCGCCGGCGGCGGGCCCGGCCGGCCGGCGCCGGCCGGCGCCGAGCGCGACCGGATCCTCAAGGAGTGGAACGACACGCGGGCCGAGTTTCCGGACGCGTGCGCGCACGAGCTGTTCGAGCGGCAGGTCGCGCGCGACCCCGCGGCGACCGCCGTGGTGCACCCCGGCGGGCGGCTGACCTACGGCGAGCTGAACGAGCGGGCGAACCGGATCGCGCACCACCTGCGCCGCCGCGGGGTGCGGCCGGACACCCTGGTGGGGGTGTCGCTGCACCGCACGCCGCTGATGGTCGCCGGGCTCCTGGGCGTGTGGAAGGCCGGCGCGGCGTACGTGCCGCTCGACCCCACCTATCCGCCGGAGCGGCTCGCGTTCCTGGTGGACGACGCGGCGGTGCACGTGCTGCTGGCGGACGCGAAGGCGCGGCCGCTGTTCCCGCGCTTCGAGGACAAGCTGGTGTGCCTCGACACCGACTGGGCGGCGCTCGAGCGCGAGAGCGGCGAGAATCCGGGCGCCGCGGCGACGCCCGCGAACCTGGCCTACGTCATCTACACCTCCGGCTCGACCGGCAAGCCCAAGGGCGCGCTGATCGAGCACCGCGGCCTGGTCAACTACCTGTGGTACGCGATCCGGCACTACGGCGTCGTGGCCGGCGACTCGGTCCCGGTCCACTCCTCGATCTCCTTCGACCTCACGGTCACCAGCCTGTTTCCGGCGCTGCTCGCGGGCGGCCACGTGGAGCTGGTGCCCGAGGACGTCGGGGCGCAGAGCCTGGTGGCGAGCCTCCGGGACGGCCGGCAGCGCGGGCTGGTCAAGATCACGCCCGCCCACCTCGAGCTGCTGAACCAGCAGGTCGGCGCGGGCGAGGCGGCCAACATCACGCGCGCCTTCATCATCGGCGGCGAGGCACTGACGGCCGAGAGCCTGCGGCTGTGGCGGCAGGCGGCGCCCCGGACGCGCCTGATCAACGAGTACGGGCCCACGGAGACGGTGGTCGGCTGCTGCATCCACGAGGTCCGGCCCGACGACCCGGACAGCGGAGCGATCGCCATCGGGCGTCCGATCGCGAATACCGAGCTGTACGTGCTCGACGAGTCGCTCCAGCCGGTCGCGATCGGCGAGATGGGCGAGCTGTACATCGGCGGCGCGGGCGTCGCGCGCGGCTACCTGAACCGGCCCGACCTCACCCAGCAGCGCTTCCTGCCCGACACCTTCTCGGGGCGGTCCGGCGCCCGCCTCTACAAGACCGGTGACCTCGCGCGCTGGCGCAGCGACGGGATCCTCGAGTACCTCGGCCGCGTGGACGACCAGGTCAAGGTGCACGGCTACCGGATCGAGCTCGGCGAGATCGAGGCGACGCTCGCGGGCCAGCCCGACGTGCGCTCGTGCACGGTGCTGCTGCGCGAGGACTCGCCCGGCAACAAGCAGCTGGTGGGCTACGTCGTGCCGCGCGCGGACCGCGCGCCGGCGCCGGACGACCTGCGCCGGTTCCTGAAGGAGCGGATGCCCGAGTACATGGTGCCCGCGCACTTCGTGCTGCTGGAGACGTTCCCGCTCACCCAGAACGGCAAGGTGGACCGGAGGGCGCTGCCGGCGCCGACCTACGAGAACGCCTCCGGGGCGCAGGCGTACGCCGCGCCGCGCACCGAGACCGAGCAGCGGCTCGCGGCGCTGTGGTCGGACCTGCTCAAGCTCGAGCGGGTCGGCGTCGAGGACGACGTCTTCGACCTCGGCGCCACGTCGCTGATGGTCGTGTCCGCGGTGACCCAGATCCAGGCCGCGTTCGGCGTGGCGCTGCACATCCAGACGGTGTTCGAGAACCCCACGGTCGCCGAGATGGCGTCCGCGCTCGAGGCCGCGCGCCGCAAGAGCCGGCCCGCCGCCGCCGCGGCGCCGCCCGCGCCGGCGGCCGCCCCGCCGAGCGTGGCCGCGCCCGCGCCGGCCGGCGAGGCACACCCGGTGCCGATCCGCTTCGGCCCGCCGGGCCGCGAGCTGTTCGGCCTCTACCAGCCGCCGTCGGGCGGACAGGACCGGCGCGAGTGCTGCGTGCTGTGCAACCCGTTCGGCCAGGAGGCGGTCCGCTCGCACCGCGTGTTCCGGATCCTCGCCGACCGCCTCTCGCGCGCCGGCCTGCACGTGCTGCGGTTCGACTACCTGGGCACCGGAGACTCCGCCGGCGCCGACGAGGAGGGCAGCCTCGCCGTCTGGACGGAGGACGTCGTGCGGGCCAGCGACGAGATCGTGCGCCGCAGCAGCTCGTCGCAGGTCGCGTGGCTCGGCCTGCGGCTCGGCGCGACCCTGGCGGCGCTGGCCTCGCGGAACGCGGCGCGGCCCCCCCGGCGCCTGGTGCTGTGGGATCCCGTGACCGACGGGGCGGCCTACGTCGCCGAGCTGGCCGAGGCGCACGTCGCCGCGCGCAAGGACGCCTTCGGGCTGCGGTGGGAAGCCGAGAGCCGGCTCCGCGCCCAGGCGCTGGAGGAGGCGAAGTCCGAGTCGCTCGGCTACCCGCTGACCCCGGACTTCACGGCGCAGCTGGGCGCGCTCGGGCCCGCGTCGTTCCGGGGCGCGCGCGCCGGGCGCGTGACCCTGGTGGGCGCCCGCGCCGGCGAAGCGTGGGCCGGCCTCGCGGAGCAGCTGGCCGCCGGCGGCGCCGCCGTCGCCACCCGGACCACGGCCTCCGACGTCGTGTGGCTGCTCAACGACATGCTCAACGATTCGCTCATCCCGCCGGACGACATCCGCAGCCTCGTCGCCGCGCTCTCGGAGGACGCATGATCGAGCGGTCGGTCACCTTCGGCGCCGACGACGGCCTCGTGGGCACGATCGTGCTGCCGGACGGGCCCGGCGGCGCGGCCGCCGGCATCGGCGTCCTGCTGTTCAACGCCGGCATGGTGCACCGCGTCGGGCCGCATCGCTTCAACGTGCGGCTCTCCCGCCAGCTGGCGGCGCGCGGCATTCCGTCCATCCGCTTCGACCTGGCCGGGCACGGCGACAGCGCGCGGCTCACGGGCCAGCACTCGTTCGAGGAGCAGGCGGTGGTGGACGTGCGCGCCGCGATGGACGCCCTCGGCGCGGCGGCCCAGGTCCGGCGCTTCGGCATCTTCGGGCATTGTTCCGGCGCCTACCACGGCTACGGGGCGGCGCTGGCCGACGAGCGGGTGGTGGGCCTGCTGATGCTGGACGCCTACCGTTACCCGACCTTCAAGACCCACGCCTACCACTATCTGACCGCGCTGCGCCAGCCGCACTTCGCGCGCCGGGTCCTCGGTTTCGTGGGCCGCGGCCTCTCGGGCCTCGGCCGCTGGCGCCGGCCGCCCGCCGGCCGCATCGCCGCCGAGCACCCGGTCCCGGAGCTCGGCCGGGTGAACTTCATCCCGTCCAAGGAGGTGTTCGCCGAGGGGTTGAAGGTCCTGCTCGCGCGCGGCGTCCGGCTGGGGATGGTCTACTCCGGTGGCGAGATCCGGCACTACAACTACCGGGAACAGTTCCGCGACACGTTCGCGCCCTTCGGCATCGGCGACCGCATTCCGGTCGAGTTCCTGCCCGACTCCGATCACCAGGCCACGACCCTCGCCAGCCAGGCGGCCCTCGCGCGCCTGATCCTGGCCTGGGGCGGGGAGCTGCTCGCGGACGGGGCCCCCGCCGCGGCGCGCACGGCCTAGTGCCGCGCCCCGGCGACCGGAACGCCCCGACGCTGCCGCCGCCGCGACGGCCGCCGCCATGAGCCGGTACGATCCGGCGGCGCTCCAGCGGCTGCTGTTCCGGCGCCAGTTCGTCCTCGGCCCCCGTGCGGTCGACCGCTTTCCCTCGTGGCAGCACGTCGCTCTCGGCCCCGACCTCTGGCTGACCGTCCATCCTGACCTCGGCGTCACCCGTGTCGCCGCCGGGGAGCGATCGGCCGTCCTGCTGGGCTACGTCGTCGACCCGTCGCACCCCGCGGCCGGCGACGCCGAGATCCTCGCCGCGCTGCTGGACGGCGCCCGCGCCGGCGGCGACGTGCTGGAGCGGACCGCCTCCCTCGGGGGACGGTGGGTGCTCGTCGTGCACGACGGCGAGCGGACCATCCTGTTCGCCGACGCGGCCGGCCTGCGCCAGGTCGCCTACACCGAAGGGCCGGCGCCCGGACAGCGGTGGTGCGCCTCCCAGCCCGCGCTGCTGGCCGAGGTCGTCGGCGCGAGGACGGACGATGAGGCCGCCGCCTTCCTCGCATCGGCCGACCCGGATCGCCACACGAGCCTGCTGTGGTTCCCCGGCGACGCCACGCCCTACCACGGGGTCCGGGTCCTCCTGCCCAACCACTACCTGGATCTGCGCACGGGGCGGCCGACCAGGTACTGGCCGGTGACGGACGTGCCCGTGACGACGCGCCGGGCGGCGCTCGGCCGCAGCCTCGAGATCATCACGGGGCTGATGGAGGGCGTGGGCGGGCGGTTCGCGCTGATGCCCGCGCTCACGGCCGGCTGGGACAGCCGCATCACGCTGGCGGCGAGCCGCGCGGCCTCGGGAAGTGCCTTCTACTACACGGGTCTGTTCGGCGAGAAGACGGAGGACGCACCCGACGTCACCGTGCCGTCCAGGCTGCTGGCGCGCATGGGACTGAGGCACGCGATCCTCGACGGCCGGAGCCGGATCGACGACGCGTTCGCCGCGACCTACCGGCGCAACGTCACCCCCGCCTTCGAGCCGTACTGCGCGCTGGCACAGGCGGTGCTCGACGGATCCCCGGACGGAGGCGTGATCGTCTCGGGCGACGCGGGAGAGATCGTCCGGTGCGACGACGCCTCGGGGCGCTTCGCCGGCGGGGACCTGACCGCGCGCGACCTCGCGGCGCTGACCCGGCTGCCGGAGCACCCGTTCGCGCTGGCGGCCTTCGAGCGGTGGCTCGCGGGCGCGCGGGCCCACCGCCACAACGTGCCGCTGCGGGACCTGTTCGCCTGGGAGCAGGAGGCGGGCCGGCTGCAGGCCGCGCTCCTGGCCGAGCTCGACATCGCCCGCGAGTCCTTCGCCCCGTTCAGCTGCCGCACCCTGCTCACCACGCTGCTCGGCGTCTCGGAGCGCTACCGCCAGGAGCCCGCCTACTACCTCTTCCGGTCCCTGATCCGGCGCCTGTGGCCCGACGTGCTGGTCGAGCCCATCAACGGCTGGCCGCAGGTCGGCGCCCAGGCCGCCCTGCGCCGGACGCTGGAATGGGCCGGCCTGCTGCGGCTCGTGCCGCGGCCCGTCAAGCGGATGGCGAAGAGGCTGCTGGGGCGCAACGGATCCGACTCCGGGGCGGACGCGTGACCGCACCGATGACCGTGCTGGTGTCGGTGGACACGGAAGAGGACAACTGGGGACGCGCGCGCACCGGCGTCACCGTGGACAACATCCGCGAGCTGCCCGGCTTCCAGGCCCGCTGCGAGCGGCTCGGCCTGCGGCCGACCTATTTCACGACCTGGCAGGTGGCCACCGTGCCGTGGGCGGCGGGCATCCTGCGAGATCTGTCCCAGGGCGGGCGCGCCGAGGTCGGCGCGCACCTGCACCCCTGGAACACGCCGCCGCTGGACGAGGAGTTCGTGGCGCGCAACTCGATGACCAAGAACCTGCCGCCGCCGCTGCAGTGCGCCAAGCTCGCCGGCCTCACCCGTGCCATCGCGCTGGGGACCGGCGTGCGCCCGACCTCGTTCCGGGCCGGCCGCTACGGCCTGGGCCGGGACACCACGCAGGCCCTGATCGAGCAGGGCTACCTCGTCGACAGCAGCGTGACCCCGTGGGTGTCGTGGGTGGAGATGGACGACGGCGCCGACTTCGTCGGGGCGCCGCTCTCGATCTACGCCCTCGACGGCACGACCGACCCGTGCCTCGGGGTCGCGGGCGGCCCCCTGGTGGAAGTCCCGCTGTCCTGCGGGTACACGCGCTGGCCGTTCGAGCGCTGGTCGCGCGTCCACGGCGCGCTGACCGGCAGCGGGCTGCGGCGGCTGCGGCTCGCGGGCGTCGCGGCCCGCCTGGGGCTGCTCCAGAAGGTCATGCTGAGCCCCGAGATCAGCTCGCCGGCCGACGGCCTGCGGCTGGCGAGGCTCCTCGCCGCCCACGGCGTGACGCACCTGCATCTGACCTTGCACAGCCCCACGCTGCGGCCCGGCCTGTCGCCCTTCGCGCGCTCGCGCGCTGACGTGGAGCGGCTGCACGACTGGATCGCCCGGTTCCTCGACGGCCTCGCGCGCACGGCGAGCGTCGCGTTCGCCACCGTCGGCGAGGCGGCGTTGCTCCAGCCGGGTGCCGCTCGTCGCCCGCCGGGCGCGGCGAGCGTGGCGGGCCCGGCGGCCGGCCGGCCGGCGCCCCTCGTCGTCCGGCGCCCGAGGCGGTTGCTGGTCGTGAGCTACCACTATCCGCCCGACGGGGCGGTCGGAGGCCTGCGGTGGGCGGGCCTCTCGAAGTACCTCGTGCGGCAGGGCTGGGAGGTCCACGTCCTCACGGGCTCGACGGCCACGCCGGCCGGGCTGCGCGACGGCGTGCAGGTGCACGTCTGCCCGCGGCGCGCGACGCTGAACGACGCGTACAACGCCCTCGCGCGGAAGGCGCGCGGGCTGCTGCGGCGCCGGACCGCCGGCGCCGGCGCCGCGCCGGCCGCGCCGCAGGGCGGCGACGGCACCATGGTCCCGGCGTCGCCGAGCCTCAGGCGCCGGCTCGCGTCGCTCCTCGGCTTCCCGGATCAGAGCCGCGGCTGGACGCTGCGCGCGACGCGGCGGGCCCGCGAGCTGATTCGTGCCGTCGAGCCGGACGTGGTGGTCACCAGCGGCCCGCCGCACACCGCGCACGTGGTCGGCGCCCGCGCCTGCGCGGCGGAGCGGGTGCCGCTGGTGGTGGATTTCCGCGACCCCTGGTTCACGGAGCTGTACGCGTCCGGGATCGCGCGCGCCCTCGCGCGCCGCCTGGAGCGCCGGGTGTTCGAGGTCGCGCGCGAGGCGATCGCGAACACGCCCGAGCTGGCCGAGGCGGTCGCGGCGCGGTTTCCGGCGCGGAAGGCCACCTGGGTGCGCAACGGCGTGGATCCGGAGCAGTTGCCCGGAGTGGAGGCCGTGCGGGAGCCCGGGCTCACCATCGTGCACGCCGGCACGCTCTACATCAGGCGCAACCTCGGCCCGGTGCTGAGCGCGTTCCGGGCGCTGCTCGACCGGCATCCGGAGATCGGACCGGCCGAGGCGCGCATTCACGTCGCCGGACACCTGGACGAGGGCCGGCAGGCGGACCTGCGCGCGCAGACGAGCCGCGCCGGACTCGAGGCCTACGTCCATCTGGCCGGCGTGGTGTCGCGGGCCGAGGCGCTGCGCCTCGCCGCCGGGTCGTCGGCCTCGATCGTCCTGGCGCAGGACCAGCAGGTGATGATCCCCGCCAAGCTCTACGAGCTGCTGGCGATGCGGGTCCCGACCGTCGTGATCACGGAGACGGACAGCGCGTCGGCGGCCGAGGCCGGGAGGCTGGGGGCCTACGTGGTGGCGCCGGACGACGTGGCCGGCCTCGCCGATCTGTTCGAAGCCTTGTGGCGGGGTCGCGCGCCGGCGGTGACGGGCAC
>Ga0335077_10004388_pt1 | contig 17203 bp, 17 predicted proteins | sample Lox_Sample_31_FD_207151 | JGI IMG/M metagenome (GOLD analysis project Ga0335077, IMG submission 207151) | Soil microbial communities from Loxahatchee National Wildlife Refuge, Florida, United States - Lox_Sample_3.1 | ecosystem: Environmental > Terrestrial > Soil > Wetlands | place: USA... | reverse complement strand
GGACCAGACGTGAAGCTGGTTGAAGGCGATGCGGCGCGCGTCGGCGAGGGGCACGAGATCGATCTCGCCCATCGCCGTGCGCATCGCCAGCAATTTCGACGAGACCACGAATTGCGAGATCGCCGTGAGCGCGAGCATTACGTACACGAGCAGGTGACGCGGCGCGAACGGGTGAGCAGCGCCGCACGCCGAGCACGAACTGATCATTGACGTGACGAGAAACACGACGCCGCAGGCAATTCCCATCCAGTGCAGGCTACCAAGCGAGCGGCTCACGACGACGCCCGCGAGCTGATGGGTGGGAAGGACCTTGAACAACGTCGGCGCGACTACGGCGGCGAAGAAGATGATGCCGCCAATCCAGATCACCAGCGCCAGCAGCATGAAAAAGCGCAGCACGTTCATCGCCCATAACGATACCATCGCAGATCGAAAACCAGAGAATTGTTGTGCCGCGGACTTTGCGCTAGAATCGTGCGCCGTGATCGGCCTTACAGGGAGGCTAAGAAACATGACACGCCAAATTTGCCGATTTGTATTGCTCTGCGCCGCGGTGGGACTGGTGGCGCTCACGGTTTGGGCGCAAGGCGGTGAGCAGACCCATGCCGCCAACCCGGGCGAGTTGAAATTCGGTTCCGCTCCGTATTTGCCGGCGTGCCTGACCATGGCGCCCGAGTACGGCGACCCCGGCAAGGGCGCGTTCACCTTGATGCTGAAGTTCACCAGCGGCTGCACCGTGCCCATGCACTGGCATTCCTCGGGTGAGCAAATCATGATGGTCAGCGGTTCGGGGAAAATGCAGCTCCAGGACGGCAAAAGCTCGATCGTGGAGCGCGGGGGCTTCGCCTACATCCCTCCGAAGCACCAGCACGCGTTCACTTGTGTGACCGCCTGCACAGCTTTTTTGTCGGGTGACGCCGCATTCGACATCCACTACGTCGACAAAAGCGGCAACGAAATCCCGGCAGAGCAGGCGCTGAGCGCAGCCAAGCCCAAGGCCGCAGCCAAAAAGAAGGTCTTGTAGCAAGAGCTAGGCGCGGCCACTAGGGCATGGCCACGATTGCGGCGGAACAGGCGCACACATGGTTGCGTCCCTGGTTCTTGGCCATGTACAGGCATTGATCGGCCGCATGCATCAGGGCTTCCGCAGTGTAACCGGCCGATTCCGTGCTGGCGACGCCCACCGATATGGTTACAGCTTCAATGGGGCCGCCGTTGTGGTTAATGCTCATCGCGCCGAACTGGTCTTTAAGGCTGTGGGAGCGTCGCATAGCGCACTCCAGATCGGCGTCGGGCATGATAATGAGAAACTCCTCGCCACCCAGCCGGCAAACAATGTCTTCGGCCCTGATCATTGACCTCATCAGCACGCCGGCTTGCTTCAGCACCAGGTCGCCAACGTCGTGACCGTGGCGATCGTTGAATGATTTGAAGTGATCGACATCGATCATCACCACCGCCAGAGGCCTGCCATTCCGCACACAGCGCGCCAGTTCGCGGCTGAACGTTTCTTCCATGTAGCGCCGGTTGAACAGTCCAGTGAGGGGATCGCGAATGGCGGCGTCGCGCAGCACGCGGCGCAGCTTCAGGCCGCTCAGCGCCAGGGCTGCCTGTTCGGCAATGGTCTGCACCAGCTTGGCCGGCCCGCTCACGAAATTGCGGTTTTCCAGATCGGCCGCCTTCTCAGCCTGGATGAAGATGGTGCCGAGCATCTCGCCCTGTGCCACCAGAGGAGCGCACAGGTAGAACCTGCGAGCGTCCACGTGCGCGCAATCGAGCAGTTGCTGCCCGTCTGCCAGATGAACGCGCCCCATGCGGAGAGCACAGCATTCGTCGGGAGTGAATGCCGAGACCTCCATCTGCGTCCCCCAGCGCTCGGAGGGCTGCACCAGGTTGCGCGAGTTGTTAAAAATACAGATGGCGCCGCTGCCGCGGGGAAACACCCACGCCAGCACCCGCGCGACTGCACGCTCGGCTTCTTCCGGATTGGCGCACGCCCGCAGCGCCGAAGCAAGCTGCGCCAGCAACTCCATCTCGTGCGTTTGGCGCTCCAGTTCGTCCGTCCGGTTTTTCAACTCGTCATTGGCGCCGGTGAGCTGCTGTTCCGCGCGCGTGCGCTCCGCAATCTCGGCGGAAAGAGCATCGTTGGCAATCGCGAGGTCCTGGGTGCGAGCCCGCACACGAGAGTCCAGCTCTTCCTGCGCCTGCCGCAGCTCCGCTTCCGCCCGATGCCGCTCTTCGATCTCATTCGCCAATGAGATGTTCACCTGGGCCAGGCGGCTGGTGTGAGCGGCCTCGCGGCGAAAGATGGTGTGCATGCTTACGTAGAGTCCGAAGAGAACCAGTACGTATTGCACGATCTTGAGCACATGGGCCGCGAAGAAAATGGCATCGAAAAGCCCGCCATAAATCGAGAGGGATACATTGGCGGCAACCGCGGCGATGAGCGAGAGAACCAGCCAATGCTCGAAGGCGTGAATCTTCCACGATCCGGCGGAAAGATAGCCCAAGGCTGCCACCGCGAAGAGGACACACGGTATAAGTTCGACCGGGCGATGCAGGACAAAGTGTGGATAGTACGGCGGCTTCAAACTGACCACCACGAAGAAAACGAAGCTGATCAGCGTCCAGCTCCCGACCAACACATAAACCAGAATTTCCTGCCGCCGGGTTGCCTCTCTCTGCATGCCTTTCCGCCAGGCAAATACGCTAGCCAGCATCAGCAGCGACAGAAACAACCTTGAGGCCGTGCCGCTCCACGGGGTCAGCGCCGCCAGCGTCGAGGGGGTGTATTTCGCCAGGTACACAGAGGTGATCGCAGCGTGATAGCCGTCGAGGAAAAAGGCGCCGATGAAGCCACTGCCGATCAGCAGGAACTTGCTTTCTTTCTTGGTGTAGTAGCGGACCAGCGCCATCGCCGCCGCCATCAGGGCGGCCCCGTTGGCTACAGCTTCAGCCAGAGTGTGGAGCTGGGCATCGCCTTTCCATGCCAGGTGTCGCAACAGGAGAATTGCGATAGGTAGGACGGAAGCAAATACGATGTACCACAACCAGCGTTTTCGAGCGCTAATCGAGTCCCCGGCCGTAGCGTCCACCGCAGTGGCGCCAGTTGTCATGTTAGACGTCCCTGCTGAGGCGTATGTTAGCGACAAAAGGATGCCCGCGAAAGATTACGTCTGTAACTTGAAGAGGGAATGCGCGCAACGTTGGGACTAATCCTGCAGCTCAAGCCGGTTTCATAACGGGACGGCCACGCTCTCCACAATCTCACGCAGCACCTGCTCCGCCTGCTCGGACTTCTTGAGCATCGAGGAGTAGCGGGCATTGACGACCACACGGTGTGCGAACACCGGTACAGCCAGCGACTTGAAGTCTTCGGGCACGGCAAAATCGCGGCCTTCGACGTAGGCCATGGCTTGCGCGGCGCGGTAGAGCATGAGCGAGCCACGCGGCGAGACGCCAAGTGAAAGGAACTCGGAGTCGCGCGTTTTGCGCACGATCTCCAGGGTGTAGTCGAGCAGAGAATCGTCCACCCGCACCCTGGTGACTTCCTCCTGAATGGCGACCACATCAGCCGAGCTGAGCGCCGGCCGCACGTCGTCGAGTCGAGCAGCGCCGGCCTCCGAGCGCAGAATCTCGCGCTCGCTCTCCCCCTGGGGATATCCCATGCGCGCCCGCAGCAGGAAGCGGTCCAACTGCGATTCCGGAAGTGGATAGGTGCCGTGGTGCTCGACCGGATTCTGCGTGGCGATTACCAGGAACGGCTGCGGCAGGCGGTGCGAGTGGCTGTCCACCGTCACCTGGCCCTCGTTCATGGCCTCCAGCAGCGCCGACTGCGTTTTGGGCGTGGTGCGGTTGATCTCGTCGGCGAGCAGGACATTGGTGAACACCGGCCCGGGCTTGAATTCGAAGCGCTGCTCGCTGGCCGAGTAGATGGAGATGCCGAGCACGTCGCTCGGCAGCATGTCACTGGTGAACTGGATGCGCTGGAAGGAGCAATCCAGGCCGCGGGCCAGCGCCTGCGCCAGCGTCGTCTTGCCCACCCCGGGAACGCCTTCGATCAGCAGATGGCCGCGCGCGAACAGCGCCACAATCGACAGGCGGACCACGTCGTCCGTACCGCGAATCACGCGCCGCAGCGCGCCCTCGAGCTGCATCGCCCGTTGCGCGGTCTCCGAAGCTGCACGAGACGCCATTCTGTCTCGGATTGTACCAAGTACCGAGCACCAACTAGTGGGTACCAAGTACCAAGTACCAAGTAGAGATCTGACTACTGCTCCTGGAACTCCGGCGGACGGCCGGTCAGACGCTCGATACGCTTGCGGATGGGTGGATGGGTCGAGAAGAGACCGGCGAAGTTTATTCCTAACAGCGGCTGCACGATGAACAGGTGTGCGCTCGAAGGCGACGCGACCATCGGGATCCGTTTCGAATAGGCGTCCAGCTTCTCCAGGGCGCGCGCCAGCGCGTAGGGATTGCCGGTAAAGTGCGCGCCGGTGGCGTCGGCGGCGTACTCACGCGAACGCGAGACGGCAAGCTGGATCAGCATGGCCGCTATAGGCGCCAGGATCAGCATGAACAGAGCGCTCAGGCCGCCTCCGCCACGATCTTCACGATCGCGGCCTCCCATTCCGCCGAACAGCGCGCCCCAGTAAGCCATGCGTGCCAGGATGGTAATGGCGCCCGCCAGAGTAGCGGCGATCGAGCTGATCAGGATGTCGCGGTTGCGCACGTGCCCCAGCTCGTGCGCCAGCACGCCTTCCAGTTCCTCGTCATCCAACAGGTTCAGGATGCCCTGGGTCACGGCGACCGAGGCGTGGCTGGGGTTGCGGCCGGTGGCGAACGCGTTCGGCGAGTCCGTGGGGATCACGTAGATCTTGGGCATGGGCAGGCCCTGCTTCTGCGTGATCCGCTCCACGACTTCGTAGACGCGCGGCAGTTGTTCGCGCGTGACCGGCTGCGCGCGATAAGTCATCAGCGCAATCTTGTCGGAGAAGAAATACGAGACGAAATTCATCACCGCGGCGATGCCCAGAGCCAGGATCATGCCGTTCTGGCCGCCCAGCCAGTCGCCCACCAGGATCATGAAGCCGGTCAGCAGCCCCAGCAGCAAGGCAGTTTTCAGTGCGTTTCCCATATATGTCGAGTGCCTGACAATATAGATGTTGCGAGTTGTCGGCGGATGCGCACTACACTTACTTATACGTCAATGGGTTAGGGGAAGTTCCGAGTGGAGGACAGAAAACAGGTAGAGACGCAGCATGCTGCGGCTCTACACAGAATCCTGCTGAGCCCAAGCTACCGAGCTAAGAGCTTGCCCGCTTTGCGGCGCGCGCTAGAGTGGTGTCGAGCGCGGCTTTGGCCTTCTCGTAGTCCTCGCCGGAGATTTTTCCCTGGTGGCGCTCCATCTCGAGCTGAAACAACTCCTCTTTCAGCGCATCGAGCAGACGATCGCCATTGCGCGGCGGTGCGTCCGCCGTCGCGGGAACTGCAACGCGCGGCTGCGCGGGAAAGACCGGCTTGGATTGCGGACGTGCCACTACGGCCGGCGCCGATTGCCGCGCCACACTCGCGGTGCCGGCTGTCGCAGGCTTGGGCCGGGTCACGACATAGAAGACTCCCAGCGCCAGCGCGACTGCCAACCCGCCAAGGATGAATCCGCGATAACGATGCAGCGGATCCGGGGTTTCCTCCGGAGCGCCGAGCCCACCGCCGGGACCACCGCGTCGCGGTGCCATACCGCCGCCCTGCTGGCCACCGCCGGCAGTCGCAGTCTGCTGGCCTTCCTGGATGGTTCCGGTGCCGGAAAGGTTGAAGCTCAAATCCTGTCCAGGCTTAACGTTGGTGATCACCTGGATGTTCGCGTCGGGATCGCCACCGGTCATGGTCTGGTATCCAGCGGCGCCGGCGAACTGCATGGATTTCGGCAGCATGATCACGACGTGATCAGCAGCATAGAGCGGCCTGGGAGCGAACTTGATGGTGCCCGAGTAGGGGAGGTGATAACTCACCTGAAAACGCGTTTCACCCGGCCTCACGGGGAATATGAAAGCGTACTTGCCCTTCTCGGCTTGCGGTACCGCCGCCGAGTTGACGGGCTGCCCGCCCGGACCGGAGGCCATCGACGAATCCACCTGCGCCTCCGGCGGCAGCATGATCTCGAAGGCGTTATCGCTCATCTGCGTGCGCGGAGGGTCGGACGTGTTCTTGACCGCCCAAAGTTCAGTCACCTGCAGCTTACTGCCTTCCGACTGCGCGCGCAGCATATCCACGGTGAGGCCGATGCCCTGGACCTTCGCCGCGGCGTCGTAGACCGTTACCTCGGCCGTGCTGGTTCCCGGCGGGATGATGCCGCCCTGCGGGAAATAATTCACGCCCTGGTGCAGTACACGGACCATGTGCGGCCCGCCGGTCTCCGCATAGTTGAAGCTGAAATGCCCCTGGGCATCGGCCTTGGTGCGGCCGGCTTCATTCATGCCTTGCGACATATCGAGCAGCACCACGTCATCACCGGCGGCGGGCTTGCCGGTAGTGCCGTTCTTCACCGTGCCTTTCAGGTTGGTGGCCGTGGACAACGCGCTCAGCGCCAGCAAGGCCGCCAAAACGCGCAACATGTTTGGGATACTCAACTCCGGGCTCCTTTGTGGGACGGCGCGGGGCTTCCCGCAGTGGCTAAGCTTTCCAGTTGCTCGATTTCGGCCAGCACCTGCGCCGCTTCCGCTTCCAGTGTCGAGCGCATGGCCTGGAAGTCAGCGTCCGGAAACTTTCCCGCCTTGTACTCGAAGTTCAGGTCGCGCAGGTTGTCATAGATCACTTCTTTACGCTCGTAAAGATAGCCTACCCGCGTCTTCTCTTCGCCGACCCAGACTTCTTCTTCCGTGTAGAAAACAAAGAAGAAGAGAATCATGGTGAATAGCGAGCACAGGATGACGACCAGGACGGTGCTCATAGCTCCGTCTCCTTGCGGGCGCGCTGGCGGAACTCGTCGATCTCCACCGCACCGCCAGGTGGCGCGGTGGATGGCGCAGGCGGGCGCGACCTCCAGCGCCGGACCACCCACACCACAGCGAAGATGCCCGCGCCCAGGGCAGCGAACGGCGTGATCCAGGCCACGCGGTTGAAGCCGGTAGTGGTTGGCGCAGCCAGCACTACGCCGCCGTACTCCTGCACGAAGCGCTGCAGTACAAGGTCGTCACTATCCGGACCCTGCAGGCCCGCCGTCAATTCCTGCCGCATCTTTTCCGAGTACGCGCAACCGACATGGTTGCACTCCAACAGGATCTGGCTACAGCCGCAGCGGCACATCAATTTGTGGCCGAGATTTTCAAAGCGCGCGCCGCTGGGATCGGCGCCAAGCAGGAAAGTGGCAGCCAGAAAGAGGGCGGTAAGTTGGAGTGCGCGGAGGAGCGCAGGGCTCCCTCGGCTCGGGCTCGGTCGCTGCGCTCCCTCGCCCATCGCTCGGGATGACGATGGAAAGTATTTACGGCGCATTCAATCTCCCGCCTCAGCGGCAGCCGCAGCCGGAGCGTGTGCCGGTTGCCGCAAGCTGACCGCAGTCGCATTCGGCACCAGTGCCACCAGCGTGCCCAAAATCACCACGTACACGCCGAGCCACAGCCACATCACCAGCGGATTCAGGTGGGCACGGATAATCGGCGGGCCATTCTCATCATTGCGGCCGGCGTAGACGAGGTAGAGGTCTTCCTTCAGCGTGGAGCGATTGGCCACGATGGTCGCGGTCTGGCCGCTGGCTTTGAACATCCGCCGCTCGGGAAACATGGTTGCCACAAAATTGTTGCCCTTGTACACGTCCACGATGGCGGATTCGCTACTGTAATTCGGATTGTCGTCCTGCGTGTAGGTGCGGCCGACCAGAGTGTAGGGACCGATGCTCATGCGGTCGCCGGCACCCAAAGGCGCTTCGTTTTGCCGGTTGAAGGCGGCACCGGCAATGCCGATGATGCTCACCACCACACCCACGTGCACAAGATATCCGCCGTAGCGCCGCGTGTTGCGGCGCGTCAGTTGCATCATCGAGACCAGTAGGTTCTGACCGGTCTTCTCCGCGATCACCCGTCCGCCACGAATGAATTCCGAAGCTACCGTCGCTACTACCAGCACCGAAAGCGCAATGGCCATCAGCGAGTAGAAGACGGACATGTCTTGCCACGGACGCATCCCGAAGGCGATCAACAGGACGGCGGTTGCTACAGCAGCCACGACCGGCCACATGAAGTTGCGCCGCAGGCTCTCCAGCGACGTCTTGCGCCAGGCCAGCAGCGGCCCCACCGCGGTCAGCACCAGCAGGAGCATGGTGATGGGCAGCATCACGCGGTTGAAGAATGGCGGCCCCACCGTGATCTTGGTTCCCTGCACCCACTCCGAGAGCACGGGGAACAGCGTTCCCCAGAGCACCGCGAAGCAGGCGGCCAGCAGCACCAGGTTGTTGAAGAGAAAGCTGGACTCGCGCGAGACCAGCGATTCCAGTTTGTTCTCGCTCTTCAGTTCGCCGCGATTGAGCACGAAGAAGTAGGCGCAGGTGGCAAAGGTGAGCGCCAGGAAGATGAGGAACCAGGTGCCGATCGAGGATTGCGCGAAGGCGTGCACCGAGCTGACCACGCCCGAGCGCGTCAGGAAGGTCCCGAGAATCGAAAGCATGAAGGTGGCGAAGATCAGCCACATGTTCCACATCTTCAGCATGCCGCGCTTTTCCTGCATCATCACCGAGTGCAGGAAGGCGGTGCCGGTAAGCCAGGGGATGAACGAGGCATTCTCCACCGGGTCCCAGCCCCAATACCCGCCCCAGCCCAATACCGAGTACGCCCAATGGGCGCCGAGGGCAACGCCGCAGCTCAGGAAGAGCCATGTGACCATGGTCCAGCGGCGGGTGATTTGGATCCATTTCTCCCCGGGATACTTCATGATCAGCGCACCCAGAGCGAAGGCAAAGGGTATGCAGAACCCGACGTAGCCGAGGTAGAGCATCGGAGGATGAATGACCATCTCCGGATACTGCAACAAGGGGTTCAGTCCGTTGCCGTCGGGTGGGATGCCGCCGATCATCATGGCGAAGGGATTGGCGGCGAAATTGATGAGCAGGGTGAAGAACACCTGTACCGCGGCCACGATTACCGAGGCATAGGCGACCAGGCGGGTGTCTACCTTATGCCGCCAGCGCAAGACGAATCCGTAGGCCGAGAGCAGCCACGCCCAGAACAGCAGCGAGCCTTCCTGGCCCGACCACAGCACCGAAAACTTATACGGAATGGCGAGATCGCGGTTGCTGTGGTGGAAGATGTAGGCGACAGAAAAATCGTCGGTGAAGGCGGCCGCCACCAGGGCCACGGCGGCCGCGGTGAGCGCGATGAACACCGCCATCCCCGCCCGCCGCGCAGTATCCCCGACGCGATCGGCGGAGACGCCGCGTCGCACAAGAGCTATGGTCCCGGCAACGAAGGAATAAACACTCAGGGCTAGGGCCAGCAACAGCGCATAACTACCAAAAATGGGCATCAGTCCACACCGCGGATTCTAATCATTCTCTCAGACGGGGGAAGGTTGTGCAACGCGCCCCTAGCAAAGCGGCCGCCATGAGTCGCGGAGCATCGTAGCCCGAAGGTACAACGCTGTGGATGGCCGCTTCCCCAATTGAAACGCACATCACAGATTCTTCCCGATTGGCAACAGCGGAAGCATTTCTGCTGCCAGCGTATCCCTGCTTTTGTGCCGTCAACCTCATACTTAGGAACGCATAACGTCATTTCCAAAACTGCTCGCCGGCTGGAGGCGTGCGTGCAGACATCTACCTTCCTGGCGTGGCACCGTTTAATCAACTCTCATACAGGCCGAGGCCATGATGAAAACCGTCTTGATTGCCGATGATGAAGAGAGCCTGAGGACGCTGATCGAAACCACGCTGGAGGCTCCGGGACTGCGGGTTTTGCACGCCGCCGATGGCAATCAGGCGGTGGAACTGGCGCGCCAGGAGCACCCGGATCTCATCCTGCTGGACTGGAGGATGCCGGGCAAGACCGGCATCGAGGTGGCGGAGGTGTTACGCGCCGAAGCGGCCACGGCTGATATCGCTATCCTGATGCTCACCGCAATGGGCCAGGAACAGGACCGGCAGCGGGGACTCGCGCTCGGCATTCGGGCATATCTGGTGAAGCCTTTCAGCCCGCTGCAGCTGCTGGAATGTGTGCGGGGCGCCCTGGCCAACCAGCGGAGGAATAACACCCATGAGAAGATGCAACGGGGTTGAGACGCGCGTGAGGGCGCCACAGCGCCCCTCGGATTTACGGCCCCAACTCGAACTCTATGCCCGCGACCTGAAGCGGGTCCTGGCCGAAGAGGAAGAGCGGACGCGCCAGTTGGAGATGGCCAACCGCCAGTTGCAGGTTTATGCCCAGGACCTGAAGTCGGCCCTGCTTGCCGAACGGCAACAGTCGCGGGAATTAGAGCGCTCATATCACGATACAGTTCTGCGGCTGCTGAACGCCACCCGTTGCCGCGATCACGAGACCGGCCAGCACGTGGAGCGCATCGCCCATTACGCTCGCCGCCTGGCGCTGTGTACAGGGTGGAGCGTTCCCGACGCCGAGTTGCTGTTCGAAGCCGCACCCATGCACGACGTGGGCAAGATCGGAGTACCGGACGCCATTCTTCACAAACCGGGACCTCTGACTGAGGAGGAATGGAGGCTCCTCAAGCGGCATACCGAAATTGGCGCCGAACTGCTGTCGGGTTCCCGCTCACCTCTGCTCGAAATGGCGCGGCAGATCGCCCTTACCCATCACGAACGCTGGGATGGCACGGGGTATCCCCACGCTCTCAAGGGCCTCGAGATTCCTCTGGCGGGCCGAATCGTAATGTTGGTGGACCAGTACGATGCCTTGCGCACCAAACGTGCTTACAAACCGGCGCTCACCCACGCCGAGGCCTGCAATGTAATGATGGAAGGCGACGGCCGGACTATGCCCCAGCACTTCGATCCGCTATTGCTGGCCGCCTTCCGGGAAATTCACTCCGACTTTCACGCGATTTACGCCCATCGCAGCGATGAAGCTGGCATGTTCGCTGATACGCCGATAGCGGTCGCGAGGGCGGGGAATTAGGAATCGCAGCAGCGCCAGGATGCTTACCGGCTGGCGCCGGAGACGCTGGTACGAACCAGCGCGATGAGTTCTTCCGGCGGGCAGGGCTTCTGGCGGAAGGTGACACCCGCACCCCGGTAGTCGCTCTCCGCCTCCGCCAGTCCGGTGATCACGATGACCGGCACACCAGGCTTCACAGCGCGCAAAGCGCGCACGAATTCCGCCCCACTGCTGCCCGGCATGATGTGGTCGGTGATAATGGCGCCGACCCCGCCGGCCACCTCGCTCCTCAGCAAAGCCAGGGCGGTTTCCTGAGTGGTGGCAATGTGGGTTTCGAACCCAGCGTTGCGCAGAACAGCCTCGCGCGCACGCAACTGAACTGGGTTATCGTCGATGAGCAGGACCGCCGTCAATCCCGGACTAACTCCTGTGCAAGCCGTACTGCTCCATAATCTGCGACTCGGCGCGGAGCCAGTATTCCTCGTCGCGTCCATCCTGCCGTCCTTCTTGCTCATAAAGCAGATAGGCGCGGACGCGGATCTCATCGTCCAGACTGTTGGGGGCCGAAATCACCGTGACAGATGACCCGGCATAATTGTCATCGTTGGTGGTGAATGCTTTCTTGCTCTTGAGGGCGGTAGCTCTGGCCATTTAACAGCGCTCCTTCAATTTGAATCCTGGATGTTTGCGAACCTCACCCAAGGCTAGTATAGAACAATTTTTTTCTGCTGCGCCCGGGACAGGCGCGGTTGCCCAAAATTTTCTTGTGGAATTTCTAGCGTGCCGAGTTTATTCCATTGCGCGAGCGATCTGGTTTGGCACTAGCCGCCGCGGTCGGGGATGCTGGTGGTGTGCTGATCGATATGCTCCGAGGGCTCAGGAGCGTGCTAAAAGAGTCACAGTGCTGCCCGCTGCTGTTAAAATGGGAGCGTGGCGGTATCGTCTAGGGGTTAGGACGCGGCCCTCTCAAGGCTGAAACCCGGGTTCAATTCCCGGTACCGCTACCAGCAATCAATTCTGTTTTCAAGCAGGGTTGAGGCGACTAGCGAGCGGGAGCCCGCTGCCGAAATCCTGAGCGCATCGAAGGAACTCTGGCGGAAGCGTGTCGGAGTCGAACTTGGGGCGTCTTCCGCGGCGTCTGAGCCACGGGCCGAAATCCCGAGCGCAGCGAGGGACCTCAGCAAGAAATTGGCGGAAGCGTGTCGGAGTCGAACCGACCCGAGCCGGGGTTGACCCGACTCACACCGGTTTTGAAGACCGGGATGATCACCGGACCACATGCGCTTCCCCTTGCGGGCACACTAGCGCGCCATTCTATCGCAGGTCCGGTGGACCGCTGGCTCAGGCGGAGTGCCGGCGGGTGCGACCGAGACGTCTGCGTGCGACTTCGAGCGCCTTCCGCTCCGCCTCGTCCCGGGTCGCGCCGGTCTCCCGCACCAGCGTCGCGCCCGGGGAGACGTTGTCCGCCTGGCAGTGGAACACGTCTCCCAGCTTGTAGGAGGTGAGCCGCAGCGGCCAGCCTGCCACCTCTAATCGCTTTTCCTCGTAAGCTTCAGGCTTCATGGCTTGCCTCCTAGGCCGCGCGCGCCGAAGCACTCGGGGCGCCCTTTTCCACCGGCGCGCCCACCAGGTTGCCCCACTCCGTCCACGAGCCATCGTAGTTGGTGACGTTCTGGAAGCCGAGCAGGTACCTCAACACGAACCAAGTGTGGCTGGAGCGTTCGCCGATGCGGCAGTAAGCAATGATGGGACGCGTGCCGTCGATGCCTTCAGCGGCATAGAGCGCCTTCAGCTCGTCGTAGGATTTGAAGGTGCCGTCGTCGTTCGCCGCCTTGCCCCAGGGAATGTTGCACGCGTGGGGAATGTGTCCGCCGCGCTGCGCGGTCTCGGGCAGCCCCGGAGGCGCAAGGACCTCCCCGCTGAATTCCTGCGGGCTGCGGACATCCACCAGCGGCAGGCGATTGCGGCTCTGCTCCTGCACCTGCGGCAAATAGGCGCGAATCGAGAGGTCGGCGGCCAGCGCCTTGTAGCTCGTCCGTGGATAGGTGGGCACGTCGGTAGTGACCTCGCGTCCTTCGGCGATCCACTTCTTGCGGCCGCCGTCGAGGATGCGAACATCCTTATGTCCATAGATCTTGGCCTGCCAGAACGCCCAGGCGGCGAACCAGTTGTTGTTATCGCCGTAGAGGATCAGCGTCGCGTCATTCGAGATCCCGGAGCCAGTCAGCAGATTTTCGAACTCCGCTTGCGACAGGATGTCGCGCCGCACCTGGTCAGCGAGCTGCGTGTTCCAGGCCCAGGCGATGGCGCCGGGAATGTGTCCGTGGCTGTAGGCGCCGGTATCGACGTCGACTTCCACCAGGCGGAGCCTGGGATCGTGGAGGTGCTCGGCCAGCCACGACGTGTTCACCAGAACCTCGGGATGAGCATAGGTGGTCATGTCGTCTTCTCCTTGTAGAAGTTTGCTCACAAAAGAAAAACCCGCTCGTCAATGACGGCGGGTGGGATTCCAGAAACTCTAAAAAGGACTTCTACCCACACGCCGGCGGCAGTGCGCTACAACAACAGCAAACCGCGGCAGTGGTGTGGGTCCACATCCAGGCATTAGAATACGCAGCAGGAAAGATCATGTCAAACGTCAGAAGGCGCGTCAGCCCGCGAAAGCCGCGCCGTTTCGCGTTCGTCAAAGTCGATGTTTTCAGCGCGCGGGCGCTCGAAGGCAACCAGCTCGCCGTGTTCCTCGATGCGCGCGGGCTGCGCGATTCCGAGATGCAGGCGCTGGCCCGCGAGATGAACCTGGCGGAAACCACGTTCGTGCTGCCGCGCTCGCGGGCGGTCGAGACCAAACGGGGCGTCAAGGTGCGCATCTTCACCGTGCAGGAGGAGCTGGAGTTCGCCGGACACCCTACGCTGGGGACCGCGTTCGTCCTCCGCAAGGCAAACCAGCCCGAGGTGGCGCTCGACCTAAAGGCCGGCCGGATTCCAGTGCGCTTCGAGGATCTCAACGGCAAACTGTTCGGCGAGATGGTGCAGCGCGATCCGGTGATGGGGTCGTTTCACGACAAGGCTGCCGTGGCGCGGGCCGCGGGGCTCGAGCCCGGCGATATCGATCCCGATTTGCCCATCCAAACGGTCTCTACCGGCCTGCCATTTGCTATGGTTCCGCTGCGCAGTCTTGATGTCATCCGCAGCTTCAATCCGAGTTGGAAGCGCATGGCGGAGTACGTCGAGCCCACCGACGCCAAGTTCCTCTATTTCGTCACCCGCCAAACCGTAGACCCGAAGGCTCGCCTGCACGCGCGCATGATCTTTTACAACGGCGAAGACCCGGCCACGGGTTCAGCCGCCGGTTGCTGCGCCGCCTGGATGGTGGCGCACGGCGTCGCCCGCTCCGACGAGCGCGTGCTCATCGAGCAGGGCCTTGAGATCCGGCGGCCGAGCAGGATTTTTGTCCGCGCATCACGCACGGGTAATGAAATCGTCAACGTTCGCGTCGGTGGAAATGTGGTGAAGCTGATGCGCGGCGAAGTGTTGCTCTGAGTCGCACAACTGCCGAAGTGCGCGCTCCGTGCGGCGCTCGGCCTTTGGATGCGCCGGTCAAGAATTCTTTCCGGAAAATTTTCTTATTGGCATGGCTGGCACTTTACACGCCATGCCTTCTCTTCTAGGATGCTGCCTCGCTGCACTCAAATTTTTTTGCGTACCGCGCGTCAGCTTCGCGGTTCTGGTCGCCGCTCCCGGGGAAGGTAATGAAGGCCAAGAAGACGATTCTTTGCGTTGACGACAACGAGCAAAACCTCTCCATTCGCAAGGTCATGCTGGAAACCCGCGGCTATCGCGTGGTGGCCTGCAACAACGGGCAGGATGCGCTGGCGGCTTTCCATCAAGGCGGCATCGACCTGGTGCTCAGCGATCTCATCATGCCCGGGCTGGACGGCACCGACCTGATCGACCGCATCAAGAATGAAGCGCCCTGCCTGCCCGCGATCCTCTTCTCGGGCAAGATTAAAGTGTACGAGAAGGACACACGCGCCGACGTCTTTCTTCCCAAAGGCATGTACGCGCCGGCGGAACTGCTGGAACGCATACGGCTGCTGCTGGTGCGCAAGCGCGGACCCAAGCGCGCCGTGCAGCCCGAACCCGCCGACGCCGAAGTCGTCGTCGCGTCGTAACCTCTTTCCCAGCCGAGAGTCGCGACCGCCGCTCGTGTAAGATCAATTCCGGTATGGCGGCAATCATCGAAGCGGAAAATCTGAGGAAGACCTACCGCGTAGGCAAGCTCGAGGTGCCGGCGCTGCGCGGGGTGAGCTTCGCGGTGGAGCGCGGCGAATTCGTTAGCATCGTGGGGCCCTCGGGCAGCGGGAAGTCCACCCTGTTCTACCTGCTGGGCGGGCTGACGCGGCCGACTGCGGGGCGGGTGATCATCGATGGCGAAGATTTTTCGCGAATGAGCGACAGCCAGCGCACCGCCGCGCGCAAGCGCAAGATCGGATTTGTCTTCCAGAAGTTCAACCTGCTGCCCGCGCTCGATGCCAAGGGCAATATCGACGTGGCCGCCGACATCGCGGGCACCAACGGGCGCACCGACCGCGATCTCTACCAGCGCATCGTCAGCATGCTGGGCATCGCCGAACGCATGCATCATCGTCCCGCCGAGCTCTCCGGCGGCGAGCAGCAGCGGGTGGCGCTGGCGCGGGCGCTGATCAACCGTCCGGCGATCGTGCTGGCCGACGAGCCTACCGGCAATCTCGATTCGGTGAATTCCGAGATCGTGCTGCGCATGCTGCGCCAGTCGAACCAGGACCTCGGGCAGACGGTGCTGATGATCACTCACAATCCGCAAGCGGCCACCTACGGCGACCGCATCCTGCACATGCGTGACGGGCAGATGGTGCCGCCGGAAAAAGATCCGCAATGGACGCCTTCCGCACCGGCATCGGGAGTTCGCTAGCCTAGCCCATGAGGGTTCTAACGCCGCGTTTGCCCGGTTTTTGTGGCTTGGCTATAATCAAGACGCCGAGCGGGAGTAACTCAGCGGTAGAGTGCGACCTTGCCAAGGTCGAAGTCGCGGGTTCAAATCCCGTCTCCCGCTCCAGTCTTTTGTTCGTGGTCCTCGCGTAAACGCCGTTCAGGGGCGCGGTACCCAAGTGGTAAGGGAGAGGTCTGCAAAACCTTTATACGTGAGTTCGATTCTCACCCGCGCCTCCAACTTCTCCTGCCGGCTTCCAATGTCTCGTGGATTTACCGCGTTGACGTGGGGCGCGTGAAGTCTGGCCTCGAAGGCGAGCACGTAGCGTCAAACCAGCGGCTTATATATACCTGAGCGTGAGCTTCGCCGCAGAAATGCCGTGCATCAGACGCGTCGGCAGCCTGGGCATTCCACTTCAGCACTGTAAGCTCAGAATTGCCGCACTGAATTACAAACCAGTGAACAGGAGTGCTCGTAACGATCCCGCAGATTTCACATCTGAATTCCTTTAGGGATGTCATAAGTCTCTCGCCTTAGACCGATGCAACCGAAACGACTGCGCAACGAGGAGTCATTGTAACCCGCCGAATGCGCCATTTTTCACAGCGTCTTCATTGTCTGCGCAGCGCCTGCAGGTCGATCCCTAGCTGCTGGCACTTCTTGTAGAGATGGCTGCGCTCCAGGCCCAATGCTTCCGCCGCGCGGGTAATATGGAACTGCTGCGCTTTCAGTTCAGCCAGAATCGAACTGCGCTCGAAGCTCTCGACACGCTGCGCGAGCGGGCCTGAGCCGGACGCCGGTTCCGGCGCCGCCGTAGCCATGTCCGGCAAGGCCGCGCGCACGACGGCGGCATCCACCTGATTGTCGGTGGCGAGCAGCAGCAGGCGCTCGACCACATTCCGCAATTCGCGCACATTTCCCGGCCATGAATACGCCTGAAGAAGCTCGATGGCATCGGCGCTGACGGGAATTGCCTTCCACCCGTTCTGCTCGGTAATCTGGCGGGCAAAATGCTCGACTAACGCCGGAATGTCCTCGCAGCGCTCGCGCAACGCAGGCAAGGCAAGCGGATAGACGTAGATTCGGTGATACAGGTCCTGGCGAAACTTGCCTTCCTGCACCAGCGCCTCGAGCCGTCGAT
>Ga0335077_10004387_pt1 | contig 17204 bp, 16 predicted proteins | sample Lox_Sample_31_FD_207151 | JGI IMG/M metagenome (GOLD analysis project Ga0335077, IMG submission 207151) | Soil microbial communities from Loxahatchee National Wildlife Refuge, Florida, United States - Lox_Sample_3.1 | ecosystem: Environmental > Terrestrial > Soil > Wetlands | place: USA... | reverse complement strand
CGTTGCGCGTGTCGGGGCGCTCGGCTGGGACGCGCTTGCAACGTCTCTCGACGCACGTGGGCATGCGGTGATCCGCCGGCTGCTCGGGGCGGAGGAATGTGACGCGTTGGCGTCGCGCTACAGCGATGTAGCGGCCTTTCGCAGCCGGATCGTGATGGCACGGCACGGGTTCGGCCGCGGCGAGTACAAGTACTTTCGCTACCCGTTGCCGCCGCCCGTCGCGGCGCTGCGTGTGGCGGTTTATCCCCATCTCGCGCCGATCGCCGATCGCTGGAACCAGGCGCTCGGCATCGACACGCGATTCCCGTCCGCGCACGCCGCATTCATCCGCCGCTGCCATGACGCCGGACAGCGCCGGCCGACGCCGCTCCTGCTGCGATACGGTGCGGGCGACTACAACTGCCTGCATCAGGATCTCTACGGCGAGCATGTCTTTCCGCTCCAGCTTGCCGTGCTGCTGGCGCAGCCCGGGCGCGACTTCACAGGCGGTGAATTCGTGCTCGTCGAGCAGCGGCCGCGCATGCAAACCCGCGCCGAGGTCGTCGACCTGGGCCAGGGCGACGCCGTGGTGTTTGCGGTCCACCATCGTCCGGTGCGCGGGACACGTGGGTTCCACCGCGTCAACACGCGGCACGGCGTCAGCGAGGTGCGCATCGGGCATCGTCATGCGCTGGGGATCATCTTCCACGACGCGACCTGAGTCCGACGCATGACAGGTCAATTGTTCGAGACGACCGAAGAACCTGTCGTCTCCCTGGCGCCGGGCGCGGTCCTCCTGCGCGGTCTCGCGCTGAGAAACGACGTGGCGCTGCTCGCGGGTGTGCGCCAGGTCGTCGCCCTGGCGCCTCTGCGCCGGATGGTCACCCCGGGCGGCCTGCAGATGTCGGTCGCCATGACCAACTGCGGATCGCTCGGTTGGGTGAGCGACCGCAGCGGCTATCGGTACGCGCCGCTCGATCCTGCATCGGGCCGGCCGTGGCCCCCGATGCCGGCCGCGTTTGCAGCGGTTGCCGCCGAGGCGGCCGGGCGCGCCGGATTCCAGGGATTCGCGCCCGATGTCTGCCTCGTCAATCGCTACGGGGCGGGCGCGCGATTGGCCCTGCACCAGGACCGCGACGAGAGCGACTACGCGCATCCGATCGTCTCGGTTTCACTGGGGTTGGGCGCGGTGTTTTTGTTCGGCGGATCGAAACGATCCGACCGGGCCGCCCGGGTGCGGCTGGAACACGGCGACGTCGTCGTCTGGGGCGGTCCAGCGCGCCTGCGCTACCACGGCGTTCTGCCGCTCGAGGATGGGATGCATCCGCTCACCGGGGCGCAGCGCTTCAACCTGACCTTTCGCAAGGCGGCGTGAGGGGCCGTGCGACAGGCAAGGCGCCTCTTCCCGTTCTGCCTGCTCGGTTGGGCGGCCGGTCTTCCGGCCTGCGCCCAGTCTTTTGCGCCGCGCCTCTACGCGGTCGCGACCGAAACGGCAATGCCGCACCTCGAAGAGAACCTGCGCTACGCGACGACCCACGCCATCCTTTGCCTCGGTCCCGCGCAGCTTGCAACCGCGTTTCCGATCCTGCGGCACGAAGCACTGAAGGGCTGCAAGCTCGATCACGAGCGCAAGGTGGACGCCGCGGCAAGCCTCGTGCTGAGTTGCGCCGCCAGAAGCGGCACGACAGGAACCGCGCACTGGCAGGTCGATGGTGCCGCCATCCACGGCACGCTGGAGGTCAAGCTGGGCGGCAAGAACATGACCTTCTACCAGCGCATCAGCGGCCGGGCCATCGGCGACTGCCTGCCGGACGACGGATAAATTCGGGCGCATTGCCTCGAGGACCAGGATCTGGTGATCTGTGCGCGGAGCGGCGCGTGCGCTGATTGGGTCGACTCCGCTTAGGGCACCAGCGCCAGGAACAGGAACGCCGCGAAGATCACGAGGTGCACGGCGCCGAGCATGATGTTGGTGCGCCCGGTTGCCAGCGTGAAGGCCGCCACCATGAACGTGAGAACCAGCAGCACGAGGTCCTTCGCGCCGAGGCCCAGCACCAGTTGCCGGTCGAGGATCAGCGCGGCGAGCGCGACGACCGGAATCGTGAGGCCGATGCTGGCGAGCGCGGAGCCGATGGCGAGGTTGATGCTGGACTGAAGCCGATTCGCATACGCCGCGCGCACGGCCGCCCACGTTTCCGGCAGCAGCACCAGCAGCGCGATCGCGATGCCGATGGTCGCCTTCGGCGCGCCCGCCGCCGCCACCGCCCGTTCGATCGCGGGCGACAGCACCTTGGCCAGTCCGACGACCGAAACCAGCGCAACCAGCAGCAGGCCGAAGCTCGCCCACGCGCGTCCTGCGGAGGGCGGGAGCGCGTGCAGGTTCTCGTCGGCCGCGTTGCCCGTCGGCAGGAAATAGTCGCGATGACGCACGGTCTGCACGAACACGAAGGTGCCCCACAGGAGCAGCGAGGCCACGCCGGCGAACGCGAGTTGCGAAACCGTGTACGAAGGTCCGGGAGCGCTGACCGTGAACGACGGGAGCACGAGCGAGAGGGTCGAAAGTGCGATCAGGGTCGCGAGCCCGGAATTCGCGCCGTCGAGGCGGAACGATTGCTCGTGATGGCGCAGTCCGCCCAGCAACAGGCACAGTCCGACCACGCCGTTGCAGATGATCATCACCGCCGAGAAGATCGTGTCGCGCGGAAGCACGGCCGTGTCGGGCCCGCCCGACAGCATCAGCGACATGATGAGCGCGACCTCGATGACCGTGACCGCGATGGCGAGCACCAGCGTGCCCATCGGCTCGCCGACCTTGTGCGCGACCACCTCGCCGTGATGGACTGCCACCATCACGGCGCCGATCAACGCTGCCGCACAGGCGAGCCCGAGCGCCACGCCCAGCGGAAGGAGCAGCGCGCCGATCAGGAGCGCCAAGGCGACCGTGGGAACGACCCAGGCCCAATACGGCATGACAGCCTCCGAACGTATCGCGCGGAACCGACGCGTCCCGAACCGGCGCGCGCGTCCGGCGCGGCAGTGTATATGGGCGCCTCGCGCGCCCGCCGACGTCGCGCCGCCCGGGACGTGCACGTGCCGAGCAAGCAGTTGCTTTGTGTGGTGTGCGTGTCTAGGATCGAACGCGATGGCCGCGCCTACGCCTCGCCCGGTGCCGCGGCTTGCCGCGGCAAGCATGCGCGAGCGTGCCATGGTGCGCGCGGGGGCGAACGGCGCCGAGGCGAACCGGCGCGCGGAGATCGTGCGGCTCGCAGCGCGGCTGTTCCGTGAGCACGGCTTCGACGGCACCACCGTGCGCGATATCGCGGCCGCGGTCGGCATGCGCTCCGGCAGCCCGTTCTATCACTTCGCGAGCAAGGAAGAGATCCTGTTCGCGGTGATGGAAGAGGGCTTGCGCCAGGGGCTGGCGCGCACGGAGGCGGTCCTGGCGCGGCACTCCGGGGCGCGCGACCGCTTCGTTGCGCTGATGCGCGCGCAGTTCGACACGATCCTCGAGAGCGGCAGTGACTTCGTCCCCGTCATGCTCTACGAGTGGCGCCGCCTGCCGCACACCTATCGCAAGCGCCTGATCGCGCTCAAGGATCGCTACGACGCGCTGTGGCAGGGCGTGATCGAGGACCTCGTCGCGGCCGGATCGATGCGCGGCGACGCCAAGCTCGCGCGTCTCCTGATCCTCGGCGCGGTGAACTTCACCGCCACCTGGTTCAAGCGCGGGGGCGGGCTGTCGATCGACGAGATTGCGCGCGCCAGCGCCGAGTTTTTCCTCGTGCCGGCAACCGGGCCGAAGGTGCGGCGGAAAGGCGCGCGATGAAGAGCGTGCGCATCGGCGCGGGGCTCGGTTTCTACGGCGATTCGTGGCTCCCGGTTCGCGCGACGCTGGAGCGCGGCGAGGTGCAGTACATCGCCTCCGACCATCTTTCGGAGCTGACGCTCGCGATCCTGCGCAAGGACATGGCGAAGGATGCGGCGGGCGGCTACACGCGCGACCTCGTGCCCATGCTCACCGCGCTGTGGCCGCTCGCTGCGCCGCGCGGCGTCCGCTTCGTGCTCAACGCGGGCGGGCTCAATGCGCGCGGCGCGGGGACGGCGCTTGCCGCCGCGTTTCGCGCCAAGGGATGGCGAGCAAGGATCGCCGTCGTGACCGGCGACGACGTGCTCGATCGGATCGACCTCCTGCGCGCGGCGGGCGATCCGCTGCGTCACATCGATACCGGCGCGGAGATCGACACCGTGCGCGACCGCTTGGTGTTTGCCAGTGCATACCTGGGCGCACGGCCGATCGCGCAGGCGCTCGCCGCGGGGGCCGACATCGTCGTCACCGGGCGCGTGGCCGACGCGGCGCTGACGCTCGGTCCGATCGTGCACGAACTGGGCTGGCCGCTCGCGGCACGGACGCAGGACGACTGGAACCGCCTTGCGCTCGGCTTGACGGTCGGTCACCTTCTCGAATGTTCCGGACAGGGGAGCGGCGGCAATTTCGGCTCGCAGGACGCCTGGAACGACATCCCCGATCTGGGTCATATCGGCTACCCGATCGCGCAGGTGCGTGAAGATGGTGTTGCCGTCATCACCAAGCCGCCGCGCACCGGCGGTCGTGTGAGCTTCGACACGGTGCGCCAGCAGCTGCTGTACGAAGTGCACGATCCGCACGCCTATGTCTCGCCCGATGTCGTGCTCGACATGGGCACGCTGCAGTTGACGGACCTGGGTGACGATCGGGTCGAAGTGCGCAATGCCACCGGCCGGCCACGCCCGCGCCGGTTGAAGATCGTCGCCGGATACGAAGACGGCTGGATGGGTCACGCCGTGATCGGTTATTGCTGGCCGGACGCGTACCGCAAAGCGGAAGCGACCGTCGCGCTGGTCGAGCAGGCCGTGCGCGAGCAGAGACTGCCGGTCGAAGAAACGCACGTCGAATACCTCGGGCTCGATGCGTTCCTCGGCCCGCATGCGGATCGCTCGGCGCGCGACCGGATGAACGAGGTCTGGCTGCGCATGGCGGTGCGCACGCAGGATCGTCGCGCGGCCGATGCGTTCCCGCGCCTCTTTCCATGGCTGGCACTGTCCGGGCCGCCCTATATCGGGGGGTTCCACGGCATCGCGCCGGCGAGCCAGCTGCTGGGGGTGTGGCCGACGCTCGCCTCGCGCGAGCGCATCGAGGCACAGGTCGACGTGAAGATCGAGGAGGTCGCGTGAAGGTGCAGCTCGCCCGCATCGCGCATGCACGCAGCGGCGACAAGGGCGATCGTGCGGACATCGGCCTTTTCGCCTACGACGCGCCGACCTATGCCGTGCTCAGGCGCGTCATCGAAGCGCCGCGCGTCGCCGCGTTTTTCGCGTGGCTGGGTGTTTCCGGTGTCGACGTCTATCCGCTCGACAACCTGCTGGCGCTGAAAATCGTGCTCAACGGCGCGCTTGCGGGCGGCGCGGCGCGCAGCCTGCGTTCCGACAACCTGGGCAAGACCATCGGCGCGGCGCTGTTGCGCATGGAGATCGAGATCGACGACGCCGACGCGACGCGCCTGCCGCGGCTGGACGGAGAACGCGCATGACGGTGAGCAGCGAACGCAAGGGCGCGGTCGTGACGGTCGTGATCGAACGGCCGGACGCGAAAAATGCCGTCGATGGCCCGACTGCCGAGGCGCTCGCGCAGGCACTGCGCGACTTCGACGCGGACGCCGATGCCAGCGTGGCGGTGCTCGCCGGCGCCGGCGGGACGTTCTGCGCCGGTGCCGATCTCAAGGCGTTCGGCGCCGCGCTCGCCGGACGTGCCAACCCGCTGCACGACGACATGGCACGCACGGCACCCATGGGTCCGTCGCGGCTCAAGCTGAGCAAACCCGTGATCGCGGCCGTCGACGGTTTCGCCGTGGCCGGCGGGATGGAGCTTGCGCTGTGGTGCGACCTGCGCGTGATGGAGGAAACCGCCGTGTTCGGCATCTTCTGCCGCCGCTGGGGCGTGCCTCTGATCGACGGCGGCACGGTGCGGCTGCCGCGTCTGATCGGTATGAGCCACGCGCTCGACCTGATCCTCACCGGCCGTCCGGTGCATGCGCGGGAAGCGCTGTCGATTGGCCTCGCCAACCGCATCGCTCCCGCGGGCGAGGCGCGTACGCACGCACAGGCGCTCGCGGCCGCGATCGCCCGTTTTCCGCAAGTCTGCCTGCGCAACGATCGCGCCAGCGTGCTGGAGCAGGATGGCCTCACGCTCGAGGCGGCGCTGGCGAACGAATTCCGCCGTGGCCGGGCGACGCTCGCCAGCGGCGAGGCGCGAGCCGGCGCCGAGCAATTCGCGCGGGGAGCCGGGCGTGGCGGGAGGTTCGACGCGTAGGAGGGAACGCCGCCGCTACTTGCCCGCCGGGCTGTAGACGATCTTGGCGCGCGTGTCCGGGTCGGCTTCGACGTCCTTCACGCGCCCACGGTCGTCGAAGTGCACCGTGTACGTGATGCGCGACGTGTACCAGAACTTCCAGTTCGCCGCATCGACGGTGGGCGTCTCATGCCGCGCCGGGAACCCCAGCGCCATCACGACCTGTTCCTTGCTCATGCCGGGCATGACCTTCCCGGCGCGGATGGCGTCAAGCACGACCGGCGGGAATGTGTTCAGTCGGAAGCGCAGGTCCTTGTCGACCGTGAGCTTGCGCGCGAACTGGGCCAGCGTTTCCTTGCTCCGGCCGTAGTCGAGGCCGATGCGGACCTTCTTGCCGTCGAGCTCGGTGCTCAGGCGCCAGCGTCCGTACTCCAGGATCCGGATCGGCGACCCGGCCGGAATCAACGTGTCCGAGCCGTAGTTCAGATCGCTCACCCAGTCGCCCGAATAGTGCAGGTTGCAGCAGGTGTAGCCGGCGATGAGCGGTTCCTTGTCGTTCGGGTTGACCGCGCCCTCGATCTGCAACGCGGTGATGCCGGTGTCGGTGACTTGATACGGCGCCGGGCCGTCCGGCGCGCGTCCGCGTGCCGCTGAAGAGTCCGGCTTCGCCGGCTCGGCCGTCGCAAGCTCGGGCGGTGGCAGGAACTTGGGTGGCGGCGCAGCGGGCTGCGGCTTCCTTGTCGGCAACGTGGGGGTCGCCGATTCCTTCGTGCTTTCCGCGCGCGGTGGCGCCGGCTCGGAAGCTTTGGGCGCGGGCACCGGTTTGGCCGGCGGGGGCTCGACCGGGCGCGTCGGCGGCACCGGCGCGATTTCTTCCTTGGGCGCGGCTGCGGGGGCAGGTGCCGCGGCGACCGGCGCCGGAGCAGGTGCCGGCCTGGGTTCGACCACCGGCGCTACGGGAGCTGGGGCGGGCGCAGGCGCGCTGGCAACCGGCTTCACCGGTGGCGGCGAACTCGAGCCGCCGAACAGCCACGCGAGACCGAACACGAGCGCCACGCCGCCGGCGGCAAACGAACCCGCCCAGAGCAACGCGCTCGAGTGCTTGCTCGCCCACTCGCGCAGCGCAGAACCCGTCGCAGCCGGCGCCGGAGACGGCTGCGGCAGTTTCATGGTCGGCGCGGCACTGCGCGACATCGTCGTCGGACGCGCCAGCCCCCGGGCGGCGGGCTTCGTGGCCGGGCCCGTCATCACCCGCGTCGCATCCTCGTCCGCAACCGGCGATTTGGTCTTCGGCTTGAACGTTGAATGCAGCCCGGCTGGGGCGGGTGACAGGGACGCAGGCGGCTTGGGCGCGATGATCGTCGTTTTTTCGTCCGGCACGGCCTCGCCGAACAGGTACGCGCGCAGCTCTTGCATCGACGGCGGGCGTTCCTCCGGTCGTACGCGCATGCCGGCGTCGAGCGCACCGAGCAGGCGTTGCGAATACCGGCCGGCTGCCAGCTCGCGCAAAGGCACGAGCTCGTCGTTGACCATGCGTCCGACCGCCGCCATCGGCGCCTTGCCGCTGATCGCGAAATAGCCGACCGCCGACAGCGCGTAGACATCCGTCCAGGGGCCTTGCTTCAAGGCGGAGGTCTCCGCGTATTGCTCGACCGGGGCGAAACCCGGCTTCAGGATCACGGTCAGGTTGTGAGTCAGATCGCCGATCACGCGGCGCGCCGCACCGAAGTCGAGCAGCATCGGCTGCGCGTCGTTGAGCACCAGGATGTTGTCCGGCGCGACGTCGCGATGCAGGCAGTTCTCGCGGTGCAGGACGTCGAGGGCGTCGATCACGCCGTCGAGAAAGGTCACCAGCCAGGCTTCTTCGATCGGCTTGGTCCGCTGCTTGACCCACTGCTTGAAGTTCGGCGCCGTGTAGAGCGGCATCACCATGTACGCGGTGCCGCGCTCCTCCCAGAACTGATACACCTTGACCAGAGACGGATGCTCGAACCGGGCCAGCAGCTTGGCTTCGTTGATGAAGCTGCGCAGCCCGGCGCCGAAGGCTTCCTGGTGATCCGCCGAGGAGCGCGGATGCACCGACAGGTCAACGTCGCGGGTTGCGAGCGCCGTCGGCATGTACTCCTTGATCGCGACACGGCGCTCGAGGCGCGTGTCCGTGGCCGCATACACGACGCCAAACCCACCTTCGCCGAGCACCGCGTCGATCACAAATTCGTGCAACTGGTAGCCGGGCGGCAGGCAGCCGATCTCGCCGGTCGTGCGGACCGCCGAGGAACCTCGGTCGCTGCGCGGGTCAGGCACGTGTTCTTCCCTCGGAGATGCTCACAGGCGATTCGATCCGGCCCTGCGATGGCGCGAAAAACGACAACATAGACGCAACCGGATGCAGTGAAAAGGTGAACTTTCCAGCGCCAGCGGGCGCCATCGAGGCCTGTCCATGTGAAAAATCACCACTCAGGCAATATCCGCCATCGCAGGTGTCCCGGTCTTCCTCATGAGCCTTCCCGCCAGCTTGCGCGAACGCCTGCGACTGCCCGCCGTCGGGGCACCGCTTTTTATTATCTCCAACCCCGATCTCGTTCTCGCCCTCTGCATGGATGGGATCGTGGGCTCATTCCCGGCCTTGAACGCCCGCCCGCCGCAGCTCCTCGAGCAATGGCTGGCAAGAATCGTCGAGGAACTGGCTGCGCACGACCGGAAGCACCCGGATCGCCCGGCCGCACCGTTCGCCGTCAACCAGATCGTGCACAAGTCCAACGACCGCCTCGAGCATGATCTCGAGCTTTGCGTGAAATACAAGGTGCCGATCGTCATCACGTCTCTTGGCGCCCGCGCCGAGGTGAACGCCGCCGTGCACGCCTATGGCGGCATGGTCTGGCACGACGTCATCAACGACACGTTCGCGCACAAGGCGATCGAGAAGGGCGCGGACGGCCTGATCGCGGTTGCCGCCGGCGCCGGCGGACACGCCGGGCGCCAGAGCCCGTTCGCGCTGGTGCAGGAGATCCGCCGCTGGTTCGATGGCCCGCTGCTGCTGTCCGGTGCGATCGCAAACGGCCGGTCGATCCTGGCAGCGCAGGCGATGGGTGCAGACCTTGCCTACATCGGCAGTGCGTTCATCGCCACCGACGAGGCCAATGCCACGCCCGCCTACAAACAGGCCCTCGTCGACGGGCGCGCCGACGACATCGTGTACACCAACCTGTTCACGGGCGTGCACGGCAACTACCTGAAGGCGTCGATCGCCGCCGCGGGTCTCGACCCGGACAACTTGCCCGCGAGCGATCCGTCGAAGATGAATTTCGGCACCGGCCGCACCAAGGCATGGCGCGACATCTGGGGCAGCGGGCAGGGTATCGGTGTGATCGACCAGGTCAGCTCTGCCGCCGACGTGGTCGAGCGTCTGGCGCGGGAATACGCGGCCGCGTGCGACGACTTGCGCGATCGCATGCTCGCACCCGGTCGTGCGGGGCACGCCCCACGCGCGAAACCGGGTTGAGGCGGCCGCCCAGGCCGCGGGAATGGCGGCCTACTTCTTCAGGTCCGGCGAAACCTCGGCCTCTGACTTGAAATACAGCACCAGCCGCTGGGACTTGCCCTCCTGCATCGTCAACGCACGCTTTTGCGTTTCTTCCCTGTATACGGCTTCGAGCTGGTAGCTGCCGGGCGTCAGGTCGACGAGCAGGTACGGCCCGTCCAGCTCCGTGTCGATCACCAGCGTTCCCTGGTGATCGAGGATGCGGACGTGCACGACCGCCAGGTACGCGCCCGAACCGCGCGCCGCGGTGAGCAGCGAAAGGTTGAAAAAAGGCTGTTTCGTGCGCAGGTCGGCGATCTCGTCCGGGGTGATTCCTCCGGTGACGAACGGGCGGTCCTGAGTCGTGCGACCCTCCGTCATCGATGCGGCGGGCAACGCCACCAGAGCGGCCAGAACTGCAAGCGTGGTTCGAAGAGCGTTCATGGGTTCGAGCCAAACGATACGAGCGGGGTCGGTACGGATGTCCGCGCCAGGCCGCAAACCTGGCTGGCGCGGCGCGTCGAAGATAATGCGCGTCCTGCGCGTGCGCAATTCTCGATGAATCTCGAATCGCACCTGCTCCATCGCCAATTGCGCGGCCGCTATCCGCTCGCGGTGCACGCCAGCGGCTGCGTGATCACCGACGCCAGCGGCAAGACCTACCTCGACGCCAGCGGCGGTGCCGCGGTTTCCTGCCTCGGGCACGCGCATCCCGACGTGCTTGCGGCCATGCACGCGCAGATCGATCGCATCGCCTACGCGCACACCAGTTCTTTCTCCACCGAGGTGGCGGAGCAGCTGGCCGACCGGCTGATCGCGAGCGCACCGGCCGGTATCTCGCACGTCTACCTGGTCTCGGGCGGGTCGGAGGCGATGGAAGCAGCCCTCAAGCTCGCGCGCCAGTATTTCGTGGAGATCGGCCAGCCGCAGCGTGCCCGCTTCATCGCGCGCCGCGCCAGCTACCACGGCAACACGCTGGGTGCGCTCGCGGTCGGCGGCAACAAGTGGCGCCGCCGGCAGTTCGCGCCGCTGCTCATCGACGTCGAGCACGTAAGTCCGACGTATGCGTATCGGGAGCAGCGCGCCGGTGAAAGCGGCGAGCAATACGGCGAGCGCCTCGCGCGCGAACTCGAGGCCACGCTCGCGCGAGTCGGCGCCGACAAGGTGATCGCGTTCGTGGCCGAAACGGTCGGCGGCGCCACCGCTGGCTGCCTGACCGCGCCGCCGGGTTATTTCAAGCGCGTGCGCGAGATCTGCGACCGGCACGGCATCCTGCTGATCCTCGACGAGGTGATGTGCGGCATGGGCCGGACCGGCACGTTGCACGCGTGCGAGCAGGAAGGCGTCGCTCCAGACCTGATGGCGATCGCCAAGGGGCTGGGCGGCGGCTACCAGCCGATCGGTGCGGTCCTGGTGAGCAGCCGCGTCATCGATGCGGTCGCCGCCGGCAGCGGCTTCTTCCAGCACGGACACACCTACGCCGGGCATCCCGTCGCATGCAGCGCCGCGCTCGCCGTGCAGACCGTGCTTGAGCGCGACGGCCTGGTCCGGCGCTGTGCCGGGCAGGGTGAAGCGCTGCGTGCGCGCCTGGAGCATGCCTTCGGCGCGCATCGCCATGTCGGCGACATCCGCGGACGTGGTCTCTTCATGGCGCTCGAGCTCGTGCGCGATCGGGCGGGCAAGGCGTGCTTCGACCCGGCGGCCAAGCTGCATGCCGAGGTGAAACGCGCGGCGCTCGACGCCGGGCTGATCTGCTATCCGATGGGCGGCACCATCGATGGCGAGTCCGGCGACCACGTGCTGCTCGCACCGCCGTTCATCGTCAGCGACGCCGAACTGGATCTGCTGGTACAGCGCCTGAAAGTCGCCATTGATACGGCGATCGCTCAGGTGTCGTAGCAAAGGCAACTCGGCGACACCTTGCGTTGCCCGGCTGGCAAGGGCTAAGGTCCGCCTCCTGCCATCGGACGAGGCGCACTGAGGGGAGCATGCGACGCCATTTCCTTCCGGTCGTGACTGCGGCTGCCGCGCTCGCAGTGGCAGCCGCCGGTGCCTGGGCTCAACAACAACAACAGAAGTTCATCGTCATCGGCACCGGCGGCGTGACCGGCGTGTACTACCCCGCGGGCGGTGCGATTTGCCGGCTGGTGAACCGCGAGCGGGTCAGGCACGGCCTGCGTTGTTCGGTGGAATCCACCGGCGGCTCGATGTTCAACGTCGACGCGCTGCGGTCCGGAGAGATCGAGTTCGGCGTCGTGCAATCCGACGTGCAATTCGACGCGGTCAAGGGCACGCGGCAGTTCGCCAAGGATGGTCCGTTTGCCGACCTGCGCTCTGTGTTCGCCTTGCATCCCGAGCCTTTCACGGTGCTCGCACGCAAGGAAGCCGGCGTGACGACGTTCGCGGACTTCAAGGGCAAGCGCTTCAACGTCGGCAACGAGGGCTCCGGGACGCGCGCGTCGCTCGAGCAACTGCTGGGTGCCATGGGATGGAAGATCACCGACTTTTCACTCGCGGCGGAACTGCGACCCGATGAACACGGCCAGGCGCTGTGCGACGGCAAGATCGACGGCTTCTTCTACGGCGTCGGCCATCCTTCGGCCAACATCCGGGACCCCGCCACCCTCTGCGCGGCGCAACTGATCCCTCTCACCGGTCCGGCGGTCGACAAGCTGGTCAGGGAGAAGCCGTACTACGCCTACGCGACGATTCCCGGCGGCCTGTATCCGAACAACCCGCAGGACACGCGCACCTATGGTGTCCAGGCGACGTTGGTGTCGTCGACCAAGGTGCCGAACGAAGTCGTCTACCAGGTCGTCAGGGCGGTTTTCGACAACTTCGAAGAATTCAAGAAGCTGCATCCCGCGCTGGCGGCGCTCAAGCGGGAGGAGATGGTGAAGAACGGCCTGAGTGCACCGCTGCACGAAGGGGCACTGAAGTACTACCGGGAGAAGGGCTGGGTGAAATAGCGCGCGGCCGTGCCGGCCTTGCCATCCCTTTACACGAACCGCTCGCGACACACACCGTCCTCGCAGGTCACTACCGGGAGCGGAAACCCGAACTGACGCAGCAGCGCGAGACCGGCTGCGACGCCGGCCAGCACGGCCACATACGCTGCCAGCGCCCACCCGGAGAACGCCGGCAATCCGGTCAGGATGAGCGTGTCGTTGCCGCCGGGCACCATCGCTGCGCCGGCTCCCATCAGCATGCCTCCGGCGAGGCGCGGCCAGACCGACCCCGACGGACGCCAATGGGCGTGAAAGCTTCGGCGCTGCAAGGACGAGAGCAGCATTCCGCCGAAGAACGCCGCGAAAAGCGCAAACTGGACCAGCGTCGGCCCGGCGGTGCCGCGATAACCGGATTCGATGGCGCGACGCAATGTGGTCGTGTACGACCAACCGCCCTGCAGCGCGTAGAGCAACCCGGCGCAGATACCCATCACGAGGGCCGCGGAAGCGACGCGATAGTGCGACGCGAGCACGCGCGGACCGAGTCTGGCGCCGGGGTGCAAGCGCCACAGTCGGGTTGCCTCGAGGAGGCCGAGCACCGCGAGCAGCGCGATCAGCGATGGCGCCCAGGCGCCGAGCCGTGTCCACGCGATCGGTACCGTCGCCGGATGGGTCATCAGCAGCGCGGCATCGAGTGCGGCCCAGCCGAGTACGCCGGCGGCCATGCCGGCCAGGGTCGTGAGGCCCCAAAGATCGCCATCGGCCACTCGCTGCAGCGTCGAATACGCGCACGCGCCATTGCAGGCGGCGCCGAGACCGAACAGGAAACCACCGGCGATCGCGAAGGGCCGGGGCTCGAGGACGGCGAGCATGCCGGTTCCGGGTGCGCTCCAGACCACCAGGCCGAAAATCAGCGCTGCCCAGAGGGCGGTCTTGAGGAAGCTGGCGAGCATGTGCGCGGTGCGCGCGTGCACGATCTCGAGCACGGCGCGCACCGTGCACAAACTCGCGCGATGCGCGGCGAAACCGGCCAGCGCGGCAAGCACGAGGAGACTGGTGATGCGCCACGCCATGCGACCTCCCGCAGCGATAGCAGCGATGCGAAACGGGCTCGCGCTTCTGTCGGACGAGCTTCGGGCCCGCTTACACCGTGGCGTCGATCGTTACTGTGCCTTGCCTGCGAGCTTGTGCAAAGCGCCGGCGATGAAGTCGGCCGCGCCGGGCAGCTCCGACAGAACCGGCAGCAGTGCAACCGGCACCTGCGGAAACGAGCGGCGGAAGTCGCCGAGGATCGGTGGCAGATCGTTGACAATGTGACCGCCGCTGGCCCAGAACACGGGTCGGCGATTGCAGTTCCAGGAATGCCAGTTCCACGCGCGAGTTCGGCCTGCGCGCGAGAACCGCCTGCCGCAACGTGTGGAGCGTCTGCGCCCATCGTGGGTCGCGGGCACCGTGGGCAAACAGGATCAGCGCGTGATCGGATCGATCTGGCATCGGCCGATTATCGCCGCGCATTGAAAAGCTTCGGGGGCGCACCCAGATGCCGCCCATGGAAGCCCACCTTCGCTTCGTGGCCGAGGACGACGCCACGTCGAACGTCCCGCCCGCCCCGCCAGCACAATCCGATCCCCAGTTGCTCGATGCTTACTCGCGCACCGTCGTCGGCGTGGTCGAACGCGTCGGGCCCGCCGTGGTGTCGGTCGCGGTGACGCGTCAAGGACGCGACCGCCTGGGGCGTTCGCGCCGCCTGGAAGGTACAGGCTCCGGTTTCGCGTTCACGCCCGACGGGTACCTGCTCACCAACAGCCACGTCGTGAGCGGGGCGCGCCAGATCGGCGTTTCGCTCCCCGACGGCCGGCAACTCGATGCACAACTGATCGGCGATGATCCCGACACCGACCTTGCGGTGATCCGGGTCGGTGCGCACGATCTGCCAACCGTCGCGCTCGGATCGTCACGGCGGTTGCGGGTTGGCCAGATCGCCGTCGCGATCGGCAATCCGCTGGGCTTCCAGAACACCGTGACGGCCGGGGTGATCTCGGCGCTCGGCCGCAGCCTGCGCGCGCAGACGGGACGGCTGATGGACGACGTGATCCAGACCGACGCGGCGCTCAATCCCGGCAACTCGGGCGGGCCGCTGGTGAACTCGGCCGCGCAGGTGATCGGCGTGAACACCGCCATCATTCCCGGCGCGCAATCGATCTGTTTTGCGACCGGCATCGATACGGCGCGCTGGGTGGTGAGTCAACTGCTGGCGCACGGCCGGGTGCGGCGCGCGTGGATCGGCGTGGGCGGCACGACGGTGCCGGTGCCGCGCCGCCTGCAGCGTGCGCTGGCGCTCGAGCAGACGAGTGCGGTCCGGATCTCCGATGTGCAGAAGGACAGCCCGGCAAGCGTCGCGGGGCTCGAGGACGGCGACTTCATCATCGGCCTCGATGGCAAGCCGCTTGCCGGCATCGACGAGCTGCTGCGCATGCTCGATGCGGACCGCATCGGCAGGCTGTCCGTGCTGCGCGTCGTGCGCGGTGCGCAGATCCTGCACCTGACCCTGACGCCGCAGGAACGGCGCGGTTGACCCACCGCAGTCAGCGCCGCAAGTTGACGAGCGCGATCCCGGTGGCGACCAGCAGCGCGGCCAGAACGAAGCCGCTGGAGAGCCGCTCGCCGAGGATGAGCACGCCGAACGTCACGCCGAACATCGGCGACAGGAACGAAAACACCGCAAGGCGTGCGGCGAGGTAGCGCGTAAGCAGCCAGAACCACGTGAGGTAGCTGGCGAACGCGACCACGACACTCTGGAAGACGAGGCTCGCGACCAGCGTCGTATCGACGTGCACGACCCCGGGCTCGCCGAGCGCGAACGCGGCGAACGGCAGCAACAGGCCGGACACGACGAGCTGATAGAAAAGTGTCTTTTCGGCGCGTGCAGCGGAAAGCCGCGTGCCGCGAATCAGGACCGTGGTCGCCGCCCACAACGCCGCGGCAACGACGCCGTAAAGATCGCCGCGCAAGGTGGTCCGGCCGGGCACCGAAAGACTGTCCGCGAACGCGACGACCAAACCGGTGAATGCCAACAGAACCCCGGCCCACTGGATGCCGGTCAAACGCTCCCCCGGCACGAACCAGGCGAGTCCGAGGGCGGTCAGCACCGGCGCCAGGTACACGAAGACCACCATGCGCGCGGCGGCGGTATGTTCGAGGCCGGCGTAGATAAGGACGAATTCCGCCCCGAACAGGAAACCGGCGATCAGCCCCGCGCTCAGTGTGCCGTCGCGATCGAACAGGGCGATGCCGCGCCAACGTGCCCAGCCTGCGAGCAGCGCGGTCGCAACGATTGAACGTATCGCGGCCTGCGCGACCGGCGAGGCGCCGGCGAGTGCGAGCTTGATCGCGACCTGCTGCAGGCCCCACAGCATCGCGAGGACCAGCATGAGGCCGACTGCGGTCGAGTCGAGTGGTTGGCGCGCGGCGAACATCGTGTCTTCGCTCTTTTCGGGCGCAAGCACGATCTTGACATGCTGGCGCCCCGCACCGCACGATCCCCGGATGCATTCCGATCTGAAGCCCGGTCTGCGCGGCAGCTTCGAATACACGGTGCCGGCGGAAAAAACCGTACCGCACGTCTACCGCGAGTTCGCGGAGTTCCAGCAGATGCCGGCGGTCTTCGCGACCGCGTTCCTGGTCGGCCTGATCGAGGGAACGTGCCAGAAGATCATGGTTCCCTATCTCGACTGGCCGCGCGAGCAGTCGCTCGGAACGCGCGTCGACTTCACGCACGTCGCCGCGACGCCGCCCGGCATGACCGTAAGGGTCGATGCCGAGGTGATCGCGGTCGAGGGCCGACTGGTCCGCTTTCGAGCGCGTGCCCGCGACGACCGCGAGCTGATCTCGGAAGGGACCCACGAACGCGTCGTGATCGACGCCGACCGCTTCCTGCGCAAGGTGGCCGACAAGGCGAGGGGCGCGGGCGGGTCGTGAATCGCGCGTCGACCGACAAGCCTGGCGTGCCAGTGCTGGGTGCCGAGCACGTGGCCTTCCTTGCTGGTGCGGCCATCTCGAGCGCGCTGGCGGCGCGTGACGCATCGAACCGGCCTTCGGTCGCGAAAGCCCTCGCCGTGCGTGTTCGGCCGGGCGAGCCGGCGGTCGAAGTGTTCGTCGACGGCGATCGGGCGTTCGAGTTGCTGCGCGACCTGCGCGCGGGCAGTCCGGTCGCGCTCGTCTGCTCCGAGCCGAAGAGCCATCGCACGATCCAGGTCAAGGGCCGGCGCGGGGACATCGTCCCGCTTGCGGCCGGCGACGACGCGTTCGTGGCCTCGAGGGTCGATGCGATCGTCGCCCACATCGTTCCGCTCGGCTACCACGATGCGGCGCTGCGGGCGTACTTCGCGTTCGCGCCCGCTTCGCTGCTGAAGGTCGTCTTCACCGCGACGGC